>Ga0194037_1000371_pt1 | contig 35503 bp, 28 predicted proteins | sample JunL306m_MetaG_FD_148653 | JGI IMG/M metagenome (GOLD analysis project Ga0194037, IMG submission 148653) | Anoxic zone freshwater microbial communities from boreal shield lake in IISD Experimental Lakes Area, Ontario, Canada - Jun2016-L304-6m | ecosystem: Environmental > Aquatic > Freshwater >... | reverse complement strand
CCACCAACTCCTCCGTCTCAAAATGACGAGGATTATTAAGGAAGTTAAAAATTGTTGCAAGATATAATTACAAAAAAGAGCCGCTACATCATTATTGTAGCGGCTCTTTTAAATTATATATTGTAACCTACACTGCGAAGCTTTCTCCGCAACCACAACTTCTACTTGCATTGGGGTTATTGAAATAAAATCCTTTTCCGTTTAACCCATCAGAAAAATCTAATTCTGTATTTACTAAATAAAGAAAGCTTTTAAGGTCTGTAACCACTTTGATGCCATTGTCCTCAAATACCTGATCCATTGGCTTGATTTCGTTATCAAAATCCAATTTATAACTTAAGCCAGAACAACCGCCGCCTACAACGCCTACTCTTAAAAAATAAGAATCGTCGCCTGCAACTTCAGCTTCATTCATGAGCTGTTGCACTTTCTTCTTTGCTTTATCGCTTACGTATATACTATTCTCTTCTGCTACTGCTGCCATAAAATATTAGTGAATTTTTTCTTCAAATACTAACTGCTCCAATCCATTTTTAGAACGATAGTCGTTGATGGCCGCTTTAATTGCATCTTCAGCCAAAACAGAACAGTGAATTTTCACTGGAGGAAGATTTAACTCCTCTACTAATGCCATATTGTCGATAGCAATTGCCTGATCAACTGTTTTCCCTTTCAACCACTCTGTTGCCAGAGAAGAAGAAGCAATTGCAGATCCACAACCAAAAGTTTTGAATTTAGCATCTGTAATTACACCTGTTGCATCATCTACTTCAATTTGCAAACGCATTACGTCGCCGCATTCTGGAGCACCAACTAAACCTGTGCCTACATTCTTTTTTGCCTTATCCAAAGTACCAACGTTCTTAGGATTGCTATAATGATCGATTACTTTTTCTGAGTATGCCATGATTTTTATTTTTGTGGGGTGATTTAGAATTTATTATTACTGATTAATGGTGTGCCCATTCAATTTTATCCATATCAACACCTTCTTTAAACATTTCCCAAAGTGGGCTCATTTCTCTTAGTTTCAAAACGGTTTCACTGATTGCTTTAATAGTATAATCTATCTGATCTTCAGTTGTAAAACGTCCTAATCCAAAACGTAGTGAGCTATGTGCTAAGTCATCTCCTAAACCTAATGCTTTTAATACATAGCTAGGTTCTAATGATGCAGAAGTACAAGCAGAACCAGATGATAATGCAATATTTTTATTAAAGCCCATCAACAATCCTTCTCCTTCTACATATTTAAAAGAGATATTAGTAACATGTGGTAAACGATGCTCACGACTTCCATTCACATATGCTTCTTCTAATTGCATTAAAGCAGTTTCTAACTTGTCGCGAAGTTTGCTTAAACGAACTGCATCATCAGCCATTTCGAGTCTTGCCAATTCACATGCTTTACCAAATCCTACAATGCCAGGTACGTTCAAAGTACCACTACGCATACCTCTTTCATGACCACCACCATCCATTTGAGCGGTTACTTTTACACGGGGATTTTTACGACGCACGTACAAAGCTCCGATGCCTTTAGGACCGTACATTTTATGTGCTGTAAAAGCCATGATATCGATTCCATCTTTATTTACATCAACTGGAACCTTTCCAACTGCTTGCACTGCATCAGAGAAAAACAGAACACCATGCTTTTTAGCGATAGCACTGATTTCTTTTACAGGTTGTATAACACCAATTTCATTGTTTGCATACATGATGGCAATTAAAATGGTAGTGGGTTTAATAGCAGCTTCTAATTCTGCCAAATTAACCAACCCATCAGCCCCTACTTCTAAGTAAGTTACTTCACCGCCACTGCGCTCAATATGTTTACATGTATCTAAAACCGCTTTATGTTCGGTAGTACAGGTAATTATATGGTTGCCTTTGCTTGCGTACATTTCATACACACCCTTAATTCCCAAATTATCCCCTTCAGTAGCACCAGAAGTGAAAATTATTTCTTTAGGATCTGCACCAATCAATTTTGCAACTTGTTCACGTGCATAATCAACTGCTTCTTCAGCCTCCCAGCCAAAAGGGTGGTTACGGCTTGCCGCATTACCGAAGTGTTCGGTAAAATAAGGGAGCATCGTTTCCAACACACGCGGATCCATGGGTGTGGTGGCATTGTTATCTAGGTATATTGGGAACTTCAACATAATCAATTTTGTTTTATCTAACTTATAATGCAAAAGTATAGCAATAGGTTCTATAAATTTGGAGGTGGAAGGCCTATAAACAATGATTTTCCTCTTTTCGTAAAGCTAACAGACATAATAGAATCGTATGACAAAACTGGAACATATAGGTATTGCAGTAAAGGATTTACAGCAATCCATTAGCCTATTCGAGACCCTTTTAAACAGTAACTGTTACAAAACTGAAACAGTTGAAAGCGAGCAGGTTACTACTGCATTTTTTAAGCAGGGAGATACGAAAATTGAATTATTAGCGAATACAACTGCTGGTGGTATTATAGAAAAATTTATTGATAAAAAAGGTGAAGGAATACATCATTTAGCATTTTCTGTAACCGATATACGATCAGAAATGAAACGGCTAAAAGATCAGGGTTTTATTTTATTAAATGAAGAACCCAAAAAAGGGGCAGATAATAAGTGGGTTTGTTTTTTACATCCCAAATCAACGAATGGTGTGTTGATTGAACTTTGTCAGGACATTGACTAGTGGCAGGAAAAATAAACGATGGCAATAATACCAACTAGAAAAAGACTTCCAAATAAAGTGAGTTTCTTTTTTAATTGAAATTTATATTGCTCCTGATCCATTAGAGACCTAGTTTTTCTACTGCAAGTTGAGCCGCGACCTGACTTGCATCTTTTTTATTATAACCCTTGCCCTGAGCTAACATTTCACCATCTAAAACAGCATTGATGGTAAATAAACGACGACTCCCTTCCATTTTTTCTTGTACCAATTCAAATGCTAGAATTTTGCCATTTTTATTAGCCCATCCAATCAATTTGTTTTTTAAATTGATATCAATTAATTCCAGATCATCTACAAACATATGAGGGATCACAATTTGTTTCAACACCCAATTACTTGTTTTGGCATATCCTTTATCTAAATAAACTGCCCCAACTAATGCTTCGAGTGTATTACCAAAAATCTGACTTCCCTTTAAAGAATTATCGAACTTATTATAGAATGTAAGTTTTTTTAGTCCCATTTTCAGGGCTATATCATTCAGCTGTTGCCTGTTTACCATTTTACTGCGCATCTCTGTAAGAAAGCCCTCACCCTTGTAAGGATAGCGCTTAAAAAGATAGTCAGCAACAATAGCACTTAACACGGCATCTCCTAAATATTCTAGGCGTTCGTTGTTTTCGTCGGCCGTTTCTTTCACAGAACGGTGACTTAAAGCGGTTCGATACAATAAGCTATTACCGGGTTTAATACCCAATACATTCTTCAATTGGGTTTCGAAAGAAGTATCGACAGACTTTCTGAGAAGTTTATTAAGGAATTGCACAAACCTAAGCTACATATTTTTTTACAATCACACAGGCATTGTGTCCACCAAATCCGAAAGTATTACTTAATGCAGCGCGAACAACTCTTTTTTGTGGGGCATTAAAAGTAAAATTCAATCTAGGATCTAAGCTTGGATCATCTGTAAAGTGATTAATAGTAGGAGGGATAATATCAAATATCACAGCTTGTATACAAGCGATTGCTTCTATTACACCTGCGGCACCAAGACAGTGACCAGTCATTGATTTTGTAGCACTGATATTTAGGTTATAAGCATGTTCGCCAAATACTTCAGTAATGGCTTTTGCTTCAGCACCATCTCCAAGTGGAGTGGAAGTACCGTGAACATTGATATAATCAATTTCATCGGCTCTCATGCCAGCATCTCTTAAAGCGGCATTCATTACATTGCGTGCACCCAATCCATCAGGATGAGGAGCTGTTAAATGATATGCATCGGCAGTTGCACCGCCACCAGCAATCTCGCAATAAATTTTTGCACCGCGTTTAATAGCATGTTCATATTCTTCAAGAACTAAAACACCTGCAGCTTCCCCCATTACAAAACCATCACGGTCTTTATCGTAAGGGCGACTTGCAGTTTTAGGATCGTCGTTGCGTTCGCTCATTGCTTTCATAGCATTGAATCCACCCATTCCCGCTTCACCAATAACAGCTTCAGATCCACCGCTAATAATAATATCGGCTTTACCTAAACGAATATTGTCGCATGCAGTGATGATACCATTTGTGCTGGAAGCGCAAGCGCTTACAACGGCAAAATTGGGACCACGAAATCCATGACGCATAGAAATCTGGCCAGCTGCAATATCCAATATCATTTTAGGAATAAAGAAAGGATTGAAACGTGGGGTACCATCGCCTTTAGCAAAGTTGATTACTTCTTCCTGAAAAGTTGTTAACCCACCAATACCACTTGCGAAAATTACACCAACACGATCTACATCAACATTCTCTTTACTGATACCAGCATCGGCTACAGCCTGATCACTAGCTACAATGGCTAGTTGTGCAAATCGGTCTAATTTTCTGGCTTCTTTCCTATCCATAAAATTGGTAGGATCAAAACCTTTCACTTCACAGGCAAATCTTGTTTTAAACTTAGAGGCATCAAATAAAGTAACATTATCTGCTCCTGAAACACCATCTAACAAATTGGTCCAATATTCATTTAGATTATTGCCCAAAGGGTTAAGGGTTCCAATACCGGTAACAACTACTCTTTTTAATTGCATTTCCAAGCCTGTTTGAAGTGATAATCCGGCCCGGAGTTAACCGGGCCGGATTAAATTATTCCTATTGAAGGGAGATCTACTTAGCGTGCTCTTCCAGGTAAGCTACAGCCTGACCAACAGTTGTGATGGTTTCAGCCTGCTCATCAGGGATAGAGATGTTAAATTCTTTCTCGAATTCCATAATCAATTCTACGGTATCTAAAGAATCCGCACCCAAATCGTTAGTAAATGAAGCTTCGTTTGTTACCTCTGCTTCGTCTACGCCTAACTTGTCAACTATGATTTTCTTTACTCTTGTTGCGATGTCTGACATTGTAAAAGTTTTTGTTACAGGCGCAAAAATATACTTTTTAGTAAATAAGCAATCTTTTAATGCATTTTTGTTTCCACAAGATTATACTAATAATTGTTAGTTCTTGTTGGTTTTCTTGTTTTTAGATAAGAAAATGATTCCTATCTTGTAGACCTTGAATTTAGCTTATGCCCTTACAAATCATTGACCACGGCTCAATACAGCATCGCCAGATGGTGGATTTACGTTTTCAGGTGTTAAGAAAACCTTTGGGATTAACTTTTACAAAGGAAGATTTAGAGGCTGAAAAAAATGATATATTAATTTGTTTTTTTGACGACGAGAGGCTAGAAGGATGCTGTATTTTGACAAAAGAAGACGAAAAAACAGTTCGCCTCAGGCAAATGGCAGTGCTTTCCGGACTTCAAGGAAAGGGAATCGGGAGGGTAATTATGAGCTTTGCTGAGAATATTGCCCGTGACAGAGGCTTTAAAAGACTAAACATGCATGCCCGAAAAACTGCTCAAGGTTTTTACGAAAAATTGGGATATCATCTGGAGGGCCCCGAATTTGAAGAAGTAACTATCCCACATGTTGAAATGGTGAAAAACTTATAGCCTACTTTAAAACTTGTTTTGGGGGAGAATTTGGTGAGGGTAATTGTCTTAAAGTGAATCAACCACCCCAGCTGTATGCCGAGTCCGGCATCAGCGTCCCCTCCATCGCATGCGATGGAGGGGAAACCTTTTTTTTATACCTATTTTTTATCCTTCCTTTTTTATCTAACTTTTCTTCACTTTTCACTTTTTACTTTTTACTTTTTAATTTTTAATTTTCACTTTCAATAGCCCCCTTAATTCATGTGTAAACTCTTCCCCCATATTTTCTTTAGGGACTAAAAAAAAAGATTTCGCATCGAAATATAAATGGAAGAAATGAGGACTCTCAAAATATTTACTAAACTTATCCCATTGCCATACCACTTCTCCCCTTTCATTTTCTAAAACCACGGCTACATCATTAAAACGAATGATGAATTTGTCTTTAAAGGTTTCTGCTTTCTTATAAATATTATTGGGAAGAAAATACCAGAAAGAAGCCATTAAACCCATCCATATCAGTGAGCCAAGAAAGAAAGGTTCTGGTCGAATCTTATTGGTATAAAAAAGTATAGCTGAAACAATTGCAAAAACATTGACAAGAATCAGCATGACTCTTATTTCTGGGCTTTGTACAAAATGATAGCGAAGTGCCTGAATTACTCTTGGTTTCTGATAGCTAAAGCTCAATTGCATGCATCAAAAGTATTACCCATTAAATAAACCACAAATTATTTTACTGAATTAAACTGCTGAACTACCTTTTCTATCGTTGAATTTGATAATCGGTATTTATTTGCAGCAATAATAATTTTGTATCTAAAAACAACCGATTGGCCCTTGGGCAATTTAAAGTTTAACACTGTTTTGCCATTAGAAAAAACTTTTTGACCAAGTGGATTTGCTGCAAATAATCCATAATTGCGCGCATGCCAATAAGTGGGATACCCTGGATTTTGAGGATGATCAATTATAACAATACTAACAGAATCAGCACCCAATTTTCCATATAACATACACCAATTGCCTCTTGTACCCCATGCAGCATCACCTTGCTTGCCTTCACTTGTAAGATAATTCCCAGTAACAGAACTATCTCTGTTTGCTTTAACATAAGTTACAATTCCATTGGCATCAGTATATTTTTTAGATTCCCAAATAGGCAGTTCTAATTCGTGGGCTACTCGTAAACCTAGCATGCCATCTTTCACATCATTGAAACTAATATCTTCTTTTGCTGTAAGCTTTGTGTCCCGTTCTATTATTCGATCATTGCCTAATACACTAAATTTTAAATCAGTCACTTCCACCATCAATACTTTTTGTTGTTGGTTCGTCCAATTTGCAGAATAAGATAATCCAGCCTCCTTGCCGCTTTTTGTGCGCAGAATTTTCTGTGTACGAATCCAACCATAATTCTTTTTTTTATCTGCCTCAATAGCATAAGAATTATTCCAAAAATCTAACCCGTTTACACTTTCGTAATTAAACCATAATCCAATATGATGAGGATGATCAGTAGGGTCATTTGGTTTGGTGTTTAATGGGAAACCTCTTGTAATAGCTGAATCATTTGCTGCGAAAATTGGATACAGAAATGGTTTTTCTAAACTATCGGGGTAACAAAAACTAGTAAATAGTTTATCACCAATTCTGATATCTATTTTTTGAGCCGATGGATAATTTACAACATCGATTCTATTCTGATTCTTAGATTTTTTTTGTGCAGCATTTTCAGATCTCATCCCTAAAAACAATACAAATAGTAGGCAATACTTTTTCATTTCCTATTTGATATTTCTATTATTAATTAATTAAACACCACTTCTTCTTTTTTTCCTAAAAGTGTCTGCATAATCATCCATGCAAGCAAATAAGCAGTTCCGCTTATAAAGAACATTATATAATAAGCGGTTTCGATTTGATTCAAAGCACGGTAATGAACAAACAAACTTTTTTGTACAAAGAGCGAAAGGAATATTCCTCCAATTGCACCAAACATCCCTGCAATACCAATAACAGAGCCAACAATCTTTTTAGGGAACCGATCAGAAACAACGGTATACATATTGGCACTCCATGCCTGATGTGCTGCTGCAGCAAATCCAATTACAATTACAGCCAGCCACATATTTAAACTGCCCAATAATTGAGCAAAAACAATTGGCAATACACAAAAAGCATAAATCAGCATAGATACTTTTCTTGCTTTGAATAGGGAGATATTTCTTTTTATTAATTGTAATGGAAGCCATCCCCCGCCAATACTTCCCAAAGTTGATAAAGTATACACCATTGCCACAGGCAAACCAATAGCAATGCCTTTTAAATGATATTCGCTTTCTAAAAAATCGGGGAGCCAAAAAAGATAAAACCACCAAATAGGGTCGGTCAAAAATTTACCAAATATAACAGCCCAGGTTTGCCGATAACCCATTAATCGAATCCATGAAATTTTTTCAAAAGGCAATTCATCCACTACTTCATCTTTTGCTGTGTCACTATGAATAAATTCAAATTCATTTTGAGAAAGCTTCTTGTGTTTAGCAGGTACTTCATATAAGATCCACCAAAAAATTAACCAGATAAAGCCCAATGAACCCGTTAAAATAAAAGCCCATTGCCAGCCCCAATGAACATTGATCCAGGGAACGGTTAATGGGGCTATAATTGCTCCTACATTGGTACCGGAATTAAAGATCCCTGTTGCAAGAGCTCTTTCTTTTTTGGGAAACCATTCCGCTACAGTTTTTATAGCAGCTGGAAAATTTCCAGCTTCAGTAATTCCTAATGCTGACCTTGCAACTCCAAATCCAAATGTACTATTCGAAAAAGCATGAGCAACAGCTGCAATACTCCAAAGCATTGTAGAGAAAAAATATCCAATCTTAGTTCCTAATTTATCGATCAGTCTTCCTGCACCAACCATACCTAAAGCATAAGACACTTTGAATGCAATTTCAATATTGGCATAGTCACCATCGTTCCATTTAAACTCAGTAGTTAAACTCGATTTCAACAAACTAATGACAGCCCTATCAAGATAATTGATTGTTGTTGCAAAAAATATCAATGAGCAAATGGTCCAGCGGTATTTACCTATATCAGCTTGCTGCATGAATTATTGTTTTATTGCTTTTATAATAGCCAATACCTTTTCTGTTTCTTTACCAATAGTTATGAAATCTTTTGCCTCAAGTAATTTTTTACTGATTAACTGACTCCCCATACCAACTGCAACAACTCCCGACTGAAACCATTGTTCGATATTTTCTTTATCTGTTGTAACGCCTCCAGTAGGCATGAAATCTACATCCGGAAAAATATCTTTGATTGCGGTTACAAAGGAAGGACCCAATAAATTGCCTGGAAATAATTTAATAAAATTAGCTCCCAAACTTTCCGCTCTAATAATTTCGGTAGGAGTCATGCAACCAGGAATCCAGGGCAAGTGGTGCAAACTTGCCATTTCAGCAACTGATTCAACAAGGCCGGGTGAAATCAAAAAGTCGGCACCGGCATGGATAAACTGATGCGCTATTACTTCATTTTTAATGGTTCCCACACCAAGCTTCATACCTGGCATTTCTGCATCAGCTACTTTTTTCATTTCTGTGAAATTAGCAAGGGCTGTTTTACCTCGATTCGTATATTCTATAGCCCTAATACCCGCTTCATATAAAGTCTTCATGATTGTAATACTCACATCTATATCACTATGATAATATAGTGGCAATAACCCTTGCTCGGAAATAAGATCAAGTATGCTATGTTTCGTTTCCATATGACAACAATTTAATCATCTGTAAATTTAAAGTTAAACCATATTCATTCAGAAAAGCTATATCAAACGATTGTTTTCCGAAAGAACATCTATTCGTCTCTGTTTGCTATCTTCAATAAATATTTAAAAACAAATTCATGATTATTGATCATATAAATAATGCTTCAAAATACGCCAACCTAAACCCACTTTTTAAAAAAGCTTTTGAATTCATCAATTCTACAGATTTAGATAATCTCCCCATAGGTCATCATGAAATTTCAGGAAAGGATCTTAGGGTAATAGTTGCAGATGAAGATGGGGTTACAGAAACCATGTCAATAGCCGAATTCGAATGTCATGAGCAACATATCGACATTCAGTTTTGTATTCATGGTTTAGAAAAGTTTGGATGGAAACCAAGGAATACCTGTGAGCTTCCCAGAGGGGAATACAATGCTGAGAAAGATGTGTTATTCTTTAATGACCAACCAGATATGTTTTTCACTTTAAAAGAAAATCAGTTTGTTATTTTATATCCGGAAGATGTGCATGCACCAATGATTTCTGATGGGAGGATAAGAAAATTAATATTTAAAGTAAGAATTTAAATCGCTACTTATTTTTCAGTAATAAATTATTTACAGAAGTTATACTCTGTCTTGTGCCATCCCCTTTTTCCTGAAGCTTCCCAACGGCTGCAGCTGTTGCAAAATTGAGTAGTTGTTGGGGTTGATGTTCTTGCAAAATTCCATAAATAAGTCCAGCCATAAAACAATCCCCGCTCCCACTTTTATCTACAATCTGATCCACTATAAATTCTGGAGATTGATAATTGACAGCTTTCTGATACAAGGTTGTATAATATAATATTTGGTTTTCTTCCCTATCAAAACGAAATGTGTTTGCTACGATATTGCAAGAAGGGAACTTTGCAATTATTTCTTTTGAAACTGCCAACGCCTGATCTATATAGGCTTGTTTTGATTTTTTAGCATGAATTTCTTCATCGATTTTAATTCCCAACAAAGTATTTGCACTCCAGATATTGCCCATTACCAAATTGCAATAAGGTAAAATTTGCTCCATCACTGATATAGGATTCGAAGTATACTTCCATAATCTAGATCGATAATTTAAATCAACCGATACCTTAATATTTTTTTGTGCAGCTACTTTTACTGCTTCCAAACAAATATCTGCCAGGTTTTGGTTAATGGCAGGGGTGATGGCCGAAAAATTGAACCAATCGATTCCTTCAAAAACTTGATCCCAATCAATTGTTCCTGTTTGCAATTTAGCAAAAGAGGAATCAGCTCGATCGTATACAACTGCTCCTTTTAAATCTGCGCCTTGGTCTAAATAATATATTCCAATCCGATCACCTCTCAATATCATTTGGTTAGTGCCAACTTCATAGTCATTTAGAAATTTCATGATCTCAGAAGTCATAAAATTACTTGGCAAAGCAGAACAATATTCTACATCAACTCCAAAGCAAGCTAAAGCCCTAGCTACATTGGCTTCTGCTCCCCCTATAAAAATGGAGAATGGATCTTGATTTGTCTCCTTCATAAAAGGAGAAATCCGCAATAAAAGTTCTCCAAAACAAAGTACCTTTTTCATCTTACAACTTTAAAATATCAGCTAATACCCGGGGTGATTTTTTTAAATCCAAAATAACTTCTGGCATTTTCATAACAGATATCTTGAATGATTTTTCCAATCCATTCTATATCATTCGGCAATTCACCCTGTTCTATTTCTGTTCCAAATAAATTACAAAGTATTCTACGAAAATATTCATGTCTGGGGAATGATAAAAAACTGCGTGAATCAGTTAACATCCCCACAAACTTGCTCAATAAACCCATATTAGATAAGGCGTTGACCTGGTTGATCATTCCATCTTTTTGATCTAAAAACCACCAAGCTGCCCCATATTGAATTTTACCCGCAATTGATCCATCGTTAAAATTGCCTGCCATGGTAGCGAATAGAGCATTGTCTGCAGGATTTAAATTATACAAAATTGTTTTACTCAATTTATCATCTGCATCCAGTCTGCTTAAGAACCTTGCCAATGATTTTGCCTGAGAAAAATCACCAATAGAATCCCAACCTGTATCAGCACCTAAGCGTTGAATCATCCGCTCATTATTATTTCTTAATGCACCCAGATGAAATTGTTGAACCCACCCTTTCTCATAATCCCATTCTGCAAAATGAATCAGCATTGCTGATTTGAATTTTAACTGTTCAACAGGATTTAAGAATTTTCCTGCCCTTAGTTTCTCAAAAATATTTTCAATTTCGGCAGTCGTATAACTTTCAGCATAGATCTCTTCCAGTCCATGATCAGAAACAGCACAACCCATAGTAGCAAAAAAATCATGTCTTGATTTTAATGCTTTTAGGTAATCCTTGAAATCTGAAATAGAATGATTCGAAATTGCTTCTAATTGTTTAAGATAGGATGTAAAAAGCTCAGGGTTTTTCACCTCCATTGCCTTGTCTGGTCGAAATGTAGGAAGAATGGGTATCTCAAAACCATCTTTCTTAAGCTGCAAATGAAATTGCAATTCGTCTACAGGATCATCTGTGGTGCATACCAATGCCACATTCATTTTTCTGAGCAAATTCTTAACTGAGAAGGCAGGGCTTTGTAAATCATTGGAACAGGCTTGATAAATTTTCTCTGCAGTATCTGCGCCGAGCATTTCTTGTATCCCAAAATAACGTTGTAGTTCAAGATGCGTCCAATGATATAATGGATTTCTAACTGTAAATGGAACGGTATCCGCCCATTTAAGAAACTTATCGAAATCAGAAGCATCGCCGGTACAAAAATTTTCTGACACGCCATTGGTTCGCATAGCCCGCCATTTATAATGGTCGCCTGCTAACCAGGCATCTGTGATATTTTTAAACTGATAGTCCTCTGCAATCTGTTTTGGAGAAAGATGACAATGATAATCTATCAAAGGCAAGTTCTTTGCATAAGTATGATATAGATTTTCTGCAGTTTTATTTTGCAACAGAAAATTTTCATCCATAAATTTTTTCATTCGCCTTTTTTATTCAATTACCTAATTATTTATAAACTAACACCTCTTTTCCATGGAATAAAGTCATCCTGTCTATGACGAACTGCATGTACTGTTTTATTTCCACTCGCCAATTCAATCACATAATCTAAAATTCTTTCTCCTGCTTCTTCAATAGTTTCTAATCCATCTATAATTGTTCCTGTATTGATATCAATAATATCTGGCATTTTATTAAAGAGTGTAGTATTACTCGCAATTTTTACAACCGGTACAATTGGATTGCCTGTTGGAGTTCCGAGTCCGGTTGTAAATAGAACAATATTTGCACCAGAAGCAACTTCTGCAGTTGTTGATTCTACATCATTCCCAGGTGAGCATAATAAATTCAAACCGGGCGTTACTAATTTTTCTGGATAATCTAAGACATCTACTACCGGAGAATTTCCGGCTTTTTTTGCAGCACCAGCAGATTTAATGGCATCGGTAATGAGACCGTCTTTAATATTACCAGGTGAGGGATTCATATAAAATCCGCTGCCACTTTCTTCTGCTCTTTTATTATATACTTGCATTAAATGCATGAATTTATTGGCAGTTGCTTCTTTCAAACAACGATCACTCAACTCCTGTTCTACCCCACATAATTCGGGAAATTCGGATAAAATAACCGAGCCCCCCAAGGCTACAATTAAATCAGATGTATGTCCGATAGCAGGATTTGCAGATATTCCAGAAAATCCATCCGAACCACCACACTCAAGACCTATCACCAATTTATTAATTGAGGCTGGCTCTCTTGTTTGTTCATTTGCTTGTACTAATCCCAAAAAAGTTTGTTTGATAGCAGCTTCTATAAGGTTAGTTTCAGTTCCTGCTAATTGTTGTTCTAATATATATAGTGGCCGGTCGTAATGAGGATTTCTTTTTTGAATTTCTGCTTGTAATATGGATGACTGTGCATGTTGACATCCCAGACTTAAAACAGTTGCACCTGCACAATTTGGATGAACAATATAGCCAGCCAACAAACCACATAGCGCTTCTGCATCAGACCGGGTTCCACCGCAACCTCCATCATGTGTCAAAAATTTAATACCATCCACATTTTTGAAAAGAGGTTGGTTTTCTTTTTGTGTAATCTGCTCCTGAAATACTTCTGATTCTATTTTCGCAATTCCTTTATCGGTTTTATAAATTCCCGCAAGGTTCTTTGTAAACTGATGATACCTTTTGGGCCGAGCATAACCCAGCTCGTCTAAAAGTGCTTCTTTCATCACTTCAATGTTTCTGTTTTCACAAAACACCAAAGGAATCACTAACCAGTAATTAGATGTTCCCACTGAACCATCTTTACGATGATACCCTAAAAACTTTTTGCCCTTCCACTTCTCGATATCAGGAATCTGCCAATTTGTTTTTCTTTCTCCCAACTTAAAATCATCAGAAGCATGCCTTGTATTTGCAGTAGTTATTTTACTTCCAGCAGGTAAATCAATAGTAGCTTTTCCAACTAATACACCGTACATATTGATACTTCCTTCTTTAGGAATATCCTGTATCGTAAACTTGTGTTTTGCAGGTATTGAATCTAATAAGAGGTAGGATATCCCATTAAATAAAATCAAATCATTTTTCTCTAAATCCTGTAATGCTACCAGAACATTATCTGAGGGGTGCACCTGCAACACCTTTTGTTTTTCTACCATATTATTTATTTTTTTCGAAGACTGATCTTACTACATTTTCCACTCCCTGATTTAGTTCCCCTATCAGATCAACCAATTTTTCACAAAATCCATCTATTTTATTGAGATCTGTTCCCCAAATGGTGCTATCCTTTAAAATAGCATTTACAGCATCAAATGTATTTTTTCCATCCCAATATTTATAAAGTAATTCGGCCTTTGAGTCGTTAACATGGTATGACTGATTCCCAATTGACTTGTAATACAAACCATCATTACCAATTTCTGTTTTCATAAATAATAAATATGCAGCAAAACCAAGCATCATAGATTGGGGAAGGGCTTTATGCAACTCTGTATTTTTTAAAATAAGCGGTACATTCCGTATCGTCATTTTTAAACTATACTGCATACTGATATTGATCCATTTATGTTCAATCGATTCGTTGCTAAAACGATCCAAAACTTGTTCCGCAAAAACTTGAGCTTCTTGTTCAAGAATACTTTCTGAAATAAGAAGGGGTTTAATCTCCTTAAACATCAGTTCCTTTACAAACTGTCTAAAATAATCAGATTGCATCGCTTCTTTTACAGTTTCAAATCTGCAAAAAATCGCAAGCGCACATGAAAAGCTATGTGTGCCATTTAATAACCTTAACTTAAGTTCTTTAAATGAATTAATATCAGGTACTACTTTTACTGTTGAATTTGAAATGGCAAAAGAAAGGGTTTCAATTGTTTTTCTTTTAGAACTTTCTATGGCCCACAAACTATAGGGTTCACACAATATCATCAAATCATCTTGATATCCTAATAAAGACTCTTCGACTAATTTTTTATCTGCTGTTAATTTTCCCGGAACAATTCGATCAACTAATGAATTACAAAAATCGTTCGATTCATTCAACCATTTAATAAAACCGATTTCTAATTGATTATAAATTGCCAACTCATTCAAAATGGATTTTAATAATTTGCCATTCTCAGAAATTAATTCAGTTGGAATAATTACTAGCCCCATTTCTTCATCACCCTCGAAATATTTATATCGCTTCCATAAAACGGCCAAAAGTTTTGCCGGGAAAGAATTTGGAGGGTTTAAAAAGATTGACTCTTTCAATAAACAAATTCCTACTTCTGTTGTATTTGAAATAATAATTTTTAAATCTGGGCTTTGAGCAAAAACCAAGATTTCATTCCAATTTTCGTTTGCCGTTAATACCCTACTGATAGCCGCATTAATAATTGTTTTATTAACATACCTGCCATCTTCAATTCCTCGAACAAGTATGGTATATAAACCATCTTGTTTTGAAAAGCTATCTATATTTTCTTTTGATGTAGATTTTACCACAACTACCCTGCCATTAAATACAGATTTTTTATTAGCCTGATCGATAAAAAAATCTGGAAGTCCTCTCAAAAGAACGCCGGTTCCAAATTGCAAAACTTTTTCAGGTAAAGTCAAAAGTGCTTCCTGCGGCAGTTCTATAAAAGAGGCATTTATAAAAGGAAGGTTTTGATTTTTTAGCTGCATAGAAGTTTAATTACTTTCCAAAAGGATTTTATTTTGAAGTTCGTTTATCTCTGGTGATTGTTCAAATATGAATTTTTCAACGCAAACGTTAGCGCTAACGTTGCCAATCGTACAAATTTATGAATCCTTCCAAAGTACCCGCTTTATTCTGAATGATTTTCTTATTTTTAGAGATACGACCAACCGCTTGCTATGTCTATACTGAAACCCCGTCTGAATTTTTCTCAGATCATTAACATGAATGTAGGATTCTTTGGAATCCAATACAGCTTTGGTCTACAGCAAAGTGCTGTAAATCCTATTTATGATTTTTTAGGTGCCAGTCCAGATCAGATTCCATTACTGAACTTAGCTGGTCCAATGACAGGCCTTTTGATACAACCTATAATTGGTGCACTAAGTGATAAAACCTGGCATCCACGCTTTGGCAGACGCAAGCCCTACTTTTTTATTGGTGCCCTTTTTTGTAGCCTTTGTCTTTTTATATATCCATTTAGTAGTAGTCTTTGGATGGCGGGTGGCCTTTTATGGGTACTTGACGCCGCAAATAATACTGCCATGGAACCTTATCGTGCATTTATTGCAGATAAATTACCTCCTTCACAACATGCCGATGGTTTTTTAACGCAAAGTTTTTTTACAGGACTCGGTATCACGCTAGCGAATATTTCACTTTTTGCATTTCAAAAAATAGCTTTTTTAAAACAAATGCACGGGCAAATCCCTTATTGGGTTTTTGGATCCTTTTTCCTTGGTTCGATTTGTTCTATTTCTTCCGTTTTATGGTCAATCACCAAAACACCTGAAATACCTCCAACTGAGGATGAGTTAGCAGCTTTGAAAGCCAATAAAAAATCTGTATTCGGTCCGTTCATAGAAATTTTTAGTGCGATTAGAGATATGCCAAAAGTAATGTGGCAATTAGCATTGGTATATTTATTTCAATGGTATGCCCTATTCTGTTACTGGCAGAATGCATCAAAAAGTATCGCACAATCTGTATGGAAAACCTCACCTTCAAAAGATCCCATATTATATCAAGAAGCAGTTGGTTGGGCTGGATTAGTTAATGGCTGGTATAATGTGGTTACATTTCTTTCTGCATTTGTTTTAGTTGGACTTGCAAAAAAATATAGTCCAAAAAACGTTCACGTTACTTGTTTATTTATTGCAGGTCTTGGCTTGCTGGCATTCCCACATATTGAAAACCAATATTTATTGTTTGTTCCAATGACTGGGTTTGGTATCGCATGGGCAAGTATGATGGGGGTTCCTTACCTTATGGTTGTAAATGATATTCCAAAAGAAAGATATGGAGTGTATATGGGGATTATAAATATGATGATTGTAATTCCAATGATTTTACAAACCACCACATTCGGTTATATTTTGAATCATTTTCTTGATAATGATCCAGGAAAAGCAATCAGTTTTGGTGGCGTATTACTTTTAATAGCTTGCGCAGCTACACTTAGAATAAAAAAAGTATTACCAGCTGAAGATACAGTAGTGATGAGTGGATCTGGGCATTAAGTAAAATAAATACTCCATTTTGGAGAAGGAGGTACTATGAAAATTTTATGTATTGGAGAGGCCTTGATAGATATGATCTGCACTGATAAAGGAAGCAGTTTATCACAAGGTCAGAATTTCCTAAAGAAACCAGGAGGGGCACCTACCAATGTAGCTGCGGCAGTTGCAGCATTAGGTGGCGAAGTAGAGTTAGCAGCAAAAGTTGGCAAAGATCCTTTTGGTAAACAACTGATACAAGTAATGGAAGAGTTTGGCGTTTCCACCAAATACATGCTTCAAGATGAAAATCATTTTACAACATTTGCATTTGTTTCGCTAATGGAAGATGGAGAACGCGATTTTGTTTTCAATCGTGGTGCAGATGGCGAATTAAATGAAGACGAAATCAATGCTATTGATTTATCTGAGGTTTCCATCATACACTTTGGATCAGCAACTGGTTTTTTAAATGGCCCTTTGCAGAAAGCATATCTCAGTTTATTAGATCGAGCAAAAAAATTAAATATTTTCATCAGCTTTGATCCGAATTATCGTCACTTACTATTTCAAAATAATACCGATAGCTTTATTGAACAATCATGGTACTTTTTAAAGAATTGTAACTTTTTTAAATTGAGTGACGAGGAAGCCATGTTGATTACAAGAACTACAACTTTACAAGATGCAACAGTTGTATTAAACACTGAAACAAGTGCTATCTATACCATTACACTTGGAAAAGAAGGAACACTTCTTGGCTATCATCAAAAAAATAGCATTATTGAAAGTATTGCTATTAAACCCGTGGATACTACCGGAGCAGGGGATGCATTTGTTGGTGCGGTACTTTACCAACTAAGCGATAAAACAGTATCCGAAATATCAAATGCTACAATAGAAGATTGGAATTCAATAGTAACTAATGCCAACAAAGCAGGTGCAAGAACCTGCGAATATCTTGGAGCGATGGAAGCTTTTAAACATTTAAACAATCAGATTTTTCAATAACAAACAAATACAAGCTACTCGTGTATCAATATCAATTGCATCAACAAATTTCCTTACCCGTATTAGAATATAAAATAGATGTTGCGGGAAAGGACAATCTCTTCTATAGCAGGTTCATTGCGAATTCCAGCGAAATTTTTGATTTATATAATTCTTTATATAAAAATCATCCTAAAGGAAGAGAGGCATTTACTGAACTTTTAGAAACAATTACAAGAGCCTACGAACAACGTACAGAATCACTGAAACAAAAAGATGAAGAGAAAGAAGAGCTAGATAATTGGTTTTTAACAAACCAATTGGCTGGAATGAGTTTGTATGTTGATCGATTTTGTGGAGATTTAAAATCACTCAATACTAAACTGGATTACTTTAAAAAGCTTGGTGTTAATTTCTTACACCTGATGCCCTTATTTGAAAGCCCCGAAGGGGAGAGCGATGGTGGATATGCCGTTTCAAATTTCAGAAAAGTTGATCCCCGTTTTGGAAATTTGGAAGACTTACAATCTGTACAAGAAAAGATGAGTTCGGAAGGAATGTTTTTGATGTTTGATATTGTTTTAAATCATACATCTTTCAGACATGAGTGGGCCGAAAGAGCAAAGAAAGGAGAGAAAAAGTATCAGGACTTTTTCTATATGTACGACGATAGAAGTTTGCCTAATTGGTTCGATGAAACCATGCCCGAAATTTTTCCCGAAACTGCACCTGGTAGTTTTTCGTATGTTCCTGAATGCGACAAATGGGTCATGAGTGTATTTCACAATTATCAATGGGACCTCAACTATACCAATCCTGATGTATTTGTAACCATGCTTGATACTATTTTCTTTTATGCAAATTTGGGCGTAGATGTATTACGGATTGATGCCCCAGCTTTTATTTGGAAACAATTAGGTACCAGCTGTCAGAATTTACCAGAAGCACATACCTTATTAAGGCTTATAAAACAATGTGTGCAAGTGGCTGCTCCTGGAGTGGCTTTATTAGGAGAAGCAATTGTTGCTCCTAAAGAGATCATGAAATACTTTGGCACGGATCGTTTCACTGCAAAAGAATGCGACTTTGCATATAATGCCACTCAAATGGCCTTGCAATGGGATGCGCTTGCCACAGGCGATACAAGGGTAATGTTGGCTGCCCAACACGATATTTTGCAAAAACCTTACGGTTGTTCCTGGATCACTTATACTAGATGCCATGATGATATTGGTTTAGGATATGACGACAGTATGATTGCTGCAGCTGGTTTTAATGCATATGAGCATCGTAGGTATTTGAAAGAATATTATTCTGGGGCTTTGCAAAATTCACCTGCATCTGGCGCTTTATTTTCTGTAAACCCTAAAAATCAGGATGCAAGAATCAGTGGTTCTTTAGCTTCCTTATGTGGATTAGAAAAAGCAATACGTAAAAACGACTTAGCACAAATTGAAACTTCTATTCAGAAAATTAGTTTAATGCAAGCTCAAAGCTTTTTTATTGGTGGGATACCTGTTATTTTTTACGGGGATGAACTTGGTTATACAAATGACTACTCATATTTAAGTGATCCTGGAAAGAGTTACGATAATAGATGGATGCACAGGCCCATTATTAACTGGGAAAAAGAAGCAAATATTGACAATCCTGAAACAGTGGAATCAAAAGTATTTCATGCCACAAAGCGCATGATTGAAATAAGAAAAAAGGTAGCTGCTTTTGGTGATTATAAAAATCTTACCTGGCTTACGCCATATAATATTCATGTAGCCGGATTTATACGCTCGTTTGGAGAACAGATGGTTTACTGTTTATTTAACTTTAGTGATCAGGCTGCCTATGTTACATGGCATGCCTTTAAAAATCATGGGGCTAAAACTAATAAGTTATATGATCATTGGACAGAACAGAGTTTAACAGTGGGAAGTGATCATGAATATTTGATTATTCCTCCTTATGGTTTTTCTGTTTTGGAAGTGATTTAAATTAATTGAAGAAAATTTGTTTCTTTATACTATGCTAAAATCAATACTATTATTCTGTGCAGTTCTTAGTATTAATACATCTAATGCTCAGATTAGTATTTCGAATACGGGAAGTGATATTACAATTAAAGATGCAAATGAACTTCTGGCACATCATAATAAAGTGAGAAAAGATGTAGGTGTGCCCCCTTTAGTTTGGAGTTCAAAATTATCGGCCTATGCGCAAGAATGGGCAAATCATCTGGCAAATGAAAATAATTGCGACATGGCTCATAGAACAAGTCCTGGTCAGGTTGAAGGTGCGTACGGAGAAAATATTTTCTGGGGAAGTTCAGCAAAAGATTTTAAACCATTAGACGCATCAGAGGACTGGTATAGTGAGATTAAATTATTTAAATACGAAGAACTTTCAAATAAAAACTGGTATGCTTCAGGTCATTACACACAAATGGTCTGGAAGAATACTAAAGAGGTTGGAGTTGGAATATCGACTTGTCCCAGTGGTGCAATCATCATAGTAGCTAATTATTTTCCTGCAGGCAATTATATGCATCAATTTCCTTATTAATAATAAAATAAATGCCAAAAAAAATGCCTCCAAATTGGAGGCATTTTTCATTTCAAACGAACGATTAGAAACGAATACTGAATCCGACATTTACAGAATAATCAGCAAATGCAGCATCCCCCTGCGCATACACTCCTGTTAAGTCTGTTTTTATTTTATCTGGAACACTTTGTGTACGATTGCGAACTACTGCAACTGGCACATAAGCATAGATGTTACATTTCTTCATGGTATATGTAATACCCGGTTCTACTGTTAAAACCTTACCAGGTCTGCGAAATCCGGTACTACCACCTATTAAATCATTTACTGGTATACATTCAAATCTAACTCCACCTGAAAATGTAAATTTGTTAGACATATAATTAGCACCTGCTCTGATTAAATATTGATCAGGAACACTCATCACATCACTAGTATAAGAAATTGTAGCGGCAGAAGGCGTGCCACCTCTTTGAGTAGATACACCATTTTGCTCTCTTGGATTTAATAAATAATAAAAATTACTATAAAAATTCAGGTTATGATTAACGGCATAGTAAGCATTTAATTCTGTGGTAAATCCTGTTCCGCCATCCCCTAATTGAATGGATTGATCAACTGGTCCTAACACAGTTGTACCAGCTGTTCCTGCTGCAGTATAAAATCTATCTACATATTTATAATCGCCAGTAGCAAATTTAATTCCAAGCCCTGCTTGAATATTAAAGTTTGTATGTTTAACCGGGTCTAATAACCATGCGTATCCTGCCACACGAATATCTCCTAACCCAAATGAATGTGTTTCATGTCGAGTAGTACCACCATGCTCATATAATGAAGATCTTGTGTTTGCTATAATGGGAACATATAAAGCAACACTCCAGGTTTTATTTAAAATTCTTGTCAAACCATAATCCATACTAAATGTATGGTTAATTACTTCTGTACCTAAGTCCTGACGTTGTTTTTGTTCAACAGTTCCAACAAAATGTCGGAACGATTTAAAGTATCTGGTGTTCGCCGTGAACAACCATTTTGACGTATCCACATTTTTCATATGATCCATCATATTACAGGTAGCTCCACCTGCGCCTCTAATTGCTACACAACCTTGTGCATTTGCCGATCGGTTAACTAAAAGACATACTACTAGTATAAAGAATATTTTTTTCATTTGTGGGATTTGTGATTTTAGAAATTGATTTTATTTATTTTTTCATTTTAAGTCGATCAACGATTAATCCGCCAATTTTTCGACCATTTTGGGAACTGACCAAACATGAATTATGAAAATGAACGCCTCCGTAAAAGCGGGCCCAGTTGAGCTCTTCTGCAGCAGCTCTAAATGATTTGAATGATCTGTTTTTAATACCAAATTCTAGTTCAGTTGAATCGGTAAAAGCAAGATTGTCTCCAAATACACTTGTAAGCGCCTCAGCAGCGGAGGATGATATGGTATTATGACCACAGGTATATTCCGGGAATGCTGGTGTTTGCAAGAGTGGGCGCCAGTTTGGATCAAAATATTTATTAATTACTGTTTCCGGCCTAACCGTATTGAATGTATATTTTACATACCAAGCTTCAATAAATGCATCAAATAAAGCAATTCCTGTTTTTGCAAATGCTGTAACTGTAGTAGCAAAATCAGCTTTTGATTTTTGGGCTGCAATTCCTACAATACTCATCCAATGTCCTGGAGGCGAAAACTTTTTACTGCCAAACATTGCATGACCTGTTACATTCATTTTAAAGGGATTATCATCCCAGAATTCCGCAATGTGTTTTTGCTCAGGAGTTAAACTATCCACTGCATTTTTAATTAGCATCACTTCCTGATAGTATTTGCTATTCTTATCTTTGATATTGAATGCAGGTGGTTGTGGAACAGTAATAAATGAAGCACTGTCTATTACCATTGGTCTAATATCTTTCCAATGGGGTTCAGCAGCTGATGCATACATAGGAGGTGTTGGAACCCAACGTCCTGGTTCATCAGTTACCGTGTATTTTTCTGCACCACGTGTTTCTAAATAATTATCCTTTTTACTCCAACGAATAATCGACATGCCAATGCTATCTGCATATTGTTGTGATGCTTTTTCAATAGCTTCAGGTAATCCTTTTTCGCGGGCAACTTTTAAAATGCTGTCTTTATATACCTTCAAACTACCTTCTGGAAATGTAACAGCTTCACCCACTTTAATAAAAGCTAAAATAGCTGCTAATTCATAATCTACCCCGATAGTATCTTTTGGGATACTGATTTGTTTTAATCCATTTAACTGACCAGCTAATGACTGGTAATGTGTTGGATCTCCAGCTGCAATTACTTCATAAGCCGCTATTGCAGCATAAGCATAGTTTCTGGAAGCAACCATGGGAGGAAAATTATTTCCCATCACTACAGTATTCAACTCATGAACTGTGTTGCTAAATAAATCCGGGTTGTGTAAATATGACTTGTATTCATTACTTGTTTTGCATGCAAATAAAGTAACGACAGTGCAAATGCCTATTAAAAGCTTTTTCATCTTATAACTAGTGTTTTATCGAACGAGACTTACCCATACATCACTGTAAAGTATTGTCAAGGGTGTTCAATTCGATTAGGGAAACTGTTTGATCATTTAAAACATAAAAATACCTGCATAGCTGCTATACTATGCAGGCTGAATCTTGTTAATCATCTTAAGACTCAGCCTCTGGGGGACGCTCTAAACGGTCGAGATAGATCGACTTGAAATGATCAAACATGGTAGTATTAGCTGCTACTGCCACATACCTTGTTGAAGGGTTAAGGACAAAAGTTTGAATAGTTGTATAATCCGACACAGAAAACTTCACGGTATGACTGTGGTTTCCGGTAGATTTTTTGGCACTGTTATTTGATACTAAGTCATTCGCCAAACGAAAGAAATCATCTCTTGCCGATTGCAAACCTGCTTTCACAGTGTTCGGAATGGCCATTACTTCTAAAGAGTCGTTATAAATCCTTCGCTTTACATATTTATATGCAACCCCATTAATAGTGATCGATCCATCTACCCTCTCGTAAGCAGGAGAATTAGAATAATAAGGAAGATTGGTAGGAACTTTAATACTAATTAAGGCAGCTTCATCGTAATTGTCTTGATCCAATTGAGCTTCTAATCGTTGATCAGCTTTATCTTCCAGGTAATCAGTTAGCAAACGATAACCGCCCCAGTTAAACAGCAAAACGCCCAAAAAGAATATGGCAAGCAATTTTTTCAACACACTAAAATAATAATTGTTTACTTAACTATAAAGTTTTTCTTTTCGGGTCCAACCCCTGTTATTGTTAGCTTTTTCCAATGTGGAGGGAGGGCCGATTTAATCTGAACAATCCCCTGAGGGGTAATTTCCAATCCCCCGAAACCCATCAATACACTTTGTACAATTCCACCTGCCCCGGTAGCAAAATAAGGGTTTGTTCCCCCTTTTGTTTCGGCAATCACTCTTAATGGAGGATTTAAATTAGGGATATAGGCGTCCTGAAAGAAATGAAAGGCCTTAGCCCCATCTCCTAAACGTGCATATAATAAGGTAAAAATAGCTTGTGTCATAGCTGGAGTACCTTCATTCGGAACTCTTGTTGAATAGTACTCCAAATCTCTTTTAATAGCTACAGGATCTGTTACTTCTTTTAGTGGATAAGATAATAAATTGGCATCTGCCTGTTTTATACCCTCACCATGATAAGTAGCATGTTCCTTGGTTACTCCATCAGGAAACTTTAAAATAGGAATATTAGAAGCCACATTTGCCCAATCTGGGTCTGCTTTCAGACCTAATAATTTTGCGGCTGCGGTTGCATTTTGCAAGGTTGCTTTTGCAGCAGCATTGGTCCAGGCATTATTATCTACATTCTCAGCCCATTCGTCGGCGGCCACTACATTTTTAATATCAAATTGCCCCGGTCCATTGCGCTCAACCCTACTTGCCCAAAAATCTGCAGTCTCTTTTAACAATGGCCAACCCTTTTCCTTAAGCCAATCCTTATCCTGCGTTACACAATAATAATTCCAGGCAGCCAAACCCACACAGGCGGTAATATGATGTTCAAAAGGACCACTCAATGCCCAAACTGGTGTTTCTTCAACACCTGTAGCTGCACTTTCCCAAGGAAACATAGCTCCTTTATATCCGTGATTGAATGCATTTTTTCTAGCTGCCTCCAAACGTTGAAAACGATATTCAACCATACCCTTCGCCATTTCTGGGTGAAGTACTAAGAATGATGGATACATCCATAATTCTGTATCCCAGAAAACGTGACCATTATACCCTAGTCCACTCAATCCCATAGGCGATGGGCTCATGGCATTTCCCTCTCTCATAAAAGAATATAAATGATATAGCATACTATGAATATCCTGTTGCGATTGATCATCACCTTCTATTATAATATCGCTTTTCCATAGCTCATCCCAGGCTTTGTTATGAAAATTGATCAGACGTTCACGCCCTTCTAATTTTGCAAAGATGGTCATGCGTTCTGCTTCATTTAAAGGATCATCGTGATGCGCAGATGTAATTGATGAACCAGCAATTGAAAAGCGATAGGTTTCACCTGCTTTTATTTTCCGGCTAAACTTCATCAAATGCATATTGTTATCCCACATCTCATGAATCACTCTCGGCTCCTGTCCGTGCGGCTCAGAAAACAAAAAGGTATTCGAAGCACACATCAAAAGCTTACCAGTAGGACTCTTTGCTGAGGAAGTCAATAAACTAATCACAACATGTGGTCGATCAATTTCATTATAATAATTCTGTACATCTTTTAATGCATCTGGAGCTTCCATCACACTTGCTCCGCCTATTGCAATATCTTTTTTAGCAGTGATTGAAATATCCATTAAAACTGTAAAAGGCAGTTGTCGTAATGAATAATAAGTATAACTAATTGTTGCCTTGTCAGAATAACTGAATGAAGTAGTAAAACTAGCGTGTTGCATATCCAGTTCTTGTTCCATGTTTGTAGCATCGGAAGCCCCGATTCTTTTGCCATCTATATCCAGCTGCATATTCAATAAATTAAAGCTGCGCAGAAAATTGCTCACCCTACCTCGTCCATATTGATCATAGGCACCTGCCAAAACCACATCTTTTACTTTAAAAGGCTCTGGAGAAGACACGATTCCAATCATCCCGTTTGCAACTGTAATACCATAATAATTACTAGGGTCTATTTTACTAGCCTTAATTTTCCAACTATCGGGTTTAGTCTGAGCATTCAATAGCAAAACGCAGAATAAAATAGGCAGCAGTATTGATTTTTTCATATCGAAGATTTGTGAGGAACAGCAATTTAAGTAATTCCTCGTTATCGTTTTCATTTACTAATTTGCAAGGCAGAATATACATGCCATGAAAAAAATATACCAGTATTTATTTGTCTTAATTATTGTAGCGATTGCTTCTATTTATGTTTTTATTCCAACAGAGATTAACGTTACCAAAATAGCTGCTGTGAATGCTACTTTTCCTGCGGGGACACGCTTTTTTATGAACTCAGAAAAATGGAAAGAATGGTGGCCAGCACCTGATTCAGGCATTACAGAAATCTCAAAAGAAGTAGGTTTCTTTCATCATCAGGCTCATCATACTATTGGTAAGGAATTATTTAATGGCCATGCTATTAATACTACGTTTAAAGGGAATACCCTTAAAGGCGAAGTTATTTACGCACAACTAGGGGCAGATTCCGTAGCTTTTTTTTGGAAATACGCATACACCTGCAGTTATAATCCAATAAAAAGAATTCAGGAATATTTCATGCTCAAAGATTTGAAAGAAAATACTGCAGAAATCCTCAATGGCTTAAAAAATTTCCTTGAAAAAGAAGAGAAAGTATATGGCATGAAAATTCAACATAGCCTTGTGGTGGACACTATTTTGATAAGCACTAAAACAATCTTTCCAAGTTCTCCGAATATTGATCAGGTGTATAATATGATAAATCAATTAAAAGCTTATACGAAAGAACAGAATGCCAAAGAAACCGGTTACCCAATGGTGAACGTTACAGTGTTAGATAAAACACATTTTCAAACAATGGTAGCTTTGCCGGTTGACAGAAAACTAACTGAAACTCCTATTTTCTCCTGGAAAAAAATGGTTGCAGGAAAAATTTTGATCGGCGAAGTAAAAGGTGGCGATGCCAGAACTAAAAATGCTTTTGAAGAAATGCATAATTATGTAGTAGACCATCAAATAACTTCACCTGCGATTCCTTTTATTTCATTAGTAACAAACAGAAAGCAAGAATCAGACAGCAGTAAGTGGATTAGTCGTATCTACTATCCAGTGATGTAACTTTTTTTTGTATTTTGTAATGAGTTCTTGATTTTTCGGCCCCGACAAATCTAATCCAAATCACATGCAACAGCACTCAGTGCTAAGAATAGTTTGTCTTTCCATTTTTCTGCTCTGCATCACGCAGTTAGCCGAATCACAACTTTGTATAGGATCGCAATGGGTTAAAAGCTATACCGGTTCTGAAACACAAAATATTGTAAAAAGCCTTATTACAAATTCTAAAAACTTACTTTCTCTAGGTAATGTTCAATACTTAAACTCTGGCATTGTTCATAACGATGGCTGGGTAACTTTATACACAGCATCAGGTAACCCTATTTTTTCAAAAAGGATTGCCGTTCCTGGTTTCGATATTCTACAGGTAAATGATATGGTTTCAGCTACCGATTCTACTTATTTGATTACAGGTACCGTTCAAACGTATTGGGGTGTTAGAGATCCTGCACCACCAAATCCCAATTGGGGTGTTCTTATTTCTATAGATAATTATGGCAATGTTTTATGGATCAAGAAAATGGATCAGGGTTTTGATCAGGAAACAGAAAGTACTTTTCTACAAAACATCTTCAAAACTAAGGATGGTGATTTTATTCTAAATGCTGTTGTGTGGAAAAAACCACCATTTAGCAGTAAAGGGCTCTTGTTTCGAATTGACAAAAATGGAAATTTAAAATGGATTACTAATTATAGTTCTCCAGTTTTTGAATTCAAATACACATTTGTAAATCAGATTATTCAAAGTGCTGATGGCAAAAATATAATTACTGCTGGAATCATTGATGAACGTTTTAAAAATAAGGATAGCATTGTTCGTGTAAACCACTACATGCTTGAAGTTGATTATGAAACTGGGCAAAAAAAGTGGGATATATCATTAAACATAAGAACACAGTTTTCTAATGTTTTTACGAATTACCAATCGATTCGTCATATTACAGAACTTCCCAACGGAGATTTTTCTTTTCTTGGTTTTGGTGATACAAGCTTTTTATCAATCCCCCCAATTACTACAAAAAGTATCAATATCATTAGCAATGCAACTGGTACAATAAAAAAAATGATAGGATATTCAAGTTCTCAAAATGGCGTTTCCATTGTAGATGCGATGAGTCTATCAACAGCAGGACATCAGGCGATCTTATTGAATGATAATTCTAAAACAATTCTGACCGAAATTGATGAGAACGGAATTATTCAGTGGCAAAAGGGGTTTAATGATATCATTACTAATCAGCAACCAACTGGATTGTTGGCAAATGCTGGTACTATTTATATCCCGATGAATGGCTTTGGGAATCAAAAATATAATTACATCTATAAAACAGATGATTTTTTAAATATTGATTGCATGGCTACTACTTCCAATCTTCAAAGTTCTGATGCCTCTCAATTTTTAAAACAGGATGATGCTGAAATGGTTGTTTTAAATGAAATTAATACCTTAAACATATTTTCGTCCGCAAAATCCCTGCAAAGTAATTATCCGCTCACCACTAATAATATTTGTCAAAGCCCTTGTTGCAAAGAAGTTTTAGATACTTTAAATACCACCACTAAAACAGTTTGTGAAAAAGATAACTACCAGCTACCCAATGGTGTTCCTGTAACAGTAACTGGTACATATTTTATTACAAATAAGACAGTGCTTGGTTGCGACAGTATTTCTTATTACAATATCACGGTTATTAAAGACCCCGCTGCATTAAAGATCAGTGGTGATACCTGCTTAGAAGGGAAAGATTCACTGGTACTATTTACATCTGAAGGCTATGATTCTTACACTTGGAATAGTTCTATCAAAACCATCGAAAACAAATTAACAATTAATAAAGCGGGAAACTATACTGTTACAGTGAGCAATCAATGTGGAAGTAAAACAGCCTCTATCAATGTGCTCTCCATTTGCGATGCTCCCATTTATATACCCAATGCTTTTACACCGAATAAAGACAGACTAAATGAAGTATTCAGGGTTCCGCCAACCGATTCCTATCAATTGAATAGTTTTAAAATTTACAACCGTTGGGGCGAATTAATTTTCAATACTAGAAATATCAAAGAAGGATGGGATGGCACCTATAAAGGGATACAGCAGTCTTCAGGTATATATACTTATCTCATAAGCATTACTTCATTGAAAACGGGAAAAACAAGTCAAAGAAATGGATCAGTACATCTAATCAGATAGCCTTATTTTTTAAGAGGTATAGCATATTGAATTAACATCGTACTATCATTATTTCTGGCTAAAACAAACGAGGGTTTTTTATTTACTGTAATTGGTTTTATTTTTCTTACCTGTCCTTTTATAACAAGTCCATTGATGTTTTCTGCAACTAAAACACCTTTGCCTTTATTAATTAATACAGTACCATAATCTGCATCATACCTGCCCATTTGAATATTGTTATCATAATAGTTCCCTACTAATAAAATATCTGGGAGGTTGTCGTTGTTTGCATCAACTATTACTGCATCTTTTATTGGACTTAATTGTGCTTCATAAGGAAGTGCTTGAACAGTAAATTGTAAATTTCCATTGTTCAATAATAATGCACTAGAAAAATAATTGGCAGTATACTTTTGTGCTTTATTTAGTTTACTAGATTCAAATATGTCGTTCAAACTTGCTTTTGCGAAATCTGCGGCATACAAATATTTTTTCTTCAGAGTTGGCATTTGTTTTTCCAACTCTGCTTTATTTGCAAAGGGCAATTCCTTATCGTGTATATAATAAGTAAGTACCTGTTCTTTTTTTCCATTGTCATCAAAATCCTGATAGTACATATTAACTGGTTGCAATTCTGATGCTTTTAACCTGCTGTTTAATCCGAGATTACCTGCAATTAAATCAATATCCCCATCATTATCAATATCAACTGGCAATAAGCAATTCCACCAGCCTTTCTTCTCAGTTAATTGCTTTCTATTAAAATTTCCTTTTGTATTTATGAAAGCATCAATACCGCCCCACTCAGAACAGATCAACAAATCCTTATCACCATCCTTATCAATATCAAACCAAATAGCTTGTGTTACCATCCCTATACCTGAAAGCTCTTTTGCTATCATACTTGTAACATCTTTGAAGTGCCCCTTCCCATCATTCTGTAATAAGTAGGAATTGGGCAATTGTCCGTAGGCAAATGGAACAGACCTTCCACCTATAAAAAGATCTACAAATCCATCTCCGTTAAAATCGTAGGGGATAATGGTAGACTGTGTAACAAAAATATTTTCAAATGCATTTGTTAATTTAGAAAAGTTAGCTTTCCCATCATTTAAATAAACACGAGGTAATAAGCTTTCCTCCTGACCAAAAAATTCGTTTCCTCCACTTGCTATTACAAGATCTAGAAATCCATCATTATTTACATCCATCCAATTTGCATCAACATCCTCATAAAGACTGTCTTTATCAAAACCAGGTTGTGACGACTTTATAAATTTTCCATTTGCTTGTTGTAAAAACAAACCAGGTTTATTTCCTTTTGAAGACCCAATAAAAATATCATCCAATCCATCTTTATTTGCATCCCCTACAGCCAAAGCTGGCCCTTCGGTTGATAACATATGCGGCAATAAAGGTTCGCGATTAAATTCGTTAAATTGGTTTTCAGTATGTAGGTATTTCAGGTCCGATTCATTTGTGATATCAATCATTTTCTTCCGAACAGATGGCTTAAAAGAAATTATTGATTGAAAATTAAATACTGGTAATCCTTTTTTGTATTCGAATTGATAGTTTGATACGTTGGGCTTGAAAGAAATGGATTGAAAACTATTATCTGGCCAAATTAGAAATGCAGAATCAATTTTAGTTTGATTCAATCCTATGTGAATTGGAATTTCCATACTTGATTGAAAACCGCGTACTGGATATTTTTCATAAGAACGAATTTCTCCTCCTGTGAAAAGAACAATCTTTGCCCCCAAAGCATTAATATTCTTTTCAGGTCCTTTTAATTTTACTGATGCAAATGCCTTGTCTTTTTGATCATTGGCTTTGTTGGCATACAATAATACGGGAGCATCAATATTATTTACAATGATATCAAGGTCACCATCGTTATCCAAATCTGCATAGATAGCACCATTAGAATAAGTTGGCTGATCTCCTTTGATCCTATCTTTCAAATCATCAAAGCGCATCTCACCCTGATTGCTATAAAACTTATTGGGAATTTTTATTTGAGGAAACTTATCAATCAAAGTCATGTCTGCCTGATCCAGATTATTTTCTTTGATTTTATTTTGAATCTGATCATTCGACACATAGTTGATGTAATCGATATCATTCATTCTTTTAGGAATTCCATTTGAAATGAATAAATCTTTCTTGCCATCATTATCAAAATCCATCCATAGAGGTGCCCAACTCCAATCGGTTGCAGCAACGCCAGCATACAAACCAATTTCGCTAAAGTGTCCGTTCCTTTTATTAAGTTGTAAATTATTTCTGGTATACTGATAATTATATCCGTAACCGATTTTTAAATTAAATATATCGTAAGTGTCTTCCCCCTCAGAACGTTTCAAAATATAAGGATCAGAAGGAAGCATGTCCATTGAAATCACTTCAGGAAATCCATCATTATTTACATCTGCCACATCAACACCCATGGAGAACTGGCTGGTATGCATTACTCTGCTAGTAAGCTCTTCTTTAAAAGTTCCATTCTTCTGATTGATATAGAGATAGTCGTTTTCATGGAAATCGTTCCCAATATATAGATCCGGATATCCATCCAAATTAATATCAGAAACTGCAACTCCTAAACCATAACTGATAGCAGAACTATTAATTCCACTTTGCTTGGTTACGTCTGTAAATTTATTGCCATCGTTCCGATACATTCTGTCACCAGAAACTTCATTATAAGTCCCAAGAAAACTTGCCCTCGGTGCAAATGTTCCGTTCTGATGCACGGAGTGATTCAATAAAAACATATCAAGGTCGCCATCATTATCATAATCGAAGAAAACTGCTTGTGTACTAAAGCCAGAAAAATCTAAACCGTATTCATGCGAATTTTCTTCATAGTGTGGTATTCCATTTTTATCAATCCCTTTACAAATAAGCAATAAATTATGACCCTTTAGTGTTTCATATTTTCCAACCCTGCAAATATAAAGATCAAGTAACCCGTCGTTATTGATATCAATTACAGAAACGCCTGTAGACCATGATCCATCTTGCGGAATATTTGCTTCTTTAGTGATTTCAGCAAATTTTAAATTCCCTTTATTCAAAAAGAGTTTACTATCTCCTTGATTCGCACAGAAAAACAAATCTATTAATCCATCATTATTAAAATCACCTGCACCAACTCCCGCGCCATTATAGAAATACATGTATTTAAACATATTAAATGCAGCAGTAGGCTTTAATTGATTCGTGAAGTCTAATCCTGTTTGCTCTTTTTCTAACACTTCAAAAGATACTGGGCCTTTGATCTCGTTATTACAAGAAATTACAAAAGCCAACAAGCTTACAGCACAAAACTTCAATGCTATTGAAGGCGTTTTTTTTAAGTAACGTAATATGAATTTATATATCGGGCGTTGCATTTTATTTTTTCGTTGATCCTTTCCTGATTTGATATAATACAGGGAATTCATTATTCTGAAGCACCATTAAAAAGTCTTTCCCAGTTGATTTGATTATTTGAATATCTCTGATCTCGCCTCTTAATTCCAATCCAGAAGCATTTGTTTCCTGGCTAATAAAGTTTCCTTTGCCATCATTCAAAAGTATATTTCCAAAACTTGCATCCAATCTACCCATCATTGGAGGAAATCCAAAATTGTTTCCGCCAATAACCAGATCAATATACCCATCGTTGTTTATATCCATACATTTTATAGCATTAATACAAGACAATTGTAAATAGGGTGAAAGTTTCTTAACATCAAATTGTCCGCCCCCTTTATTAAATGCAATACTAGATCCACTGTAATTAAATTGCTTTACAATTGTTTTATTGATTACGTCGGATGGAAATAATTCCTGAACCGATTTTTTTGCAAATACTTCGTGGCGAAGATTTTGTTTTTTTAAAATTGGAAGTTGTTCTTCCAGATCTCGTTTTAAGAATACCGGCAAATCTTTTCCGTCCACGGTTCTGGTTAAAATTTTATCAACGATATTATTTTGATCGAAGTCAGCCACCCAAATTTTCACAGGGTTCTCTTTATCTGGATGCAGATAAAAATTCTCACCTATATTTCCAAGTATCAGATCTTCTTTACCATCCCCATTCAAATCGGCAGCAGCAACTGATTGCCACCATCCTTGCATATCAGACAGGTTAGTCTTTACTTCTTCAAAATGATCTTTATTAAAAGAAAATATTTTTGGGTTCATCCATTCACCAACAATTACTAATTCTTTATTTGAATCCCCAGCAACATCAGTCCATACAGCACCAGTAACCATTCCAATATTTGAAATATCAGGGTTTTTAGTTTTTGCCATATCGGCAAAATGCCCCTTTCCATCATTCATATATACATAACTGGTAGGTGTTATTCCATAATTCCCTGGATAACTTCTTGCGCCAACGAATAAATCTAGATCTCCGTCGTGATCAAAATCATAAGCAGTTGCCACTGCAATATTCATTTCATTGTTTCCAAAAGCAGACACATCAATATCGAAATTTCCTTTGCCATCATTTTTATACAATCGATGTTGAAAAATTCGAGCACCCAATTGAGGATTATTTCCACCAGCCCCTACAAAAAGGTCTTGATCGCCATCGCCATCACAATCAAAAAACAAAACAGCTACATCTTCAAAATCACTAAATCGTTCAAATGCAGGTGTCGTTTTTTTATCAAACCCGCCCACCTTATTTTGAAGGTATAATTGACCCGCATGTTTTGGTGTGCCGGCAATATATACATCTTGCAACCCATCTCCATTCACATCAGCAACTGTTGCTTTAGGACCTTCTTTGGAAAGAATTCGGGGAATATTTCTTTCGTTATAAAAGTCTACTAGGTCATTGTCAGTATGTTTTTCGAAATTCGATTTTACAAAATTTAAAATCGGAGTAACTTTTTCTTTTTTGGCATCAGGAATGATGGGTGCTTTGGAGGGCTCTTTTATTTGATGAACCTTATTGACAATAGGATTTTTTTCTACGCTATAGGTTCTGTCTGGCCAAATAATCTGGAATGAATCAATCTTTGCTTGTTTTCCAAGTCCAAAAATAACTTTATAATCTACTGATGATTGAAAGCCCCGAGTAGGCTGTACTTCACGACTTAAAATTTGACTCCCAATAAATATTTTAATCTGGCTTCCAATTGCGAAAATGTTTTTGTCTTTGCCCTTTAAACTAAAGCCGATATAATTGTTCTTATTTATTTCTCGGCTATTATTTTTATATATAAATGCTTTTGAATTTTCATTGTTAATTACCATATCGAGGTCACCATCATTATCAAGGTCTCCATAGGCAGCACCATTTGAAAATGAAGGTTGTGTAAATCCCCATGCTTTCCCATAATCCGAGAATTTTAGATTCCCTTCATTGCGATATGCTTTGTTAATCAAAGCTTGTTTTGGCATTTTATTAATTACCGCATTCACTTCGTCTTTCTTTCCTGTCATCACCATTTTTTGCACGATATCATTTGCAAAAAAATCGATGAAATCTTGATTTGTAAGATCTTTATTAATTCCATTACAGATATACAAGTCATTTAAGCCATCGTTATCAGCATCAAATAATAATCCGCCCCAGCTCCAATCGGAAGCCGCCACACCGCTATAATAACAAGCGTCAAGAAATTTTCCATGCTTATTATTAACCTGTAAAGTGTTTTGTTGAAATTGATGGTAGAATCCAGATTTTTCTTTCAAGCGATATACATCAATATTATCGAATGAAGAAGTAGTTTTTAATCGATAGTCATTATCAGCAAGCATATCTGTTGTAAAAATGTCAGGATAACCATCATTATTAATATCACCCATATCTGCGCCCATAGATGCCAGACTTGTATGCTGCATCCAATTCTCTAATTCATCTTTGAATGTTCCATCTTTTTGATTGATATAGAGATAATCCCTTTCAAAAAAATCATTGGATACATAAACGTCAGGATAATGGTCGCCATTCACATCTCCTATAGTTACACCGAGTCCAAAACTGATCAGGCTTCCGTGTATCCCTGAAGTATGTGTAACCTCTACAAATTTGCCATTATCATTTCTAAGAAGGTGATCTCCACCTCCCTTTAAAAAATCTTTTATAGGCCAATTTTCAGCAGGTAAATCGCGTTGATTGGCATAGTTTAAAGTATTTACTGGGATGGGGCTATTATTCACGATAAAACAATCCAGATCCCCGTCCATATCATAATCAAAAAAAGCAACTTGTGTGGTATAACCGTTATCTGCCAGTCCATATGCTTTTGCC
>Ga0194037_1000370_pt1 | contig 35533 bp, 34 predicted proteins | sample JunL306m_MetaG_FD_148653 | JGI IMG/M metagenome (GOLD analysis project Ga0194037, IMG submission 148653) | Anoxic zone freshwater microbial communities from boreal shield lake in IISD Experimental Lakes Area, Ontario, Canada - Jun2016-L304-6m | ecosystem: Environmental > Aquatic > Freshwater >... | reverse complement strand
AGCACCTGCGAAGAAAGCACCTGCGAAGAGAGCACCTGCGAAGAAAGCACCTGCGAAGAAAGCACCTGCGAAGAAAGCACCTGCGAAGAAAGCACCTGCGAAGAAAGCAATAAAGAAATGACTGTAGAAATGAGTGCAGAAGGAGAAAATTTCGTGGAGCAGGTCAAGGATGAACTTTCGCGAATTGATTCATTGCCTGTTAATGAGCACGCTGATAGTTTTGAGGCAGTTCATCAAAATTTGGAGCGAGCACTTTCCACCATAGATGGTCTGTAAATTTACTCATGAAAACCCGGTTGGACGCTGAACTAGTACGTAGGGGATTGGCAAGATCACGTGATCATGCAGCTGACTTGATTGAATCTCGTTCTGTCTTAGTGACGGGTATTCCCGCCTCAAAACCTGCAACACAAGTGGATGCAGAAACTTCTATAGTTCTTCAGGGGGATCGAGATGATTTCGTTTCCCGTGGTGGGCACAAGCTCGCCGGAGCGCTAGATGTTTTTACAGAAATTGTTGTTGCAGGTAAAAGATGTCTCGATGCGGGCGCGTCCACTGGTGGTTTCACAGATGTACTTCTGCGCAGAGATGCCGCGGCTGTTGTTGCAGTAGATGTTGGATACGGTCAATTGGCATGGTCATTACGCCAGGATTCTCGTGTGACCATTCTGGATCGAACGAATATCAGACATTTAACGGGTGAAATGGTTGGAGATCCGATTGATCTCGTTGTTGCTGATTTAAGTTTCATCTCGTTGACTTTGGTGTTGCCTGCACTTGCTGCCGTCTCTAAACCCGAAGCAGATTTCGTGCTCATGGTGAAACCTCAATTTGAAGTTGGTCGTGAGAAATTGGGCGCGGGTGGCGTTGTTCGCGACCCGGCATTGCGCAAAGCCGCGGTGATCGAGGTAGCCGAATCCGCATACGATGTTGGACTTGGAACATTAGGCATCGCTGCAAGTCCATTGCCTGGTCCAGCCGGTAACGTGGAGTATTTCCTATGGTTGCGGCGTGGAGCAGGCGTTATAGATGAGAACGCTCTTGATTTGGCAATTGAAATGGGACCTTCTTGAGAACAGATAGATCTTTGCTCTTGGTGGTGAATTCATCGAGACCCGCTGCCCAAAAAGCGGCGCAAGAATTGGCATCTATATTTACTGCATCAAATTTCAATGTATTAACAAATGTCGAATCAGAGATATCTCATACTGCACTGGCCGACTCGACTTCTCTCCACGGATGTGAAATCGCAATTGTGTTGGGAGGCGATGGAACAATGTTGCGTGGAGCAGAGGCTGTTCGAGGGTTGGACATACCTTTACTGGGAGTGAACCTTGGCCATGTGGGCTTTCTTGCAGAAGTAGAGAAACCTTCGATCCGTGAAGTCGCTGATTCGGTCATCAATAAAACATATTTGATCGACGAGAGAATGGTTTTAGCGTATTCGGTCGAGAGGTCCGGCGCTGAAATTGCCCAGGGATGGGCCTTAAATGAAGTAACAATTGAACGTGAAAGCACAACGATGGTTCAGCTTTTCGTTCAGATAGATCGCAGGCCGCTCTCGCGATGGGGGTGTGATGGATTGATTTGTGCAACTCCAACAGGATCTACCGCCTATGCGTTTTCCGCAGGAGGGCCAGTCGTATGGCCCGAAGTTGAAGCTCTTGTTCTTCTACCAATCTCTGCACACGCCCTTTTTGCGAAACCTATGGTTGTTTCGCCTTCCTCTGAAATCGTGATCGATGTTGAATCACCGGATGCATCGTTACTCGGCGATTCACTCAGAAAATTTGCCTTGCAAGAAGGCGATCGCGTGCGAATCACGAAAGATTCTGAGATCGTATCCTTGGCTCATCTTAAGGAATCGCTCTTTAGCGATCGCCTTGTCGCCAAATTTAAATTACCCGTTGAAGGTTGGCGCGGTGAGTGATCGAAGCCATTTAGAGGAAATTTCGATTAAGGCACTTGGAGTTATTGAGGAGACAACCCTCGAACTTTCCCCGGGCTTTACAGTTCTCACCGGCGAAACAGGTGCCGGAAAAACAATGATCCTAACTGCCCTTTCTCTTGTGCTCGGAGGCAAGAGCGATGCTTCCCTTGTTCGTCAGGGGAAGGAGCGACTTGTGGCAAGTGCAAGTTTTTCATTAACTCCGCAACTGATTGAGCAAATCGGCGAAATCGGAGCAGATGCCGAAGAAGGCTCTCTAATACTGACACGAACTGTGAATTCGCAAGGTAAAAGCAAATCTTCGGCCGGGGGAGTTAATGTGCCGGTTGGGGTTCTTGCTGAGATCGGCGAACAACTTATAGAAGTTCATGCGCAGGCGGCAAGTATGTCAATCACCAAGCCGCTTAAACAACGAGAGATTCTGGATCGATACGCCGGGGAGAAAGTTAAAGAAGCGCTCTCGATTTATGCGCAGACCTTTTCCGAATTCCATGAACGCAAGAAACGAATCGCGCAGTTGCGTGCAAGCGTTGCTAATCGGGATTCTGAAGTAGCCCGACTTAAAGAATTTGCTGAAGCGTTTACGAAATTGAAGCCAGTCTTAAACGAGTATTCGTCTTTACTAAATGAAATATCTCGCTTGAGTTCGGTTGAGGATATCCGCGAAGGCGCCTCACTTGTTCAAACACTTTTATCGGACGACGAAGCCGGCGCCCTTACATCCTTGGGTCATGCTCGCCGTTCTCTTGAGGCAATCGCCTCTCGAGATCCTGCGCTTGCCGCGATTTCCGAAAATGTGTCAGAGGCTTTTTTCCTTATTTCGGATTCCGCGCAAGTGATTTCTTCTTATTTGATTGATTTAGAAGCAGATCCCATCAGGCTTGATTTTATTCAGAATAGAAGGGCCGACTTCAACGCCTTTCTCAAAAGGTATGCCTCCGCTGATGAACCAGATGAACAGATTGCTGCGTTGATCTCTCGTTTTGAGAACGTTAAGGCTTCAATCGCAGATTTAACAGGTGGCGATGAAAGGCTTGCCACTTTAGAGAAGGAGTTACAACTTTGTTTTGAAAGAATGCAGACCGAGTCCAAGGATCTCTCGCGTGTTCGGCAAGATGCGGCTAACACGCTTTCATCAGAAGTGAGTGCCGAGATCCACACACTTTCCATGCCGCACACGCAATTTTTGTGTACTGTGATTTCCCCCGATTATTCTGAGTCTCTGCCTGTAAATATTTTTACTGCTTCCGGATGCGATGAAATTTCGATGACCATCCAAGGTCATCAAGATGGACCTCACGTAGCGATTGCAAAGGGAGCAAGTGGTGGCGAATTATCACGCGTGATGCTCGCGCTAGAAGTTGTTTTGGCTCAATCCCAACCTGTCGGGACCTACATCTTTGACGAAGTAGATGCAGGAGTAGGCGGAAAAGCGGCAATAGAGGTTGGTCGCAGACTCCATGAACTTTCGACGCATGCACAAGTTATTGTCGTAACTCACTTAGCGCAAGTGGCGGCCTGGGCCGATTCGCATTTCGTAGTAACGAAGAGTGTTGACGGAACGGTTAGCCAAAGTGGAGTGAGCGAAGTTTCTGGCGATGCACGAGTAGCCGAGATTGCTCGCATGTTGGCCGGACTGGAGGAGTCTCGAAGCGCTCAGGAGCACGCCACGGAATTGCTGGCACTTCGAGGATAGATTGATTCGCCAACTTTGCTGATAGGTTGGTCTCCCATGGGCCAGGCACATGTGACTAAACATATTTTCGTAACCGGGGGCGTGGCTTCAAGCCTCGGAAAAGGCCTCACAGCGTCGAGCTTGGGAAGACTTTTGCGCTCACGTGGGCTCAGGGTGACCATGCAGAAGCTCGACCCCTATCTCAACGTCGATCCAGGAACCATGAACCCGTTCCAGCACGGTGAAGTCTTTGTTACTGATGATGGGGCCGAAACAGATCTCGACATCGGACATTATGAGCGTTTCCTCGATACCAATCTTCATGGATCTGCAAATGTCACTACCGGTCAGGTGTATTCACGGGTAATTGCCCGCGAGCGACGTGGAGAATATCTTGGCGAAACGGTTCAAGTGATTCCACATATTACAAACGAAATTAAGGAACGCATCCGCGCGATGGCGGCACCCGATATTGATGTAGTGATTACTGAGGTAGGCGGCACCGTAGGCGACATTGAATCGCAACCTTTCTTGGAGGCAGCGCGACAGATTCGCCAAGAGGTAGGCCGGGAGAACGTATTTTATGTTCATGTCTCCCTTGTTCCTTATATCGGACCATCGGGAGAGCTGAAAACGAAACCTACTCAACATAGCGTTCAAGCTCTTCGCGGTATCGGTATTGCACCGGATGCAATAGTTATTCGATCTGATCGAGAGATACCTGCTTCAGTGAAGAAAAAGATTTCACTGATGTGCGATGTTGATCTAGAAGCAGTAGTCGCTGCTGTCGATGCCCCATCTATTTATGACATTCCTAAGGTTCTTCATTCGGAGGGACTTGATGCCTACGTTGTTCGCCGATTAGGTTTGCCGTTTAAGGATGTGGACTGGACAGAATGGGAAGCCCTCCTCAAAAAGGTGCATCATCCTGCACATCATGTGAAAGTCGCGCTCGTTGGTAAATATATTGATTTACCAGATGCCTACCTTTCGGTGACAGAAGCGCTTCGAGCAGGCGGTTTTGGAAATGATGCAAAAGTGGAGATTAAATGGGTTGCCAGCGATGAATGCGAAACCCCTGAAGGAGCACTTTTTCAGCTAGGGGATGTAGATGCCATATGCGTACCTGGAGGCTTTGGTGTGCGCGGAATTGAAGGCAAACTCGGCGCTCTGACCTTTGCCCGCACGAACAAGATTCCTACTTTGGGATTGTGTCTTGGCTTGCAATGCATGGTTATTGAAGGTGCCAGAAATCTTGCAGGAATTTTAGATGCTAATTCTGCGGAGTTCGCACCGGATACGCCCTCTCCAGTGATTTCCACCATGCAAGATCAACATGCCGTTGTTGCGGGAGATGCAGATATGGGTGGCTCAATGCGTTTAGGGCTTTATAAGGCACAGCTGGAACCTGGCTCTATTGTTGCAAAAACTTATGGCGCTTTAGAGGTTTCAGAACGGCATCGCCATCGGTATGAAGTAAATAACCATTATAGAAATGAATTGATGGATGCTGGCTTGCGCTTTACCGGAATTTATAAAGAACGTGATCTTGTGGAGTTCGTTGAATTACCTTCAGAAGTGCATCCTTACTACGTAGGAACCCAAGCCCACCCTGAATTTCGTTCACGCCCCACACGGCCACACCCATTGTTTTTTGGCTTGATAGAGGCAGCCCTCAAAGCCCAGAAGGGCAAGTAAGTATCTGATTTCAGGTAGTCTTGAGATTACTCAATGAAGAGTTCCTATAGGAGTTGTCATGATTGTTGGTGTTCCAAAAGAGATTAAGAGTCAAGAGTCGCGTATTGCAATCACACCTGAAGGCGTGAGTGAATTTGTACACGCCGGTCATACCGTAGTGATTGAATCTGGCGCTGGTGAAGGTTCATCAATTTCGGATTCTGATTTTCTTGCTCAAGGAGCGCAGATTCTTGAAACAGCGGATTCGGTGTGGGAGCAAGCTGACCTGATTCTTAAAGTGAAAGAACCCATTTCGCAGGAGTATCCAAAGATGCGAAAAGGGCAGATCCTATTCACCTATCTCCACCTTGCCGCATCTAAGGAATGTACCGATGCGTTGATTGCAAGCGGCACGACTGCGATTGCTTATGAAACCGTAGAAGTGAAAGGCCAACTTCCCCTTCTCGCACCAATGAGCGAAGTTGCTGGGCGTATGGCTACCCAAGTGGGCGCGACAGCACTTCAGAAGCCACATGGTGGTCGTGGTGTTCTTTTAGGCGGCGTTCCCGGTGTCGCTCCCGGCAAAGTCGTCGTCATCGGCGGTGGGGTTGCTGGTCTCAACGCAGCAGTTATCGCAGCCGGAATGGGCGCAGATGTGACGGTAATCGATCGCAGTATCTCTCGGCTGCAATATATAGATGCTACGTATGCAGGACGGATAAAGACGTTAGCGGCTTCTCGCCATGCAATCGCTCGTGAAGTTTCTCATGCAGATTTGGTAGTCGGCGCCGTATTAGTTCACGGCGCAAAGGCGCCCAAGTTGGTGAGCAATGAACAAGTCAAAGCGATGAAACCTGGTTCTGTTTTAGTAGACATTGCGATTGACCAAGGCGGATGTTTTGAAGATTCACGCGCTACAACTCATGCGCAACCAACATTCATGGTTCACGGGAGTATTTTTTATTGCGTTGCTAATATGCCAGGAGCAGTTCCTGTAGCTTCAACGTATGCGCTAACAAATGCAACTCTGCCGTATGCATTGGCTTTAGCAAATCTCGGTTGGGTGGAAGCGCTCAAAGCAGACCCTTCATTAGCCCTCGGACTCAACGTTCATGAAGGCAAAGTGTTTTACGAAGCGGTAGCTCGGGCACACAATTACGCTTTCCATCCGCTGGTCTCTTAACCGCTGACCTGTATGGATTTTGCGACCGAGCAGAGAAATTTCCTCGATCACCTTCGTGTAGAGCGTGGGCTATCTGAAAATACCTTGTCGGCCTATTCGCGAGATCTGGTGGTTTTTTCGAATTTCCTGGATGAGTCATCTATGAGCATCGACTCAGTTGTTCCGGAAGTGATTGTGGCCTTCAAAGTTTTTCTCGTTGAGACCAAGTATTCACTTTCCAGCATTTCTCGAATGATTTCGGCTCTCAGAAGTTTCTTTAAATACCTTTCCAAAGAGAAAGGGTTCGTAGATCCAACAATAGATTTAGAGAAGTTCTCGCTGGTTCGCCGGTTGCCAAAGGCGCTCACTGTTAGCGAAATGATTGCTCTTATCGATAGTGCTTTTGATTCTGGTCGCCCTGTAACGCTCAGGGATAGAGCCCTGCTCGAGGTTTTGTACGGAAGCGGCGCACGAGTGGGTGAAGTAGTAGGAATTGATATTGCTGATGTGCACAGATTCCAGAGTGATGATGTGAGCGTTGAAACACTCAAGCTTCGAGGCAAAGGGGGCAAGGAACGCATCGTTCCGCTTGGATCCTTTGCTAGCCGAGCGATTTCAGATTACCTCACTCGAATTCGTCCAGATCTAGCGCGTAAATCTTCGAAAGCTTCGAGCGCGCTCTTCCTCAACCAACGAGGCACAAGATTGAGTCGTCAGTCTGCATGGACGATTGTTTTAGAGGCAGCAAAAAGAGCAGGCATCACGAGTGAAGTATCTCCGCATGTTTTTAGACATTCTTATGCCACCCACCTTTTAGATGGTGGCGCTGATATACGAGTGGTCCAAGAGCTATTAGGTCATGCCTCTGTTACAACAACACAGATTTATACTCTGGTTACTATCGATAAACTTCGTGAAACCTATAGCACTGCCCATCCGCGCGCGCGGAGTTAGTTTTTATTGACCCCTGAGGCGTCGAGCGAGAATACTTTGATCTCCTTTTGCTTGCAGATCAGCGATGATGACGGCGATAGATTCGCGAACTATCCGACCACGATCCGCGGCAAGTCCTAAATCGCCACGAAGTACGAGCCGTGCTTGGTCAAGCTCAAAGAGCTCTTCGGGAGATAGATACACTGTGATCTTTTCATCGTGTTTTTCACGACCTGATGGAGAACTTTCAACACTTGTGACTCGACGTCGCTGGGTGGTTCTGACGCCTTTCTTCTGAGTAGTTGCGGGAATGGGCGCAGGGGAGTGCGTTACAGGAGCTAGCGGGGAATTTTCCGGCAAGGAGTCCCTTACCGCTGAAAGTGAAGGTGTTGTCGAACGAAATAGTTCATCTGCGCCAGGCAAGGTTGCTCTACGGCTCATCGTGCTCCTCCGATTGCTATAAGTTCACGAGCAAGACGGCGATACGAAGCCGCTCCGCCCGAACTTCCGGCATATGTAGTAATTGGCTCTCCGGCCACAGTTGTTTCAGGAAATCGAACTGTTTGTGCGATCACGGTTTCAAAAACTGAATCAGGGAATGCTTCGAGTATCCGTTCGAGAACTTCACGACTATGCAAAGTTTTCTTGTCATACATCGTGGCAAGAATGCCGATGAGTTTCAAGGAGGGGTTGAGATTGAGGCGAACTTTCTCTAAGTTCTCTTGGAGTTGAGCAAATCCGCGCAAGGCGAAGAATTCGCATTGCAGCGGAACGATCACTCCGTCGGCCGCCGTGAGTGCGTTAAGCGTCAACAAACCTAAAGTTGGCTGGCAATCAATCAAGATAATGTCGTAATAATCTTTAACGCTGGCCAAAGTTCTTTTAAGAAAATTCTCGCGTCCCATTTCATTTACCAGGGTGACTTCCGCCGTTGCCAATTCTTTGTTAGCAGGTAGGAGATCCATCCCGGGAATCGAAGTTTTCAGAATGATTTTCTCGATATCTGAATGTGGGTCCATGAGTACTTGATAGACAGTCTCTTCAAGCTGAAGTTCGTGGGCGTTGACTCCTAGGCCAACAGAGAGAGCTCCCTGAGGATCGAAATCCACGAGCAGGACTCGTCGACCAAGTTCAGCCAAGGAAGCACCTAAATTGATTGTGGTCGTCGTTTTGCCGACCCCGCCTTTTTGATTGACAATAGGAATAATGGTGGCGTTACCATGTTCGGTCAGGGGAGCAGGTACCGGCCAGCTCTTGGGTTTGCGCTTGAGCAAGGTGGCAGTTGTTGCCACATCGCTATCAAATGTCGATTTAACGCTCAATCGAGAAGCCTCTCTGCCGCTTTATGGACGGACTCTACGCAGTAGAACAAGAGTGGCGCAAGTGCGCACCGAGGGGACGATTGTGAAGTACGGTTTGCACGTGGAAAATGCTCCAGTAATCAATGATGAGCCAGAGGTTTCAAGCGCCTTTTCCGTCCACCTCGATAATTTCGATGGACCTTTTGATCTCCTTCTCCAACTCATATCTCGTCACCGAATGGATATCACCGAAGTGGCGCTCAGCGCAGTCACCGATGAATTCATTTCTTTTATTAGGGCACTTGAAGCATCTGGGGAGGGCTGGAAACTTGACCAGGCCACGGAGTTTCTCGTGGTAGCTGCCACGTTGTTAGATCTCAAGGCAGCTCGTTTGCTCCCCAGCGGGGAGGTAGAAGATGAGACCGACCTTGCTCTTCTGGAGGCACGAGACCTTCTCTTTGCTCGCTTGCTGCAATATCGTGCCTTCAAGGAGATTGCCTCAACTTTTCAAGAACGAATCGCTATAGAAGATAGGGCTTTCGCGCGAGTCGTAGCCCTTGACCCATCTTTGGCCGCGTTGCTGCCGGAGGTGCTCATTGGCGTTGGACCTGAGCGCTTTGCCGCCATTGCCGAGCGAGTTCTGACACCTAAAATCACTCCCGCGGTGGCGATAGAGCACCTGCATATGCCCCTCGTAAGCGTGGCTGAAGAGGCCAGGTGGGTCGTTGATGCTCTACGAAAGAGCAAATCCATGAGCTTTCGCCACCTTGTAGCAGATGCCGAATCTACTCTTGTCGTGGTTGCTCGCTTTCTTGCCCTTCTTGACTTGTATCGCCAAGGAGCCTTGCGATTCGACCAGGTTGTGGCATTAGGGGAGTTACAGATTAGTTGGACCGGTAGTGAAGAAGGAGAAGTCAGTGCAGGGTCAGAATTTGATATTCCTGTGACTATTGTTGAAACAGAGGAGCCTACAAATGTCTAATTCTGAACTTGATCGTTCTATCGAAGCAATTTTGATGGTTGTTGATGAACCGGTTACTGAACTCACCTTGGCCCAAGTACTCGAGCGTCCGATTGATGAGATCGTTGAAGGGATCGAACGTCTTTCACAGGGGTATCTAGAGAATGGGTTCACACTTCGGCAGGTCAATGGGGGATGGCGCTTCTATAGTCGACCAGAGTATTCATCGGCTGTGGAGAAATTCGTCCTTGATGGCCAGCAATCGCGCCTCACGCAGGCTGCTCTAGAAACTCTTGCCGTCATTGCCTACCGTCAACCCGTCTCTCGTGCACGAGTATCGGCCATCCGTGGAGTGAACGTTGAAGCGGTAATGAAGACTCTTGTGACGCGAGGATTGGTAGAAGAGAGCGGAATTGAACATGAAAGTGGAGCAATTTTGTATAAAACTACGAGCTATTTCCTCGAAAGATTAGGTTTAAACGCCCTTACAGATCTTCCTGCCTTGGCCCCATATTTGCCTGATTTAGATCGCCTCGATGAAATCCTGGGCTCACTGACCGACTAGATCCGAGAATTTTTGCGGGTTCCCAAGGCCCGTTTTCAGGGTAGAGTAGGCCTTTACCCTTTTTGAGGATGGAATTCATGGCTCTCACACGCTTAAATAAGATCATCGCCGACGCAGGAATTACTAGCCGTCGAGGCGCGGATGAGCTCATTCACGAAGGAAGAGTCAGCGTGAATGGAGACGTTGTTCGAGAAATGGGTGCGAAATTTGATCCAGAAACAGCTCTAGTAATGGTTGATGGTGAGACAATTAAGCCAAGTTTGACTAAGACTTACCTTGCACTTCATAAACCTAGAGGCGTTGTGTCTACCATGTATGACCCTGAAGGCCGTCCTTCTCTTTCTGATTTTATCTCACTTCGAACTGAGAGACTCTTTCATGTTGGGCGCCTAGATAAAGACAGTGAAGGGCTCATATTGCTCAGTAATGATGGTGACATGACTTTTCGCGCCACTCACCCTTCTTACGGTTTGGAAAAGACGTACCTTATTGAATACGCCGGAACACTGCCTCGAGATGCAGAAAAGAACTTAAAAAAGGGAATTGAACTCGAAGATGGACTAGGTCGTGTTTTGGATTTTAAGGAGCTTTCTCCTACTTGGATAGAAGTCACGATTCATGAAGGCAGGTACCACATTATTCGCCGGTTGATGGAAGCTGTTGGTGTTGACGTCCTACGATTGATCCGAACTCGATTTGGACCTATTTTGTTGGGAGACGTCCTTGAAGGAAGATGGCGGGATCTGAACGAGGTAGAGTTAATTAATCTCCGTAAGGCTTTAGATCTTTAACAACTTATCGATTTTCTCCTGAAGTCCTAAAGAATGCTTTAACTATTTATCGACATTATTGAGTTCGAAAAGAAACTATATGTCGACAAAAATGGGACGGCTTTATGAGCAAATACATGGATCATTAGTCGACATGTCGGTACTGGTGATAGCCATGATTTCCAATGTGATCCTGCAGTTCTTGATAAATAGAGAAAAGGTTTTATTTTTTAATTCGTATAGATATAAGTCTACAAATCTTTATTAATTTCCCCACGATTGAGACAGGGTGGAGTATTCTTGCCCCATGTCCACACGTGCAATTCGAGGCGCTATCCAAATTGAAGAAGACTCCGTTTCGGCAATCCGAAGTGGAGTGGTAGAGCTTCTCCAGGAAGTACTCAGATCTAACGCCCTCTCGATCCCTGACGTGATCTCGGTGATTCTTACCGCCACTCCGGATCTGATCTCTGATTTTCCTGCAGTGGGAGCGCGCGATATCGGGTTTGGTTCAGTGGCGTTATTGTGCGCATCTGAGATCAATGTAGCTGGGGCGCTGCCTCGAGTAATTCGAGTCATGTTGCACTGCGAAACTGATAAAAGTGCCGGTGAAATCACCCATGTCTACCTCAAAGGAGCTCAAGCTCTTCGCAAAGATCTCGCCCAGTGAATTCATTGAAGAAAGTACGCATCGTCGGGGCAGGGTTACTGGGAACATCGTTAGGTTTAGCGCTCAAAAGCCAAGGCGTGGTGGTTGATTTTTCTGATCTCAATCCCACTCATTTAGCCCTTGCTCGAGATCTCGTAGGTTTTACGTCGTCGAGTCAATCAGAACTCTCCCCGGAATTAGTGGTGATTGCTACCCCTTCAGCAGCTTTTCGAGAGATCATTCGCGAGGAGTTTCGTCTTAACCCACAAACCATCTTTATAGATCTAGCTAGCACTAAGACTGAATCTATTCTTGAGGTAGAGATGATTACCGACCTTGCCCCGCTTTTTTGTGGGACTCACCCCATGGCAGGACGAGAAAATGGCGGCCCTCATGGGGCCCGTTCTGACCTCTTTCTAGGTCGTCCCTGGGTGCTTTCACCAACTAGTACCACCCAGCCAGAGGTGCTTTCGTATGTGGAAGACCTGGTTCGCTCTCTCGGGGCGATACCGATAATGATGTCAGCGCCTGAACATGATCGCGCTGTTGCTCTCATATCTCATCTTCCTCAACTGACCTCCTCCCTGCTTGCCAAGCAACTCTCTGGCGGGCCCGAGACATGGTTGGCACTATCTGGACAGGGTTTACGCGATACCACTCGGATTGCTGCCTCTGATCCACATTTGTGGACGGGCATCATTTTTGAAAATCGCGAACAACTTCGCCCTCTTCTGGTCGGGCTTCGAGGGGATTTGGATGCCCTCATTGCAGGATTGGATCAACCGGGCGTGACCGAGACTCTCCTCAAGGATGGCAGGCATGGGCGATCAATGATCCCCGGCAAGCATGGTGGCAAATCTCGCGAGTACACCTACTTACCCATAGTTATTGAAGATCAGGCGGGTCAATTGGCCTCACTCTTTAATGAATGTGCGAAAATTTTGGTCAACGTAGAAGATCTCACCATTGAACATTCTCCTGGGCAATTCACGGGACTTATTACTTTGGCGCTCTCCAAGAAAGATGCGGAGTTGCTCTCACAACATTTACTAGCCTCCGGCTGGAACGTCCATGCACCACGGCAGGGGCAATAAAAGACCTGTCTGAGTAACTCTCCATACACGACTAGACTTCGCAGCATGGGCATCGTTGTAGCAATAGATGGCCCGAGTGGAGCCGGAAAATCAAGCACCTCTAAAGTAATCGCAAGTCGAGCCGGTTGGAATTACCTCGACACTGGCGCTCTCTATCGTGGGTTAACGTGGTTGGCCATCCGTGATGGACTCAGCGACCCGATGGAGATCGTGGCGGCCATGAAGAAATCACCACTTCGCTTCAATAGTGACCCCACCGATCCTAAACTTTTTGCGGGTGATCGAGAGATTACCGATGAAATCCGTGGCGAGGCAGTAACTGCAAGAGTCAGCGAAATTAGCGCATTCCCACAAGTCCGAACGGCCTTGCTCACGCTGCAACACAAGATCATCGCTGCAGCGATGAGGGGGATTGTGGTTGAAGGCCGGGATATAGGGACCGTGGTCGTTCCAGATGCGGCGTTGAAGGTATATCTCACAGCCGATCTTGCCGCCCGCGCTGAGCGCCGCGAGAGAGAGCTTTTGGATAGCGCTGGAAATTCTGCTGCGGATCAGGTGGGAGACTCGTTAGCGCAGCGAGATCTCCTCGATTCCACGCGCAAGGCATCACCCCTTGCCATGGCAGCTGATGCGATAGAGATTAATTCGACGGAGCTTAACCTCGAGGAAACTGTTGAACGTATCTGGGAAATTCTTAAACAACGTCGGCTGCTGGGCATGCCCATCGTTGCCATTTTGGGACGACCTAACGTAGGAAAATCCACGCTCATTAATCGATTTATTGGTAAACGTGAAGCTATTGTTGAAGATACTCCCGGAGTAACGCGAGATCGAGTCACCTATGAATGTGAATGGAATGGCCGAGATTTCATGGTCATGGACACAGGGGGATGGGAATCAAAGCCCGATGGCATCTCTATCGGGGTAAGTGCCAGCGCAGAACTTGCAATGCAAGAAGCTGACGTTCTGCTTTTTGTTGTCGACGCACAAGTAGGTGCCTTGGATGAAGATGATGTTCTTGTTCAAGAACTTCGCAAGATGAAGAAACACATTATTTTGGTCGCCAATAAGGTTGACGGCGATCGCGAAGAAGCACTTGCGCATACGTTGTGGAATCTAGGACTAGGCGAGCCTAACTTTGTATCGGCTCTGCACGGTCGAGGAAGTGGGGATCTCCTGGATCGGATTACGAAGGTGCTTCCAGAAGTCGGGGGAGCACAGATCCATGATGGATATCGACGTGTTGCTTTGATTGGTCGACCTAACGTAGGAAAATCTAGCTTGCTTAATATTTTGGCCGGCCAGAATCGTTCCCTCGTTGATGATGTACCGGGGACAACGCGCGATCCGGTGGATGAACTTATTGAACTCGGTGGGTCGATCTGGAGATTTATCGACACGGCAGGAATTCGTAAACGAGCAAATCAAGCTAGTGGTACAGATTATTACGCGACACTTCGAACGCAGATGGCGCTTGAACGAGCAGAAGTTGCTGTGGTTGTTCTGGATGCATCACTTCCGATCTCTGAGCAAGATCTTCGAATTATCACGATGGCTGAAGAGGCTGGCAAAGCTTTGATAATTGTCATGAATAAATGGGATTTAGTGGATGAGGATCGACAGATTGCGTTGGATCGAGAGATTGATCGTCACTTGGATCAGGTTGAATGGGCGCAAAGAGTAAATCTTGCTGCGAAAACTGGTTGGCACCGAGACCGCTTAGCTCCGGCGTTGCGAACTGCGCTAGGTAGCTGGGAGCGTCGAGTACCTACAAGTCGTTTGAACTCCTTCCTGGGAACGATGATTGCCGCCACCCCGCCACCGGTTCGAGGTGGCAAACAACCGAAGATTTTATATGCCACTCAGGCAGGAATTTCTCCCCCTCGTTTTGTTATCTTCACAACGGGCTTTCTGGAAGCGTCTTACCGACGTTTTATTGAACGTCGCCTTAGAGAAGAATTTGGTTTTCCGGGGACACCGGTCCAGGTAGCTGTGCGAGTGCGCGAAAGAGATTAAGTTCCCATGAATTCGCGAATACTTACAATACCTAACGCACTCACAGCGTTGCGTGGACTTGGAATTCCGCTCTTCATCTATCTCGCCCTCTATCCCCATGCAGATATTGCTGCTGTCTGCGTTCTTATTGTTGGGGGAGCTACTGATTACTTCGATGGGAAACTAGCCAGGGCGTGGGGCCAAGAATCCCGATTGGGCGAATTAATGGATCCCGCGATTGATCGCCTTTATATCGCTGCGACTTTGATTGTGCTTCTGCTTCGTCATGTTGTTCCATTATGGATGGTCATCATTCTCTTTGGTCGCGATGTGATTCTGGGAGTCATGACACTTGCAATGGCTCGTGTAGGTATCGCTCCTTTCACGGTTACCTATATGGGCAAAGCCGCCACTTTTAATTTGCTCTACGCCTTTCCTTTTCTTTTGTTGGGGCTTTCCCGCTCATGGTGGGGAACGGTTTCGTTCGTGCTTGGATGGTCCTTCGCATTGTGGGGTGTAGCACTCTATGTCGCTACTGGCGCGGACTATTTGCGAACAGGATGGCGCAATTTACGGTTGTCAAAGTAGTATTTCGGTAGATAAACATTATTCAATCATCAGTTTCTCATTGCGTCGAAAGGGCCATTCCATGTCACACACACCAGAGGATTTGCAATACACCAAAGAGCACGAGTGGGTAGCGACAACGGCAGCCCCATTGCGTATGCGAATGGGTATTACAGATTTCGCCCAGAGCGCTTTAGGTGACATCGTGTATGTACAGTTGCCGGATGTTGGCGCCGTCGTAGAAGCAGGCAAAGTTTGCGGAGAAGTGGAATCAACAAAGAGCGTGTCAGAAATTTTCGCACCGATATCTGGAACAGTTGTTGATGTCAATACTGCATTGACATCAGCTCCCGAGACTCTTAATTCTGATCCCTATAAAGAAGGTTGGATCGCGGAAATCGAAGTTGCGCAAGCGCCCACAGATTTACTAACAGCGGCGGAATACGTACAGCTCACGGCTTGACCTTGGCAGCGTGAAACTCTAGGGTCAGCCTCAGGTAGATAGTAAGGATGGGGGTTGATGTGGAGCACGCACACGATGGGCTCGACCTCACCACCACTCTCCACCTTGGGGTGAGATCGGTAGTGGCGAACACGCACTCCTCCGAGAGAGTGCAAGAAAGTTTGAGCGCTCTCTCTGCCGATGATCGGGAAGTTCTTGATCACCTCAGCGCCGAAGATGCAATGTTAATTGTTCACCGAGGACCCAGCAGGGGAGCGCGTTTCTTATTGACGGCCACTGACTCAACTTTAGGCCGAGCTTCGGATTCGGATATTTTTTTGGATGATGTGACGGTCTCTCGCCATCATGCAAAGATTATTTCTGAAGGTAAAGGCGAATTTTTGTTGGAAGATCTCGACAGTTTAAACGGCACCTATCTCAACAATGACTCTGTTAAGAGATCGATTCTGCACAGCGCAGATGAGATTCAAATTGGTAAATTTCACATGCTTTTCTTTGGAGGAAATATATGAGCGTTCCAGCCCGCGCCTATCTGAGCATCGGTGAAGTGTTAAGCAAGTTACGGACCGATTTTTCAGATATTACAATATCGAAGATTCGCTTCTTGGAATCAGAGGGTCTTATCGAACCTCAGCGAACTCCGTCGGGCTATCGTAAATTCACGAATTCAGATTTGGAACGTTTGCGTTATGTGCTACTTGCTCAACGAGATCACTATTTGCCGCTTCGCGTGATTAAAGAGAATCTCGATGCACTTGATCGAGGCCTTCAACCTGCACAAGTTGCAGGAGGAACTCCTGCTCCAAGACTGGCCACGATCGATGGTGAACTAGCACCAGCTAGCTTTGCTGAGCAGAGTGACTTGAGGCTTTCTCGTGATGAGCTGTTGAAGTCTGGCCAGATCACGGACGAGCAACTCGTAGAGCTTGAGTCCTATGGACTTATTGCACCGCGGGGCCGTCATTACGATGGCGATGCATTAGCTGTCGCCCGGGCCGTGGCCGAATTGGCGAGTTTTGGTATCGAGCCTCGCCACTTGCGTTCATTCAAATCCGCTGCAGATCGTGAAATTGGATTGATCGAGCAAGTGATCACGCCGCTTGTGCGACAAAAGAGTCCAGAGGCAAAGGCACGAGCAGAGGAAGTTCAGCGAGAGATCGCATCCTTATCTGTTCGCCTGCATGCCTCTCTTGTGCGCGGTGGTTTGCACAGACTTCGTTAACATGTTAATTCCGATGGAAGTCGTGGGCGTGCGAATCGAAATGCCCTCTAATCAGCCGATCGTATTGCTCAAAGAGATCTCTGGTTCGCGTTTCCTCCCGATCTGGGTTGGGGCGGTAGAGGCAACGGCAATTGCATTTGCCCAACAGGGAGTAGAACCGCCTCGCCCTTTAACTCATGACCTCGTCAAAACACTTTTAGAGACGGTTGGGACGTCCCTGGAACAAGTAATCGTGTCCAAGGTCAGCGATGGAATCTTTTTCGCGGATCTCATTCTGCATAGCGCCTCGGGAACTGAATATAGAGTTTCGGCCCGGCCCTCTGATGCGATCGCGATTGCGCTTCGTACACAATCATCTATTTTCGCCTCGGAAGAAGTTTTGGACGATGCCGGGATCGAGATTCCTTCAACCGAAGGCGCCAGCGATTCCTCCGAGTCCAATGAAGAAGTGGAAAGATTTAGAGAGTTCCTCGATCAAATCAATCCTGAAGATTTTGTAAGTTAGCCCAAGCCGATGATTCACACAAGGTGTCGATGTGCGTGGATCGCGTGGACATTATGTTGAGTTTTCGAGCGGCACTTGTGCTGAGAATTCAAGCTCTCGTACTCTTTTTGATTGCCTTCACCATCATCCTTCGGCCGTTTTCAGTGGTCGCAACCTTAGGTTTCCCAACTTCGGCCCAGACGGTATAACTGAGTTGGACTCTTCGATTTCTCGGATTGCTCCTCTTGATGCCCGCTCTGCTGGCTCCTCTGCTCGCAGCATTTGCTGGGGAGAGGGGCTTGCGCCAGGCGAGTTCGGGCTTAGGTTTTATCAATGGGGCCCTCTGTATGTGGCTGGCCATCGCCCCAGGATCGTGGAGTAGGACCAAAGTGATTGCCGAACTTCTCGTAATTTTTCTCACGTGTGGTTATTTCTTTGCCTTGAGAGGGCGTAGGCGCAACCGTTAACCTCTACTTGAGGTTTCAATCGTGTCGGTGATTGAATCTACCGTGAACTGCTTCTACCCTAGCAATACTTCCCCAGCAGAATCGAGCGACCCTCAATGGACCAAGAATTGACTGGCCAGGAACAAACCGAGATTGGCTACCGGGGCGCAACTGCCTGTGCCGCTGCCGGGATCACGTATCGTCAACTGGATTACTGGGCTCGCACAGGGCTCGTTGAACCTGGGGTAAGAACAGCTATGGGTTCTGGAAGTCAAAGACTCTATGGCTTTCGAGATATTTTGGTCTTGAAAATTGTCAAACGCCTTTTGGATGCCGGTGTTTCGCTGCAGAATATTCGAACCGCCGTTAATCACTTGCGCGATCGGGGAGTGGTTGATCTGGAGCGGATTACATTAATGAGCGATGGCGCCTCGATTTATGAGTGCGCGAGTCCTGATGAAATTATCGATCTTCTTCAGGGCGGTCAGGGCGTTTTTGGTATCGCAGTCGGCAAGGTATGGAGTGAAGTTGAGGGTTCTTTGGCTCTCCTGCAAGGGGAGTTCAACGGAGCCGTTGTGAGTGGTGAAAGTAACGATGAGCTCTCGCAAAGGCGCAAACTTAAAGGCGCTTAAAACGAGCATAATCTGCTTATGACTTTTGACGCCTTTGAACGCCGCCATATTGGACCATCCCTTGATCAAGAAAATTTGATGCTTCGTGAGTTGGGCTATGACTCTCTAGCTGATTTTATTGCCCAGGTCCGACCCTCCAGTATCGCGATGACGAAAGATTTAGCAGACTTACTGCCACAGGCAAAGACTGAAGTAGAAGTGATTGCTGAACTTCGCACTCTGGCTGATCAGAATCTTTCTTTTACATCACTTATTGGCACTGGGTATTACGGAACACATACCCCCGCAGTAATTTTGCGGAACGTTCTAGAAAATCCAGCGTGGTACACCGCGTACACCCCGTATCAACCGGAGATTTCTCAAGGGCGCCTTGAAGCCCTCTTCGCTTTTCAAACTCTCATTTGTGACATGACAAGTTTAAGTATTGCGAATGCTTCCATGCTCGATGAAGCAACAGCTGCAGCAGAGGCAATGACACTTGCACACCGCGCATATAAAGGTGCTGACGAAGCGGTCTTCTTGGTGGATAAAGATGTACATCCGCAAACTTTGGCAGTAGTTCTCACCCGTGCCAAGCCACTTGGGATAACAGTCGTTGAGATTGATGCTTCCAAAGGACTTCCCGCGCAAGAATTTTTTGGTGTGTTAGTTCAGTATCCAAATACCCGTGGTGAGATTTTCGATTACAGCCTTATTGCCCAGCAAGCGCACGATCGCGACGCACTGTGTATTGCTGCATCTGACTTGCTAGCTTTAACTTTGTTAACTCCGCCAGGGGAGTGGGGTGCTGATGTTGTTGTTGGATCAGCCCAACGTTTAGGTGTTCCGATGGGGTTTGGTGGACCGCACGCTGGGTTCATGTCCGTTCGCACCGGATTAGAACGAGGAATGCCCGGTCGGCTCATTGGTCAAAGTGTGGACTCAGATGGAAATCCGGGATTTCGATTAGCTCTTCAAACACGCGAACAACACATTCGTAGAGACAAAGCAACAAGCAATATTTGTACTGCTCAAGTTCTGTTGGCAGTGATGAGTGCTTTCTACGCGATGTATCACGGCCCTAAAGGCCTGACTCATATCGCGCGTCGAATCCATATTCAGACTGCGCGATTGGCGCAATCTCTCGACAACGCAGGATCAAAGGTATTGACTAAGAATTATTTTGACACTCTTGCGGTCTCTGTTTCGCACTCCGAGGCGGTGGCTTCCAAAGCGCGCGAACTAGGAATTAACTTGAGGGTTATCGACCAAACAACAGTTGGTTTATCACTGGATGAGACTGTTACTGAAGAGTTACTGCAACAACTTTGCAAGGTGTTTGGCGTTTCGCTAGTAGGTGAAGATTCACTGAAAGAGCATTTTCAAACCTCCTTACATCGCACGAGTTCATTTCTGACACATCCGATATTTAATACGAATCATTCAGAAACAGCCATGATGCGCTACCTGCGCTCTCTTGCTGATAAGGATCTTGCCCTTGATCGGACAATGATTCCTTTGGGCTCTTGCACGATGAAACTCAATGCTGTGACCGAAATGCAAGCAGTGACGTGGCCTGAATTCTCATCACTTCACCCATTTGCTCCGGCAGATCAAAGCATTGGGTCTCGTAAATTGATTTCACAATTATCTGATTGGCTTGTTGCGATAACTGGCTATGACGCGGTTTCCCTTCAACCAAATGCTGGAAGTCAAGGAGAGTTCGCAGGTTTACTGGCAATTCGTAACTACCACGATTCACGAGGAGATAGCGCTAGAAACATTTGTTTGATTCCATCGAGTGCACATGGGACCAATGCCGCAAGCGCTGTCATGGCTGGAATGAAAGTAATTGTCGTGGAATGCGATTCTTTGGGTAACGTCAGCGTGACCGACCTTAAGGAAAAGATCGCTCTTCACAAGGATGTTCTAGCTGCTCTTATGGTGACTTATCCATCAACTCACGGAGTTTTTGAAACAGCAATTACCGAGATATGCGCCATGGTGCACGAAGCAGGAGGACAAGTTTATGTCGATGGTGCAAATCTGAATGCACTTGTCGGTTTGGCTCAGCCTGGAAAATTTGGCGCAGATGTTTCGCATTTGAATTTGCATAAAACTTTTTGCATCCCTCATGGAGGGGGAGGACCAGGTGTAGGTCCAGTTATTTCGCGGGCGCATCTTGCACCATTTCTGCCAAATCATCCTTTAGACGCAACGGCAGGTCCTGTTACGGGTCCGGGACCAGTCAGCGCTGCGCCATTTGGTTCAGCGAGCATTCTTCCTATTTCTTGGGCATACATTCGATTAATGGGGGGCGCAGGTCTAACTCATGCAACGGAAGTTGCGATCTTGTCGGCAAATTACATTGCCAAAAAACTCAATCCGTACTATCCGGTTTTGTACACGGGGGAGAATGGGTTAGTCGCGCACGAGTGCATTCTTGATGTTCGCGAAATTACCAAAGATTCAGGCGTGAGTGTCGATGACATCGCAAAGCGTCTGATGGATTTTGGCTTCCACGCGCCAACAATGAGTTTCCCGGTTCCAGGCACACTTATGATCGAACCAACTGAGAGTGAAGATATTGTTGAGCTAGATCGATTCATCGCTGCAATGGTTGCGATCTTTGGCGAGATCGAAGAAGTTCGCACCGGGGTCAGAAGCCATCAAGATTCGCCTTTGCATAATGCACCTCATACCGCAGAGAAAATTGCTTCAGATGCTTGGTCCTTTGGATATGGTCGAGAAATGGCAGCTTTCCCTGGTGGAGTGAATTCTGGTGATGTTATGGGCCGCAGAGGTAAATATTGGCCAACTGTGGGGCGCATTGATGGAGCATTCGGGGATAGGAACCTGATTTGTTCCTGCGCTCCCGTGAGTGACTACGCTTAACCTTACTTGACATAATGTAACTTATCGGCGTTAGATTTAAACCTAGAATCCAGCGCCCAGCGGGTTACCTTAAATAGCGCTTCAATGACGATTCCTCGACTCATCTTTGAAACTCCACTGGTTCGCTCAACAAATGTAATCGGCGATTCAAGGATGAGCGCTTGTGCAGCGCATGCTGCGCGAGCCATTTCAATTTGAAAGCAATAACCTTCCGATGATACTGATTGAATTCGAATCTTTTCCAGCAATGTTCGCGAGTAAATTCTAAATCCACCGGTAAGGTCGCGTAAGGGTAATTTCAGGGCCCAACGCGCGTATGAAGTTCCCATACGTGACAATCGTTGACGTGATTTGGGCCAATTAACAATTGCCCCACCTGGCATCCAGCGAACACCCATGATTACATCTGCGCCTGGCATCTTTGATGAATTTGATGACGTGAGTAATGCAATCATTGTTGCTAAATCCTGCGGTCTATGCGAATGGTCTGCGTCCATAGTGACAAGGTGAGTGTATTGAGGCTGGGTAAGAAACCATGAAAAACCTGTTCTATATGCACCACCGAGGCCGGTTTTCTTGGTTCTTTCAATGAGTTTTACTCGATCCGGCCAAGCTCGTGCAATTTCTTTTACCAATCTTGCAGTTCCATCGGGAGAATTATCGTCGACTATCAAAATATCGACATTTTCGGGCATCGAGAGAACTTGGCTCGTTAATGAAGCAATCGAATCGATCTCGTTATATGTGGGAATTACGACAAGCAATTTCACCAATTTCACAAGGTTCATTGGCAACTCCTGCGCTTGATTCTTCGCAACTTCCATTCGAGAAATGGTAGGAGAAAATACAACGCTATGGGTACGAGAATTATGAGAATTTCCGCAGAGTTTCCAAGGCGGTCAGAAATTGATCGTGTTGTCATTAAGGGCACGTCATAGGTGAGAACTTCCGCATCGTTTTGTGCGCTCTTTTGAAGGATCGCTCCCTCATTGTCGATAATTGCACTGATCCCAGAGGTTGCAATGCTCACGGCGAATCTTTGATGCTCGATGGCTCGGATACGCGTTATCTCGAGCTCTTGAGCACTTTCAGCAGATAACCCGAAAGTTGCACTGTTGGTCTGTACAAGCATCAGGTTTCCCAGGGCATTGATTGAGCGCCCCAGTTGGTCATCAACCAATTCAAAGCAAATCACAGGTGAAACCTTTGCTCTACCTACTATATGGACGACGGCCTTTTTCCCTGGAATGAAATCAACAACGTTCTTAGCGAAAGGTGAAAGCAATTGCGCAACACTGCGAAGGGGCATGTATTCACCAAATGGAGTCAAATGCATCTTGATATATGTTGAAGTGGGACCTACTTGAGGTTTCCACAAAATTGAAGCATTTTGCGGTCCATAAGGAGTTTGCAAAACCGCTCCAATGATAATCGGAATATGAATGTCATCCACAAGTGATTGAAGTGAATTTCGTACATAAAGATCAGAATATGGATCGACATCAACGCTATTTTCTGGCCAGACTATGAGATCAATGTTTCTCTTATGTCGCAGGAAATATTCTTGGGTAACCTTTAGATGATTTGTAAATACTGCTGTCGCTCGTTCATTGAAGTTAAGGCCCAGTTGAGGCACTCCCCCTTGCACCGCCAGAATAGAAATATGCTCGCTAGGGACAATGGCAGGAATTCTGTGCTCTGCAACAGTTGAGGCACCGAGCAAGAGAGCAACCATCAGTGCTGAGGAGACGGCAAGAAAACCTTCCTGCTTGATCCAGAAAAAAAGAGAGATTGAAATGGCACAAACAATAAAGGTAAGTCCTGATGGCCCAGCTATCGAAGCAAATTGCGAATAAGGCGAGTCGCTTTGTGAGAAACCAATCCTCCCCCACCCAAATCCGCCAAAAGGGAAATGCGTGCGAATTACTTCAATGAAAACCCACAAAGCGGGAAAGAGAATGATTTTTCGATAATTATTCGTAGGGAGCAAGGCTAGAGGAAGTAGTAGAAGAGTCTGGCCAAAAACAAGGAGCAACCAAGGAATAGAACCGACGTAGGTACTGGTCCAATGAAGTAATGGGGCGAAGAAAGATGCTCCAAATAAGGCAACGAGAGCGGTTCTCTGCTTTAGCGGTTTTCTTTCGAGTGATTGAAGCAAACAGACAATCGCTATGGGGGCGACCCACCACAAGGAGAAAGGTGGGAAAGCACACGAGAGGAGAAATCCCGCGAGAAGAGCTTGGGCTATTGCCATTCCAGCGCCGCTATCAATCTATCAACGCTTGCTCCTAACGCGTACTTTTCCTTGAGGTCTTGCAGAACCTTCATATTCTTCGGTTTCCTTGGGATCGCTAAGGAAACCTGAGGCAATGAAATATCTAGAGCGCACTGAACCAACGTAGGAGCAATCTCAAGATAATCTAAACCAGCAAGAATCTTCTTCGTAAGCGCAGGCGTTAATTGAGGATCGTTGGCATGTGCAGCGGCGATGACTTCGGGAACACTTGCGAAAGCATTGGCAATAAGTGCCGCGCCTTTCTCGCCGATTCCTCTCACACCGGGCAAACCATCTGAAGGGTCTCCTCGGAACATAGCGAAAAGACCGTATCTCTCCCCCGGGATACCGTATTTATCACTGACCCATGCCAAGTTCACTAGATCATGTTGAGATAAACCTTTGGCAAGATAGACAACTCGTACATCACGTGCATCATCCACCAACTGAAATAAGTCTCGGTCTCCTGTAACAATTCGGACCGGTCCTTTTTCCTGCACAGCGTACGAGGCCATAACGTCATCTGCCTCGTAGTCATCTACTCCAATGACGGTAATTCCAAAGGCATCAAGCACGTCCAAAAGGATAGGAATTTGTGGCGTTAATGTGTCCGGTTCTTCCTCGCCTTCACCTGATACATCTACTCGATTGGCTTTGTATTCGGGGAAAAGGGCAACGCGCCATGTTGGGCGCCAATCCCCTTCTATACAAGCGACAAGTCGATTGGGGCGATACATGCCGATGAGGCGCGCTGTCATATCCAAGTATCCGCGAATCGCATTTACTGGAGTTCCATCGGGGGCAACCATGGTGTCAGGCATTCCGTAATACGCTCGATACCAGAGTGAGGCACTGTCTAGGAGCATTAAGGTCATACATCACCCACAAAATAGGCAACAACTCCGCGATCCAATTTCCTAATTGCTTCTAAGCATTTAGGGCGAAGATTCTCACTAGCTACTGCAATCTGGTTGAGCAAGTCGATCAATTGTTTTGTGGAACGAACGAAATCTCCCACTGAGAGATCGCTACCTTTGAGAACGCTATTCAAGGAATGGCCGTTCGCCCAACGGAAGGCAATCCAACAAAAACCGAAATCTGGTTCTTTTTGAGTTTGAATATTATGTCGAGTTTCCAGATCTTCTAGATAGGACCACAACTTCACAATTTCAGAGAGGGCGCTTTGAACATTACCGCTTGGGATGCGTGGCGCCAGGGTTTCTTGACTGCGAGCTTCAAAAATCATACTTGATACAACGGAAAGAAGTTCCGGTGCAGAGAGATGCTCCAAAAGATTCGTTCGAATAGCCTCAGCCAAGAGTAGGTCTGACTCCGTGTATATCTTTGCCAAGATCTGACCTTGTGGAAGCGTTTTTTCCCCTTCGATGTAATTGAGTTCAGTAAGAACATCGCACACGCGATCAAATGTCCTGGCAATAACATGCGTTCGATTTTCTACTCGACTTTGAAGGCCTTCATTTTCACGTCGTAATCGGTCGAAGCGCTCAGCAACACGTGCATGGGATTCACGATCGGTGCAACCATGACAAGCATGAACGCGCATGCTTTTACGATAAGAAATTAAATCCGATTCAAGGTGGGCACGCTGCTTGGGATCAAACCCCTTCTTTGCCTGGCGACGAGAGAGAAGAACTTCGGTTTCTTTGATCTCACGACGTAACATTGCATATTCGGAAAAATCTCCAAGATGGCAGATGGCCTCGGTCTCTAGGTTTTCCATTGCAATGGAATTCTTTCGAATTTGTTTCGTTAATCCGACCACTGCCCGATCTGCTTGGAATTGCGCAAAAGATGATTCAAGGGAGCCCCGTGCACGTTCTCTTCCGAATCGACCAATCAGGTTGATAGCCATGTTGTAGGTAGGAGTAAAAGAAGATCGAAGAGGATACGTACGAGTGGATGCTAGACCCGCCGCAGTTGCTGAATCCACAGTAGGAGACCATTGGACAACGGCATTTCCTTCGATATCGATCCCTCGACGCCCTGCACGACCTGTGAGTTGCGTGTACTCCCCTGGCGTGATCGGTAAATGCGCTTCACCATTCCATTTCATCAGCTTTTCAAGAACCACAGTTTTGGCCGGCATATTGATTCCTAACGCCAACGTTTCAGTTGCAAAGACCGCCTTAATAAGACCCTTTTGAAAGAGCTCCTCAACGCAACCTTTGAAGCTGGGAAGTAAACCAGCATGATGGGCTGCCACGCCACGTTCTAAAGCGGATATCCACTCTTGGAAACCTAAAACTACAAGATCTTCTTCATCAAGATTTTGGGTGTATCTAAGAGCAGTCGCTCGAATTTCTGCCCTCTCCTCCGTTGTCGTCAAACGAATTCCCGCTTGCAAGCATTGCCTGACCGCTGAATCGCAACCGATCCGAGAGAAAATAAAAGTGATAGCAGGGAGCATTCCTTCCCGATTGAGCTTCTCAATGACCTCGGCCCGAGAGAGGCGATGGTTATCATCGGATCGATTTCTAGATGAGTCTCTGCGTTGATGGGGTGCGCGGACTCTTCGCATAGCTTCTCTTTCGCGTCTGAGAATCTCAGGATTTACCTGACCATTTTCCACGAAGAGATCGATGAGTCCATTATCGATGAGAACGTGTTGATAAAGAGGAACGGGACGCGTTTCAGTAACAATCACCTCCGTGTCACCTCGAATAATTTGCAGCCATTCTCCAAATTCTTCTGCATTGGAAACTGTTGCCGAGAGCGAAATAACTTGAACACTCTCCATGAGGTGAATGAGGACCTCCTCCCAGACTGCACCTCGAAACTTGTCAGCGAGGTAGTGAACTTCATCCATAACGACAAACCCAAGGGAGGCCAATGTGTGTGAACCGGCGTACAACATATTTCGAAGAACTTCAGTGGTCATAACCAAAATATCCGCATCCGAGTTGATGCTGGTATCGCCCGTTAGCAAGCCAACCTGCTCAATTCCAAAACGATCGACGAACTCCTGGTACTTCTGATTGGAAAGAGCCTTGATTGGAGTGGTGTAAAAACATTTCCGGCCATTGCGTAGCGCCAAAAAAGCAGCGAATTCGCCAATTACTGTTTTGCCAGAACCTGTAGGGGCCGCCACAAGAACGCCCTTGCCTTGTTCAACGGCCTGGCAAGCCGTAATCTGAAAATCATCAAAGGGGAATGCAAAGGTCTCTGCGAAGAGTTGCGTTAATGGATAACTATTTCGAAGAGTAGCGGCTGCGAATCTCTCCGCCGGAGTTGTCACTGTTGCCAAACGAGCAAGGCGCGCGGTACGCACTCGGCGGAGACAGGAAGAGGTCCTATCCGCTCGCCATCGGCGTAGGCAACCGCTTTAGCATCAATGCTTACGCGTTTACTTTTGTATATTTTTACCGCTGGATGTGAGATATGAGTTCCGGCGTAAACTTTGGGAAAAACCCGCAAGAATTCAAAAATTGAAATAGGACTCAGCACCATCACATCAAAAAGGGAATCAGAGATATCTGCTTGCGGACAGACAAGCATGCCTCCCCCGTATGATTTCCCGTTTCCAATAGCAATAAGCATTGCTTGAGTCGAAATTTCTTGATCATCCAAGGTGATTGTGTAATCACGAGGTCGAAAACCCGGCAACTCTCTAGCAATAGCTACGTTATATTTCATTGGTCCTGTTGGCCATCTCATTGTGTTAGCACGCTCATTCACGACGGAATCAAACCCTGTAGACAAAATTGCAGCGAACCATTCGCTATCGGCTAAACCCAGATCCATGTAGGACGGTTCCTTAGTGAGCATCGCTTCGAGAATGACATCGATTTCTCCTAGAGGCCATCCCAATGTGCGAACGAGGTCATTGCCCGTACCGGCTGGGATAATCGCAAGTGGAATGCGAGTTTTTGCTAGATGCTGAATAACTAAATGAGCTAGTCCATCACCACCTACTGCCACAACGCCATCGCAGTCGGGATGAGCTTGGATGAAACTGACTAAAGAGGCGCTTGTATGTGCTGCGCTAACGCCTGAGATAATTTGATACGAGACTTTTCGTTCAGCCAGAAATGCAATCACCTGGCTTCCCATGTGCGCTCCTGCGCCTTGTCCCGATATCGGGTTTATAACAACCCCCCACGTCATTAGAAGGACTCATTTTCGGGAAGACGCTTGGCCCTCTTACGATCTACCAAGATCGCTATTGCCCCAGACGCAAAATAGAGCAGACATAGAGGTAGCGCTAGCAATGACATTGTGAGTGGATCACCCGTCGGGGTGAAGGCCGCGGTAAACAATGTGATTCCAAATATCCACAAGCGCCAAGGTTTGAGAATTGCTTTGCCAGAAAGAATTCCAACAAGGTTGAGTGCTAGAAGAAAAACAGGGAGTTCGAACGCAAGTCCGAAGAGAAGAATGACGCGCAATACAAAATCGAGGTAATCATCAAATTTAACGAGGTTTGCAAGGGAATGAGGAGTGAAACCAAAGAGAACCTTGATGGCCACAGGAAGAATGAGATAACCCAAGGTTGCCCCAATAGCGAAGAATGGAGTCGCAGAAATCAAGAAGAGAATCGATCTTTTCTTTTCTTTTCGATGTAAGCCGGGTGCTATAAAAGCCCACAATTGATAGAGCCAAAGAGGCGCCGTGATTATCAGACCTGTGAGCAGGGCCACCTTGATTTGCAAATTCAACGGTCCAAGAACGCCACTGATATACAGGGAGCCACAGTGCGTTGAGTTGGAGGCCTTAGCTGCGTTGAGGTCGCAAACCGGTTTCGCTAATCTATTTATGATCGGATTGTAGAAAACCCAGCCAATGCCAGAACCGAGAAGTATCAGAATGGATGATCGTAGAACTCGTTTACGAAATTCACGCAAATGTTCCAGCAGCGGCATCCGACCGCCAAGGGTGGCCTCCATAGAGACTATTTTTCCGAAGTGCCTTCTTCGCCACTCTTCTTTTCGTCGTTATTGATTTCCTTGATCTCGCTCTTGAAAATTCGTAGCGACTTACCAAGGGAACGCGCTGAATCAGGCAAGCGTTTCGCTCCAAAAAGCACGACGAGAACGATGAGCAGAAGAAGTATGTGGCTAGGCTCTTTGAGAAACATGCGCGTTGAACTCCTGATTCGGACCCGATAAGTTAACGAGATGGCGTAAGGATACCTTAGAAGATTGCTTTCGAGCCAAAATCAGGCAGTTCCCACCTCGTAGCCCAAAAGAGCTTTCGCGGCTCGTTCTGAAACCGCACGACTGGTCTGGGTCGGAGCGTCGATCGCCACGGCGCCGCCCATACTCATGACAATTCGTACCGCCCAGTCAGTGTTGAATACGTCAACGCTGGTTTCAAGGTCTCTTTGACTATCGCGTACTTTCACTTCCAAACCGAATGCTTCGCGAACATCCCGCTCTCTGGAGATTATGGAAAGGTTAATCGTAGTTTTGCCTTGATTTTGATTGGGGGTTCCTTCAGGAATCGTAGATTCATTTGAGTTTTGCGTAATCGAGAGAATTCGATCAAGGCGAAAAGTACGATGAGAATGTGAAAGGTTACAGAACGCGAGAAGGTACTCGGTGTTGTTTTCGGTGAAAATATCGAGAGGCAGAATAGTTCGAAAAGTAACGCTATCTCGAACTAATGAGTGATACTCAATTGTCAGTGCTTCACGATGGTCAACAGCCAACGAGAGTTGGGATCGAATCCCCGCCAACGCTGGCATCGCAGTAGTAAGCCGTTCGTGTATGAAATTCCCAACCAAATTCGATAGCTTTGCCAAAAGGTCGGCGATCTCTTTCAACACATTCTCTGATGAAACTTGATCTTTCAGATATTCAAGCCCAAGTATCAGTGCGAGGATTTCATCTCTACCTAAGGATCGTGGCCGCTTCAGCGTCTGCGCGTTTTGAATAGTAACAAATCCACTTTCGAAAGAGAGTTCCATCAACTCCAAGGGCGTGTATCCAGGGAGGCCGCACATCCACAACGTATTGAGATCTTCCGTGATGTGCGCTGGAGTCGAAGAGAATGCGTTGGCCAGATCAGCAAGGGATATTCCTTGATGAGCGCTGATGTATGGAACCAGATCAAGCAACCGGCCAATACGATTTATACCTTGAGCTCCTTTTGGGTTAGTCATAAGTTCCCTCCAGCCAATAGGCGAAGTTTATGAACTACTTCTTGGCGCAAATCCTCGGGAGTTTGAACAATCACATCATCCCCATGCCAAAGAATTGAATCAATGAATTTTTGCCGATTACTAAAACCAACTTCATAAAGGACAAAATCGTCAATGTCGCTAAGTATTTTCGACTGAGCCAGCAATGAGAAGCCTTTGCCTTTCCTTACTCGCAATTGCGCAACCATCGTAGGTTCAAAGAGTTGGGAATTGAGAACATTCTGAACATCAAAATTCTCTGGAACAGTGAAGATCGCCATATTTGGCGAAGGCGCGACTTGTGATTGCATGCGATCGAGGCGGAAAACACGCAAATCTTCCCGTGAAAGATCGTATCCAACGAGGTACCAATATCCATGAGAGTTGGCCAACCCAAAAGGATTAACTGTTCTCTTCTCTACGTGTAAATCTTTGGAGATGTAATCGAAATCTATAGTGCGAAGATCCGCCAGTGCTCTGATAATCGGAAGGAAATTCTCCGAATTCATTAGTAGTTTCGGGGCGATCGCTGGGATGGATTCGTAATCTGAAGAAATTCCAAGGGAGAGTAATTTATTCAATGCAGACTGCGCTGCATCTCCCAACGCGGCTCCTCGCCAGCTTTCAGCAGCAAGGGAGAGAAGAGCGATTTCTGATCCCGTAACTTCACCAAGATTGAGTGCGTAAGAATCGGGGCGAATTCGGTACCCCGCTTCGTCGTCAAAGAGTGGATCTAGGCCACCAACTTCAATTTCAATACCAAGTGTCCGCAAATCATCCTTGTCACGTTCAAACATTCTTTCTTTTGACTCAGGAGTTCCGTCATAACCTTCTATCGTTCGGAAAATTTCAGACTTTGTCAGGTACCTTTTTGTTGCCAGCAACGCGATCGTTAAATTGATCAGTCGCTCATTCTTCCGCGAGGACACCGTATCCGCCCTTCGAAGGTCGTCGACGTCGCTGCAGGACTTCCACTCCCGGAGCCATTCTTCGACTCTGAATAAGAAAACCCGTATGGCCAATCATGCGATGTTGCGGTCTTACTGCAAGCCCCTCATGATGCCAACCTCTAATAATGGATTCGCTACTTTCGGGCTCAGTAAAATTTCCATCATCTTTGAGGGCTTGAGCGGTCTGAGCCAATTGAGTCGTTGTTGCGACGTAAGCCAAAAATACTCCACCCGGGCGTAATACTTTTGCCGAAAGTTCTACGCACTCCCAAGGAGCAAGCATGTCCAGGATGACTCGATCAAAGGGTTCGGTGAGTTCTTGTTCTTGCAATGATCCAATTTCCAACGACCAATTAGAAGGTTTTCCTCCGAAATAGTTCGTGATGTTGCCTGTGGCATTTTCTCCAAAATCAGCTCGACGCTCGACTGAATGGACGAAACCTGATGGGCCAACTGCGCGGAGTAAGGAGATAGTGAGTGCTCCGCTACCGACTCCGGCTTCCAGCACACGCGCACCCGGATAGATATCTGCAAAACCTACAATGAGGGCTGAGTCTTTCGGATAAACAATCGTCGCGCCTCGGGGCATGGAAAGAACATAATCAGCCAAAAGCGGTATGAAGGCGGTAAATTTTAATCCACCCGTTGTTGAGATCACTGAACCTTCGGGCAGTCCAATCACTTCATCATGCAGTACCCAACCTTTATGGGTGTGCCACTCCTTGCCAGCGCTAAGGGTGAAGCTATAGAGCTTTCCCTTGGTGTCGGTGAGTTGAACCCGATCTCCTTCTGCAAAATACCCAGGTGTAGACACGGGAGCATCTTAGGCGCTTCCGTGCATCTTCGACGAGTATCTTCACGTTCATGAGCAAAGTGCGCCTCTCCCCCAGTCGAGTTAACGATTTCAAGAATTGCCCTCAGTTATATAAGTACCGTGCAATTGATCAATTACCCGAGGCGATCAGCATTGATGCAGAGCGAGGGACCTTGGTCCATTCGATACTCCACGACCTTTTTGATGCACCTGCCCAAGAACGAACCATTGCGCGCGCGCAGGGGTTATTTCCAGGAATTTGGAAGAAGCAATGTGAAGATAAACCCGAACTCATGACACTGATCTCTAATGAAAAAGAATGGTCAGATCGAGTCTTCTCTCTTCTTGCGACGTACTTCTCTCTAGAACAACCTCAATCTTTTGAAGCCACTTTTCGAGAGATTCACGTCGAACTCGATCTTCGAGAGGATGTCTATCTTCATGGGTACGTAGATCGTCTCGATGTTGCCCCCAGTGGCGAGGTCCGGATCGTGGATTATAAAACAGGGAAAGCTCCGAAACCTGGATGGGAGGAGAAAGCACTTTTTCAGTTGCGGATTTATGCCCTGGTCTATTGGCGAGTGAACGGAGTGTTACCCAAACTGCTTCAACTGATCTATCTGGGCGATGGTCAAGTACTCAAGAGTTCGCCTTCCGAACAGGAACTCATTAATGCGGAAAAGTCTTTGATGCAGATTGCCGATGAGATTCTCACGGCAATTGAATTGAATTCCTGGAAACCAAGACCATCTAGGCTTTGCGATTGGTGTTCCTTTAAAAACATTTGCCCGGCTTTTACGGATTAATCAAACCACTGACCATAGAATTCTTGAAGCTTCTCGTGAGTGAGTTCCTCTAAAGTGAGGATTGTTCTGATGCGATCGGTTTCGGCGATAGAAACCAGATGTGGAATGGCAACAACGCAAGCTCCGCTTGCAACTGCAGATTGAACGCCGGTTGCCGAATCTTCAAGTACCAAGCAACGTGAAATATCAACGCCCAGACGTGCAGCAGCCTTGAGGTACCCTTCGGGATCTGGTTTCGTTTTAACAACGTCGTCACTGCTGATCGACACTTCAAAGTGGTGCGTTGCAAGGTTTGTGAGAACGCCATCAACGAGAACGCGTGGACTGGCCGATACGAGGGCGAAACGCATGTGAAGTTCTTCAACCAGATCGAGCAAAGCCAAAGCGCCGGGCATACAGGGTGCACCTTTGGCAAGTTTTTGAGCCATAAGCGAGATCAGCGTGTCAGTAAAAAATTGACCATCTTTAACACCATCTGCGAGGGAACTCATGTAATTTCCCACCCGATCTAAGGGCCCACCGAGGCAGAAAGCTTGATTCACTTCGGTCCATTCGAAATCGTAGCGAGCCATGAGTTCTTGTTCTGAGATCAACCAAAGAGGCTCGGAATCAATCAAGGTGCCGTCCATGTCAAACAAGATGGCATCAAAGAAATTGCTAGGCACGGTTCGAATCCTTAATTTGCGTTGAAGTATTTTGCTTCCGGATGGTGAACGATGATCGCTGAAGTAGATTGTTCGGGATGCAACTGGAATTCCTCTGAAAGTTCTACGCCTATTCGACCAGGGTCTAGAAGTTCGCACAGCTGCACTTGTTGCTCTAAATCAGGGCAAGCTGGATAACCAAATGAATAGCGGGAACCTCTGTAACCTTGATCCAAAATCCCCTGTAGATCATGCGAATCTTCTTCCTTCACCTTGAACTCTTCACGGATGCGAGAGTGCCAATGCTCGGCGAGTGCTTCCGTTAATTGCACAGATAATCCATGTAGTTCTAGATACTCGCGATAAGCATTGGCTTCAAAGAGTTTCCCTGTTGCTTTGCTTACTTCGTTGCCCATTGTGACAACATGAAAGGCTACGACATCCGTTTTCCCAGAATCTTTAGAAGCAAAGAAATCGCTTATACATAGGCGGCGATCTCGAGATTGCCGCGGGAAAGTAAAGCGAGTTCTCTCTGTTCCAGCTAGCGCTCCTTCATGGTGTAAAATAACTAAATCATTTCCCTCGCTCACGCAAGGAAAATACCCATACACAACAGCAGCGCTGAGCCAACCTTGCGCCAAAGTCTCATGAAGTAACGCTCGCAGCCGTGGACGGCCTTCATTCTCGGCCATTTGTTCAAATTCACCGCGGGCGCCTTTAAGCCCCCACTGCCCCATAAAAAGTGCGCGCTCATCCAACATTCCAGAATATTGGGCTAATGGAATTCCTTTGATGATGCGACTACCCCAAAAGGGTGGATTCGGGATTTCGATATCTTGCGCGACATCGCTTCGAAGCGTGTCAATCGAAGATGATGCGGTCACTGGCGTAACCGCGCGAACACGTCTTTCGCGAAGCGGGGGAAGTTGAGCGCCAGGTTCCCCTCGTTTGATGGCCATGATCGTGTCCATCAAACGTAACCCCTCAAAAGCATCTCTGGCGTATCGCACTTCACCTGGAAAGAGTGATGCAAGGTCTTGCTCGACGTAAGCGCGTGTAAGGGCGGCCCCGCCAAGCACAATCGGCCAACGCTGATCTAAACCACGTGATGTGATCTCTTCAAGATTCTCTTTCATAATTACAGTTGATTTCACTAAAAGTCCACTCATTCCAATAGCGTCAGCATTTGATTCAGTGGCAGCATCAATGATCTGATTGATTGTCTGCTTGATTCCAATATTCACGACACGGTAACCATTGTTAGAAAGAATGATGTCCACCAAATTCTTACCGATGTCATGCACATCACCGCGCACGGTAGCCAGCACCATGACACCACGTCCGTCGGCACTTGATTTCTCCATAAAATCTTCCAAGAAGGCCACGGCTGCTTTCATCACTTCCGCGCTTTGAAGTACAAAGGGAAGTTGCATCTCCCCTTTGCCAAAGAGCTCACCGACGATCTTCATGCCTTCAAGAAGGTGATCGTTGATAATTACTAAGGGCGCGATGCCTTCATCCATTGCTCTTTGAAGATCATTTTCCAAACCGACTTTTTCTCCATCGATGATTCGTCGCGCAAGTCTTTCAGTTAAAGGTAGCGCGGCGAGTTCGGCTGCACGAGTTAAACGCGATGAAGTAACTTCCACGCCTTCGAAAAGTTGCAAAAACACAGTCAATGGGTCATAGATGCACTCATTTCCTGCGTATTGCCTTCTGTCATAGATTAAGTCGAGGGCAACTTCGCGTTGTCTTTCGTCAATACGATTCATAGGCGTAATCTTCGAGGGATGAACAATTGCTGAATCCAAACCAGCAATCACACATTCATGCAGAAAGACTGAATTGAGAACAATGCGCGCAGCAGGATTTAGGCCGAAAGAAACATTGCTCACGCCCAAGGTCGTTTGAACTTCGGGAAATTCAAGTTTCAGTCGACGGATAGCCTCGATCGTTTCTATGCCATCTCGACGAGTCTCTTCTTGCCCAGTTGCAACTGGGAACGTTAAACAGTCAATGAGGATGTCACCCGTTTTCATTTTCCAGGTCGTTGTTAAATCCACAATCAATCTACGTGCAACTTTCAGCTTCCATTCACAGTCCCGGGCTTGTCCGTTTTCATCGATGGTAAGCGCGACTACTGCGGCGCCATGCTCCATCACCAGAGGCATGATTCGCGCAAAGCGCGACGTTGGACCATCCCCATCCTCGTAATTAACTGAATTGATAACGCTACGTCCGCCCAGTAATTCCAATCCTGCTTTGATTACCTGGGGTTCAGTCGAATCCAGAACAATGGGCAAGGTGGATGCAGTTGCGAATCTGCTGGCAATTTCTGACATGTCTTTAACACCGTCGCGGCCCACATAGTCAACAGAGAGATCGAGCATGTGTGCGCCATCCCTGATTTGATCCCGTGCAATTTCCACACACGTTTGCCAATCTTGGGCAATAAGAGCATCACGAAATGCCCGTGATCCATTCGCG
>Ga0194037_1000369_pt1 | contig 35542 bp, 36 predicted proteins | sample JunL306m_MetaG_FD_148653 | JGI IMG/M metagenome (GOLD analysis project Ga0194037, IMG submission 148653) | Anoxic zone freshwater microbial communities from boreal shield lake in IISD Experimental Lakes Area, Ontario, Canada - Jun2016-L304-6m | ecosystem: Environmental > Aquatic > Freshwater >... | reverse complement strand
AATGGGGATATCGGGATCACCCTCCGGCTCCCGGGCGAAGGAGGGTCCTCTAGCCTTCGGGTTGCCTTCCTCCAAGAAGAAGGAGCCCATGGCGTTCGTTGGGTCCTCCCAAGCCGGCTCGGAGACGTTGAAACAGTCTTCGCCCTCACGGTCCATAAGTCCCAAGGCTCTGAATTTGCCCATACCGCGTTGATCCTTCCGCCCCATCATAGTGGCAACATGACCCGGGAATTACTTTATACCGGGGTCACTCGAGCCTCCGAGTGGTTCACCCTCGTCCATAGCGGGGATCAGACGATCCTTCAAAAGACCGTTCTGCAACGCGTGGAGCGACACAGCGGGCTGATGGCTGAGCCTTAGAGAACGCTGAGAATCAGCCGCCATCCCTCCCCTCTTCGCGGGCATCAAGATCTTCCTCATCAAGATCCAAAAGGGTCGCGGGCAAAGTTTTAGAAGACTTGACCCCAAGCTTCCGAAGCTTTTCAGCGCGCCCAAGAAGATTACCCCGGCCATCCTTTAACTTATTGAACGCTTGGGTATAAGCGCCTTGTGCCTGTTCGAGATTCTTGCCGATAGATTCAAGATCATGAACAAAGCCGCACAGTTTGTCATAGAGATCCCCCCCTTGCCGCGCGATCTCCTGGGCATTTCGGCTCTGTTGCTCTTGACGCCAAAGATGTGAAACGGTTCGAACGACAAAGAGGAGGGTGCTCGGACTGACTAAGAGAACGTTCTTCTCCCAGGCCTCCCGCCAAAGATCTTCATCCCCTGCAATGGCTAACATGAAGGCCGGTTCCACAGGAATGAACATGATCACGAAATCGAGGGAATTGAGCTGATACAGATCTTGATACTGTCGTGACGCAAGACCCTTAATATGGCTCCGAACCGATTCCAGATGTCGCTTTAGTTCAACGGCCCGCTCAACATCTGTCTCGACTGAACAATAGGCCTCATAGGCGAGGAGTGACACCTTGGCATCAATCACCAAATGACGCTGCTCTGGAAGATGGATGATGACATCCGGTTGGGCCCTACTGCCATCATCCCGCTGATGACTTTCCTGCGTGCGGTAATGAAGCCCTTCGGTCAGCCCCGAGGCATCTAAGACCCGTTCGAGGATCAATTCTCCCCAGTTACCTTGAACCTTCGATTGGCCCTTAAGTGCCTGGGTCAAATTGGTGGCATCCGAGGAGAGTTGTTGATTGAGGGTGAGGAGATGGCGCACTTGTTCTGCGAGTGCGCTGCGATCCTGACCCTCCTTGACATAGACTTCCTCAACCTTCCCTTGAAAGGCTTGAATCCTCTCTTTGAGAGGATTCAAAAGTTGCGACAAATGCGTTTCATTTTGTTCGACAAACCGTTTGGATTTCTCTTCCAGGATCTCATTCGCCAACAGCTTGAATTCTTGGCTAAGGGATTCCCTGGCCTCCGAGAGGAGCCTCACTTTGTCTTCATGCTGGTGACGTTCAGATTCAAGGAGGGTATCTGATTCTGTTTGTGTTTTGAGGAGGTTCTGATACCGAAGCTGCAGGCTCTCGTAATGAAGCTCAAGCGTCACTAAATGATCTGCTTTTTCCTTTAGACGAGCGTTATCCATCTGAACTTGCTCAAAACGCAATCGATCATCCACCACCTGTTGTTTCAATGTCTCATAGTCGCCTCGAAGGCGATTTTCGCTGTCAGTCATGGTAGACAGCCGCTCCTCGAGGACCGCCCGCTCGATCTTGAGTCCTTCACCCGCTTTAAGACGTGACCAGCGGATTATGAAGGTGAGCAGAAGGCCACACCCTGCCCCCAAAAAAAGGGCCTGCCAAACCGGGAGATGGGTTTCAATCAGAAGATGTTCCATCAGTGGTTTTATGTTAAGGAAGACATGGTTGCATGAGTGAAAAGGGCTTTGGGGCACTCTTGGGCCGGACGATGTGAAGGAGAAAGGGTTCCAGAAACATCTGAGCGACGGTGCATATCATCACACATTTTTTATAGCACCATCGAAAAGTAGCTTCACATCTGCTATTCATTATGCTATCTTTAGTCCATGGATATCAATAATAAACGCCTTGAATCGCTGCGCCGAGAAATTCAAAAGTTTCGGAGCATTGCCGCCTTTGCGAGACATTACGAGCTTGATTCGACCTACATCTCACAATTGCTCAATGGCCACCGAAATCTCGGTGAAAAGGCCGCCCGTAATATTGAGCAAAAGTTGGCTCTGGCGCCTATGTCGATGGACTATGGGGACGATCCTGAACAGGATGACAGCCACCACAAACTACCCAAGGGTTTGAGACGAGTGCCGCGCATCAGCTTTGTTCAGGCCGGGGTCTGGACAGAGGCCGTTGACCCTTATGCTCCGGGCGCTGGGGATGATTACCTCCTCACAGATACCCCGCTCGGGCCTCATGCATTTGCCTTAACGATCAGGGGCGCCTCGATGGAGCCGGACTTTAAAGAGGGTGACACCATTGTGATTGATCCTGATATCAAACCGACTCCTGGGGACTTTGTCGTTGCAAAAAACCAAGAGGATGAGGCTACCTTTAAGAAATTTAGGCCTCGTGGCATTGATCATCAGGGACGCTCCGTGATTGAACTCGTCCCACTCAATGAGGACTTCCCCTCACTGCGTTCCGACGTCGTGGCTTTTGAAATCATCGGCACCATGTTGGAACATCGCCGTTACCGCACCTCCCGTGACCAGTCATAAACCATAGCAGAAATTGAGCTTTTGCTATTGTTTTTATATTGAGCGCATGCTATCGTATTCCGGCGTCTACTCTTTCGACGCTTCAGCAAGGGAATTCGATATGAAAAACACAGCACTCTTTTTGGTCATGGGCATCATTTACGCTCTCTCATCAGACATGGATTATCTCGACGCCGAAATGATGCGGCGAAACAGCCAAGATGTCATTGCGACGACCCCTCAAGCCGGGGAACTATCATGGGTTACCCTCGCACTCGCCGAACAAAAAAACCCGGCCCCGCGCCCTTAAAACCTTATCCGCTCCGCCTTATATCCCCGCTCTGAACGGGATGGTTTTTACGGCAAAAAAGATGGATGCTCTGCGACTATGAAAGCCGCAACCCCTTAGATCAAGCCTAAGACGGCCCTTATCTTTTGGCGGAATGTTTCCGCCCACAACTTGGGCCCCCAGGTCATTGTGTAGGCCGATCTTTTTGATCTGGGCCAACTGATCGGTTTAGAACTGAATGTGACTCCCGCCCCGTAACCCATCCCCTTGCGCACTATATAATTGCTCACACAGTCTGTGCCGACATAGATTTACCGCAAGCAGATGCTAGAATGATGGACTGCTCTATGCAGCACCTTGGGGAATAATGATTCGATGGCTGTGTATTGATGGCGCGATCCACCCCTAACGCCAGACCGTTTTGAACGAAGATGAGCCGCCCATCCGACATGGATACCGTGGAAAGAAAAACAATGACTGCAGAGGCCCTGGTTCTTGGCCTTATGACGCACTGCGAAAAGGCCTGTCAAGAGGCATTCCCCGAGTGGATTGACAAACTCGAAAACGAATCTGTCGAGCACGGAATTTCAGAGGAAACACTGACGACTCTGTTTATCGCGGATACTGCGATGAAGAAAACGGACATGTACCACTGGTACTATATTCTGTCTGTCACCGTAGGATTGATGTATTTCTTTGGCCGGAGCGACAAAGAGGCCCTGACCGCAATATACCGCGCTCTCCAAGCGGCTATTCGTGAAAAATTTAAAGATGACATCGCCGAGCAAGCGAGCGAGGCCATGGGATCAACCCTTTCGATCTTTCGAAAAAACCCCTACGATGCCTACCAGACAGCTGCGATGACCTTTCTCAGCATGATTGGTTATCTTCACCACGAGGATTCGACGGAGGCGGCAACCAGCAAAACCTTCCTCGATACCATAAAGATGGGATTTGCGCTCGCGATTCCCTTCGTTCACGCTCTGTCAGCCGACGCGGACATCGTCGCCTGACACCGCCCTCGCCCTTGATCACTCTAGAATCGAAAGACGCAGGGGGCCTGCCCCCTCAGTGCCTAAGCGCATCAGGCTTAAATCGCGCGCCTTGGCGCTTAAGAAGCAAAGAGAGCTCCGCCACCTCACAGCCAATAATTTTGGCGAGCGTATTAAAGCCCCAGGCCGGCTGACCGTCCTTTAAGACGGTATCCGCTGGCGGCAGAAACCCACTACTGATCAAATTAAAGATCTCTTGGACGCCTTGATCAAGCGGCTCACCATCTTTGTGCTGATTGATTTTGAGGTTCAAATCTGGCTCTGCTTTACGTTCCTTCATGCCTCTGTACCTTCATGTTAGCGATCTCAACATGGTTGGGACGTCCAAAGAAGATTTCAAGTCACAGTCAGCAAGATTTCGACTGAAGTATTTCCTTAAAGACCCTTCCAACCTAAAAAGGTCTTGTTTATTATAGGATTACCCACCTCTCACAGGAACATCTAGATGGCCAAGACCACTGACATAAAACCGACCAAAAAGACAGCGGACGCAAAACCCAAAGCGGCCACTGAGGGAAAACCAGCAAAGGCCTCAAAAAGCGCCACAGCAGCCAGCGTGAACGCCGCTGCCGCCCCCAAGGAGAAGAAGGCTGCCAAAACAAAAACCCTTCAACCCGGACAGGACATGATCAATGGAATGGTTGCGGTTGCCGCTTATTTTCTGGCAGAAAAACGCGCGTTCGCTCCAGGCTTTGAAGAGCAGGACTGGCTAGCAGCAAAAGCCCAGATCATGGCCCAGCTCGCCGAAGCCAAAAATCCTCTAAAATAAGTCAATTCAGGAGGCCGCGGGGCACAAATGTGATCCCGCAGCTTTCTTAAAAGGCAACAGCAAATCCCATATTACTTAACATCGATGGGGTCGATGCGTTGGTGCCCGCACTGGTCTGTCCCCACATGGACACTCTTGAATTAATCGTCCAGATCAACCCTGCTCCCACCACATTCTGCTGCTCTCCCACAACGTTCCCCGTTGCGCTTTTTACCCCCTGACTATTGGGTACCCTTGGAAGGCTTGGCGCATTGTAGTAACCGTGTATAAACCACGCCAGATTTTTGTCCCAGAAATCGCGCTGCAAGGACCACTGAAAACTGAACCCCCAGACGTTGTTTTTTTGGTCCGAAGTAACATCCTGGGTTCTGACAGCGCCAAGGTTGTATTCAAAATCGATCTCAAAAGGAAGCGACTGGTCAAAATTGAAGCTCACCCCAGGCTGGGTCCCGCTGTTGGTCGTGGTATTCCCCAGCCATTCGGTTTGAAGAAAGGCCTCAATACCCATCGCAGGAAGGAAGATGTCTTTTTGTTCACCCCAACAATGAATCTTCGTATCGAAACCCAGGGGCGAAAAATTCCACGAATTAGTCGAGCCTCCCGTATACGTCGGACCATTACCGAAGAGGCGCAACTCAATGTTATCCGTTAACCCATAACGAAGCAGGTAGTCCATCGAATATTGCACAGGCTGCGGCGTTCCAACGGCCACTGCGGAACTGAAACTCAAAGGTTCAAACTCGATATAAACCCTACCCTGCGGCAGGGTAAAAGCGCTGTTGGGCCAGTTCGCAAGATCAGCGCCTGGATTCCCAATATCAGGTTCACTACGCCAACGTTCGATATTCTCTGGCAACCGGGCACGAGAACGATCATAGCGCCCCTTGAAGAAAGCGGTCTGATCATCCTTGCTGATGGCCTGGGTATAATCGACGAGGGAAGCATAGAAACCCCCTGCTTCTCGGATATTCAAGCGTTCGTGATATCCCGCCTCCTTGAGCATGTCTTGGCCAAGCCGTCTGCCATACTCCCGAAAAATCGCATAGGACTTTTTATTTATGGCCTCAAGCTTCTCCACCCGAGCCTCTAAGGCAGGGTCATCGGCCTCTTGCTCTTGAGCAGCCTTCGATGGCTCTAAATCCTCATCGGCCCATGCGGCCTCGGTATGGATTCCGAAGATCAGCAAAAAGAAAATCCATCCCCAATCGAGCTGTTTTTGAAATCGAAGGGGGCACATCGTTCAAATAAGGCAATAAGACTGATGACGTTCGACGGGTTTCACTGAATGAGGGGGATCGATTCTTCAATTCCTGCCTCCACAAAGACCCGGATCTTGGTCTCTAATTGGATATAAAGTGCCAGATTGCGGTAAGTCATGAAAGTGGCCAGTTGGTTGAAATACTGTCGGGTAATCTCCGCTCTCTTCTGATCAAGTTCCAATCGGTCATTCACGTATTCCTTAGCCTCTTCATCGCTCATCCCATCGAGGCCCTTCCCAAGATCAAACAAAACCTCACGACGCTTCAGTCGAAAGGAGTCGAGTTGGGTCTGAAATTGATCATAAAGTGGCCAGAACCGCTTTGAAGTCTCCGGCGATAAATGGAGATGCTCACGAATCAGAGCACGTCGCTTTTTACTGAAATCCTTGAAATCGGCTCCGGCATCTTCATGCCCGGAGTCTGACGTCTCCGCGGCAAAACCGTTCGATGAACAGGCCAAACCAAACAGCAACAAGGCAGCCACCGTCAAAAAAAATCTTATGGATTTTGGCATAGACTTCATCAGTATCTGTTGTCTTCGCTAAGAAGACCCCCTATTGAAGACGAGCCGGTGGCCAAGGGAAAGCTCGCAAGAAGGCCTGAGATTAGATCGATATCATGGGTGAATTCTGCCACAGAGCAATACTTCCTACCAGTCATCAACTGATCGGAGAAGCCGGTCATCTGAGGCTTTTCAATGAGGACTCCGAGCCCTTGTGCCGTATTCTGCTGATGGCCCATCCGCTGATTCTAAAAAAGGCTAAGCGTCGATCTAAAGGGAAGGACTGGAAAGGAAATGCCGGGTTTTTGAGGACGCTCAGCGACAACGTGCCGCGGCCTCATCGTCAACGCCAGCACTCCATAAGGAAAATTGGATTACCGGGGTTTGGAGTCCCGCTCAAGAGTCGATTTGCCTTCGAGGAGATCCATAAACAGTTGCTCAAGCCGATTCGTCGCCAACCGAAGGCTCGCGACTCGAACCCCTTGTTGATTCAGCGCATCAAACAGCCCATGGAGCCCCAAATAATGAGGGACATCAACCGCAAGCGTCGTCACATCGACCCGCTCAAGGGGGCAGCCTTCGATGTTTGGCAAAGCCAAGAGGGGTGCTTCAAGGCTTAGCAGATACCGATTGCTGTGCATGCGAGAAAGGAGATTCTCCATCGTTGTGTGCTCCACGATCAGGCCATCATTGATGATGGCGATATGGCGACACAGCTGCTCCGCCTCCTCCAGATAATGGGTGGTGAGAATGATCGTCGTCCCCTCGCGGTTAATTCGATTCAACAACTCCCACATGCTGCGACGAATCTCAATATCAACCCCTGCCGTTGGTTCATCAAGAATCAGCAGTTTAGGCGCATGAACGAGCGCCCGTGCAATCATCAGGCGGCGTTTCATACCGCCAGAGAGCGTTCTCGAAACCGTGTTTCTTTTCTCCCATAATCCCAGCTGATCGAGGCAGCGTTCGGCCCGGATGATGCCCTCTTTGCGGGTAATTCCCTGATAGCCGGCCTGATTGACCACTACCCCCAGCAAGGTTTCGAACTGGTTGAAGTTGATTTCCTGAGGCACCAGTCCAATCATTCTTTTAGCCTGATCAGGCTGGAGATCAAGATCATGACCAAAAATTCTGACGGATCCCGAGGTCTTGGTGACCAGCGAACTGATAATGCCAATGGTGGTTGATTTCCCGGCGCCATTGGGCCCAAGAAGCGCAAAAAAATCGCCGGCGGCCACCTCGAGATCAATTCCCCGCAGCGCTTCGGCCCCATTTTTATAGGTTTTACGCAATCCCTTCAGGGATAATGCTTTCATCTTGGGTGTTTTATGATGGTTTTTTTGTAAGAATAAGGGGTTTCGTCGACCGTCATCCAGAACATTGATGCTCTCTCTTTAATATCAAACCCTCACCTATTCTAGCCGAACCAAACTGAACCTTGGCCCTGACACATCACCTGAAGACCCCTTGATCAACTTAAAACGCCCCACACAGGTCGCCGCCGTCGACCTCGGCTCGAACAGTTTCCATCTTATTGTGGCTGAACTGCGCGCTAACGAGATCATCGTTCTCGATCGATTACGGGAAATGGTGCAGCTCGGCGCCGGATTGACCCCTGAACGCCATCTCACCCCTGAAATCCAGCAGCGCGCTCTTGAGTGTATTGAGCGGTTCGGCCAGCGTCTCCGCCACCTCCCGCCAGGCAGTGTCCGTGCCGTCGGGACCAATACCCTTAGGGACGCCCACAATGCCGGCGCTTGGCTCCATGAGGCCGTCAAGGCTTTGGGCCACCCCATCGAGATCATTTCAGGGATTGAAGAAGCACGACTGATCTATCAAGGGGTCTCCCAGTGTTTCCCCAAAGATGGCAAACGCCGTTTGATCATGGATATCGGCGGCGGCAGCACCGAGTACATCATCGGAATTGATGACACACCGCTTCAAAAAGAAAGCCTCAAGATGGGCTGTGTCGCTATGAGCATGGCTCATTTCGCTGATGGCAAGATCAGCGCCAAACGATTCAGGCGCGCCATTATTGCCGCGGAACGAGAGCTTGAGCCTTACCAACACTTATTCCATAGCCGCCAGTGGAACCAGGCGATCGGCGCCTCCGGCACCTTGCGAACCACCCAAAAGCTGCTGGTCGCCCGGGGCTTCAGCCGCGACGGTATTACCGCGGCAGGGATCGATCAGTTGGCCGAGATTATCCTCACCGCGGGCCGGATGACCCGAACCGATTTCCCCGATCTTGATCCCGAACGGTTCCAAAGCTTCCCCGGTGGTCTTGCCATCATTAAAGCGACGTTCGAACTGCTTGAGATGGATCAAATGATGATTGCTGATGGAGCCCTTAGAGAAGGCCTGCTTCATGATTTATTGGGCCGAATCAACCATCACGACATCAGAGATCGAACGGTTCAGGCGCTGGCGCATCGTTATCACGTCGAAGCTGAACACTCCCGTCTGATTGAAAATACCGCCCGCCGTCTTCTGGACCAGGTCATCCTCCCCCCGGCCCTTGATCTTGAGACCGCCCGCCAATGGCTCGAGTGGTCTGCTGCGCTCCATGATATCGGCCGTGATATTGCTCACAGCGGCTATCACAAACATGGGGCCTACATCCTCGCCAATGCAGATCTACCCGGCTTTTCCCGTCAAGATCAGCTATTGATGGCCACGCTCGTCCGGTCACAACGCCGAAAATTTCCCGCTCGCCTGTTCAAAGAACTCGCTGCCCCCTGGGATGAGGTCGGTCCCTTTCTGGCCCTGATCCTGCGGATTGCGATTCTGGTCCACCGAAGCCGAGCGCTCACCCATTCACCGCCGATGTCCATCAGGATCGATCGCCACACCATCTTCCTGAAGTTCCCACTGGGCTGGCTGGAAGACCACCCCCTCACGAACGCCGATCTGGAGCTTGAGGTGGGTTACCTTGCCGCCGAGAACATCCATCTCACTTACCTCTAATCGCCGACCCATCGATAGATCAGCGCGTACCAAACGAGGCCAAGGATTTCATGAGCTGCTTCATAGCTTCGAACCAAGGCCCAGATATCTGGGACAAATCCCTCGATATCCGCCTGCAGTCGGCTCTCGCAACCTGTCGCGGCTGCCTTGACGTCAAGCCCCTGGCGCTGGAACTCCCGAACTGCGCGGCGAAGATGCCAAGCTTGACTCACCAATACAATGTGGGTGAATCCTTCATTTTTCAGTAAGGAAGCCGAATAGGCTGCATTTTGTCGGGTGGTTTTAGAAAGCCCTTCCTCCCATCGCACCTTGATTCCATAATCCTTTTCAAAGACCTCTCGCATGACCGTTGCCTCCGATACCGTCCCAAAGACCGAACCGCCCGAAACCAGTATGGGAAGACCCAGCATCCTATGAAGCCTAGCGGCATAGCGAACGCGCTCAAGGACCCAGGGCGTAACCGCGGCATCACCCCCATATTCCTTGACGTTTAAACGGGCGCCGCCGCCAAGCACCACGATGACGTCCCGGTCCGGCTGTGCGGCGATCGAGTCACAGGGAAGTTCAATGAGCCCCATCAAGGCTTTGGAGACGTTGGGCACTGAAAGCAGAAGAATGCTCCATAATCCCGCCTGAACCATGTATCGGGCGATTAAAGGAGAGCGCCGATAGAGGACCGATCCGATCAACGCCAGCATGATCAAGCTAAACGGCGGCACGATGAGAACCGTCAACGCCTTGCCCATCACCATCACGGCCGACTCCACTAAATTCATAGCGTCAGTATCCCCATCGTGTCATTCTGGCGATGGGCCTTGCCCATCCCCTTTAATTCAATTGAACAAATTGATCGCGCTCTAGTCTGACTTTTTGTTGCGGCAATAAACGGTTCCAGATAAGGTCATGACCCCCGGAAACGATCGTCCGTAGCAAAAAAAACGACACGGATGGTCCGTGTGTTGCGGAATGAGGTTTTCTTCCCTTAGAAAACCCGGCCGCAACCGAACTCAGGAACGGGAACCAGACGAGGCAGCCCCAAAGCTTCCGCTACCCAGTGGTAGCTGAGTAAAGTCTGGATTTTAATACCAAGAAGAGGAAGAGACATGAAAGACATGACCAAGAACATCCTCCTGTGGGTCGTCATCGCATTTGCGTTGCTCTCGATGTTCAACTATTTCGGTTCGCGCGGAAAGCAGCAACCGGCCATGACCTACACGAATTTCATTTCAGCGATCAATCAAGGAACGATCCGGCAACTCAGCATTGATGGCGAAATCATCAGTGGCATGATGACGGACGGCGACCGCTTTTTGACTTATAACCCAGGCGACCCGCATCTCATCGACGATTTGCTTAAAAACCATGTCGACATCAAGGTTGTGCCTGCTGATCACCCTTCCTTCCTCATGCAATTGTTCATGGCAACCTTCCCCATGTTGCTGTTGATCGGGGTCTGGGTCTTTTTCATGCGCCGGATGCAAGGGGGTGCTGGCGGTGGTGCGATGAACTTCGGCAAGAGCAAGGCGAAGCTCATCGAGGAAGACAAGGTCAAGGTGACTTTCCATGATGTCGCCGGTTGCGATGAAGCCAAGGAAGAAGTTCAGGAAATGGTCGATTTCCTGAGAGACCCCAGCAAATTTCAGAAACTGGGCGGACTGATCCCCCGTGGCGCCCTGATGGTGGGGCCACCCGGTACCGGTAAGACCCTCCTCGCCAGAGCCATTGCGGGGGAAGCGAAAGTACCTTTCTTCTCCATTTCGGGCTCTGACTTTGTCGAGATGTTCGTGGGTGTCGGCGCCTCTCGCGTTCGGAACATGTTTGAGGAAGCTAAAAAACGCGCACCTTGCATCATCTTCATCGATGAAATCGATGCGGTTGGTCGTCAACGTGGCGCCGGTCTCGGTGGCGGCCATGACGAAAGAGAACAGACACTCAACCAGCTCTTGGTGGAGATGGACGGTTTCAGCGGTAATGAAGGGGTCATCATCGTTGCCGCAACCAATCGTGCTGACGTTCTCGATAAGGCGTTGCTCCGCCCAGGACGTTTTGATCGCCAAATCACCGTGGGGCTCCCAGATGTCAGAGGACGCCAACAGATCCTCGCCGTCCATATGAAGCGAGTTCCCGTCGCTGACAATGTCGAACCAGATTGGCTCGCTCGAGGGACGCCTGGATTCTCCGGTGCAGACCTTGCAAACCTTGTCAATGAAGCGGCCCTGTTCGCCGCCCGGTTAAACAAGAAACAAGTCGAGATGGATGACTTTGAAAAGGCAAAGGATAAAATCTTGATGGGCGCGGAGCGGAAGTCCGCCGTCATGAGCGAGGATGAAAAGCTGGTGACGGCCTATCATGAAGCAGGCCATGCTATTGTCGGTCGCCTGGTCCCAGAGCATGACCCGATCTACAAGGTCAGCATCATTCCTCGTGGTCGAGCCCTTGGCATCACCATGTTCCTGCCAGAACGTGATCACTACAGTGCGAGCAAGCAAAAACTTGAAAGCCAGATCTCATCACTCTATGGCGGTCGCATCGCAGAAGAACTGATCTTCGGTGCTGAAAAGGTGACCACCGGCGCATCTAATGATATCGAACGCGCTACCCAGCTGGCACGCAATATGGTCACCCGGTGGGGCTTATCGGAGCGTCTTGGACCCCTCGCCTACGGTGAAGAGCAAGGTGAAGTCTTTCTAGGTCGTTCGGTCACCCAAACCAAGTCCGTGTCTGAAGAGACGGCCCATCTGATTGATGAGGAAATCCGCTCCTTCATTGACCGAAACTATGAACGGGCTGACCGCCTCCTCAAGGAAAACCTCGATAAGATGCATTTGATGGCCGAAGCCCTCATGAAGTACGAAACCATTGATCGGTTCCAGATCGAAGACATCATGAACGGCCGGGTTCCACATCCACCCAAAGACTGGATGAACAACCCGCCTACCCCTACCGACACGGCAGAGGGCGCTAACGCTGCAGAGATCCCCAGCATCGTCAATCCTGCGCCTTCTCACTGAGGAACGTCCGCTAAAGACGGCCCGCTGACAGACCCCTGTCAGACGGGCCGTTTTTTTTGCTCGATCTATTAAAGAGTGGTCTCCTTGAAAACGAAGAGTCGGATTACAATGGCGGCATGAAAAAGATAAACCCCACCCAGAATGCTCAGGGAATCGCCGATTTGACTCCCCTCGAGGCGGAAGCGCTGAGGATGACCAAAAAGATTCAGGTCGAAGGACAAACCAAAGAAGAAACTAAGCGCATCGCTAAAGGGATTGCCAAAGGGATAGAGCTTTACAAACGGCAGGAAAGCGCTAAAGGTCGCGAACGCGACAAGCAAAGAAAACGTGAGATCAAAGATCGAACCCCTGCGAGTCATGTTACCGGGACTCTAACGATCCATGATCTTGCGCCTTGTCGCCCTTGGCTTAAGAGCCAGATCGCCTCGGTGATTGCGTGGTTCCTTTTGGCCTTATTGAGTGGGGGTCTGGGTCTCTTTGAAGCGCCCCTTGTATGGGATGGATCGCCGCTGCCCAAGGGGATCTTCATCACGTTCAGCGCGCTAACCATCGCACTCGCCCTCTGGCAAACCACATCCATTTTAGAGACCACCACACACTAGGCACTGATCATGAAAATACTCTCCGGCATCATTCTTGTGTTCCTGATAGGCAGCCTCTCCTATCTCATGTTTGGAAAGCTCGGCATTCCAGAAGGCCTCAGCGCCGTCAAGGGTTTCAATGTGCAACGCTTTCAAGGAACGTGGTATGAAATCGCCCGGCTTGATCATGGCTTCGAAAAAGGCATGAGTCATGTCACCGCCGAATACACCGCCAAGGACGATGGCAGCCTCAAAGTCATCAATAAAGGTTTCAATGCCAAGAACACCAGCTGGGAAACTTCGACCGCGAAAGTCGGGTTTATTGATGGCCCAGAGAGCGGCCGCCTGAAGGTCTCGTTCTTTGGACCCTTCTACGGCAGCTATAACATTATTGATTTAGATGAAAAGGACTATTCCTATGCGATGATCACTGGACCCAGCAAACGCTTCTTCTGGATCCTTGCAAAGAAGCCTCAACTAGAAGATGCCATCATGCAGCGCTTGATCCAGAAGGCGTTGGCCATGGGCTTCAAGCTTGAAAAGCTGATTCTGGTCGACCAGAAAGAAGAGACCGCACCTAAGGAAACTATCTTGCCTATGGACCACACTAACCCTTAAGAAACACTTTGTGACACCCTTCGAGATGGACGCTGTTTCACGGCCTATGTTAGGGTTCGAGTTGTGTAGAAAAGTTTTACTGATGCGATCTGCTCACTTCAATGGTCCCTTAGGGGGAGATGCCAGATTGGGTTGAACCCGTGATCAGAGCCCCTCATTATCTTAACGAATTTTGGAGAACACCCATGGCTAAAGCCGCACCCGCCGATACTGTCGAAAACGATCCGCTCCGCTCCATCTCCGATGCGATGCGTGACGCCATTCACAATGCCTCGGAAGACGCCCATCGCGCGCGTGAGCGGGTCAAGGAAGCAGGCGCCGGCATGGGACAAAGCGTGTCCCGCTTCACCTACACGAGTTCCTACATGTTGTCCTACGGCTTGGTCTATGCGACGGTCTTCGTTGCCCGCTCGATTCCTCAGGAAAACCCCATCGTTGAAGGTCTCATCGATGGCGGGCGCGCAGCGATTGAAGCCTTAAACGAGGCCAAATTAAAACCGACTGAAGCCGCTTAATTGCCAGAAATTTCTTCGTTTTTTAATTTAAGGAAGGCTCTCTTTTTGATCCTCCCTCCTCGCTTCTTAAGTCGAAGCCCCCTTTAGTCATTAAGGTGTATTCATGATGGGTTTGCGCGAACGTAAGACGAAGAAGGGCCCGGGTTCCGATGTGGAGTCCTCCCAAAAGACCTCGATTTCGGTCCAACACCCCGGCGTGATTCGAATCCGCGGGGCTCGTAGCCTTGGCTTACTGCAAGAGGAGGCTCTCCTGCGCTTTATTCGCGGTATTTTCGAAACTTCGTCTATTCGAAGCCTTGAAATTCCTGCAGCGAGGAACGGCGCCACGGTGTTGTTTGATGCCAAACAGCATGCGCCTAAGGCGGTTCTCATGGCCTTAGCTGATTCTTTGGACGCCGCAGCGACCCCGCCAAATCGCAAGGATACCCAGCCACACGCCGGAAAAGAGCTCAAGGTCTCATCCCTCCGGTATGCCAGCGACCGAGGCGGCAATCTTCATTACCATCGCCATGGCCATCTTGTGACGGGATGGGCCGTGATCAGCGAGAAGACGGGAATGATTAAGCTCAAAAACCCGGCCCTTTATCGCAAGAGCAGCTATTTTGAAGCCATTGAACGGGAACTCATGAGCGTCCTTGGGGTTGACCGCTACAAGACCAACTCTTTAAGGTCGACCATCCATGTTGATTATGATCCCCGCCGACTGAATGCCACCAGCGTCATCGATATTATCAATGACGCGCTGGCAGCGGTCGAACACCAAGAACAGCTCGATAAACTCGATCTTGATCTTGCGATCTGTAGTGCGTCCCTGCCGCTCGCCGCGGCAGCCCAATTTGTTTTCCCCCCCCTCATGCCGGTTGCTGCAGGGCTTTTCGCCTATACCGCGATCCCCAGCATTAAGGGCGCCTATGATGTGCTGGTTAAAGAGCGACGACTCGGGGTCGATGTCCTTGATTCTTTAGTGGTCATTGGGTGCCTAGGCACCTTACAGATCCTGCCAGGGGCCGTGATGTCCTGGTGCCTCTCTTTTGGCCGCTTGCTGGTTAAAAAGACCGAGGACAACTCTAAGAAAATGCTCCTTAACGCCTTTGGTAAACAGGCACGTACGGTCTGGCTGGTTAAAGATGGGGTTGAACTTGAGGTTCCTCTCGATAAGGTCATTCAAGGGGATCTCGTGGCGGTCCATACCGGGGACATGGTGCCCGTCGATGGCCACGTGGTCGAAGGCATGGCCATGGTCGATCAGCATGCCCTCACCGGTGAGTCAACTCCGGCTGAAAAAGGGATCGGTGACCGCGTGTATGCCTCAACGATCCTCGTTGCTGGCAAAATTTTTGTCTCGGTCGAACAGGCCGGTAGTGAAACCGCTTCGGCCAAAATTAGTCAGATTCTTAACGATACCGCGGGTTACAAACTCACCTCGCAAAATAAGGGTGAAAAGCTCGCAGACCGCGCCGTGATCCCTACGATCGCCGTCAGTGGTCTTGCCTTCTCTACCCTTGGACCCTTTGCTGGGGTTGCGGTCCTCAACAGTGATCTGGGAACCGGCATTCGGATGGCCGCCCCGCTCGCGATGTTGTCGTCCCTCACCCTCTGCGCTCAGAAAGGAATCTTGGTCAAGGATGGTAGAGCCTTGGAGCTGATGAACGAGATTGATACGGTTCTCTTTGATAAAACCGGCACCCTGACGCGGGAGCGTCCAGAGGTGGGTGATATCGTGACCGCTAATGACTTTCAGCCAGAAGACATTCTCCGTTACGCCGCGGCGGCTGAGAGAAAGTTTCATCACCCGATCGCCCTTGCCATTCTCCACAAGGCCGAGGAACTTAAGCTGACGTTGCCACCGACCGATGACACCCAATATAAAGTCGGTTTTGGTATCAGCGTGGGTGTCGAGGGAAAAAACATCCGGGTAGGCAGTCGTCGTTATCTTGAAATGGAAGGCATCGCCATTCCAACTGAGATCGACGAAAAGCTTGATGCAGTCCATCAAGATGGCGACACCATGGTCATGGTCGCGATTGATCAGCAGCTCGGCGGAGCCCTTGAACTTCGGGCCGCCCTAAGGCCCGAGGTCAAAGAGATCATCAAAGGGCTGCGTGAGCGCGGCATCAAACATCTCGCCATTATCTCAGGTGATCACGAGGCCCCGACTAGAAAACTGGCTGAAGAACTGGGTATGGATCGCTATTTTGCCCAGGTCCTGCCCGCTGATAAGGCCGCCTATGTTGAACAACTCCAAGCAGAAGGCAAGAAAGTCTGCTTTGTGGGCGATGGTATCAACGATTCAATTGCTCTTAAAAAAGCGAACGTGTCCATTTCGCTCCGGGGTGCAACCACGATTGCGACGGATACCGCGCACATCGTCTTCATGGAACAAGGCCTTGGCAAGCTCTGTGATCTTCGGGATATCGCAAGGAGCCTTGATCAGAATATCCAGCGCAGCTGGGGGATGATCCTCGTTCCTAACCTCGCCTGTGTGGCCGGGGTCTTTACCCTAGGGTTTGGTGTCGGCGTTTCCGTATTGACTAACAACGTCGCCGCCATTGGCGCCCTCGCCAATGGCGTCTGGCCGCTACGGGAAGTAGCAAAGCTTGAGGCCGAGCGCCGTCATCTGCTCGATCTCGAACTGAGCGCCCATCATGACGAGACCTCACTTTCGTCGGGAGATACCCTGGAGACGACCGCCACGAAAGAGGTATCACCCCCGATGGAAAAAACCACCAAGAGCCGCCGTGAACCCCGAAAAATCGTGACTCGTGCGAAACCTCAGGCCTCAAGTGGCAAAAAAATGGCGGGCTAGGCTTTTTCCAAAGCCTCCCTCGTGATGACCGGCACACCCGAACAGTGACAGGACTGATGATATGACTCAAAAAAGCCCCCCTCCGTCATCGCCAAAGACAAGAAAACCTTTGGCTGCCAATCTTTTAAGGCCGCAAGCAACGACTACGGAACCTTCCATCCCAGAGGTTGAGGGCATGGAGGCCCCAACCCAAAGCTATTCGGTCAAGGAGCTACCGCGCTTTCAGTTTTTCTTGATCGACAGCGGCTGGATTGGGCCGGTTCCGGAACTGATGCGCCAAAATCTGGGCATGATTACGCATCTTCATAACAACGATCCCTTTTTTATTCTTTCACGCGAGCAATCCAGTGAACTCCTCAAGAAGCACCCGCATTTGATCGGCAAGGACCCTATCCTACTGGCGCGGGATCTCCACGGCAGTAAGACGACCGGCGCTAAGGAGTACCATGGCTTCCACCTCAATCTCGGCATCATCAAGGATCCTGAGAAGGCTATGGACGTTTTGCAGCATTTCCTCAATTTCCTGGCGGTCCACCGTAAGAGTCGTTCGATCGAAGCCAAAATACGGCAGCAGCTGCATCGAGACGGCTTTGAAGGCGCTATCGAGGTTCTTCGGGGTGGTGCTGAAAACCTCATCTGATCCGATCCGCCCCCGGGTGAACTTAAGAAGGAGTGTCTAAGAATGAATAGTGTCTCTGAAATCATTACCTCGGCCTTTGGGATCATTCTCCTCGCCGCCGTGGGGTATGAGCTGAAGCAACGCCGAAGGCGCCTTCGGGAGCTTTATAACGTGCTCGATGCCGAAGATAAGCATGTCGTCGCCGATCTCGATGAGATGGTAAAGCATGGCCTGATTACGCCCTACATCGCCCACTAACCCTTTCGAATGACCCCCATGAAACCCGTCATCCATGTTGTGCCCGGTGAAATAACGATCGAACACGCTGATCTATTGAAGATGAAAGGCCAAAAGTTGGGCACTTCATTCGCTCGCCGCGCACTAGCGGTCCCGGGCGTTGAGGCGGTCGCCATCGATACCTTGAAGGGTCGTGCGCGAATTACCTACCATAAAGACCCAAAGAACTACAGCAGATTACTTGAGCGGGTGATAGGGGCCATGGGTTCCGAGGCGGATGCTCTAGGCGTAGATCAGGTTGCAAACCTTGAGGCGCGCACCATGATGCATTGGGTCCGCGCAGGCGCCCATATTCAGCCGCTCACCATCAGCGTCCCTAAAGAAGGCCATCTGATCGTTGAAGATGAGGCGTTCATTGCGACAAAGTCGCCGCTCTTGCGCTTTATCAAGGATAGTGTTCGGACCCTGACAGGGATTCAGTCGATCACACTGGAGCCACAGGGTCAGGTTCACATTCACTACAACACCCGGCGCATCACCCCTGAAAAGCTGATCCCACTTATTGAGCGGGCCTATAGTCGTCACTCTGATATTCAAGATCTCAAGGACCCAAAGTCAGTGCCAATGAAGGTCTCGGGGACAACGGTAGGCATCGGTACCGTCGGCGAATTACTGCTGCCGGCGGTCACACCCATCGCCGCAGGGGTTCTGGTCGTCACCAATTTCGGGGTTATCAAAGATGCCGCCCAGCAATTAAGCGAAGGGAAGGTCGGGGTCCCCCTCTTCCATACCGCGCTCCTGACCTGCTCGATCGTCACCGGACAGGTTCTGGCCTTTGCGCTCACTGACTTCTCCTTGCGTTACTGGCAGCGCCGTTGGCGCCAACGTCTCGCCGATGAAACACAAGCGACGATTAATCAGACGCTGCCCATCATGGAGGATTCGCGGCGAATCGATTCAAAGGCACAGGAGCAGCGGGTTGATCCAGAATTACTGAAATCGGGTGACACCCTCCGCCTCTCGGGAGGCGAAATCGTCCCCGCTGACGGCCTGATCCTAAAAGGCTGTGCCCTGGTTGATGAAACGCTCATCAGAGGAACCCCTGACCCCATTTTCAAATCCGTGGGTGCAGCGATCTATCAAGGGTCTCGACTCATTGGCGGCGAGGTTGACCTCAAGATCACCGCCGTCGGCCTCAATACGAGGGCCGCAGAGATTGCCCAGCGCTTGACCGAAGCCGCTATCGTGATTCCTAAGGATAAAGCGCTGAACGCAAAGGTCGCGTCGATGGGGGATAAAACAGCCCTGCCAACCCTCGCCACGGCAGGTGTTGGTTGGGTAGCCGGCGACCTGATCACGGTCGGCGCCATCTTGCATCAGGATTGGGTCAGTGGTCCTTTCCTCGCGGTTCCATTAATGACGCTCCACCACATGCGCAGTGCCTTGAGGATGGGTGCCGTCGTTCAGCGTCCAAGCGCCCTCATGAAATTATCAGAATGCCGATGCATCGTTATCGATGGCGACGATCCCAAACTCGCTGAAATGGACCTCGAGGTCCACCGTATCGAATCTCCGCTGGCTGATACGGACAACCTACTCCGCCATGTCGCGGGGGCTGGGCTTTACTTGGGTGATGCCAGAAGTGGAGCACTGGCACGGGCAGCTCAAGCAAAGGACATGATTGTACGTCAGCCAGAACTGATCCGACTCGATGAGCAGGGCATCCTCACCCGGCAAGGCGATCATCAGTTCCTGTTGAGAAATGGGCCTCAGGGCGACCAGACGATGCTCGAGGTCCTGATGGATGACCAACCGGTGGCCACCTTCCTTTTTGCCGACTCAAAAGAACCGGTCCAGAAGGCGACCATCGCTCACCTCACCCGCGAAGGCTATGACGTCTTTCTCATCTCATCCAAACCTGAAAAAGACACCCAGGCACTAGCCCACCGTCTCGGCATCAGCGTGGCCGGCGGTGATCTCGATCAAGAAGGGAAATGCCGGTTCTTTGAGGGCCTCCAAAAGCGAGGGGTCAAAGCCATTTTTGCAGGGTTGGTCAGCCAGAATCCACTCCTGGTCAACGCCGCCAACGCGACGATTGCCGTTGAAGATCTGTCGGATGAAACCCGCACCGCTGATGTGGTCCTGATGGGGGGCTGCTACGCCACACTCGATGAACTGCTGAGTGTCACTCTCTCCTATGCGCCTGACATCAAAAAAAGTGCAGGGATGGCCACCATCCCGAATCTTCTTTGTGTGGCTGGCGGCTTCGGCGGTGTTCTGAACGGCATTACCTCAGGGATCATTGCTAACATAGGGGTTCTCAATGTGGATCGCCAAATCGAACGGAAGCTCAAGGAGTCCGGTCGAAGTCAGCGGCGTCTTTTACCCCGCATGAACGGCTAAGAATCTTTCCATTACAGCGACAGCATTCATGACAAAACCACCCCTCAAGCAGCCTATTCGCCGCCTCCAGCGGGACCTCCATACCGAGCAAAGTCCTTCAGCGTCCGCTAGACCGTTGAACGATGATCAAGAGGCTCAGGAGATCATTGCTCTTGAAAAGAGTCTGGTCGCACTGAACGTCGATGTCGCGACTATTGAGCGTATTGAAAAACTACCGCATGACATCGGCTGGCTCTTGTTCACCGCTGGGGTTTTCGGCATCCTCCTGCCCGGCATCGTTGGAACCCCCTTTCTGATCCTCGGAAGCCTGATCATCTGGCCCGGCACGAATCAACGCGCTGAGCGCTGGCTCAAGGGGCAATCGCCTAAGATGTTTAAAGGCAGCATTCGGCAAGTCAACCGTTTCCTCGACGATCTTGAACGCCGTTATCCAGCCCCTCGAAAACTCCCACACACAAAGTCCTAGAGGGCGACGAGACTTAAAGAGCCCCTGATGAAGCTCTTCGGTCCATAGCCCCCTTTTGCCGGCGGCGCTCACCATAAAGGATAAGACCCAACAGCGTGCTCCAGAAGAAAGCCGGCATCAGGTAGGGCACTTTTTGATAGAACGTCACCGGCGGCTCATGAAGGTAGGGAACGTCGAAGATCCCCGCCCAGACTTCATGAACCGGTGACTCAACCATCCTCTCACCTGAAGCCAGCCCCACGGTCGAAATGCCGGTATTGGTGACCCGAAGGACGGGGCGGCGGAATTCCACACCTCGTGCCAGTGTCATCACCATGTGCTGCCAAGGCTCCTGCCAGTCGCCATACCAAGAATCGTTGGTGACATTGACAATGAACTGGGCGCCTCTATTAGACAGCTCTCGGCTGAACCAGGGGAAGAGGCTCTCATAGCAAATCTGTGGCCCCATTTTGAAACCCTGCCATTGCAGCAAGGTGGTTGGACCTTGGCCTCGGGCAAACAACCCGGTCTGCGGGAGCCACTCTCGAATGACCGGAAACCAGTCTTCACCAGGGATATATTCCCCCAAAGCCAGGAGAATGGTCTTACTGTAGTGGGGTTCGACCACCTGCCCTTCGGGATTAACGACAAAGAGGGAATTGGTCAGTCGACCACTTGGAAAGTCCACACCATAGGCGCCGGTGAGGAGGGTCAACTGGCGTTGCCGAAGGAACTCCGTCAGTGCCACTCGGTATCGATCCGGTCGAAGGCCTTCACCCAAGATGGCCGGAAACGCGGTTTCAGGCCACATCGCAAAATCGACGGGTTGGGTATTGTTCTTGAGGGCCTGATCGGTTGCCGCCATAAACGCTTTGAGGATGCCGTCTTGGTAGCCGCGACCCAACTCAGCCGCCATCTTTTCGGCATTTCCTACATTGCCTTGTGCCATGAGCACCCTGACCTTGGCATCTGGCACTGGAAGACGTCCCTGAAGCCAGAGGCCGCTGAGATTGAATACCAAGAACCCGAACGCCAAAGTCGCCGCTAACCCTCCTCTTAGAAGGACCTCTCGCTCTGTGAGGAGTCGCGTGGTGAGGACATTGGTCAGGATGGTCAAGGCACTCAAGCCCTGAAAGCCTACAACCTCGGCCCAGTGATAAAGGGGGAGACCCGCTCCATACCAAGCATAACCAAAATTCCAGTCAAACAGCATCGGAATGGTGGCTTCAAGCAGGATCGTTAAAACCGCCATCATAAGCAACGAAAGCTGAGGCTGGAACCGATAGCGACGCTGAAGAAGCCACCAGAACATGCCCGCGAGGGGGACGAAAAGGTGGGCTAAAAAGGCAAACAAGAGCATCCCTATACCGGCCACCCACCAATCAAGATGGGCGAACTCATGGAGCACATAAGTCACCCAGTTGAACCCGATCAGAGTAAACACAAACGAGGTCAGAAGCCCACTAAGAAAAACCCGCGAAAGGGAGGTCTGGTCGCGCCAGAAAAACCATAAGGGGACGAAGGCAAACAAAGAGGCCCACGGCGGGAAAGGGATATAGCTGGTTCCAATGAGCACACCCGAAAGCACCGGGAGGCCCCATGGGAGGCGAGCACGAAAAGAGTGCTGGGTCATGAAAGCCGGCTCCTTAGTATGTGCCCAATCTCCCCATCAGTTAAAAGGACCGGGTTGGTTTTCATGCTGGACCCTCGAGAATGAAGCACGATGCGCTCGATATCGGATTCAAGAACCCCAAGCATCGAAAGGTTTGGAAGTTGTAAGCGTTGGGTTAAGGCCTTGAGCTCGGCGATCAATCCATCTTGCGCCGAAACGTCCGACAGTGCGGGTTGGCCTAAAAGATCGCGGCCCACGTTGGCGTACTTATGAAGTTGCGGCGCATCAGGGGCTCGCTGGCGAAGGGCTTCGATATTGGCTTCCGTCGCGATCGCCAGTAAGGTCCCACAAACCACCCCGTGGGGAATTGGAAAAAAGGAGCCTAGCGGTTGGGCGAGACCGTGGACCGACCCCAATCCGGTCTGGGCCAGGCAGAGACCTGAAAGAAGCGCAGCGTAAGCCATTAAAGACCTACCCTCCGCGGCTTTCTCGCCGCCCTCATACCAGGGTAACAAACCCTTGAACGCCGCTTGAAGTCCGCTCATGGCTAAGGCATCGGTCAAGGGATTGGCCCGAAGGGAAACATAAGACTCGAGGAGTTGAGTCACTGCATCCATCCCATTGGCGGCGATCAAAGGCTTGGGGCAGGAGGCCAGGAGATCAGGGTCAATCATCGCTAAGTCCGCCACCAATCGATCATCCCGAAAGGATTTTTTAAAGCCATCGGGACCTTGACGGGTCAAGACCGCATTCTTGGTGGCTTCAGATCCCGTACCTGCGGTCGTTGGAACCAAAATCAATGGCGTGGTTGGGCCACCATAGGGCCGCTCAGGGCCGACCCCTTCGAGATGGTCCATCACGCTGTTCCCCGGCTTTAAAAGCCCAGCGATCGCCTTCGCCGCATCAAGGACACTGCCGCCTCCCACCCCAATGACCACTTCAATCCCATCGCCGCGGTGACGTGCCACCGCCTCATCAATATCCAAAGGAGAAGGTTCACCCCCGATCGTCAATATCGTATAGCGGACAGACAAGGCCCTGAGACCGCGTTCAAGGGCGAGAAAGTGACGAGATCCCAAGAAGGACTCGGCGCCAGTGACTAAGAGACCATGGGATCCAAAAGCTTCAATCTGCGTGGGAAGATGGCGGATTTCACCCGCGCCAAAAACTATTTTGGGCAGCCGGCCGATGGCAAAGACGTCCGTGGCGGTGATCACGCCGGAAACAGCCAGGCCATGGGAATGCCCTGCCGTGGTTTGGCCATCATCTCCTCGACCCGAAGGCGCCACCTAGCGTAATGATCGGTGGTCTTGTGATGGGCCGCGTCCTCCGGCGATTGATAGACCTCATAGAGGACAAAATGCCCGGGATCTTGAGGGTCCTGGAGCACATCAAAGCGAACATTGCCGGTTTCTTCGATAGAGGCCTCATGATTCTCCCGCGTCGCTTCGATGAAGTCACCGATCGATTCTTGAAGGACATAAACGTGGACGAAGGTCACATGCATGGTTGGTCGAGGGGGTCAGCGGGTTAAGACCTCCAACGACTTAAAACCGCGAAGGCACACGATCTTTTCATTTTGGCATAAATCCAAATCCAGCTAAACTCGACGTGATCTCCGAAAGCGCCTTGCAGGGGCTATTTTCCTGGAGTATCGTCGATGGAGACCTTTTTTAATCTGCGTGATAGCACCCTCATGCCGGCATCGAAACTCCCGTTGATCGTCCGAATTCTAGTGACGACCCTGATCCTCATAGGGGTAGCCACCGAAACCTCTGCCGGGATGGTTCCTGATCTTTTGGTGATGTTGCAGAAGGATGTCGATACGGCTTCGCCGCATCCCATTGATACCGCCCTTCTAAAACAGCTTGAACTGATTGCCGGCGTCCCAATGATCTCGGTGGGTCAGACCCGAACCCATGCGCAGATTCTCTCAATCACAGGTTGGGTCACCCTCGAACAAGCCGAAGCTGCCGCCCATCGCTTAAGTCAGCTGGAGGGTGTCCTCTGGGCAACGCTTGAAGCTCAACCCGCTAGAAAACCCGCCGTCCAGTCGCTGACCCCAGAGCCCGCGGTCATTTTAGAGTTTTTGGTTAAATTGAAGGACGATCGGTTGGCGCTTTCCCCAGACAACAACCTCCTTGAAAAATTATCCGCAACCATCGGCCAGCGCCTGACCTTTTCAAGGAACACCACCGTTGGCCGTGTCCTAACGCTCAATAAAGCCATCACTCAATCACAAGCGAGAATCATCGAACAGCAATTAGAATCTTTGTCGGAAGTCCTTTACGCGGACCCCCTTCAGTGGGCTAAAAAAAATACGATAGTGCCAAATGATCCTGACTTTTATGGTCAATGGCACCTCTATGATGCAGTGACTTCCGCAGGGGGCGCCAATGTGCAATCCGCCTGGAACATTACCAAAGGGACATCGAACATTGGCGTTGCGATTATTGATACCGGCGCCCTTTTTAGCCATCCAGACCTCGAACGCGCTTTGGGATCCAATCGCCCAAGAATGAAAGAGCGCGGCTGGGACCTGATCTCAGACCCCACCAATGCCCGGGACGGCGATGGCCGTGATCCCTATGCCGGGGATGAAGGCGATTGGACACCCGCGGTTTGTCTCGGCAGCATCAACACCGATACCAGCCCCAGTAGTTGGCATGGCAGCCATATGACGGGGATTGTCGCTGCCACCACCAACAACCATCAAGGGGTTGCCGGTATCAATTTCAAGGCCAGGGTGGTCCCGGTTCGGGTCTTAGGTGCCTGTGGGGGTTCCTTTGACGATGTCAATGACGGGATCTATTGGGCCGCCGGCAGCAAAGATGTCCCAGGCACGAAGCCCAACCTCCAAAAAGTAAAGGTTCTCAGTATGAGTCTGGGTGCCGACGTCCCTTGCTCTGACAGTGACCAGGCAGCCATCGACTACGCCCTATCAAGGGGCATCACCGTGGTGGTTGCAGGCGGCAACCGTTCGATCGATATGACGCTGTCCACCCCCGCAGGGTGCCGCGGGGTCATCGCCGTGTCTGCCGTTGGCCCGACCGGTGATCTCGCCTATTACAGTAGTTTCGGCAAGATTGTCTCCATCGCCTCACCTGGAGGCCAAACCCGTTGGAACGTGATGAATGAGGCAGGAACCGTCATTGATTCAAAACACATCCTTCCATTTGGGATCTATGCACCGGTTAATCTCAGCCTTGAACGACCTGATCCCAAAGCCATGGGCTATGCCTGGTATCAAGGCACCAGTATTGCAACCCCTGTGGTCTCTGGCATTGTATCGCTGATGCTGTCTCTCGACCGCCACCATCGATTAACCCCGGCAAAAATCAAGAACATCATCCAAGGCACCGCGCGGCCTTTTCCGCTAACCACGATCCAATTGGTTAAGAACACTGGGACCCAGGTTGTCGAGGAAAAGGAGGTCCCCTCAAGCTGCCAGACCAGCCTGAAGGGACTCTGCGGGCCCGGCATCATTGATGCAGAAGAAGCTTTGAAGGCCGTTCTCGATATGGAACGGTGAGGCTCGATGCGTTTGTCTAAGACCCTATCCCTGATCGTCTATGGCTGCTGACATCCTCATCGTCAATACCAACCCCTTGCTTAATTTGGTCCATCAGGACGTTTTTAAGCCGGCCGCGATCCATCGCGTTCAGGAACTCAAGGTTCATGCCGAAGGCAAAGGAGTCAACGTAGCCCGGGTCCTGGTCCGACTGGGCCATCGAGTGAACCTCACAGGGTTTGCCGGCGGCCATTCAGGGGCCTGGCTTCGAGAGATCGTTAAAGCCGATGGCATTGAGGAGTGGTTCATCCCGACGAAGGCGCCGATGCGGATGGGCTTCATGGCTTCAGCCCCTCAAGAGACGCATCCCACCACCTTCCTTCCGGATGGTTTTGAGGTCCTTGAAGAGGAGATTAATGAGCTTCTTAAAAAAGTCGCGGTGCTGATCCAACGCACAGGCTTAGTCATTATCAGTGGCTCCGTCCCCCACCCCTTGGTGGCATCCGCCTATCCTAAGATGATCGCCATGGGCCAGGCACGCGGGGTCCCCGTCTGGCTGGATGCCCATGGAAAAGGCCTTGAGGCCGCCCTCGGGGGGGGCGTGCTCCCGCAACTAGCCAAACCCAATCGCGACGAATTTTGTGAGATCGAAAACTGGGAGGGGGTGCCTGAGCTTCATATCACCGATGGCCCCCTGCCGATTGAAGTCCGCACTAAAACGGAAGGACACTGGCGGGTCACCCCGCCCTCACTTCGAGAAGTCAATCCGGTCGGCTGTGGCGACTGCTACCTCGCAGGTCTCGCCCATGGCACCCTCAAAGCCTGGTCGGTTGAACGACGCCTTCGATTTGCAGCCGCCGCCGGTGCCGCCAATGCCCGGCGCCCCGAGGTCGCGATGATCACACCAAAGGAGATTGATGAACTCCTGGATCAGGTAAAGATTGAGGGGCCAGAGTCGGCGTTGAAGGACTCAAGACCCTCCTAAAATAGTCAGGGACCATGCGCTCCAACCAATAACCTGGCGACCAGGGGAACCCCCCATCGACAAAGCCGACGTGACCACCGGAATCACTGAGGACCATCTCAACCAGGGGGGAGAGTTCATGAGCCTCGGGCAAAACCTCAGGGGTCATGAAAGGATCATCAAGGGCATGAACGATGCGTGTCGGCCGCCTGATGCCTAAAAGGTAGCGCCGGCTGCTCGAGGCATCATAGTAGGCTTGGGCGCTCTCAAAGCCATAAAGCCCCCCGACAACTCGGGCATCATAATCCCAAAAAGTCTTGATCGGCCGAAGATCCCCAAGCGCCCGCAACTTTTGAGCTTCCTCCTCAAGCCCCAGGACCTCGAGCCTTGCAAGCTTACCGGCCACATACTCTTTCAATTCCTGAAGCAAGCGATTTCGATACACCCTAGACCACCCCTGATCAAGATGGGTGGCACAAAGATCCAGTCGAAGCGGGACCGAAACGGCTACCGCCGCTTCGATATCGGCGGTGCTGCCGGTCTCGCCCAGCCATTTCAGTAAGACGTTTCCACCGAGCGAGTAGCCAATCGCCAAGAAAGGGGTTTGAGGCTCTCGCCGCCTCAACTGTTGGATCAAGAATGAAAGATCGGACGTCTCCCCGGAGTGATAACCCAAGGCTGAGTGATTAGGCTCTCCGCTGCAGCCTCTGAAGTTGAGGGCCACCGTGCGAAACCCTTTTGCGGCCAATGCCACCTGCATCCCTCGAATATAGGGGGATCTCGAAGAACCTGATAAACCGTGCAACAAGACCACTAAAGGGCCTTCAGGGCAAGGCTCAAACCAATCCATATCGATGAAATCTCGATCGGGGGTCAACAGCCGTTCCCGGCGGGTTGCTGGAACCGGGCGATCTCTAAAGAGGGGTTGCCAAAGGGTCTGAAGATGACGGCCTGGTAACCACCAAGGGGGAATAAAATGTTTCATTGGGGAGACTCCCCAAGCGCTAAAGTCAACACCGACCAACTGACGACGAGGACCTGGCCCTCAAGCCTTGAGCGCGACCACAGGTCCCATTCATAGCGAGCGGTGACCTTACTTCGAAGGTCCGGGATCATGATCCCAATTTCGGGCCCAAGACCCGCCGCGCGTTCAAACTGGCCATAGGCAACGGCCGGCAAGGCGCTCCCTTGATCCTTGGCGACTTGCCAAAGGCCATACCCGGTGACGCCAATATCAAACAACGAAAACACGCGGGCCCCGAGCCCACCTTGAATCTGAACGCTGTCACCGCGGGTGATATCAATATGCTCTTTGCGCTGATAGAGGTTGTAACTGGTGAGTGCTGAAAGCCTCACCGAGCGAGCATCATCAAAGAACACGGTTCCCCCCCAGGAGAGCTGCTCTGACCATTGGGGCTGTGCCAGGCCCTTTCGGTTCAACTGTCCCGTTGGGGCGTAAAGACTGAAAGACGTGGTGATATCAAGACGCGGTAAGCGCCAACCCAGTTTCAGAGGTTCGATGTAGAGATCCCCAAGACCCACCTGATCCACTTCCTGAGAAGGCGCTGTGCTCCTGAGATGAAGACCCGCAATGGGTGCTGCGAGGCTTGCACTGTAATAGGGTCCCTCCTCTGACCATCGCGTGGTGGCAGACACACCAAAAACATTGGCAAAGGCTCTCACCGAGAGATCAGCGACCGGGGCTGTTTGGCCATTTTGAAGGATGTAACGGTCTGCATTCAATTGAATGTAGCGATCCCCAGCGTAGATCCCTTCTGGCTGTTGCGATCCGGCATCAAGGCCCACAGTTCCGAGGATTTTATGCCCGAAATCGCCATCGGCAGCCGCCCCGGTGGCCAGGGTGAACAGGGCCAAACATAACCCCCAGCGATCCTTCAAGCACCGGCTCATGAAGCGTCGTGAGAGACCTTAATGAGCCGACTTGAGCCGCTCAAGCCGCTGCGCGACCACTTTGGCATCCAACGCAGGATCGACATCATCATTGATATCTCGGATGATCAGATCGGGGTCGATAATGAAGGTCCAGCGTTTAGCCATGTTAACGACCGGCATTTTTACCCCATAAGCATCCGTGACGCGGGCATCTGCATCAGAAAATAAGGTGAAATTGAGGTGATGTTCATCATGGAAGGCTTTTAGTGCCGAAACGGTATCGGTACTGACCCCATACACCTCCGCATGAAGATCCCTGACCGCCTTTAGGGCATCGCGGAAGGCGCAGGCCTGCGTCGTGCATCCGGGGGTCCCCGCCTTGGGGTAAAAATAAAGCACGGTCCAGCCCACCCCGCGCCGAGACTCTAAAGAAAAGGCCGCCCCATTCTGGTCCTTCAATTCAAACAAAGGGGCCTTCTCTCCAACCTTCACGGCTTGTGAAAACGCCATCGGAGAATAGGAAAGAATGAGGCTTAAGAAAATAATAAGGGGTTTCATGGTGCGGTCTCCTGGTTATTGGGGTGCCAATGGGACCAGATTAAAGCTGGGTGGTTCCATGGGCTGGTGATTCAACAACGGCTGCTTAGTGGCCACGATACTCTGAAAATCTTCAAGCTCCTGAAGATGAGTCCCGCACTGTTCAAGACAGGCATCAAGATCAGGGCCGCATTGATCAAATTGGTGTTCTTTGGGTAAAGGCGTAATGCAGAGGCCTCGGCCACCGGCTGCCCCCGGATACTTTCGAAGACAAATCCAATAGTTTTCCTTCGCCTTCTCATAATCGAGACGTTGGGCTTCATTGATGCGGGCGTAGAACTGGCTGCACGATTGGCCATTGTTAAGGCATTGCAGTCCACAGGCACGGCGTTGGTCCTCATTAGGACTCTCAAAAGGAAGCTCGCCGGCGCAGCCACCAAAGGCCAGAGACACAAAGACGATGAGGCTTGCTAGAATCGGGCGCAGCGGAGGTAACTTGAATGCTTTTATAATCGGCTCAAACAGTTGACGGCCAACGCCAGTTGGCATAGCGTTACACCCAACATCCTCCGGTTGAAATGATTTTACTAAACTCATCGCGAATGCACCGATAACAATGAGAACAGGAGCTGATCGATTGAAAAAATATTGCTTTCATTGTGCCATGCTCACCCTGATCATGGTGACGATGAGCGGTTGCAGCAGCATCAGGAGCCGGACCGAAACACAGCCTGAAGATTGGACACTCTATCCAGGGGTTCAGCGCGATGGCTCTGACCTTCTCAAAGCCTTCGAGGGAAATCTTAAAGGACCCCAGTGGACCATGGCCTTTGTGGTGCCCTTCTTGATCGCAGATACGCCGTGTTCGGTTCTCTTAGATACGGTGGCCCTCCCTTACGACGTTTACCTCGTGTCACAAAATAACAGCCAAGAGAACAACGCAGTGACCAAGGAGGATCACCGCTCTGAAATGTCTGACTAAATCTCTCTAATCTGACCTTTTCTTCCTGCTTCATCGAAGATGGTTTCACGCTGCCAAGGCAGCGCCAGAGCCATTCTCTCCACAGGCTGCCACGGCAGAGCTTGCCGCAGTTTTTAGGATGATCGACGCATTCAAGTCGCGGTCGATAACCAAACCACAATCGCAGGACAAAGTGTCCTTTCCTAGCGGCATGTCGTGTAACTGGCCACAGCCAGAGCAGACCTTTGTGCTGGGTGCGAATCGCGGATGTACATAAATAAATGATCCAGTCATCGCCGCCTTGTATTCCACCTGCGTCCTGAACATTCGCATACCAGCATCACCAACCGAACGCGCAAGGTTGCCGATTCTGGCCATACCTTTAACGTTGAGGTCCTCAATGCCGATGACGCTGAATTCAGTCGATAGACGATGACTGAGCTTGTGAACGGCGTCCTGCCGAATATCAGCAATCCTTTTATGGAGCTTGGAAAGTTTGGTTTTCGCTTTCCGAAAGTTTGCGCTGCCTTGGGTCTTTCTGGACAGCGATTGGTTAAGGCGACGAAGGCGTTTTCCTAACGCACGATGGGCTTTCGGGCCTTGGATGAATTCACCCGTTGAGAGCGTGGCAAATGTCTTCAGGCCAAGGTCGATGCCGACCACGCCATGGTTTGTTTTGGCTTGAAGAACGTCCTGCGTTTCGACCAGCTCGGAGATATACCAACCATCGGCCATAAGGCTGACCGTGGTGGATTGAATCGTTCCAGAGAAACGGACCGCCTCGCGCATACGAATCCAACCAACGATAGGCAGTTTGATTTTCTTGCCATCGGTAGGCACGGCGTTTGCGCCTTTCGTCGCGGGACCATTGTCCGCCCGGAAGGAGTCCCTAAGACCTTTCTTCTTGAACGTGGGATAGCCAACATCCCGGCCTTTCTTTCCTTTCTTGAGGCGGTCAAAGAAGTTCTTGTAGGCCTTGCCTGCGTTCTTTATGGCTTGCTGAGGGGCGCATTTGGTGACTTCTAATGCCCACGGGAATTCGACGGGCTTGATGGCGTTGTATTGCTTCCTTAAATTCGCCTCGTTGGGCTTCTCACCCGCCTCATACTGACGCTTCCATGTCGCCAACGCCCAGTTATAGGCGTGACGTGCCACACCGCAAGCCTTACGGAAATAGACGTCCTGTTCCTGATGAGGATCCAGCTTGATCTTGTGAACTCGTAGCATCGTGGGTTCGACTTCGGCGGCTAAAATCAGTACAATAGGGTCTTTATTGGCGCTCGTTATACATAACAATGATCCAAAGTAAGCGGACCAACATTTACTTGCCTGTCGAACTCATCGAGCGAATGAAGGCAGTGGCCCAAGGGCGAAAAGTCTCCGAGATGGTCCGCGAGGCCATCATTCAATGGCTGAAGGTTCAAGAGAATAGCTGATATATTCATAGATAAGTGCAGATTTCGGCGAACAGTTATGAGCCCTTAAGCGTCCCTTTTCAACGAGGGAAGCCTCCTGGCCGGGAAGAACAGGGCGTCTGAGCCTGGGTCTCTTGTTGACACATGCGGGGCCAAGGTCCCCATCGTATCTCTATCTGTCTTTGGCTAGTACACCTCAAACTCCCGCATCATACCCATATCCTCATGTTCGAGATTATGGCAGTGGTACATAAAGACCCCCTTAAAGTCATTGAATGGCTTGATCAGCCTGACTTTCTCCCCAGGCATCACGAGGACGGTGTCTTTATAACCTGAACTCATGAGCCCCTCTTTAACGGTCCCATAGCTCTCCTCTTCACCCATTGCCATCGTTCGGCTGATCACCTGAAACTGTTGGCCATGAAGATGAATTGGGTGGGCCATTGACATCATCATGCCGCCATCCATCATCCCCATACGGCCCTCTTGACTTCCCGCCTCAGGGTTCATGCCGCCCATACCCATCATCTGGTGTCCCATACCGCCCATGCCAGATGGTTTTTCAGGGGTCTCCTTAGGCGCTACTGAAGATCCTGAACGCTCCATTGTCGCCCTATGATCATGAAAGATCTCGATGAGCTGAAGGGAGTTGACCGGAACCCGTTCAAATGACAGAACGCCACCCTGCCCATAGGGCTGGCCGTTCAAGACCATGGCCATGGGGGACTCCTTAATAGCTATCGGAATCGGACGGTCCTTGTTCATCACCTGATCCAAACGGTAACGCGCAAAGCGGGAGAGATGCGCCGGCAAGGCGGGGCTATCACTCATCTTCTTGGTGACTTTGAAGCTGACGATAGGAAACGCACTCCCCATGGGAAGCTTCGAAGCGCCCATTCGGCCACCACCCATCGACGCCGCCATCTTGGGCAGGGCACCCTTGAATGGAAGGCTGCCAAGGGTCAACACCGCGCCGAGGCTCTGACCTGAGAAGTCAGCCCACACATCAAGACGCTCCCCAGGCGCCAGCATCACGTAAGGATAACGCTCAGGGGCCTCCAGCAAGCCGCCATCAACCCCTATAACGGTCACTTCGCTTCCATCACTCCAGCCAAGCTTGTAGATCCTCGCGTTTGACCCATTCATGATCCGAAGGCGGTAAGCCCTGGTCGCGACCTCGATGCGGCCCTCTGGACGCCCATTCACCAGAATGTGATCGCCCGCAAAACCCAGCATGCGTTCATGCATGTTCGCGGCATACACCAGCTGGTTGTTGCGATCAAAGCTTCGATCCTGAAGCACCAGGGGGATCTCTTCATCGCCTGAAGGAAGGCCCAGATTGGCTTCTTCTTTATCATGGACGATCAAGCCACCCGCAAGGCCAGAATACACTTGAGATGCGGTGGCTCCATGAGGGTGTGGATGATAAATGTGAAAACCAGCCCGATTGAGGACCTCAAACTCATAGACGCGGGTTTCCCCTTTTGAGATCGCCTGCTGCGGGTGACCGTCCATCTCGGCCGGAACATGAAGGCCATGCCAATGGGTGATGGTCGGCTCCGATAATTCGTGTCGAAACTGAATCCTGACCTTCTGCCCCTGCTGAAGCCGAATCAAAGGACCCAGATAGCTCCCCTTGAGCTCCGTTAAAACCTCTTTAGGACCCGTGATCAGGCGCGCGGTATACCGTAAGACTCGGGTTTTGGCCCCTTCAAGAATCGACACCGCCTCTTCTCGGGCGATCAACTCCAATTCGACATCGGGCTTAAAGAGAGGATTCGGCGGGTTGCCACCGCTACTCCGAGTGGAGGGCATGTCCATGGCACGCAACCAGGATGGTGCACTGGCCAAACCTAAAAGCCCCAACGCACTGTGTTCTAAGAAACGGCGGCGTCCTCGTCGTGGTTTTTGGTCCATGGTGTTCTCCTTTTTTCTTCCGTCAAGGGACGATTCCTTAAGGCTCAATATAAGTTTTTTCTAATAAAATACAATCCCCACACCATTTGTAAGGAAATCGAAAACGCTTAAGGCGGTGTTTTATCTGGTCAGATGCTGATCCAGAGCCCAAGCGACATGCTCCCTCACCAGGGGCGAAGGATCATCGAGACGGCTCTTGAGGGCGGTCATGACCTTGGGTGAGGTCGGCGCATTGCCGAGGGCCACGGCAATGTTCCGGAGCCAGCGCTCATGGCCGATCCGGCGGATCGCAGAACCCTCCATCAGCGCTAGGAATTCTGATTCACTGAAGGCAAAGAGATCATGAAGCTTCCGGGCGTCAAGACCATGTCGTGGCAGAAAGTCCTTCTCTTTTGTAAGACTCGCATAGCGATTCCAGGGACAGACGATCTGACAGTCATCGCAGCCATAGATCCTATGACCGAAGGCCTTCCTGAAAACCATGGGGATACTGCCTGGATGTTCGATGGTCAGGTAGGAAATACAGCGGCGCGCATCAAGGACATAAGGTGCAATGATCGCCGCGGTCGGGCAGACATCGATACAGGCCGTACAGCTACCACAATGATTTTGGACCGGATCATCGACGGGGAGCGGAAGATCCGTAAGGATTTCCCCGATAAAGAAATAAGAACCCGCGTGACGCTGAATGAGATTGGTATGCTTTCCCATCCAACCCAAGCCGCCTTGGGCCGCCAGGGGTTTTTCAAGAATCGGCGCACTGTCTGAAAAAACTCGATAGCCAAAAGGGCCGATCAACGCCTCCACGTGCTGAGCCAAGACCTTTAATCGCTGCCGGATGAGTTTATGATAATCACGTCCCAGGGCGTAACGAGAGATAAAGCCGATCTCAGGCTCCAACAGCCGTTCTTGGGTCGTTTCAAGATCCTCCGGAAGATAATCAAGGCGGACACTGATCACCCTGACGGCATTCTTCACTAACTGAGTAGGATCCGCCCTTATGTGCCGGTAACGACTCATGAAGGCCATCTCGCCGTGGTAGCCCTTCTCAAGCCAAGCCATCAGCCGATCCGTGGCTTCCCCAGGATCAGATTTTGAAACTCTGACATCGGCAAATCCAAGGGTTTGTCCGATGGCTACGATTTGCTGTTTAATGCCGTCCACACCCATGATTAACCCATACTTAATGTCATAGTGCCTGTGTCATCCTCAGCAACCTCTCCTGACTTTCCGACCGAACTCTACAACGCCCAAGGCATTGAGAGGATGGAGCGACTCGCCATGGATGTAGGCGGCATCACCAGTATGGCGCTGATGGAACGCGCCGGCCTTGTGACCTTTAGAGCGATCCAAGCTAAACGCCCCGCGGCACGAACGCTCTCCGCCGTCACCGGATCCGGCCATAATGGCGGCGATGCCTTCGTTGTCGCCCGACTGGCCCATGAGATGGGCTTTGATGTCAGAGTCTACCCGGTCGCACCGATAGAATCTCTGAAGGATGATGCCCGCATCGCTTTTCAACGCTATCAGGACGCCGGCGGTGAAACGCTGGCCTTTATTCCCGAGGACTTTGAAGCGACCGAGATTCTGGTCGATGGTCTCTTTGGGACAGGTCTCAAACGTCCCATCGAAAGCCCCTACTGGGAAGTCATCGAGGCCATCAATCGGTATCGCGCCCGGGGCGATCAGCATACCGTTCGAGAACGCCTCGTCGTAGCCCTTGATCTCCCCTCAGGCATCGCAGCCGACACCGGGGAGGTGCTTGGGATCGCTGTCGAGGCCGATATGACGGTTACCTTTATCGGCCTGAAACAGGGCCTCTTTACGGGCGCGGCCCCAAGCTTTACCGGGGAAGTGTTCTACGATGATCTTGATGTCGCCCCCCTGATCAGACACCGCACCCTTGAAAACGCCCGTCTGCTGCCACCCAAGGTGTCACTGCCGCGTCGCGCCAAGCATACCCACAAAGG
>Ga0194037_1000368_pt1 | contig 35585 bp, 29 predicted proteins | sample JunL306m_MetaG_FD_148653 | JGI IMG/M metagenome (GOLD analysis project Ga0194037, IMG submission 148653) | Anoxic zone freshwater microbial communities from boreal shield lake in IISD Experimental Lakes Area, Ontario, Canada - Jun2016-L304-6m | ecosystem: Environmental > Aquatic > Freshwater >... | reverse complement strand
CCCTTAAAAGGAACACTCCTCCTTAGCTCAGTTGGTTAGAGCACATCACTGTTAATGATGGGGTCCTCCGTTCAAGTCGGAGAGGGGGAGCAAAAAAGAAAAGTCCCGTCACGAGCAATCGAGACGGGACTTTTTTATTGGCTGTCAGTTCCAGCTTGACTTTATAAAATAGGCTTCAGAATCAAATATTATTTTCATAATTTTAAATCAGCAGCAGTTATGGCAGTAATTATGGAAAAAGAGAAATTAAAAAGAGAGATAGGAGTACTTACGCTCAGTCTTGCAATTATCAATATGACAATTGGAACAGGGATTTTTATAATTCCTGCAATTATTTCTGAAAATCTTGGAGCAGCAGCCATAGTGGCTTACATAGTTTGTGGTGTACTAATGTTCCTAATTGCGCTATGTTTTGCTGAAGTAGGTAGTAAGGTTACCTCAAACGGAGGGACCTATACCTATATTGAAACTGCATTTGGTCCCTTCCCCGGATTTATAGCCAATAACTTATTTTGGTTTGGAACTGCAATGTTATCAGATGCGGCCGTGGCAAATGGACTTGCGGATACCTTGAAATATTTTTCCCCTTTATTTGGAGCTGAACTATACAGAACTTTATTCTTCGTTTTTATTTTTGGAATACTTGCTTTAATCAACATCCGAAGTACTAAAAATAGCATGAAATTTATTGAACTAACCACTTTTGTTAAGCTTATTCCTCTAATACTTCTTATTGTTATTGGAACAAGCTTTATTTCATCTGAAAACTTAGTATGGACCATTACTCCAACGGTTGGTAACATTGGTAACGCTTCTTTGCTATTAATATTTGCTTTTTTTGGTGTTGAATATCCAATGGCCAATAGTGGAGAAATAAAGAATGCAAAGCGTACTATACCACTTGGTATTTTTTTCGGAATCTCAGCTGTACTTATTATTTATATCTCTATTCAAGTGGTAACTCAAGGAGTTTTAGGTAATACACTTGTATCACATAAAGACGCTCCTTTGGGAGCAGTTGCAGAAATTATTGCTGGTAAGTCTGGAATTATTATAATGATTTTAGCTATTGCCATTTCAATGTTTGGCAATTTAGGTGGTTCCATATTTTCAACCCCACGAGTGCTCTATGCAGGTGCACAAGACAGTTTAATGCCAAAAGTGTTTGAAAAAGTTCATACTAAATACTTTACACCATACATTGCCATCCTCTTTTATACTGTTTTAGGTTTATTATTTGCGTCAATAGGAGGATTTAAACAACTAGCAATTATTTCTGGAGCTTCAACACTATTAATATATCTGGGGGTGATACTATCAACAATCAAATTAAGAAAAAGGGGTTCTCCGACTTTGGAAAAAACCTTCCAAATACCTGGAGGTATTATTATACCACTACTTGCAGTTGGTGTAATTCTGTGGTTACTTTCTAATTTATCAAGGCTGGAAATTATTAGCTTAATGATTTTTATTGTCGTATTCACATTAATCTACTTTTCAACCAAATTGGTAAGAAAAAATCCGTAATTTCAAAACGCAATAAAGATTAACCACTATAACTAAACGTCCACTCAACTAGGACAATAACACCTCAGCTGGGATATTTAATTCTTGATGAAACAACTTAGCTAACTCCAGGGTCAAGGGCTTCTTTTTATTTAATAAAGATGAAACAAGAGTTAAGGGATAAGCAAAGTATAAATACTATAAATAATAAGCTCTTTTTCATACATTTATTTTTGTGTAATGTAACAAAAATCGAGTGTTTACCTAATTATTTATTGATTAAATCGTCGTAAAACATTTTTCAAGCCTACTTAGGGATATATACATAACGGATTAGCGTCTTTTATTAAACTCAAATAGTTGACTCAATGGTATTATTAGCATTAACTCTCTGATTTTGAGTAGTTCTTGAACAATAGTGTTCGAAAAGTGTAAATTAGGGGGAGCACAAAAGAAAAGCCTTGCATTTTGCAGGGCTTTTTTATTGGTTATTGGTGAGTTTGGGTAGTTGCATCTTTTGAGGACAACCAGAGTATAAATTAAAACTGCTGCATCAAATTAAAATATTCAACGCTTTTTTTAATTTTAAAAAAAGGCAGTGTTTCCATTAATGCTTTAATCTGTTGCTCATCTATATCTTTAAAAATTAAGACGGCGCCATTTCTAGCTTGTCTCAAAAATAAATGCTCAAGAATTCCTTGCTCCTTCCAAACAGCTACTACTTCTTGCTCCTGCTTCAATAATTCAGGAAAATTACTTGGAAGGTTCTCCATATCTAGTGTTAAAATTACTTGTACTCTGTCCATATTATATTGGTATTATCTAGTACTAAACTACTAAGTTCTTTGAATTTCTCAAAATCTAAACTTCCTAGCCTAGCCTAATTATTTCTCCCATTTTTTATTTAACTTGTTCAAAATATTAAATTATGCAAAAAATAGTATTGTCATTACTCTGCCTTATTATTTGCGGAGCTTCTCTTCATGCACAGAAGAAGAATTTAACAACGGAAGATTATAGCAAATGGCAAAGTTTTGGATCAAGTGAATTGTCACCTAACGGCGTATGGGTAGCATATCAAATTGTAGTTCAAGAGGATAACGATAGTTTATATATAGTGAATCAAACTATTAATAAAACTTACAAATTGGCTTTCGCCAGTAGTCCCGAATTCTCAAAAGACAATCAATGGGTCGCTTATAGAATTGGCCTGCCTTTTAAAGAAGCGGAAAAATTAAGAGACCAAAGCAAACCTATTGAATATAAAATGGGTCTATTGAATCTCACAACGGGGAAAATTATAACCATTGCCAATGTGAGTCGTTTTGGATTTTCAAAAAATGGTAAATTTTTAGCTACCTATTTAGCAGCTCCCAAAGAAAATAAAGACAAAGGAACTGTTTTATTAATTAGAAATTTAATGGATAGCTCTACTAGAACTATTGGTAATGTGACTGAATATGGGTTCAATAAAAAAAGCGATTATCTTGCTTATATAGTTGAATCGGCAAATGTAGCAGGCAATTCAGTAGAACTTTTTAATTTGAATAGCTATACCTTAAAGGTAGTGGCAAGTGATACATTAAAATTTTCTAAATTAACTTGGGCAAAGGAAGGCGAGGCTTTTAGCTTTTTTAAATCGTTTAAGAAAGAAGAGTTTGAAGAAGAGAATGCGCAAGTGTATAGCTGCAATAATTTAAGTAATCCTAGTATTGCTGTATTTGATCCGTTAAAGGCGGAGGGCTTTCCTAAAGGTATGCGAGTTCATAATTTATCATCTCTACAAATGAGTAAGGATTTGAATAAAGTATTCTTTGGTATTCAAACTTGGACTGCTAAGCCTAAGAAAGAAGATAAAAAAATTACAGATAGTTCAAAAGTAAAAACAGATAGTTTAAAATTAGTGGCTGATAAAGCCTTGATGAAGTCTGATAGTAAATTAGCCGATGTTTGGCATTGGAAGGATACTGAAATTCAACCTCGTCAAAAGGTTACCTATGCACAAGACAAGAATGCAAGTTTTTTATCGGCCTGGACTATTGATAAAAATAATTTTCACCAATTAGCTAATGAAGAATTCCCTAATGCACTCATTACGGGCAATCAAGAAATGGCTATTCTCTCCACAGAGAATAAGTACAAGCCTGCTTTTAAAGAAGACTATGCCGATTTTAGTTTAGTCAATACCAATACAGGTGTGCGCAAATTACTTTATACTAAGCTGCTAGATGGCTATTATACTGGGCCTCAATCTTCACCTGATGGGAAATTCTTGATTTACTTTAAAGACAAGAATTGGTTTACATATAATATAGCAACCGAACAGAATACAAATATCACTGCCTCTATTAAGTCAAGTTTCTGGAATACCAAGGACGATCATCCTGCTACCAAACCGCCTTATGGAATAGGAGGATGGATCAAAGGGGATAAAGAAGTGTTGTTGTATGATGAGTATAATATTTGGGCTATTGCACCAGATGGAACTGGTGCTCGTAAAATTACAGAAGGGGAGAAAGACGAAACTGTTTTTAGAGTTTCAAGAGTAGAATTTGAAGAAATATATTTAGATGATGCTAGTCCACTGTATTTTTCAGCCTATGGAGATAAGTCCAAAAAATTTGGATATTATAAATATGAAAAAGGGAAAACTTCAAAATTAATAGTAGAGGATTTACAAGTAAGCCGTTTAAACAAAGCGCTTGATGCAAATATTTTTTCTTACATAAAACAAAACTACAACCTCTCTCCTGAATTATATTTGACAGACAATTTCAGTAAAGAACAAAAAGTAATTTCTACTAATCCGCAACAACAGAACTATTATTGGGGTAAGAGTGAATTAATTTCGTTTACAAACAAAGCAGGTAAAAAAATGCAGGGTGCATTGTACTATCCTGCTAATTACGATGCAAGTAAACAATATCCAATGGTTGTATATATTTATGAACTTTTATCTAATAATGTACACGGGTATGTTGCACCAAGTATTAGAAGACCTTACAATACTACCAACTTCACTACCAATGGCTATTTTGTGTTTCAACCAGATATAGTATACGAAACCAATGACCCTGGAATGAGTGCTGTCAATTGCGTGGTGCCAGCTGTGAAAGAAGTTTTAAAAACAGGAATGATTGATGCGAGCAAAGTGGGTATCATGGGCCATAGTTGGGGTGCTTATCAAACATCATTTTTGGTTACACAAACCGATATTTTCAAAGCAGCCATTGCCGGTGCTCCTTTAACCGATTTAATAAGTATGTCATTGTCTATTTATTGGAATAGCGGCACACCTGATCAGAAAATTTTTGAAACTAGCCAAGGCAGATTTGATGGTCCTTGGTATGAGAGAACCGAGGCGCATATTCGTAATTCACCTATGTTTAATGCAAGCAAAATTAAAGCGCCTTTACTAGTCACATTTGGAGATAAAGATGGAGCTGTAGATTGGCATCAAGGTATTGAAATGTATGGTACTATGCGCAGAATGCAAAAGCCTTATGTAATGCTAGTGTATGCCGATGAGAACCATAATTTTACTAAGAAAGAAAATCAAATTGATTATCAAAAAAGACAAAGAGAATGGTTTGATCATTATTTATTGGGTAAGCCTGCCGAAAAATGGATCACAGATGGAGTTAGTTATTTAGATAGAATGAAAGAAAAGGAAAAAGATAAAGAAGGGACTAAGAATTAATTTACAATTCTAGTTTCATCATAATATCGGTTTGCTCATCATTTCCTAGTTTGAAAATATGAGTGTCAAATGGAACAAAGCCATTCTTTTTATAAAATTGAATGGCTTTGTTGTTTTCTTCCCAAACCCCTAGCCATACATAGTTCACTTTCATTTCTTTTGCTATAGAAATGGCCTTCTCGTAAAGTGCTTGACCCAGTTTTTTACCATGATAGGCTTGCAGCACATATATTCTTTCAATTTCAAGCGCCTCATTGTCTTTTAATTCTGTTTGAGAAGCGCCAAAATTTATTTTTAAATAACCTACTACATTATCTTCAATTTCTGCAAAATAAAAAGAGGAATAAGGGTTATTTAATTCCGAACTTAGTTTTTCATTTGAAAAGCTTTCTTCCAAGTATTTATCTAAATCCTCTTTTGTGTTATGCGCTGTAAAAGTTTCAGTAAAAGTGGTTTTGCCAATTTTTTGTAATTGGTATAAATGGTCAATACTTATTTTTCTAATGACTAACTCCATTATTTTTTTACTGCATATTTTATAGTTCTTGCATCTTTAATAACACCTTTCCAATTTAGTCCGAAACCAAAATCATAGCTATGACCTTGACTGTCTTTATAGGTAACCATATCGTGCGGTACATCTTCTTTTTGTTTTTCTACCACCGACATGTTTAATGGCATTTGCATAGGAAGTAGTCCACTAGGTTCAACTTTACCGGTTAGTATATCCATTTGCGCTTCTACTTGTACTCCAAACTCGCCCATTATAGCATCTACCTCTTTTTCAAACTCTCCAAAAACCATGGGATTAGTAAGTGCTATAGATATAACTACTGGTTTACCATTCATCGCTTTCTTTGTTTGCTCAATAGTATTTAAATCGGGGTATGAATTTGATTTTGATGTTTTGTTGATATAGGTTCTGTCTTTAATTGTAGAGTCCACTACTGGGTCACCCGCAGCAATACTATGTACTCTTGCATCTGTTGCAGTATAGTCTTTTAATTGTAAGCTAACGGGCACATAGCCATTGCCACCTGCTTCTCTATCTGCTCTGCTATAACCGCCACTCACAGGGCTCTTAATAAATACAATGGCAAAATCTGCTTTTGTAGGATCCTCTGTTACGGCATAATATTTTTTAACTAAATCTACATTTATGGGGTACTCGGTTTTTTCAGGTGTAGCTTGTCCAAAAAAGTTCACACTAGCCGGCGTAGTTCTTTTAGGTATATAAACTGTTTTACCTTTAGCTATAGGCAATGTTTTATTTTGATTCTTAATTAAGACAATCGATTTTAATTGAGCATCATAACCAGCTTTCATAAACTCGGGCTTACCTACTATGGTAACCGATTCTTTAGGATCCAAATAAGGGTTTTCAAACAAACCTACTCTGAACATATTTAAAAGTAAACGAATAGCCGATTGTTCGAAACGCTTACGCATAAAGGCTTCTCCATGTTCTTTCACGCCCATTTGATAGGCTTCTAATACAGGTTTGGCATCGTTATTGCCACCAAATTGATCCACTCCTGCCATTAATACTTTATAATGTCTTTCAGCAATACTTAATTTTTCAACTCCCCAAGACTTACCTGCAAATATATCGGGTTTAGCACCTTCATTGCCAGTAATACCCCAATCGGTACAAACTACTCCGTCATAATTATATTTATTTCTTAATAAATCTGTAATAATATATTTACTAAAACCATTTCCCACGCTTTCACCATTTTTAATATCTTGATTAACTGAAATAGTATAGTATGGCATCACAGCTGCAGCCTTTTTAGTACTACCTTCTAATTTAAATGCACCATTTATAAAAGTTTTTAAATGTGTTTGAAAATTATTTCCTGGGTACACTGCAAATTTTCCATAGGCAAAGTGACCATCACGACCTGCTTCCTCTGGTCCACCACCAGGCCAATGTTTTACCATGGCATTCACACTATAATTGCCCCACCCATTGTATTTATCAATGGAAGTAGGCGATGTTTGAAATCCATCAACATAGGCGCGTGCCATATCGGTAGCTAAATTTGGATCTTCTCCAAAAGTGCCCACGAATCTATTCCATCTTGGTTCTGTAGCTAAATCAATTTGAGGAGACAAGGCAGTCGTAATACCTAAGGCTCTATATTCTTTAGAAGCAATAGATCCGAATTTTTTGGTGATAGAAGGGTCAAATGTTGCAGCCAAGCCCAACTCTTCAGGCCATTGTGATATAGTGCCACCAGAACCTGCATTGTACTCTGCATTTTTATTAGCGCCATTTCTTGGATCAGAACTATTGTTAGAGGGAATACCCATACCTATTTTCTCTACTAACTTTTGAACATTATTATTCCATGTAGAAGATACAGTTGGATTTTCTACAGTAGTTATTAATACATGTCTCAAATTATCTTTTGATAAAAAACTTATTTGTTGGTCGCTTAAATCTGAAGCCTTTGCGCCACTTTCAGGAAATGGTTTTCCATTATATGTTGCACTAAATCTTCCCATAGCGCCCATGGGTATGGATTGATGCGCACTATACAGCATTAAACCTGCAATTTCTTCAATGGTTAATTTAGCTGCTAAGTCCTTAGCTCTTTCATTTACATTTAAACGCCAATCTTCATAAGCGTCCAGGCTGCCATTCTTATTTAAATCCTTGAAAGGAAGGCCATCCTTCATAATAATTTTTACACCCGACTCTGTTGAATAGGCTAGGCTTATTTGATTATTAACTTTTATTTTTTTAACACCCTCTGTTAAATTTACTTCCTCAAATTTTTGTTGAGCTTGTGCAAATACAGGAAGGGCAAGCAAGAAAAATAATATTTTTTTCATAATGGTTGATTGTACTTAATAGTTGAATATATAGTCAGGGTTTAGCTTATAAATATAATTAATAATTGTGTCAGTAAAACACAATAACTAGCAATTTTTATGAATGGGAATTGATTAATTACCACTGTCTTCCATGCCGCCCTCTTCCTTCCTTTCTTTTTTAAATTCAAGCTTGCCAAAACGCCAGTTAAAGCTAATGCCAAATGATCTTGAAGGCACGTACCTAATAGAATTTGAAATAAAATTAGGGCCTTTGATAAATGTTTGCTGCTTGATATACTCGGCAAATGGGTTATTAGCTACCAGGCCTAAACTACCTTTATTGTTCCAAAATCTTTTTCGTAAGGCTAAGCTATAAGAAGCATTGGCAGGATATTTACCTTGTATTTCATTTCGTGCAGAATTAAAATTACCAAAGCCTTCCGTCACCAAGGTTTTAGAAAACTCATAAGTCAAGTTAATATTAGCTCTCCAGTTTTGACTAGTGGCGTTATAATTTTTATCAATGCTATTAAAAATTTCTCTGTAGTAATAAGACAAATTAGTTCTGATACTAAAAGCAGTAGAAACTTTTAAATCGCCATATAAGTTCAGTCCAGTATTTTTTTCTAAACCAATATTTTCACTTCTACTTAAGTTAACATTGTAATACAAACTATCACCCACTTGTATGCTTGGGTAATAAGTAACATAGGGTTGTATGTCTTGATCGGAGTTGCGTTGAAATAAGGCAAACATTAAGGAACCCTTTTCGCCTAACTGTTGACTATATGTTAATTCAATACGCTCACCTAATTCTGGAAGTAGGAATGGATTTCCTTGACTCATATTTTTAGGATCGGTGGTATTGATGTAGGGATTTAATTCTTGTGACCCAGGGCGGTTAATTCTTCTTGAATAACTTAGCTTAAGGCTATTGTCTTCTCCTAATTTTCTTTTGAAAAAGATAGAAGGAACAAAATTATTATAATTAGGACTAATGGGCTTATTAGATGAAGAATAAATGGCATCCACATTGGTTTGTTCCCATCTTCCTCCTAGTTTAACATCTACCCAATCTTTAATAGGAAATTCTAATTCTGCATAAACAGCTACCACTTTCTGATGATACCCTAAAGTATTGGATAAGCTATTATTTAATTTACTTGCTTGTGTACTATTTTGTGTAAATACATTGGTATTACTATTTAAATCAACGCCTCCTAATTTACCACCAGTGGTAAATTTTACTTTATCTGAAATAGGTTCAGTATAATCCAATTTTAATTCTGTTTCTTTTTGTTTAGCAATGGAATTATTAATGCTACCATAGTTTACAACATTAGCCGGCATTAAATATTGTAATGCACTAGAATGGTTGTTATTATTGGAATTTCCGTCGTTGTAAGCAATTTCAAGTTCTCTATCTTCTTTATCAAATGTTCTTTTATAGTTTACATTATAATTAGTTCCAGTTCCTGAATAAGCACCTCCTGTAAGATTATGTAACAAAGCATTTTGTACTAAAGTAGCGCCATCTAATTGGCTTGATAAACTTTGATTGTTATATCCAGAAGCATTAAAACCATAATCATTACCATTTACAGAAGCGGTAAAACTATTTTTCTTTAAATAAGTCCAATCTAAATTTAAACCGGAATGCGTACCATGACGTTTTACATCGCTGCTGCCATCTTGTTGCATAAAGTTGGTTGTATGATTAGCAGCATCAGTGGTGGTTCTGTCCATTGAATTAGGCGTGGCAGAAAGTAAAGTGGAGTTAGAGGCTATATACAAACTAGCGCCAAAATTATTATTGCGTAAAGCTAGATTGGCTGATCCATTTTCAATTCTAGTTCCAATACTTGTATTGATATTACCATTGTATCCTTTTGTTTTATTTTGTTTTAGGATAATATTTATTATACCACCTAAACCATCTGCATCATATTTTGCACCAGGGTTGGTTATCACTTCAACCGATTTTATTTCACTAGCAGGTATAGATTGTAAAACTTCAGTAATATTAGAACCAAAGGCAATACTGGGTTTCCCATTAATTAAAAAACGTATACTTGAAGTACCTGCTAATTGAACATTGCCATCAATATCTACTGAAACCATTGGAATTTTTTTCAGTAAATCTGTGGCCACACCAGTTTGTGCACTAATATCTTTTTCTGCATTAAAAACCATTTTATCAATTTTATTTTCAATCATTCGTGCAGAGCTAGTAACTGTTACTTCTTTTAGCGTACTATTTGATTTCTCTAATAAAATGGTATTTAAATTTATTTTAAGATGACCATTGTCAATGGTAACATTATTAAAAGTCATTGTTTTAGAACCAATAAATTCAACATTCACTTTATATATATCCAAACTCAATTCTTTGACTGAAAATTGACCTTGTTTATTCGTGGTAGCCCCATTAATGGCCTTGCTAGTCCCGTTCTTATAAATGATAATAGTCGCATATTCAATAGGTAAGTTGGTTTCAGCATCGAGTACTATTCCTGAAATTTGTCCATTGCCAGTAGCTTGATCAGGTTTTTGAGCCTGAAGTATTATATATGAATTTAATAATATAAGTGTAATTAGATATTTGAGCATGCCTCTGTTTCTTTTATGAACGCAAATTTATTGCATCTGTTGCGAAGCAGGTAGCCGTTTATGTAAAAACTAGCTATGGAAGGCCTTGGTGACCCTACTAGTACTGAACATTCTAGAGCTAATTTTGTTATTTTGTAGTAACCCTTAAATAATACCTTATGAAAAATAAAATAGCAATTGTAACAGGCGGCAGCCGTGGATTAGGAAAAGACATGGCCTTGAGTTTAGCTAAAAAGAATATTGATGTTATAGTCACCTACAATACTAATGCTGCAATGGCTTTGGAAACTGTTAAAGAAATGGAAGCCTTAGGTGCTAAAGGAGCTATTGCACATTTGAATATGAGTGATTTTAATTCCTTAGATACCTTTGTTGAAAATATCTCAAATATTCTTTCAAAAGAATTGAATGCTACACATTTTGATTTTTTAATTAATAATGCAGGAATGGGAAAGACGGTTCCCTTTGTTGATGTAACTGAAGACGTATTTGATGATTTTTTAAATGTACATTTTAAAAGTATTTATTTTTTAACACAAAAATTATTAAAGCAAATGAATGATGGAGGAAGTATTATTAATATTTCTTCAGGAACTACTCGTTTTAGTAATCCAGGGTATTCGGTGTATGCATCTATGAAAGGGGCCATGGAAATTTTAACGAAGTACCTTGCTAAAGAATTGGGTACAAGGGGCATTCGTTCCAATATAGTTGCTCCTGGTCCTGTTGAAACCGATTTTAACAATGCTGCTATTCGAAATAATCCTCAATTCAAAACAATGTTAGGCAATATGTCTCCATTAGGCAGAGTAGGCGCTGCAGATGATTTAGGAGGTGTGATTGCCTTCTTATGCTCTGATGATGCCAAGTGGGTTAATGGTCAACGCATTGAAGTAAGTGGCGGTATTAATTGCTAATACAAAAACTTATTTCAATTTCATGTTAATAGGATCCCAATGAATTATTTTTTTGGTAAAATAACTTTCATTGCAAGATAATGCAGGCGCTGCTGCTCTAAATCCAAAGGCGGCATCTTCCACTACTGGCTTTCCTGTTCTTACTGAATCAAAGAAATTGGTAAAATGATCTAAATGATCGTCGTAGCCCATGGGTGCTTTGAATAAAATATCTTCTTTTGTTTTTCTTTTTCTTTGATCCATTGTCCATTTTGCATCATAGTCTTTTTGCATTTCTTCTTGCATACTCTTAGAGAATGTAAATAAAGAATCGTAGCCACCAAATCCAGGTGCCTCAGGCATTAAGCTATGTTTTACAGTAATGTTATTGCCGTTTACTTCTATTAAACCTTCAGAACCTATAAGCCTAATCACTTCTTGTCCGCCTGTACCACTAATGAAATTCACTTGCAAGGTCATTAAGAAAGCAGCATGCTCTTTTGTTTTTGGATATTGTAATACACCCGACATTACATCTGGTAAATTTCTTCCGTCCTTCCAATAACTGAACTGCCCTGTGCTATAAATATTTTCTGGTCCTTTTGAATTGGTTATAAAATGTGAACCACTTAATAAATGTATAAATAAATCTCCGGCAACACCTGTACCTACTTCTTTAAAGGCTCTCCACCAGAAAAATTTCTTTGCATCAAATTCCATTTTTTCTGTGGCTTCAATAAACTTATCCCAATTAGTTGTCATTGCATTGGCATCCTTTGGTATAGTGTATTCCCAAGCGCCAATGGAACTTTGTCTATCATACACTGCATTCACCATATTCAATTCTCCAATTTCACCTGCAGCTAATAATTCTTTTGCTTTTGCATAACCAATACTACTTACTCTTTGGCTACCTACTTGCAATACCTTTCCCGATTTTTTGGCAGCTTCTATTACAGGATACCCTTCACTAATTTTATATACCATTGGTTTTTCACAATACACATGCTTGCCTTTGGCTAAGGCATCTAAGGTAATGCGCGCATGCCATACATCGGTTGTGCAAATTAATACAGCATCAATATCTTTTTTATCTAGTAAGTCTTTATAATTATTGGTGGTATACAATTCTTTGCCAAATTGTTCTTTTGCATTTTCTAATCTGCCATTGTATAAATCACAAACACCTGCTAATTCAACACCAGGTACTTTAAGTGCTGTTCTTAAATCGAAATGGCCTTGTACGCCATATCCAATTACACCTATACGTATTTTATCGTTCGATGAAATTTTACGTTCGTAAGTTAATATACGCTCTTCGGCATTGGCGCTTGCGGCCATAGAAGAAAAAGGAGATGCGGCTGCTAATAAACTAGTCGCGCCAATTTGTTGTAAAAATTTTCTTCTTGAATTTGCACTGTCGTTTTTCATATGTAGTATTTTATTATTTAAATAGCTTTAGCAATATAAACAATAAATTAACTTCATCAAAAGGACTTATTTAAGCTGTCTATGAGAACCATCGCAGTAGGGCATTTTTTGGGACAAACCGCAGGTGCAGTCATGAATGCCCTTGCCATCCAAAATTTGTTTTTTGTACTTTTCTATTCTAGTTTCTCTTGTTGCAGCCTGTTTAGCAGCTGTAAAAAACATATTATAAGCCCTTTGTCTTCCAGGTGTTAATGCATTGAATGCTTTTTTGAAAGATGTATTCTTTTTAAATATTGCCAGTAATTCATCAGGTAAAACAAGCTCCTTTTCCATGGGCTCTATTTTCAAACCTAATTTTTCAACTTCAATGGCTTCTTTTATATAGGATTTGATAGGGGCTTTCAACTTGGTTATTTCTTGAACAGTCTTAAATTTGATAAGCCTGCCTCCTTGGGTGTTTTCTCCTGGCTTCACCAACAAGCCTTTTGCATCTTTTAATAAGGCCCCTTTAAAAAACAAAAGACCACAATATTCTTTAAACCCTTGAATAATAATAATATTAGAATTTTCAAAAGCATAACAAGGCTTGCCCCATTTTAATTCCTCGGTAAGTGGAAATTCGTGCAAAATGGCCCTTAAAGCTTCCATTTCTGCTTTCCAAGTTTTTAGTTTATTAATGTAAGCATCTACTTTTTTATTCATATGAAATTGAATGAATATAAATTTAGTAGAAAAAATAATAATATTCAATCAATGCACCCTTTATTTAGTAATTTAGGTACTTAATAAAAACCGTATGAAAAATATTTACTTGATTTGTTTTATGCTGTTGGCAAGTGCCGAAATGGTCGCTGCACAAACTACTGCAGTGGCAACTGCTACAACCACTAATACTGCTGCAGCAGCGCCTGCGCCAAGAATGAGAAGAAATATGGATCAACCCGATCCTAATGCCCCTGCCACTAAGTACGATTACCGTGATGCCTTTGCACCATTTTTTTATACTAAAAATGGCAATGAATACCGAGCAGCTTCAGGAGAACCTGGACCAAAATACTGGCAAAACCGAGCCGATTATTTATTAGATGTTAAGTTGAACGAAGCAAACAATGAAATAGCGGGTACTGAAATTTTAACTTATACCAATAACAGCCCATTAAAATTTAATTTTATATGGATGCAGTTAGATCAAAATTTATTTAAAAAAGATTCAAGAGGTTCTGCCATTGTTCCTTTAAATGGAAGTAGAAATGGAGGTAGCGGTCAAGAATTTGACGCAGGGTATAAAATAAAATCTGTTAAAATACTAACTGGGGCTAAAAATGAAAAAGCAACGCCAGTTGAATATTTAATAGAAGACACGCGTATGCAATTATTTTTACCCAAAGAACTTGCAGCGAATGGCGGTAATATTAAAATACAAATTGAATATTCTTTTATCTCTCCCGATTATGGATCCGATAGAATGGGTATTTATAAAGCAAAGAATGGTAAAGTATTTACAGTAGCACAGTGGTTCCCAAGAGTAGCTGTATTTGATGATATTGTTGGATGGAATACCATTCCGTATACTGGTCCTGGTGAATTTTATTTAGAATATGGCGATTTAGATATTTCTATAACTACACCAAGTTCAATGATAGTAGTGAGCTCTGGTGAATTATTAAATGCATCTGAAGTGTATACTGCAGAACAATTAAAAAGATGGACTGCAGCTGCTGCATCTGACAAAACAGTAATTATTCGTTCTGCTCAAGAAGTAAACGATGCTAATTCGAGACCTAAAAATAAAGCTGAATTAAAATGGCATTTTAAAATTAAGAGTGCAAGAGATGCTGCATGGGCTGCGTCTTCTTCTTTTATTATTGATGCTGCTAAAATAAATTTCCCTTCTGGTAGAAAAGGTTTGGCCATTTCTGCATATCCTTTAGAAAGCAATGGAGATAGTGCTTGGGGAAGGTCTACAGAATATGTAAAAAGTACTATTGAATATTATTCTACTAAATGGTATGAGTTTCCTTATCCTGCAGCCACAGCAGTAGCAGGCACGCCAGGTGGAATGGAGTATCCAGGCATTGTGTTTTGCGGTGCTAGGGCTAGACAAGGCGGTTTATGGGGTGTGAATGATCATGAATTTGGTCATACTTGGTTTCCAATGATAGTGGGTTCAAATGAAAGATTATATGGTTGGATGGATGAAGGTTTTAATACTTTTATTAATAGTTTATCTTCTGCTAATTTTAATAATGGAGAATATAAAAGTAAAAACCCTCAAGATAAAAATAGAATTGGCGCCATGTATACCGCACCAGGCCTAGAACCTATTTTAACTTATGTAGATAATTACAAAGAAAGAAACAATGGAACATTATCTTATAGCAAACCTGGTGAAGGCTTAACATTATTGAGAGAAGTTATTTTAGGTGAAGATCGTTTTGATCGTGCTTTAAGAACTTATATAAATAGATGGGCTTTCAAACATCCTACACCAGATGATTTCTTCCATACTATAGAAAATGTAGGAGGTGAAAGTTTACAATGGTTTTGGAGAGGCTGGTTTGCAAATAACTGGCGTTTAGATGTTGCAGTAAGAAGCGTTAAGTATAACGATAGCACTAATTTTTCAAAAGGAGCTATAATTACTTTAGACAATCTTGAAAAAATGGCCATGCCTGTTATACTAGAAGTGAAAACTGTTAGCGGTAAAACAGAGCGTATTAAACTTCCAGTAGAAATATGGGAGCGTAATGTAGCTTGGAGTTTTAGATATCCATGTACAGAGGAAATTGAATCGGTTACTTACGACCCTGATAAAGTCTTACCCGATTATAATGCTGCTAACAATGTATGGAAACGAAATAAGTAATACAGAAAATATAAAACCCCAACAATTTATTTTGTTGGGGTTTTTTTTGTCTTTTATTTAAATTGAAATAAAACTGGAATTAAAAAAGCCACTAATCCAGTCCATATAGCATACATAGGCAAGTAGCTTGCAATACTTTTTTCTATAGCTTCTATGGCTGCATTTTTAAAGCATGCTAAAAATAGTTTATAGCATACTAATACTAAATTAATAAATATTAAAAGGTTGCCACCAAGCACTGCAATTCTATTGGGAGATATGCCAAATTCAATTAAACGAAAGCTAATAGCAGCAAGCGCTATAGAGTTTACAATAATAGTTAAAACCGATAAACTAAATAACATTATTAAATTAAATTTACTTTTAGCATTTTTCCCGGCTTCCGCTACAGAAAATAAAATTAAGGCCATCACACCCATTAATAATACATTAAATAGTAAAAGTAAATTTCGGTCCTGGTAAGGATACTTTTTAGTGTAAATCATGGCTAGTAAATAAATAAACAAATTAACACATACCAAGGGTGTAAATATTTTGGCAATAATAGGAGATACCTTATTAATTAATTGAGCATTGGTTTGAATTAAATACGTAGCTACGATAGGTATTGCGGCTAAACCCCAAACCATTATTTTTTGAGAATAAAATTCTTCAATATTAATACCTATTAAACCAAATAAATTAATAGTGATAGCTGAAAATACAATAGTAGATAAGAATAAAATACCAGACATTACTACTAGGTCGCCATTGTAACGCAAGAAACTAATTCTACTTTGATTACTGTTTATATGCTCTCCCAAAAATGAATATCCAAAAGTAGCCCATAAAAATATAGGTATATGAATAAATGATAGTGTAATGGAGCTGCTATTAGTGTTATTAGGAAGTAGGTTTATATACATAGCAGCTATTAAAGTTGCCATCAAAGGAAATAGCCACTGCTTGAATGCTAATTTTTGTTTCCATATAAAATAACTGCTTAATACAGGAAACACTATGAATGAAATATTTCTTGTAAAAAACCTTGCTTTATCAATGCCAGAAAAATTAGGAATATTGGCAATTAGCCCTGCAATTAAGGCAAAGGCAATCACTATTATAATTTCGTTTTTAGATCCTATAGCTTGCTTCTCCTTTTCAAAATTCAGCCTTTCATGCCAGAAGCTTAGGCTGCGATTCTCTTGATGCCCAGGATAAATTTGGTTAAACTCTTTTTTAAAACTTACTTTATTATCTCTGTATAATTTTTCAAGTTGCTTAGGGTTATCTATATTATTGAGTATCTCGTTTCTCATTGTATTATTATTTATAATTTTAGTAATAAACTTTTACCGGCAATGACATTAATAAGATGCCTGCTTTATAAAATGTAATTTAATTCATTTAATTTATATTTACCCTATGAACGGCATACTCCATACAGAAAGGCTAAGGCTTAGGCACTGGGAAACCAAGGACCTACTTGACTGTATTGAAATGAATTTGGATACAGAGGTAATGAAATATTTTCCTGCTATTTTAACCAAAGAACAAACCATTCAATTTTATGATCGTGTACAGCAACATTTTTTAGAGCATGGCTTTGGTTTGTATGTAATTGAAAATATAAGCAACAAGGAATTTCTTGGGTACACGGGTTTTATGATAGCTAATTTTGAAGCTAGTTTCACCCCTTGTGTAGAAATTGGATGGCGATTTAAAAAACAATTCTGGGGTAAGGGCTATGCAACGGAGGCGGCAAAGGCTTGTCTGAACTATGGCTTTGATACATTAGGGTTTGATAAAATTTATTCATTCACAGCTACGCCTAATCTAAAATCTGAAAATGTAATGAAACGAATTGGTATGCATAAGACAGGCACATTCAGTCATCCTAAAATTGATAAAGAACATATACTTAATTTGCATGTGATTTATGAAATAGAGAAGAACTTATAAGCAGCGCTTATAAGTTAAATTAATAATAAGGAACTTGAAAAAAAATTAACAAGTACAGAAAAATGGAAAATAAATATTTGAAAGGGGTACATCATATTGCTATTATTTGCTCGAATTATGAAAAGTCGAAAGACTTTTATACCAATACATTAGGCTTATCAATAGTTAGAGAAGTATATAGAGAACAAAGGCAGTCTTATAAATTAGACCTTGCTTTAAATGATGCGTATATTCTTGAGCTATTTTCTTTTCCTAATCCGCCCGCCAGGCCCTCTAGGCCGGAGTCTTGTGGTTTAAGGCATTTAGCTTTTTCAGTCAATAATATTCAAGAATCGGTAGCAGCCTTAATGGCTAAAGGGGTTGAATTAGAGCCCATTAGAATAGATGAATTTACTAATAAGCAATTCACCTTCTTTGCCGACCCAGATGGCCTACCTATAGAATTATATGAGATTGGCTAGTCTAGGTTATTTTAATACAAATTCCTATCTTTAGGAAATCAATAAATAAACAAAACCAAAAAAATGAAAAAACTTCTATCGGTTATTTTTATTTCTACTATGCTATTTGCATGTAATAATGAAGCTGCAAAAAAAGAGCAATTAGAAAATGCTAATGTAAAATTTTATGACAATGTATGGGATGTTGTCATTAATAAAGGCAATGTAAACTTTTTAGATACAGCTTATGCTGCTGATGTAGTTTTACATACTGTTCCAGAGATTAAAGGAAAGGATAGTGCAAAAGCTTACTATGCTAACTATGTAACCGGTTTCAGCAATAGACAATTTATTGTAAAAGAAATTTTTGGCAAAGGCAATAAAGTAGTTAAATACTGGCAGTTTAAAGGTACGCATACTGGTCCTTTCTTTGGTATACCAGCAACTGGTAAAACAGTAGATGTAATTGGTTGTACTATTGCTACAGTGGTGGATGGTAAAATTACAGAAGAGCAAGACTTCTTCGATAACTATGAATTCCTAAAGCAAATTGGACTTGTAAAATAATTTATATTTAGTTATTATACTTAAGAGGCCCCCCGAGTATCGGGGGGCCTCTTTTATGCAGCTATCTAAAGCTGCTTAGGAAACTTAAAAAATTTGTTTACTGAGCAATTAAATTTTTATATAAACTGTTAACTGTATTTTTCATAAAAGCGTTAAAGCCATTATCATATACTGGGTTACAGCCATTGCTAATAACTACAATGCCAAACTTTTCAGTAGGCTCAAAAAACATAGTGCTATATAAGCCATAGGCAGAGCCTGTATGGCCTGTTAATGTTTTGCCTTCTATTAATTTATCTGTTTTTAAAATAGCCAATCCATAATTCTCATCGGTGGATAATGGTGTTTGCATTGTTCTCGCACTTTTTTTACTTATAATTCTTTTTCCGTTAGCCTTACCTAAATTCATATGCATCATCATATACTTTGCTAAATCTGTAGCAGAAATTTTCATACCCCCTGTAGGAGAAAAAATAGGCGTTGTCTTTCCCATTTCATAATCTGCAATCTCTTTCGACCTTGGAGCATAAGCATTGGGAGAGTTTGTAAATTTTGCAGTCTCTTTATTAAATTCATAAATAGTTGCAAAACGATTTTTATCTAAAGAGTCAACACAGTAACCTCCATAAATATCTAAAGGGTCTAAGACATGATGTTTTACATATTGGTCAAATCTTTCTCCAGAATACTTTTCAATAATGGCGCCTGTCATATTGTAATTTAAATTACAATACATATAGCCAGTGCCCGGTGCATAGTTATTATAGCATTTTGCATAGTCGGTGTTCGTAGCGGGGTTAATGGAATCTAATGAAAAATAACCTTGGCTATCATTAATGGAAGAACGGTGTGATAATAACATTTTTAAGGTAATCACTTTATCTGGAAATTTTGGATTTCTTAAAGGGAATCCGATTAAATTACTGGCATCGTCTTCTAAAGAAAGTTTCTTAGCCTGAACTAATTGCATAATGGATGTAGCAGAAAACGATTTTGAAATGGAAGCTATTCTAAAAATACAATCGTCGGTAAGAGGGGTATTGGCTTCTATATTTTTTTGCCCAAAAGAATGGCTATATATAATTTTATTATTTTTCACCACCGCTACCGATACACCTACCACATTGGTTTGGCTCATAATTGCACGAATGCTTGCTTCCGCTTCTGCTTCTTGTGCCCTGGTAAAAATGGGCGTTAAGAAACAGATAAAACAGGCAGTAATTATTAAAATGACCTTGGTTTTTTTCATAGGAATAAAATTAATGAATTAAGTTTGTTACTACTAAGATACATTCAAACTTACAAACGTTTTAACTTGCTTAAATATGATTAAAAGTATTGCTATAGATATGGACAATGTCATTGCCGACATTGAAACCCATTTAGTGAATATATACGAAAATGAGTATAAGGTAAAGATAGACAGAGCAGCATTATTAGGCGTTTCAGAAGATGAGGCCTTTCCCGATAAAACTGCTGCTAGACGCTTTATTCATACCCCTGGTTTTTTTAGAACTGTTCCCTTAATGCCGGGTGCCTTGGAGGCTTTAGAAATTTTAAGAAAAAAATATGAAATATATATAGTGTCGGCGGCTACTGAATTTCCTTTATCACTTGCTGAAAAACATGCATGGCTGGCTGAGTATTTTCCTTTTATTAGTTGGAAGAATATGATTTTTTGTGGCAGCAAGGCGGTGATTAAAACCGACTATATGATTGATGATCATTGTAAAAATTTAGATTACTGTTTAGGTAAACCTATTTTATTTCATGCTTCACATAATGTGAATATCAAACATCATTTCAGGGTGAATAATTGGCAGGAAGTTTTAGAATATTTTGAAAAAGAAGAACAAGGAGAAAAAGGAGCTTAGTAATTGTTTTACACAAGTCTAATGAATCGTAAATAGTATTATATGAAAAAATGGATGCTTTATCTAAGCTTTATCTTATTAATTGTTTTTGAATGCCTTAGAGTGTATTTAATTATGCCTATGCCAGGTAGTCAAACATTTAACTCCATTGACTTAGCTTATTTCTTGGGTTCTAATAAAAATAGTATACGTATACTATTATATTTAATTATTCTATTGCCCTTTATAAAAATTATAAAAGGAAATTCTATTTGGGAAAAAATTGGCCTAGCTATTTTAAGTCTTGTATATATTGCTATTTTTTATGTTTTTACTTTTATGATGGAAGCCGATAAAATGTTTTTACAACCTACGCATACTTATTTTTATAAAATTGCTGAAAATAAAATACCTATTGACAAATTAGTTATAGGTGTTACAGAAAACGGCATTGAAAAAGCTTATCCTATTCAATTAATAGGCTATCATCATCAAGTGAGAGACAGCATTGGTCAAACACCTATTATGGTTACCTATTGCACCGTATGTAGAACAGGCAGGGTGTATAGCCCCATGGTGAATGGTAAATTGGAAAATTTTAGATTAGTAGGCATGGATCATTTTAATGCCATGTTTGAAGACGCTACTACTAAAAGCTGGTGGAGACAAGCCAATGGCGAATGTATTGCAGGGCCTTTGAAAGGGTATAAATTAAAGGAAATTAATTCGGAGCAATTAAGTTTGAAGGCTTGGTTTAGAAAGCACCCCAATGCAGAAGTGCTTCAGCCCGATGAAAAGTTTGCAGCTACATTGGCAAAAATGGATAGCTATGATAAAGGAAAATCGAAAAGTAATTTAACTAAAAGAGATACTGCTTCTTGGCAGTTTAAGTCATGGGTGCTTGGCATAGATATAGGCGAGTCTGCTAAAACCTATGACTGGAACTATGTAGAAAAAAATAAAATCGTTCAAGATTCTTTACCTTCTTTACCCATACTTATTCTTTTAGAAAACGATAGCGCTTCTTTTCATGCCTATAACAGAACAGTCAATAATATGAGTTTGCAGTTTCAAAAAAGGAACGATTCCATAATGGATACTTATTCTCAATCGCTTTGGAACGAAGATGGTATTTGTATTGATGGTAAATTGAAAGGATTGTCCTTAACACCTATTGCTAGTTATCAAGAATACCTGCATTCATGGGAGTACTTTCATCCCAAGAGCAAGCGCTACCCTTCAAGTAAATAGCGCATTTCACTTCATAGCTGCTTGATAAGTCGTACCTTCGTTACATTATTAAAATAGTGTATTTTGAAGTTTATAGATTTAGGACTGGATCAACGTATTTTGGATGGAATTGACGCGATGGGTTATGAGACGGCCACCCCTGTTCAGCAACAAGTAATGGTACCTATCTTGGAAGGCAAGGACATTATTGCTGCAGCACAAACGGGTACCGGTAAAACAGCTGCTTTTTTATTACCCCTTTTACATCGATTACTTACTTCCGCGCACACTGCAGGAGATATCAATGCTTTAATTATTGTTCCTACAAGAGAGTTAGCTATACAAATTGCTGAGAGCATTGAAGGTTTATCTTATTTCACCGATGTAAGTTCTATTGCGGTATATGGAGGAGGAGATGGAAGTTCTTTTGTAGCAGAAAAGAAGGCACTAACAAGCGGAGTTGATATTGTAGTATGCACACCAGGAAGAATGATAGCGCATTTAAATATGGGCTATGTGAAATTAAAAGGACTTAAGTATTTAGTTTTAGATGAAGCAGATAGAATGTTGGATATGGGATTTTCAGATGATATTGCAAAAATTATTACTTTTCTTCCAGCGCAAAGACAAAACTTATTATTCTCAGCCACTATGCCTGCGAAAATGAGGGTGCTTTCAAAGAAAATTTTAGTGAACCCTGTTGAAATTAATATTGCCATTTCAAAACCTCCAGAGCAAATTATTCAAAAAGCCTTTATGTTGTATGATACACAGAAAGTGCCTGTAATTATAGATATGCTTAGCTCAAAAAGATATTCTAAAGTAATTGTTTTTTGTTCTAAGAAATCTAATGTGAAACAATTGGCTTCTAAATTAGCACATGCTAAATTATCAGTTGCAGAAATACACTCGGATTTAGATCAAAAAAGTAGAGAACAATATTTACAAGATTTTAGAAATCAAAAAACGAATATTTTAGTCGCTACCGATATTTTAAGCAGAGGCATAGATATTGACGATATAGATTTAGTGATTAACTATGATGTGCCTAATGATGGCGAGGATTATATACACAGAATTGGAAGAACCGCTAGGGCAGCTACTTCTGGCACAGCCTTTACTTTAGTGGGAGAAAAAGAGCAAAGTAAATTTGCAGAAATTGAAGAACTATTAGGAGCCCCGGTTTTAAAAGGAGTGGTACCTGAAATGTTTGGCCCCACACCTTTATATGCGCCAAAGCAACAAAGGCCCAATAAGTTTACTAAAAGAAGATAATAGCTATTTACATATTTATTTTTTATCATCCTATAAATATTTTTTTATGGAAGCAAATAATTCAAGAAGAAATTTTATTTCAAAAGCTGCCGTGATAGCGGGAGGGCAAGTACTATTGGCAAAGCCTTTATTAAGTATGACTCCCTTTGTTAGTGGCTTTAATGAAAGCTTTACCGTGGGGCAGGTTATGGATAAGTTTATTAGTGAAGTGCCTAGTGGCATTTTAAAAGAAACGGTGGATACTTTAAAATCGGGGCATAAAGAAATGGAAGTAAAAGGAATTGTAACTTCTGCTTTTGCAACAGTGGAAGTAATTAAAAAAACAATTGAAATAGGTGCTAATTTTATTATTGCGCATGAGCCCACTTTCTATAATCATTTAGACGATACCGCTTGGCTTAAGAACGATTCAGTATTTGAATACAAGAATGACTTACTTCAAAAAAATAATATTGCAGTTTGGCGTAATCATGATTATATACATCGTTTATCGCCCGATCCTGTTACTTCTAGCTTTTTAGAGAAATTAAATTGGAAACAATATACCACTAAGGCCATCCCTTCCTTGGCTACGCTGCCTTCGATGCATTTGGAACAAGTAATTGCTTATCTAAAAGAGAAAATAGGAATACAACAGGTTCGATATATTGGAGATTTACAACAAGATTGCTCTAAGTTATTATTTATGTTAGGTGCGGTGGGTTCTAAAGCGCATTTCACTGGCTTAAGACAAATCAAGCCCGATGTTTTAATATGTGGTGAAATTTCAGAGTGGGAAACAGCTGAGTATATAAGAGATGCAAGATCAAAGGGTGATAAAGTATCTTTAATTGTACTTGGGCATATTGCTAGCGAAGAAACTGGCTCCGAATTCATGGCTACATGGTTAAAATCAAAGTTTCCTTCTATTAACACTACCTTTATTTCTAGCGGCCCTTCTTTATCTTTCTTATAAATTTATTTACAATTATTAATTACCCTAATGAAATCAACTATCTCTACTAAACTACAAGAAAGGTGCGATGCGCTTTGTGAATTATGTAGTACAGAAAAAGCAAGTAGCGCTTATGCAGTAAGTCCTAAAAACAATGATAAAATTGAAAACGAAGTAGCTGTTTGCGAGCACTGTTATTCTTTAATTGAAAGTAATGCGTCTGGTAATCATTGGCAATGTTTAGCGGGAAGTATATGGAATACAGAGCCTAGTGTACAAGCATTAAGTTATCGAATTTTATATAGCTTAAAAGATAATGAGTGGGCGAATGAAATTTTAACATCGGTTGAAGTCGATGAAATAGTAGTAACCTGGGCTTTAAGTGCTTTTCAAAAAGCAGCCATTCATGTTGATAGCAATGGCACAGAACTTATGAATGGTGATACTATAGTTCTAACGCAGGGCTTAAATGTAAAAGGCGTCAACTTCATGGCTCCTAAGGGAACTATTGTAAAAAAAATACATTTAGTAGCAGACAACCATGAACAAATTGAGGGCAAGGTAAATGAGCAAACTATTGTCATTTTAACAAAATTTGTAAGAAAACAGGGGTAAATGGGAGTGGGTGGAGCTAAGTGAAATGAAATAAATTGAAGTGAAAATACTGAAGTGAATTGTAGTGCTTATTTTTTGATACTTTTACATTAAACTTTTTGAAATAATTTTTGTCCAAAACTCAAATTAAAACAATCAATGTCCCCAAGAGTATTTATTTCATTTTTTACCTTATGTATAAGCTTCTCGCTAGCTGCTCAGCCCATGAGAAAGGCAAGTTCAAAAAGCGATACTACTAGCTTTAAAATACAAACTAATTATTTAAGTAATTACGCATATAATGGAAGGGCCGATTCTTTAAAGTCGCCTTATTTCTATACAACGGCTACTGTGAATTTTGGCAATGGCTTGTATGCAAGTTTTAGCCTTAATTATTTACTTAGTCCAGCACAATCTGGCTATGATTTTTCTGAATTAGATCTTGGCTATAATTATGCATTGGGCGAAAAGTTAACAGGTGAAGTTTATGGGTCGAAATATTTTTATGCTACTGGGTCTAATTTAATAAGTGGTAATATTTCAAGTGATATTGGATTTACTTTCAATTATGATTTAACCTATTTAAATTTTCATAATTCTTTTGATGTTTTCTTTTCTAATAAAGCAGATATGCAATTAGTACCCGGATTTGAAAAAGAATTCATACTCAGTTCAAACAATGATAATAAGCTTTCTATTACACCTGGCATATATAGTAGCTTTAGTAGTTTAAATTTTTATGAGAGCACTATTAATAGAAGGCTTAATCCTTTAAAGAATCCTAAAATAAAACAAGCACCCAATGCTGGTACCTTGCAAAGCACCACTACGGTGAATCAGAAAGGGTTTAAGTTTTTAGATATGGAGCTTTCTTTACCTATCAATTATGAGTTTAACAATTGGAATATAACATTAACACCTACATATGCTATTCCTTTTAATAAAATTACTACCACTTCTGTGAATACCACTACATTAAATGGTTTATCAAAAACGGAAACTATAAATTCTACCCCTTATTACGAAACTCATTTAGCTAATATTTTCTTTATTGATTTAGGCATTACTTATAAATTTTAAAAATGAGTTTAAATAAAACCACTAAAATATTATTAATAGCTTCTAGCTTATGGTATTTTGGAGAAGGCTTATTTGGTCCTCTATTTGCTATTTATGCAGAAAAAATAGGAGGCGATATATTAGACATCACCTGGGCCTGGGCTGCTTATTTAATGGCCACTGGTATTTTTTATGTTTTAGTAGGTAAGTTTATTAATAACTCAATTTATAAAAAGCAGGTAATGATATTTGGCTACGGCCTTAATGCCTTGCTTACATTTGGCTATATATTTGTGCATAATACCCAGCAGCTTTTTATGATTCAAATTGGCTTAGGCATTGCAGAAGCCTTAAGTGCCCCCATATGGGATTCTTTATTTGCCAATAACTTAGAGGATAATAGTAATACTTTTCATTGGAGCATTGCCAACGGACATCCACATTTTGTATCGGGTATTGCTATTGCTATTGGTGGCTTAATTGCTAATTATATTTCTTTTGAAGCTTTGTTTGTAACTATGGGCGTTATTCAAACTATTGCCACTATTATTCAAGCAAGAATATTATTATAAATATTCTTATTTCAGTAAATGGTTCTTATTGCCCATGAGTATTACCTTTTGCTTATTAGGGTCTAACCATAATAGTATTTTATCCATATCAGATTCCTTAATAGCCACACAGCCTGCAGTAGGGTCATAGCTGGGGGTTGCTAAATGAAAGAAGATAGCACTTCCTTTCCCTTTTACTACCGGATGCGTATTGTATTCAATTACCATACAATACTTATAATCAATACTTGATAATTTTAAATGCTCAAACGATTTTGCATTGGTATTGCCTCGTATATAGGTATTGTAATTTTCATGATTGGGATCGTCAATCCATTTATCCTCTGCATTGGTTTGAATATAGTTAAGTGGAGTGTTTACACTTGCTTCATAAGTAAATAATTGACCTAATGCAAAAATACCAGTAGGTGATTTTCCATCTCCTTCTTGTTTCTCTGCTGTCAAGGCAAATCCGTTTTTACCAATACTTGCTTCTACCGCATTCAATTTAATTTTCCATCTTTTATTTTTTCTTTCAAGCGCCACTACGATGGCTTTATTAGAGCTATCACTATCATTAATGGCCAGCACTAATTGCTGAATAGTAATTAGCTTCTCTTTATTTGCTTTTATTATTTGAAATATTTCTTTTTTATGAATAGCTGTTATTTGGTTTCCAGTAGCTAGCTGACTATGAACGGGCTTAATCAATAGCAGAGAAAGGCTTATTAGTACTGCCTTATAAATAGTACCCACTTTATATATATTCATATTTAAGTATTTCATCAGATCTAAGTTTTAAAGGCTTCTCTATTTTTACTAACTGCCACTAATGTAATTTAAGTTAATTTATTATAATTACTCCTTATTTTACTTAACTTGTATCTACAAATTTAATTTTTAACTGACTTAAGCTTTATCAATGAAAAAATATCTAATAGCATGCGTACTTCTTTTTGAAACACTTTCAAGCAATGCGCAAAACAATAAGGCTATTCCTTTTCAAGACGAGATAGATATATTTATAAAAAAGGATAGCCTTCAAATGCCTGCTGCTAATAGTATTTTATTTGTGGGAAGTTCCTCTTTTAATTATTGGAAAGACATTGGTAATTATTTTCCTAGTTACCCTATTATTAATAGAGGCTTTGGGGGTTCTAGCTTAACAGATCTTATATATTTTAACCAAGAGACTATTTTAAAATATACACCTAAGCAAATTTATATTTACTGTGGTGAAAATGATATTGCAGCGAGTGATACCATCACCCCTCAAATTGTTTTTGAAAGATTTAAAACTTTATATACAATTATTAGAACTCATTTAGGAAATAAAATTCCTGTAATGTATGTATCTATTAAACCCAGTGTGGCAAGATGGAATATGGAAGATAAATTTGTAGCAGCCAATGCTTTAATACGCAATTTTATAAATAAACAAAAGCACACCGAATTTTTAGATGTGCATTCAGCAATGTTAGACGCTAATGGAATGGTCTTTAAGGATATTTTTATCTCGGACAAACTGCATATGAATGCAAAAGGCTATGCCATTTGGCAAAAGATAATCGCACCTACCTTGGTGAACTAATAGTAAAGCTAGTATAAAGAGAAAAATACCTCTAATAAGCTAGTTCTAATCAACTACCTCTAGAACCGCCTGTTTTAATGGGCTTCTTAGTAGTACCTGTAGACTTAGTGTTCGCCTTAGCTATAAATTGAGAACTACCACCTTGAAAGGTAGTTTTAGTGCCTGTTGCAGCTTTCTTCTCAGCTACTTTCTTGTTAATATGAAATCCCATAATTGATTAATTATGGGTTAAAAGTAATTAATTTTTCCTAAAATCTCCCTTATTTCTGCCTCATGGGCCAATCTGGGCTTAATAAATTTCAGTAACTTCAGAAAGCTTAAATAACCTTTTCAATAAATTAATATTTTATGGAGCAAGTACATGTTCAAAAAAACAACTCTAACAGACTTTTTTCTTTAGATGCGTTAAGAGGATTCGATATGTTTTGGATTATGGGTGCTGAAGAAATAGTACATGCTTTATCCAAGGCAACAGGGAGTTCTTTTTTTGGTGGCTTTGCTAATCAGCTAACACATCCTGCATGGAACGGCTTTCATTTATATGATTTAATTTTCCCACTTTTTTTATTTATTGCTGGAGTAGCCACTCCTTATTCAGTTGGTAGAGAAATAGAATTAGGCAAAACAAATAGTCAAGTGATGTTGCGTGTTGCCAAGAGAGCTTTTATTTTAGTTTTATTAGGTCTAGTAGTCAATAATGGTTTAGAAATTAGACCCATCGCAGAGATTCGTTTTGGAAGTGTATTAGGGCGTATAGGCTTGGCCTATATGTTTGCAAATTTTATATACATCAACACCAAAAAACAATCCACTCAAATGATTTGGTTTGCAGGAATTATTTTAAGTTATTATTTATTACTTAAGTATACTGCAGCGCCAGGTTTTCCTTTAGGAGATTTATCGCAAGCTGGTAACTTTGCCTCTTATCTTGACCGTTCAATTTTACCAGGCAAATTATATTTAGGCAATCATGATCCTGAAGGGCTTATCTCTACCTTACCTGCGATAAGTACAGGCTTATTAGGTATTATAGTGGGTAACTATTTGAAAAATGATCTAGCCAGTGGTACAAAAAAATCAATCATATTATTATTCTTAGGTACCTTATTTATAGGCATTGCTTTTATTTGGGATATGGACTTTCCTATTAATAAAAATTTATGGTCTAGTTCTTTTGTGATGATGGTGGGTGGCCTAAGTATGATTTTACTTTCTCTTTTTTATTATATCATTGATGTGAAAGGCTATAAAAATTGGGCTTTCTTTTTTAAAGTTATTGGGATGAACTCTATTTTAATTTATGTCTCTGGACATTTTATTAACTGGGAATATTCTACCAACGGTCTTTTTCATTGGGTAGGGCAACTTATTAGTGAACCTTATAATGCTGTTGTGCTAGCTACATTGTATGTAGGGGTGAAGTGGTTGTTCTTATATTTTATGTATCAAAAGAAAGTTTTCTTAAAAGTATAAATTCGTACTAATAAGCTTGCTCTTATTGGCTAAGCAAAGTAATAGCATTCTTTTAAAAACTTACTAATTAAGACTCCGTCTTTACATAATGAATATTACGCTCTTCTAAGTAATTGATCATATACTGAAAACATTTTTCATGCTTGCCTACTAGCTCAGGGGGGAATACGCCTTTTTCTGTAAATACATTTTCCATGAGCATATTCAATGCAGCTGTACAAGTATAGCCAGTGGTTCTACTCATACTACTAGTTTCCGTTACAGCATCGTATTCATCATACAATTCATAATGTATGGTTTTGCCTTCTCCTTTTATTTCAATAGTCATTAAAGTAAATTCAGCTTCAGTAGGGCCTAATTTCCATTGATCGAATAATAATGCTGAAGTAAAGCCTAATGGAGATATAGATTGTCCTTTATATTGTATAGGCTCCGTATTTAAGAATCCTGCTTTAATTAAACTCTTCATTAAATGAATATGACCTGGGTACCTTAAAGTTTTTTCTTTCATATTAGGTATATGCCCCATGGTAAATAAAATACTTCTAAGCCCGTCGGTATTAAAAGATTCAAGTGTACCTACTTTATCAAAGTCAATAAACGCTGCATCACTTAATGCGGGCTTGGTAACGATGCAGCTATTTTCAACATAACGCGCAGGTCTTGTATATTCTTCTAAAACATCAATAGGAGAGAAGGGAGCCTTGTATTCAAAAGGTTGGGTTCTTTTTTTAGGAAGTCCACCTACCATGCATTCAAAGCTATCAATTTTCATTTTTTCATTATGGTAACCCAATATTAAATTACTCATACCTGGTGCAACGCCACAATCTACAATGGCAGTCACATTATTTTTCTTAGCCAATGCAGTTAGCTGCAAAGCGTCTTCTGGGAAAAAAGAAATATCTACTACATTTTTTTTAGCGTTAATAACAGCTTCTAAAGTTTTATAACCCATAAAACCCGGCACGGCAGTAATGACATAATCAAATTTTGCAAGTAGGGTAGTATAATTTGCATAATCACTTAAGTCGGCCTGAACGGTAGTAATAGTTTTATTTTTATTGGAAAGTATTTGAAGTGACTCTTTACTTAGATCAAAAGAAGTTACTTGATATTTTTTTGAAAGGTCAATGGCCATGGCTCTTCCCACCATTCCTGCGCCTAAGATTGCTATTTGCATATAAACATAATTTGAGCTGCAAGGTAATCTAAAGCCATGGCATGACCACTAGGAATTAGGTAAAATGGGCTTCTAATTCAAAAATCTCATTTTTTAAATTACTGTAAATCAGAGAGTTATTTATAGTGGAGTGGCGGGCCTAGCCTGTCGTGTAAAAAGGGGTAATTCTGCAGCTTTAAGTTGATATTTTTCTTAGCTTCAAGATGATCCAATCAATATGACTCATTTAATAATTAATATAAAATACAAATACAATGAAAAAAACCAGCTCACTGTTTCTACTATGCATTTTTAGTTTTTCAACAGCTCTTTTTGCTCAAGAAAAATTAGATATAGCTACCATAGATAAGATTAAAGAAGAAGGCTTGAAGCATTCGCAAATAATGGACATCATGTTTAATTTAACTGATGCCACTGGCAATAGACTTATGAACTCACCAGGTTATTTTCGAGCGGCGAATTATGCTAAAGACAAATTAGTGTCTATTGGACTTTCCAATGCTGCCTTGGATGCTTTTGGTGAATTTGGTAAAGGCTGGGAATTAGAAAAATCATACTTAGCCATGACAGCCCCTTATTATAAAGCTATTCAAAACTATCCTAAAGCTTGGACAGGTGGGACTAAGGGTTTAAAAAATGCTGAAATAGTGGCAGTAGTGCTGAAAGATTCTGCTAGTCTTGAACAGTACCGTGGTACTTTAAAAGGTAAAATAATTATCATTGATAAATTAGAAGCCTATAAGCAAAGCTTTAAAGCAGATGCTACTCGTTATACCGATGAAGAATTAGAGAAAATGTCTAATGCTGCTCCAATGCAGCCTCGTGGTCAAGGTGCTACACCTGATACTGCGATGATGAGAAGAATGCAAGCAATGCGTGCAGGCGGTAATGTTTTAAATGTTTTAAAAGCAATGGCTATTAGTGAAGGTGCAGTGGCTATGCTTACTAGCAGTCCTCGTTTCCATGATGGTACTATTTTTTCTCAAGGGGGCGGTGGTTATAAAGGAACAGACCCTGAGAACTTCTTAGATATTGCTATTGGCATTGAAGACTATAATACTATTTTAAGATTAGTGAAAGCAGGTAAAGCTGTAAAATTAGAAGCCGACGTTAAAACTAAGTTTTACAATAAAGATTTACAAGGCTATAATGTTATTGCAGAAATTCCTGGTACTGACCCTGTATTAAAAGATGAAATTGTTATGATTGGCGCGCATTTAGATTCATGGCATACAGGAACAGGCGCTACCGATAATGCTTCAGGTTCTGCTGTAATGATGGAAGCGCTTCGTATTTTAAAAACAGTAGGCATTAATAATAAAAGAACCATTCGTATAGGTTTATGGGGTGGAGAAGAAGAAGGTTTATTAGGTTCAAGAGGGTATGTAAAAAAGACTTTTGCAGATCCTGCTACTATGGAACTATTACCTTCTCATGAAAAATTCTCTTCTTATTTTAATATAGACAATGGTACTGGTAAAGTGCGTGGTATTTATTTACAAAACAACGCGGCTTGCAGAGAAATTTTTGAACAATGGTTTGCACCTTTGAAAGATATTACCAATGGAGCAATTACTATTAGTAACACAGGTGGAACCGATCACCAATCCTTTGATGGTGTTGGTTTACCAGGTTTTCAATTCATTCAAGAACCTATGGAATATGATACACGCACCCACCATAGCAATATGGATGTGCTAGATCATGTAAGTGAAGATGATTTAAAACAAATTGCTACTATAGTGGCAACCTTTGTTTTCGACGCTGCACAAAGAGATAAAAAACTTCCTCGTAATGAATTACCAAAACCAAGACCAGGAGGTCCAAGGTTCTAGTCCATCATTGTTTTACATTTTAAATCAACTACTTATTCATTTAGGTAGTTGATTTTTTTTGTTGTAAATTCAAATTATGAGAAGAGTAGCTTCACTCGATTTTATGCGAGGACTTATTATGGTGCTTTTAGCATTAGAAGGCACAGGCCTCTATGAACATTTTTTTAAAGCATCGGAAAATTCAATATTGAATTCTTTTTTCTTGCAATTTTTTCATCATCCTTGGAATGGTTTACGCTTTTGGGATTTAATACAGCCCTCTTTTATGTTTATGGCAGGTATAGCCATGGCTTATTCTTTACACCAACAAAAACAAAGAGGAGTTAGCTGGAACAAATCCTTTCTTAAAGTATTAAAACGCAGTGGTTGGTTGTTTTTTTGGGGCGTATTAGATTATGCTGTTCGACCAGGAAGTTTATCTTTTGAATTATGGGATGTACTTACACAATTATCATTTACCACTTTAGTAGCCTTTTTAATTTTTGAGTTCAGTGCAACTTTTCAAATTTTATGCGCTGTTGGTTTATTATTACTCACTGAATATTTATACAGAGGCACTCATATAACAGGCTTTGATATGCCTTTCGTAGATCAGCATAATTTTGGCAATTATATGGACACAGTATTAATGAACAAAATAAATGCAGGGGGATGGGTGGCTATTAATTGTATTCCTACTGCGGTGCATACTATTGCGGGGGCCTTAGTAGGTAAATTACTTTTACAAGTTGGTAAGGGAGAAAATATGGAATTGGATAATATCGTTCAGCAAGATAGCAGAAATAAACAGGAAGGAATATTGAAAATAAAAAAAATATTATTATTTGCCCTGGCTTGTTTAATCATAGGCTATGGGCTTGACTATATGGGCATAACACCTATTATAAAAAGAATTGCTACTAGTTCTTTTACCTTAGCCTCCTTGGGTTGGTGTTTAATTTTGCTGGTAATATGTTATGCATGGATAGATATACTTGATCATAAAAAATACTTATTATTTTTTACTATAGTGGGTATGAATTCACTTTTTATTTATTTGTTTTTTGAAATTATGGGTGCTCGTTGGTTTAATGAATACATTACGCGTATTAGTAGCGGCCTATTGAATTTATTGCACCTACCTTCTTTGCTGGTGCAAATAGGAGCCTCCTTAAGTATTTTCGCACTAGAATGGAGCTTATGCTATTTTTTATATAGAAAGAAAATCTTCTTTAAAATATAATTTATTTTATACCAATTACTTTTACCCTTACATTTTTCATTTGCAAATTCATAGGTTGTGCATAAGAGAAAAAGGATAAATTAAATAGAAGGCTTTTTGATTTTTTATAATCGCTGATGGTGAACATATCATTCGTAGAAGTGGCATTCCATTGCTTCTCTATAAAATCATTCTTAGTCATTTGCACAATATTATGGTTGGTCCAAAATAAAAAATTTCTCTTTTTCCCAACGGTATCTATCATGGAAAGTCGAAAAGAAGGTTGGTCTTCAAGCCCAGGGCTTAATAAATTAATATCTGCAGCTACCTCTACATACACAAATTGATAGTTTTTAGATATTTGAATATTGGGTATAATACTGCTGTCCGACTTCTTAGTGCTAAATACTTGCATGGCAGGGTTATAATAGTCTAAGAGTACTTCTTTTTCCCCTTCTTCTTTCAATAAACTCTTTGGGTAAATCAAATTTTGAGTACAAACTAAATTATTAATTAATTTAAAATTATCCAATAGGTTTTTCATATGATTTTTTACAGAATCATTATTGCTTTTAACTATGGATAGGTTGGCATTTATTTTGTAAAGCTGTGGTCCAGATAAATAATACTCTTTATAAATATAATCGGTCATCTCTCTACTCCATTCCATAAAGGGCATGGATTGATTGTTTCTAAAGGAAGCTGTGGTATCTAGCACATTGGCCAACCAATGCACTTCTTTAGGTTTATAAGGTAGGGAAGGATAGTTATTTAGGACCAAGGCACTAATAGTAGGCGCTAAATTATTATGGGAATTAATGCTCAAAAACTTTCTTGGCTTTTTTAACATAGTAGAATAAACAATTAAAGGAACATGGTAGTCGTCAATGCCACTCGTAGAAGGGAAGCTTCCAATATGGTGGTCGCCTGTTATAAAAAATATAGTGTTTTTATATTCTGGTCGTTTTGCATATTTTGAAAAAAAGTTTTTCAGGCAATCGTCTGAAAACATATAAGTAACAAGTACTTGTTTTGTTTCCTTTAATGTTTTTTTAATGCTGGCACTATCGGGCAAGGCGGCTATTTTTTTATCAAATAGTTTTTCATATTCATGTTGTTGTGCAAATAAATAGGGCATATGCGTTGTACCCGTATGATAAATATGTAAGTAAGGTGTTTTTTTAATGGAATCCATTACTTCAAAACTTCTATTAAATAAAGCGTCATCAGGGTAACCCATGGTCCAACCTTCTGCGCCTACGCCCATCATTTTATATTTGGAACTATATCTAGTTAATATCATATCGGTGCCCTGTAAGCGCATATAACCACCCATATTGTCAAAATCGGGATTAAATCCAATTAAAAATTTACTATGATAGCCATTGGAGCGTAGTATTTTTATTAGGGATAAGTGGTCGGGCATTTTATTTATAACTGAAAAGCCTCTATTGCCATAAGGTAAAGAACCAGTGATAGCAGGTTGTGCAGCAAAAGTACCCGGAGCAGTGCTTAAAAAATTATCCCAGCTTAAACTCTTTTTTGATAAGGCATCTAGGAAGGGTGTGAAGCTACCTGCATAGGCATTGTCTCCACTAAAATCACGCGACAAACCTTCTACTACTATGATCACTATATTAGGAGGCGTGGTTTTATCTAAATTAAAAAATTCACCTAATACATCATTGCTATTATTTAAATGCAGTAAAGGATACTTTGAGTTGGTAAAATGAAAGGCCTGATTTTTTTGATAAAACTGAATAGCCGTATTTAATTCTTCTGTACTTAACTTGCTGGCATCGAATTTATCTTTTTCAATTAAATAATGAATTATATCATTACACCAGAATGCCAATTTATTACTAGTAAAATAGTATGCTTTCTTTTCATCAAACTTCGTTTCTGAAGCAGTGGCATAGGAGATAAACAATAGGGAAACTACACTTACACTTAATATTATTTTTTCTAGGCTACTAGTAATTTTCATCTTTTTCGAAAACCCAAAATAAGTTATAAAGTATATAGC
>Ga0194037_1000367_pt1:12500-35614 | contig 35614 bp, 30 predicted proteins | sample JunL306m_MetaG_FD_148653 | JGI IMG/M metagenome (GOLD analysis project Ga0194037, IMG submission 148653) | Anoxic zone freshwater microbial communities from boreal shield lake in IISD Experimental Lakes Area, Ontario, Canada - Jun2016-L304-6m | ecosystem: Environmental > Aquatic >... | reverse complement strand
CTCTTCTTCTCGACCACGCGGCTTCACAATAAAGGCATCCACCCCGGCTATGAGCGTTCTGTAGCCCGCTGCTTTGAAGCATTCAACGATCCCCGAGTAGCGCGGGATGAAAGGAATACTGGTGCCGTCATAGAGGAGATTAATCCCTTGCACTCGCGCCTGACTAGCGACCCAATCTCTGAGAGTGTTCGCAAAAGGCTCCACATAAATGTAGTCGTCACTGTGATGATTGGCGGCGGTCAGAACCAAATAAAGATCACTCTGCTTCCTAAACTCATCCAGCGAAGCGGTGACGAAATTGTCGCCGCAGGTCGCTTGTGCGATCTCCTCAACCGCCGTCTTGCCGGCTCCCGCTCCTCCCATGCACAGAAACAGGACCGGCTGCGCGTCCGCTGTCTTGCCGGCGAGAATGTCCTGTTTGGTCCGATCCAGTTTTGTGGCAATTCGGCTGAGCCGCTCGTGGGCGATTTCAACGGCACGGACCAAGCGCTCGTCGCCATCCGCCGCCTCCGTCAGCTGATCCCTGAGCTCCTGATTGTTGGCCAAGGTAAAAATGGGGGTCTTTTCTCCGGACACCTCCTTCATCAATTCGAAGAATTCAGTATGACTTGGGGAGCGAAGGCCGGTCAGGATATTGACATCGAGACAGAACAGCGGCGCTTCGCCATGGGGCCCAATCTCGATACCATCAATATCGCTCTTGCCGCGAAGCGTTTCAGTTCCAGGAAGATAACCAATAATGTTGGTGGAAAGGCTTAAAGGGTAATCTGCAAAATGAATCCCCAGAGGAATGTGTTCCTCCCGAAGACTCTCGAGCGGCAGGAGACCGCCATTGACTGTCACCAAACAGTCCAAGCCTTCAGGGGTTCGGTGTCTTAGAAACGGCATACCAAAAACAAAGGTCTTCTGTTCGGGCCATTTGCCATAGCCATTAGGCTTATTTTCAAGACCCCGATTCCGCAGGGGATCCATGGCGTTCCTGAAGGCCCGGGTCACTTCCGTGAGGGACGACCCCGAATCATGCAGCAGCTCCGCATCGCGCGCCTCGAGCCGCCTGAAATCAATTTCCTGCTCATAAACGCTGCTAAAAGCGGGCAGGTTACTGAGGGCGATGATGAAGAAATCAAGGGTCAGCTTGTTGCCGTAACCAAAGGGCTTGATAGCCCGCATACTATGATAGAAGCGGGCCAACCGCTCAGCGATATTCGCCGTTTTGATCACAAAGCCGTTGTTATCAAAAAGCGCGGTATCCTTATTTTCGTCCTCATTGAGAACGAGACTCTCAATGGCTTCCCGGAAGCGTTTACGCTTGCCGGCATCCGACATCGCGCCAGGTCGGTCGGGTGTCATCGCCTGCTCCTTCCAATCCTGGAAGATTTCGCGATGAATCCTCGAGAAAAGTTCAGTCAGATAGGTGACTCTTTTGGCCTGATCATGGGAAATCGTGCCCTCGGCCTCTTTCTGAAACGTCGACAGCAACCGCCGGCAATGAATGATGGCCAGAGCATTTCGTAGTTTTTTGAGTTGCGGGCCACAGACGATGGCCTTGGAGTCCTGATTTTTCATGAATGTCCGACGAATGGCGACGCTCTGAGGGGGGTTAAGAAGCCCTCAATTCCGATCACGGATCATCCAAGCGCCATGCGCTCGAACGCTCTCTCCCCAAAAATACCATTCTAAAGCCGTTCTGAAAACACAAAGGGCTGGCGGCTTGAGCTCTCGACCCCGAAGGGCACCCTATAACTCAACCGCACCGACAAAAAAATGCCCCGGATGGGGCATGTCATAGGAGCCAGAGGGCTCATGGGAAACCAAAGGGCCCGAGGTCATTCAAACCCTCAGGCCACTTTCAAAGGCCTTGGCTACTGACAAGCTTCGCAGGTCGGATCATCGATCGAGCAGACCTTGGCACCCCCCTCAAGGCGAATATCGCTCGAAAGGACCGCCATCGTCGCAATATTGACCGCTGCCAATGACTCGTTCTTGACCGCATTGAGCTTGCCATCAAAGGTTGTACTCTTTTCAACATGGGTGGCCCCCATGGTCCTGAGGTAATAGGTCGTCTTCAGCCCCCTCACCCAGGCAAACTTGTATAGATTATCGAGCTTCTTACCGGAGGGTTCAGCCAGATAGAGGTTCAGCGATTGTGCCTGATCGATCCACTTCTGCCGCCTTGAGGCCGCCTCGATCAGCCAACGCGCGTCGATCTCAAAGGCGGTCGCATACATGGACTTGATCGACTCAGGAATCCGCTCGATCTTTTGAAGGCTGCCATCGTAATACTTAATGTCGTTGATCATGACCGCATCCCAAAGGTCGTGACGCTTGAGTTCAGCGACCAGATAGGGATTCACCACAGTGAACTCCCCAGAAAGGTTCGACTTCACAAAAAGGTTCTGATAGGTCGGCTCGATGGATTGCGATACACCACAAATGTTCGAAATAGTCGCGGTCGGCGCGATCGCCATGGTGTTACTGTTTCGCATCCCAACCTTCAGAACGCGTTCACGCAGGCTGTCCCAATCCAAGGTCGATGACCGATCCATCTGCAGATAACCCCCGCGCTCCGCCTCAAGGCGAGCCACCGAATCCAGCGGCAGAATGCCTTGGCTCCAAAGAGAGCCCTGATAACTGGCATAGGTGCCACGCTCTTCAGCAAGGTCGGTCGAAGCCCCGATGGCAAAATAGCTGACCATTTCCATGCTGTTGTCGGCAAAGGCAATCGCCGCCTCTGAGCTATATGGGATCCCTAATTGGTAAAGGGCGTCTTGGAAACCCATGATGCCCATACCCACAGGCCGATGCTGAAGGTTCGAACGACGCGCCTGTGGCACGCTGTAGTAGTTAATATCGATGACGTTATCGAGCATGCGCATGCCCGTCGAAATGGTTCTCTTCAATTTCTCGGCATCCAGCACGCCATCCTCGGTGATGTGCGCGGCAAGATTGATGGAGCCTAGATTGCAGACGGCGATCTCCCCGTCATTGGTATGCAACGTGATCTCGGTACAGAGGTTAGAACTATGCACCACACCAACATGCTGGTTGGTGTAGCGAATGTTGCAGGGGTCCTTGAAGGTGACCCAGGGATGGCCCGTCTCAAACAACATTGACAGCATCTTCCGCCACAACTGGCTGGCTGGAATCCGCTTAAAGAGGTGGATGTCACCGCGATCGGCGCGGGCCTCATACTCCTGATAGCGCTTTTCAAAGGCAGCGCCGGTCAGATCATGAAGATCCGGTGCATCACTCGGGCTAAACAGCGTCCAATCGCCCTCTTCGGCCACCCGCTTCATGAAAAGATCTGGGACCCAGTTAGCGGTATTCATGTCATGGGTGCGCCGACGATCGTCACCTGTATTCTTCCGCAGCTCGAGAAATTCCTCGATATCGATGTGCCAGGTTTCAAGATAGGCACACACCGCGCCCAACCGCTTACCGCCCTGATTAACGGCAACCGCGGTATCGTTCGCCACTTTCAAAAACGGGACCACCCCCTGAGACTTGCCGTTCGTCCCCTTGATGTGGGCGCCGAGACCCCTGACGCGTGTCCAATCGTTGCCTAGTCCACCAGCATATTTGGAGAGCAGCGCGTTATCCTTGATCGCGCCATAGATACCCTCCAGTTCATCAGGCACCGTGGTGAGATAGCAGGAGGAGAGCTGCGGGCGGAGCGTGCCTGAGTTGAAGAGTGTGGGGGTGGAACTCATGAAGTCAAAAGACGACAGGAGATTGTAAAACTCGATCGCCCGACTTTCCCGGTCAATTTCATTCATCGACAGCCCCATGGCCACCCGCATGAAGAAAGCCTGTGGCAATTCGAACCGGACACCGTTTGAGTGAATGAAATACCTGTCATAGAGGGTCTGAAGACCCAGATAATTAAAATGGAGATCCCTCTCAGGCCTCAGGGCAGCCCCTAAGGCCTTAAGATCGAAGCGGGTCAATTCGGTAGAGAGAAGCTCAAGCTCTGCACCGCGCTTGATGAAGTCTAGAAAATAATCAGCGTAACGCCCCTCCATCTCGGCCTGGGTTGCTTCGCGCTGTCCATGAGCCAAGAAGCCAAGCGCTTCCCGTCGCATGCTGTCTAGAAGGAGACGGGCGGTCACCAGGGCATAGTTTGGTTCCTGTTCGATACGGGTCCTTGCCGCCATCAGTAAGGCAGGCGCGACGTCCTTTTCGGGCACTCCGTCAAACAGGTTGCGGCGGGTTTCATCCAACATCCAGGCCCCATCAACATCACTCAGATCACGGCAGGCCTCATCTACAATCTTCTGCAGCCGCACCATATCAAGCGGCTTTTTGCTGCCATCCTCAAGGGTCACCATCAATTCACTGGAGAGCAATGTGTCAGGTTGTTCCTGAGCCGTCTTCTCGGCGCGGAGCCTCGCCCGCTCAGCGCGGTAGAGAACATAGGAGCGCGCGACCAGATGATGTTCGCCGCGCATCAGCGCCAATTCGACCTGATCCTGGACATCTTCGATGTGGATGGTGCCACCCGACGGCAGGCGACGAAACAGCGCTTTGGCCACTTGATCGGTCAACTCCTCAACCAGTTCGTGGATTCGACCGCTCGCTGCCGCCGTGCTCCCTTCCACCGCCAAGAATGCTTTCGTAATGGCCACGCTAATCTTGCTGGGATCAAAGGCGTTGACCTTGCCATTGCGGCGGATAACCCGCATTTCCCCTGGTGTATTGGCACGAAGCTCGACATCCGCCATGCCGCCTTCTAACGGCGGGATGGCGGCTTGGGGGGATGGGAACAGGGACTCGAATTCCATAGGAAACACCTCGGGTTGGCAGGACGGGTAGTGGGTGAGACACACTATAGGGTGTGGTTCATCCCTTCGTCAAGCACTATATGATGTGTTACAGGTCGATGAGCACCTTGCTGCAAAAGCGCCCATAAACGGCCTAAAAAGTCCCGAAAGCCAAGCCTTCAGGGCTATTTGCGCGTACGATGGAGCGCATCGTTGAAGGGCTGACAAGTAGAAAAATAAGCACCAAATAGGGGGTTCGCCATGAAAAATATTCTTGACTGGATCAGCGACTGGTTCCGTCGGGTTCTGCCGAATCCACAGGCTGTCTCCTTCGCGATTTTCTTGCTGGTTTCAACCATTCTGGTCATTAATCTTGGTCAAATGCTGATGCCCGTATTTGCCGCAGGGGTCATTGCCTACTTGCTCGATGGGATCGTCATGCAAGCCGTCCGCAGGAAGGTCCCTCATCTCGTCGCGGTGATTTTGGTCTATCTTCTTTTCCTCGCCAGCCTCAGCTTCCTATTGGTGGCGGTCTTACCCTCACTCTACCAACAAACCATGCAATTGATTCAGCAGCTACCAGGCTGGGTCACCAAAGGACAGGTTCTCGTGCTGGAGCTGCCTGAAAAATACCCGGAGGTCATTACCGAAGCGCAGCTTCTTGAGCTCTTGGCAACCATTCGCCGGGAGCTTTTGATCTGGGGCCAGAATATGTTGACCACGTCGTGGGCTTCGCTGGTCAGCGCCATGACACTGATCGTCTATCTCATCCTGGTCCCCCTGCTGGTGTTCTTTTTCTTGAAGGACAAGCACCGGATTATGGCCTGGTTCGACCGCTATTTGCCCGCAGACCGCTATCTTCCTCACAAGGTTTGGGGTGAAGTCGATCTGCAGCTGGGTAACTACGTTCGAGGAAAATGCTTCGAGGTCCTGGCGCTATTTTTGGTCAGCTTTCTGGTCTTTTGGTTACTGAACCTCAATTACGCCCTATTGCTGGCCGTTTTGATGGGCGTTTCTGTGATCATTCCCTATGTGGGTGCCACCATGGTGACCTTTCCGGTGATTTTCGTCGCTTTTTTTCAATGGGGCATGGGTGACCTGTTCGGCTATCTTGTTCTCGCCTACATGATCATTCAGGCGCTGGATGCCGTGGTCCTAGTCCCCTTGTTGTTTTCAGAGATCGTCAATCTCCACCCGGTGGCCATCATTGTCGCCATTCTTTTTTTTGGGGGCCTGTGGGGTTTCTGGGGGGTGTTCTTCGCCATTCCCCTCGCAACCCTCGTCAATGCGGTATTGAATGCCTGGCCGGTCAGAAACCCGGCATTGGGGGTGTCATCGAGCTGATGCCGAATCAAGTCGACTTTTTGCCTTGCCCAAGAAGATAAACCTCAGGGCTCCGATCCCTCGAAGCCTTCGGCTTTTTGACACTGACCCGATTAAAAAATCCCCGGGCCTCGAGCACATAGGCATCGACATCCGGTCCCTGAAACAATTTGGTCACAAAAGTACCGCCAGGCCGGAGGATCTCGCGGGCGGTTTCAAGGGCAAGCTCGGCGAGGTGCATGCCGCGGGCCTGATCAACATTGCGGTTACCGCTCATATTGGGTGCCATATCAGAAAGCACCAGGTCAATGGGCCGTCCCGCCAGCTGGTCTATCAGTGTCGCCAGAACCTCTTCTTCCCGGAAATCACCCTGAAGGCATATCACACCCGGCAAGGGTTCCACCGGCAGGAGGTCCAGCGCTATAATTGTCCCTGTCTTGCCGACCTGTTGCGCCGAATATTGACTCCAACCACCCGGTGCAGCGCCAAGATCGACGACAGCCATGCCGGGCTTTAAGAGCCTCTCCTTTTCATCCAGCTCCTTGAGCTTAAAAACCGCACGGGACCGATACCCCTGTGACTGCGCAAGCTTGACGTACTCGTCGGAGAAATGCTCGGACAACCAGCGTCCGCTGCTTCGACTACGCGCCATAGGACAGGCCGGATGATCTATTGAACATAAGGTAAAACGATTGAAAGCCGAACTGAAGAAATTTCTGCGCACCAAAGCGCACAGCCTGAAGCCTGTGGTCATTACCGGGCAACACGGAGCCAGCCCGAATGTTTTAAGTGAAATCGAACGAGCACTCGATCATCATGAACTGATCAAGGTGCGTGTCAATGCCGGTGACCGGGAGCAGCGTCAGACCCTCACCCAGGAGATTCTTGCTGCGACTTCAGCAGAGCTGATCCAGTCGATCGGGCATATCATCACCCTTTATCGGCGCCACACCGGCCAGCGTTGATGGACGCGGCTTAAAGGATCAGGGTGCGCTTAAAGATAGCGCACCGCGCAGATATCAAACTCCTTGAGGCCACCGGGTGCCTGCACCGAAGCGACATCACCTTCGCGCTTGCCAATCAGCGCCCGTGCGATCGGTGACGTCACCGAAATCATGCCTTGCTTAATATCCGCCTCATCTTCTCCAACGATCTGATAGGTGACCTCATCACCGGTCTCGGCATCGGCTAGATCAACCGTCGCGCCAAAAACCACCTTGCCGCCCGCATTGACCTGTGTGACGTCGATGATCTGACAGTTCGACAGCTTCGCTTCGATTTCATTGATGCGGCCCTCAGAAAAACTTTGCTGTTCTCGCGCCGCATGATATTCAGCATTTTCTTTGAGATCACCATGCGCTCTGGCCTCAGCAATCGCTTCTGTGATTTTCGGTCGTAATACGGTCTTCAGGTGAGCCAGTTCCTGCCGCAGTTTTTCGGCGCCTCGGGCCGTCAGGGGGACTTTATGCATAACGGTAACCTATGTTTTCCTCGTCCTCATTTTGAGAGGGTCAGTGAAGGGTTTTATGAAGCGCTTGCAAGGCATTGACGGTGGTCACCGTTTCTTCACCCAATGCAGAACACGTGGCCCATGCCCCCGATATCGTCGTGGTATAGGTCACCTGATCCTGAAGCGCCTGCCGCCGAATAGTGAACGAATCGGCGATGGCCTTCTTGCCTTCTGTGGTATTGATGATGAACTGCAATTCGCCATTCTTGATCATGTCGACCACGTGAGGGCGGCCCTCATAGACCTTGTTGATCACCGTGCAATCAATCCCGGCATCAGCGAGTGCCTTAGCTGTCCCACGAGTCGCCACCAACTTGAAGCCTTTGGACAAGAGATCACGGGCAATCGGAATGACCTTCGGCTTATCACTTTCCCGAATACTGATAAAGACATTGCCACTTTGTGGCAGCTTCACGCTAGCAGCCCGCTGAGCCTTGGCATAGGCCTCACCGAAGGTCTTACCGACCCCCATCACCTCGCCGGTGGACTTCATCTCAGGCCCCAGCAAGGGATCAACACCACGGAACTTGATGAACGGGAACACCGCTTCCTTGACCGAATAATAGGATGGAATCCGTTCCTCCGTGACACCCTGTTCTTTGAGGGTCTTCCCCACCATGCAGCGGGCCGCAATTTTGGCCAAGGGGTATCCTGTGGCTTTGGAGACAAATGGCGCGGTCCTTGAGGCGCGTGGGTTGACCTCAAGAATATAGATATCGTTTCCCTTAATGGCGAACTGCGTGTTCATCAGACCCACCACCCCGAGGGACTTGGCCAGCAAGCAAACCTGCTCGCGAATGGCATTTTGCAATTCAAGGCTCAGGTCATAGGGCGGAATAGAGCACGCGGAGTCGCCTGAGTGCACACCCGCCTGCTCAATATGCTGCATCAAACCACCGATCAGCACCTCGGTGCCGTCACAGATGGCATCGACGTCCATCTCGATCGCATCATCGAGGAAGCGATCCAAGAGGACGGGGGACTCATGAGAGACACTAACGGCCTCTCGCATATAGCGGCGAAGATCTTCGTCATTGAACACAATTTCCATAGCGCGGCCGCCTAAAACGTAGGAAGGCCTCACCACTAAGGGATACCCCACCTCATTGGCACAGAGGATCGCTTCATCTGGCGAGCGGGCCGTCCTGTTGGGTGGCTGTCGAAGACCCAGGGTGTCCACCAGCTTCTGGAAACGCTCGCGATCCTCAGCCAGATCAATCGAATCAGGGGTTGTCCCAATGATCGGCGCATTCGCCGCCTCAAGGGCCCTGGCAAGCTTCAGAGGCGTCTGTCCGCCGTATTGGACGATCACGCCATATGGCTGCTCAAGATGGATGATCTCAAGGACATCCTCAAGGGTCAGCGGCTCAAAATAAAGGCGGTCTGAGGTATCAAAGTCGGTCGATACCGTTTCCGGGTTGCAATTGATCATGATGGTCTCATAACCATCTTCACGCAGCGCCATAGCCGCGTGGACGCAACAATAATCAAATTCGATGCCCTGACCAATTCGGTTTGGTCCGCCGCCGAGAACCACAATCTTTTGTCGATTCGTGGGCGCCGCCTCACATTCTTCCTCATACGTGGAATAAAGATACGCGGTGGCGGTCGAAAATTCAGCGGCACAGGAATCGATCCGCTTATAGACCGGACGAATCCCTAGCTTGTGCCTGGCTGCACGGACATGACATTCCTGGCTGCCTAAAAGTCGCGCTAAGCGGGAGTCGGAGAAGCCCTTTCGCTTCAAACGAAACATTTCCTCTGTCTTGATACTGCCCAACACCCGCCCTCTAAGGGATGCCTCCTCGGTGATCAGGTCTTCGATCTCGGCGAGGAACCAAGGGTCGATCCTTGAATGTTGCTGCACCTCATCCAATGACCAACCCATACGAAACGCATCGGCCACATGGAAAATGCGGTCAGGACCCGGATGGCGGAGCTCCCTTGCGAGGCGATCGGCCGCATCAGCGGCCCCTAGATCTAATTTCTCGGTGAAGCCATCAACCCCGATCTCGAGACTCCTCAAGGCTTTCTGGATGGACTCCTGAAAAGTCCTGCCGATCGCCATGGCTTCACCGACCGATTTCATCTGAGTCGTCAGCCGGTCATCGGCCTGCGGAAATTTTTCAAAGGTAAAGCGGGGGATCTTGGTCACAACATAATCGATGGTCGGCTCGAAAGAGGCCGGGGTTGCCCCACCGGTGATTTCGTTACGGAGCTCATCAAGGGTGTATCCCACCGCCAGTTTGGCCGCGACTTTCGCTATCGGGAAACCCGTTGCCTTCGAGGCCAGTGCCGAAGAACGACTGACTCTAGGATTCATTTCAATCACAATCATTCGCCCATCCTCTGGCGAAATCGCAAACTGGACATTGGAACCGCCGGTATCCACACCGATTTCACGTAATACCGCGATCGATGCATTGCGCATCAGTTGATACTCTTTGTCGGTCAGCGTCTGCGCAGGCGCTACCGTGATCGAGTCACCAGTGTGAACGCCCATCGGATCGAGATTTTCGATCGCACAGACAATGATGCAGTTATCCTTATGATCGCGAACGACCTCCATCTCGTATTCCTTCCAGCCCAAGACAGATTCCTCGATCAGCAGCTCGCGGGTTGGCGATAATTCAAGACCGCGCTCACAGATCTCGATGAACTCCTGACGGTTATAGGCAATACCGCCGCCACTCCCTCCGAGGGTAAAGGAGGGTCTAACGACGGCTGGATATCCCGTTTGTTCGAGACAAACCAGCGCCTCCTCCAAAGTGTGCGCAACATTAGAGAGGGCGGACTCAAGACCAATCTTAGTCATCGCCTGCTTGAACTTCTCGCGGTCTTCCGCCTTGTCGATGGCCTCCTTCGAAGCGCCGATCATCTGGACCCCAAACTTTTCAAGAACGCCGTGTCGATCAAGGTCTAGCGCGCAATTGAGCGCGGTCTGTCCGCCCATCGTGGGCAGCAGGGCATCCGGTCTTTCCTTCTCGATAATGCTGGCAACGGTCTGCCAGTCAATCGGCTCAATGTAGGTCGCGTCAGCCATCTCAGGATCGGTCATGATCGTTGCTGGATTGGAATTCACCAGAATGACCCGGTAACCCTCTTCGCGCAGGGCCTTACAGGCCTGGGCCCCTGAGTAGTCGAATTCACAGGCCTGACCAATGACAATGGGGCCAGCGCCCAGCAGCAAGATGGACTGTAGGTCGGTTCTTTTGGGCATGAATCGATAAACCTTAGTGGCGAACGGAAGACATGTTCGTGATAAAACGATCAAAAAGCGGCATCAGATCATGAGGGCCTGGACTGGCTTCGGGATGCCCCTGGACGCTGAAGGCCAGACAGTCGGTTCGCTCAATACCCTGCAAGCTCCCATCGAACAACGAGCGATGGGTCGCTCTGACAGAGGGGGGCAAGGTCGCTTCGTCAATGGCAAACCCATGATTTTGGCTGGTGATGAGGACTCGACCGGTAGCGATCTCCAAGACCGGATGATTGGCGCCATGATGACCAAACTTCATCTTCAGCGTCTTCGCACCACTGGCCAAACCTAATAACTGATGCCCGAGACAAATACCAAAGACCGGAATTTGAGCCTCAAGAATCTGTCGTATAGCCTCGATGGCATAGACACAGGGTTCGGGATCACCGGGACCATTGGAGAGGAAAACGCCATCCGGATTCAGCGCCAGAACGTCTTTAGCGGGCGTCGTCGCAGGGACCACCGTTAGGCGACAGCCCCGATCCGCCAGGAGGCGCAGGATATTAAATTTGATACCAAAATCGTAGGCCACCACATGATAGGGACCCTTGGGGGCGAGTCCATAACCAGAGCCAAGATGCCAGGACCCCTGATGAAAAGAATAGCTTTTAGCGGTAGTGACTTCACGCGCCAGATCCATGCCCTTGAGCCCAGGAAACGCGAGAGCCTCGGCAACCGCCCGCTCAGCATCCAACAAACTGCCCGCCAGAATACAGCCTCGCTGGGCACCCTTGTCTCTCAGAATCCGAGTCAGCTTACGGGTATCAATCCCCGCAATTCCAACCACCTGATGGGTCTTTAGATAGTCACTAAGACCCCCTTGGGAGCGCCAGTTACTGTGCCGCTGCGACACGTCCCTGACAATGAGGCCACTCGCATGGAGACCCCCTGATTCGACATCCTCGTCGTTGATACCGACATTGCCGATATGAGGATAGGTCAAGGTGACCATTTGTCGAGCATAAGAGGGGTCGGTCAGGATCTCCTGATACCCCGTGATGGCGGTATTGAAAACAACTTCACCCACCGCGCAACCCTCAGCGCCAATGGCATGCCCCCGGAAAAGCGTCCCATCCTCAAGGGCCAGCAAAGCTTCAGTATTCAATGATATTCACCTTTTAAACACACTAAACGGATTGAACCCAAGGCCCTGCCCGCTCATGTCAGTTCGCGACGGTCTATTGATCCGACAATTCTATGGAAATTCGCCCCCCCTGTCCATGTCGCAACCCCGCTCCCAACTAGCCCGGCGGACCAATCCTCCCCTTTCTTCGAAGTGGATTCTGCGGGTCAAGATTTGCCATCAGGGGATTTCTGCGATCTTCATCGGTAATCTGATAAATGAGGCCCAACCAGTTATTGAAGACCGCCTTCGCCGTATCCCGCCACGTATTGTCGAGCTGCTGAAGCACTTGATCCTCGATAAAATCAGGCATCGGTTGCCCGACCTTGCGGGCTTTTCGAACACGCTGCCCATAATCGCTGAACCTCTCGGCGAGATCCCGATTAAAGTAATGTTCGGGCATAGGGGGGTAATCATCGCTTTGGCCCTCATAGAAGCGGATCACCTCGCGCTTATACTCCTTCAGAAGGCTGATGGTGTCGTATTCTGGATGACCTTGAAAGAACACCACTCGAATCAGATCCTCACTGACGGCCAGATGGACCCCGGCCTCGGCACTATCCACCAGCACTTTAATACCCACCGCCTCGAGATCTTCGCGAAAGATTTCGTTGAATCTCGAGTGGGGCACATCAAAGCGGGTATTGATGTTTGAAACCAAGGGATGATGGGTGTCGACCACCCGGTGGGAATAGACCCCCCAACGCTTAAAGCCAAGATGCGACCGCTTGATGCCATAACCGTATTCAATCAGGGAGTGGGTCGCAAGACAGGAACACATGGTGGAGGTCACATGCTGGCGCGCCCAATCAAATACTGCCGTCAAAGGCTCCCAGAAAGGCTCCTCTGGAAGGCTCGGGTGGGTCACGTTAGCGCCACTGATAATCAGCCCGTCGAGCCCATCCAGCTGGATTTGGTCAAAGGTTTCGTAATACCGATCAATATGCTCTTGAGCTTCAAGACTTCGCTCCAGCCCGTCAATCGTGAAGGGGTGCATATGGAACTGGACAATGGGATTCGCCGCGCCGACCAAGCGGTAAAACTGCCGCTCGGTGGCCTCAAGCGCGGCATCAGGCATCATATTAAGAAGACCAATGTGCATCTCTCGAATATCCTGCTGCTGGGCACGCTCAACGGTCAGGACATCCTGCCCCTCCTCACTGAGACGCTGATAGGTCGGCAGATCGGTATGAGCTATCAGCGGCATGGCGGCTCCCCCCAAGGAGTAGGGCTAACCACGCTGAAGCGCCTCACAAATCAGGTCGATAAAGTCAGATTCACTATGAACCTTCGCGAGATCATCAGCATCAACGCTATAACCAAATCTTTTAGCGATGGACTCATACCGCGGCAGACGGTCATGAAAGAGTTTGGGAAAGACCCAGGTCACGAACTGATCCGGAGGAATATCGGCCACCGCGCCGTAGCCATACGTCGTCATAAAGTCAGACAGCTGCTGATCAAGAAAAGACTCGCGATAATAGAGTGGTTTGGGGTGAGATTTGGCTCGGTCAATCAACACATTCGCAAGCGCAGCGCTCGTCTTGATATAGAGAATCAACGTGTTATTGGCAAGAATCGAGAGCGTCTCTGGGTCGTCAAGCTCACACACGCTCCCACCGGCATCGTTGATAAAATTCTGGTACCCATAAATCGCATCAACCTTGCGGATAAATTCCGGGACATCCCGCATCGCACTGATTTCCGCCTGGCGATGAAGATCCTGGCGTCGCTTGAATTCTTGAAGACTGAGCCCACCCTTTAAAGGGTCACCAATCTTGCCGAGGAAGCTAGAGACGGGGGCTAGGTTATCGATGGTGATATTACTGCGGATGTAGATGGAGTCCGATTGGAGCAACTCCCTCAGGAAAGGCACCTCCATCGCCTGCAACTTCATATTGTCCGAAATTGGCTCATCAAGATAGCGGGTCCCGATCCGGTAATCCCCAGAATAATGGAACCAGTTCTGCTTCGGTAACTTATTGGCGAGCGTGGTCTTGCCTACTCCGGACATGCCCAGCAGCGTGATGCGCTTGCTGGTCCACTCTCTAAAATCGCTAGGACTCATCTTCATTGAACAACCCCTCCCCGTTCGCCAAAATGATCCTCATGCGGCTGATTGATCATGTGCTGGGCGGTCTGCGCCAAGGCCGCCTCCAGCGTCTCGCGCAATTCTATGTCAGCGACCGTCTCTAAAAGAGCCACGCGCATGCAACCCATCCATTGATCTCTCTCTGATGGACCAATCACGAAGGGGAGATGCCGCGCCCTCAGCATGGGATGACCATAAGCCTCCCAAAAAAGATTGGGGCCACCCAACCAGCCCGATAGAAATTTATAAAGCTTTTCGTTCGCTCTCCCGAGATCTTCGTGCATCGCGCGGATTCCGGCCGCTGCCGGCAATGTGTCCATCGCGTCATAGAAGCGGTCAACCAGTCGGCGAAGTCCCGCTTCGCCGCCTAGGCGTTGATAGGGGGTGGAACTTCGAGAGTCACTCATGAAAAATCAGCGTCCGCTGCAATGTCCGCCTGAGGTCTTGCAGGCAGATTTTGAGGGAGGGGCCGATGATTTGGTCTTGGATCCCGCCTTGGGGGGGAGCGTCTGATGCGCTCCATGCTTTGGCGCTGAGACGATGGGGGGTGCCGGCGAGTGATTATTCTTTGAAGCCGCCTTGGACTTTGCGCTCGGGGACGGCAAACGCCCCCCCTTAGCAGAAGGAGCCAGGAGCCCCTTCTGATTTTTTTGGTTAGCACTCTTCCTTGAAGGTTCGCCCATCACGCGAGGCGCCTTGAAGTGGCGGGGGCTTCCAAAGGAAAGTGTCGGTGAATCAAGCTCCAAATCCTGAAGGCTTCGACCTCGAGGCATGGGGGCCCGCTCAAATTCTGCAACAATCTCTCGAGGCGCTGCGCCATTCATCTGAGCAAAGCCATCATCAAGAATCTCTCGCATATGACGGTCACGCCTTACCGCGCTGGGCCCTCCAAAGACCACACCAATTAAGCGGTTGCCGCCACGTCTCGCTGAAGCCACTAAATTGAATCCGGAGGCATTAATAAAACCGGTCTTAATCCCATCCATCCCGGAGTAAGTCTCCATCAAATGATTGTGATTATCGAAGCTTTGGCCCCGGTAATAGAATCTCGGCGTTGAAAAATAGGGGTAGTAGCGAGGGAAATCGCTAATCAACGCCCGACCCAGCTTGTACATATCACGCGCAGTGGTGACCTGATCAGGATCCGGCAGTCCAGAAGCATTCTTAAAGAGGGTATCGCGCATTCCAAGAGCGCGGGCCTTGGCGGTCATCATCGCTGCAAACGATGACTCGGTGCCTCCCAAATTTTCCGCAATCACGGTTGCTGCATCATTGGCCGACCGGGTCACCAAAGCCAAAATGGCGTCCTCAACACTCAAGGTATCGCCTGGCGTTAGACCCAATCTTGACGGTGGACGCAACACGGCATTCCTCGAGATATCAAAGGGCGTGTTGAGGGTCACATTGCCGCGCTCGAGGGCTTCAAACACGAGGTAAAGCGTCATCATCTTTGTGATCGAGGCGGGATGCCTTAATTCGTCGGCAAAATTCTCGTAAAGGACCCGTCCTGATTGGGGTTCAACGACCAACGCCGAGTAATCTCGGGCCAAGACCTCACCTTGCAACAAGGAGAGAAAAAGAAAAACCAGCAGCGGCAAAGAAGTTCGGTAGATCATAAGGAGTAGGTCCGCCTTAATGGGGCGGCAAAGAAAAAAAAGGCCTCGTACAAACTCCGAGGAATGGCGGCGGCTCAAGCACCATGGCGCATGAGCCGCTGTTTTTCACGATCCCAGTCCCGATCCTTTTCCACCGCACGCTTATCATGCAGCTTTTTACCTCGGGCCAGACCGATCTCGAGCTTGGCACGACCCCGGGACCAGCCCAGAACCAGGGGGATCAGGGTATAGCCCTTGCGCTCGACATGCCCGATCAGCTTGCTCAGTTCGTGTCGATGAAGGAGAAGCTTCCGGGTTCTGACGGGGTCTGGAAGCACGTGGGAGCAGGCCGAGAGAAGCGGTGAGACATGAGCCCCTAGGAGGAAGGCCTCGCCGTTCTTTAGGACCACATAGCTCTCTTTGAGCTGAGCACGGCCCGCGCGAAGACTCTTGACCTCCCAACCCAGCAAGGCAATACCTGCCTCGTAACGCTCCTCAATGAAATAATCATGGGTCGCCTGGCGATTGAGGGCAATGGTCGAGCCTTTGGTCGCATCCTTCTTCTTATTTGCAGCCATGAGTCTCTTCCACAATCCCTGACGCAGTCGCGTAAACTTGCTATTTTACTCCAATCGGCTTCCCTTAGGGCTCAACTCTTTATTTACCGCCATGTCAGAATCGCCTCAGCACCACGGACAGTGGTCCTCCCGGATCGCCTTCATTATTGCGGCCAGTGGCTCCGCCATCGGTCTCGGCAACATCTGGAAGTTTCCTTATCTCCTTGGAGAAAATGGTGGTGGCGCGTTTGTCCTCGTTTATATTGCTTGCGTGATCGGCATCGGCCTCCCCATCATGATGGCCGAAACGATGATCGGGCGGCGGGGACAAAGGAGTCCCGTTAATACCATGGCTGCCCTCGCCAAGGAGGCAAACGCCCCCGCTTTTTGGCAGATCGCCGGCTGGCTAGGCATCGTGGCCGGCTTCCTGATCCTGTCCTACTACTCGGTGATTGCGGGCTGGTCGATGGCCTACCTCTTTAAGATGGTGGGCGGTTTCATGGACAAAGTAGGCCCCGAAGAGGCCCAGCAAATCTTTCTCGATCTGAAGGCTGCTCCCGATGTTCAGCTGGTGTGGCATAGCCTCTTCATGGCGCTCACCACGGCGATCCTCATGAAAGGCCTCACGGAAGGGATCGAGCGGGTCACCCGCCTCATGATCCCGGCTCTCTTCTTGATGCTCCTGGCACTTGATGTCTATGCCGCGACCACGCCGGGATTTTGGGAAGGGATGACCTTCCTCTTTAAACCAGATTTCAGCAAAATCACCCCTGATAGTGTTTTGATTGCCATGGGACAAGCCTTCTTTTCTCTCGGGCTGGGCATGGGTTCCATCATGATCTATGGCGCCTACCTCCCAAAGGACGTCTCGATTGGGCGCTCTTCGGTGATCATATCCATCGCCGACTCGGCGGTTGCACTCATGGCGGGTATCGCCATTTTTCCCGTGGTCTTCAGCAACCACCTGCCTCCCTCCATGGGGCCTGGCCTCATTTTTGAAAGCCTGCCACTGGCATTTAGTCACATGCCTTTAGGCTCCGTCTTTGGCTCTGTGTTCTTTTTGCTGGTGTTCTTTGCGGCCATCACTTCAGCCATCGCCCTCATTGAACCGGCCATCGCCCACTTGACGGAGAACTTCGCCTACACGCGACAGAAAGCCAGCGTAATAGCCTGCGGTGCCTGCTGGTTTTTGGGTCTTGGCACGCTCTGGTCCTTTTATGACGGGGGAGAATGGCAGTGGCATGGCAAGACCTTCTTCGAGCTCATAGACTTTGTAACGGCTGATGTCATGCTTCCTTTAGGCGGCATTTTGATCGCGGCATTTGGGGGATGGGTGATCAAGGAAAAGGTCAGCAAGGAAGAGCTTGATCTTGGGGAGTATCACCGCTATTGGCAGATCGGCACGTGCTTTATTGCGCCGGTGGCCGTCGCCCTTATCCTCCTTAAAGCCCTCGGCCTTTTCTGAGGACTTCGTGGAAGATCGACTTCTAAGGATCGAAGTTGCCTACGCACGGCCTGAGCGTCAGGTCATTTTGAGTCTCCAGATGAAGCCACCGGCGACTATCGAGGACGCCATCAGAGCGTCGGGGATCCTTGATCAGTTCCCAGACATCGAACCTTTAAGTGCGGTGGGTCTCTTTGGACAGCAACAATCTACCGAAACCCCACTTCGTGATGGTGACCGCGTGGAAATTTATCGACCGCTGATGATCGACCCCCGAGAGGCCCGACGCGAGCGAGCACTGAAGAAGTAGACGCGCTATTCGTCGTCAGCAGTAAACAGGTCGGCGACCATCTGCCACACCGTCTTCTCACGATCAATCTTTGGCACCTCGACCGATGAATCCTTTTTCATTTCAATGGAAGGGAGGGTGCCGGGACGGAAATCCCCTTGCAGCTGGTCCAGTGATTCTCCCTTAAAGATTAAGGTCACTGTCTTTTGAACCCGAGGCTCATCCCCTGGTTGATTGGAATAGATGTAGTCCCAGCGATTGTCATGGAAGGGATCCACCAGCAGGGGCGCCCCCATAATGTAGGTCACCTGACGCTGCGTCATACCAGGCCTTAGTTGGTCCACCATTTCTTGAGTGATGACGTTGCCCTGGTGAATATCCTGACGATAGACGAAGGGGATCCAGTCAAAGCCGCAGCCTGCTTCCAAGAACGTCGTCAGAATGAGAACAACAAAGCGAATATTCGACATGTTATGATGCATGAGTTCAATAGCCAGCTCATCATCATACCCGATAGGCCAGCCTAAAACATCGGACGGAGCCCTCCCCCTGGAAAGCAAAAACATCCGTAATGCCGGCCTCAAGGTCACACTACCCCGAATCAAGATTCTTGACATCCTTGAAGGGCGTGGGGCTCAGGGCCAACATCTGAGCGCGGAAGAAATTTTCAAGACCCTCGTCACCGATGGTGAAGAGATTGGGCTTGCGACCGTCTATCGGGTTCTGACGCAGTTTGAAGCAGCCGGTCTCGTCGTCCGACACCATTTTGAGGGTGGCAACTCGGTCTTCGAACTCAACCGAGGCGATCATCATGACCACCTCGTTTGCGTCCAATGTGGCCACGTCGAAGAATTCCAGGACGAAATCATTGAACATCGCCAATCCGAGATTGCCGCCAAAATGAACTTCAAACTGACTGACCATTCGCTCTGTCTTTACGGTATCTGCGCGCATTGCCAGTCCGTCCGCGCCAACGACTAAACGCCGCCCTTATTGACGGGATGGCCAAGCCACATCATGTTTAAACCACTTTCTCTTTTTATTGGTCTTCGTTACACCCGAGCGAAGCGCAGAACGGGCTTCATTTCCTTCATCACGCTGACCTCGGTCCTTGGTATCGCACTCGGTGTTGCCGCCCTCATTACTGTCCTTTCTGTCATGAACGGATTTGAAGCGGAACTGCGTGACCGGATTCTTGGAATGACATCCCATGCCTCTATCACCGGGGCCGATGGCGAGCTCCATCAGTGGCAGAGTTTTGAGGATATCCTTAAAACGGAACCCAGGGTCCTGGCGTGGGCCCCTTATGTCGAGGGTCAAGCCATGATCAATTCAGACCGGAGAGTGAGCGGCACCCTGCTTCGTGGCATCTTGCCGGGTTATGAGCCTAGGGTCTCAGAAGTCGCAACGCACTTGGTATCTGGCCAGCTTGAGGCTCTTCGAGCGGGTGAATTCGGTATCATTCTTGGTCAGGAACTGGCCGAGCACCTCGGCGTCATGGATGGCGATAAAATCACCGTGATTACGCCACAGGTGACGGCAACGCCCGCAGGAATCCTTCCAAGACTCAAGCGCTTTACCGTGGTGGGTATTTTCCATGTGGGCATGTTCGAATATGACCGCAATATGGCCCTCATTAATCTCGAGGATGCCAAACGGTTGTTCAGCTTAGAGGATGCCATCTCGGGATTAAGACTCAAGGTAGACGATGTCTTTCTTGCCCGCGAGATTGCGCGCGATATAGGCCCGAGACTCCCTGAAACAGCCTATGTCACCGACTGGACAAAAGCGCACAGTAATTTCTTCAAGGCCATTCAGACAGAAAAAAGGGTCATGTTCATTATCCTGCTGCTGATCGTTGCCGTAGCCGCATTCAATATCGTCTCAACCCTCGTCATGGTCGTCACTGATAAACGGGCCGATATTGCGATCTTAAGAACGCAAGGCATGACCCCAAGCCAGGTGATGGCGATTTTTATCGTTCTTGGGACCATCATCGGGCTGTCTGGTACGGTCATTGGTGGGGTCGGCGGGGTGCTTTTGGCACTCAATGTTGAAACGGTCGTGCCCGCCATCGAACGGTTTTTCGGGGTCCACTTCCTCTCTGCCGATGTCTATTACATCAGCGAACTGCCTTCCCTGCTGATCTGGCGAGATGTCATCAACATCACCGGCGTTGCCTTCGTGTTGTCGATCCTTGCGACGATCTATCCAGCGTGGCAAGCTTCTAGAATCCGCCCCGCAGAGGAGCTCCGCTATGAGTGATGTCGTCATTGCCTGTGAGGGACTCTCTAAGCGATTCAACCAAGGTGACCTCGATGTTCGGGTCCTTGAAAAGGTCTCCCTGAGCATTGGAGAGGGTGAGCGCGTCGCCATAATGGGGACCTCAGGCTCCGGGAAGAGCACCCTCCTCCATCTCCTAGGGGGACTCGATGCCCCTAGCGCAGGGGAAGTGACGATCCTTGGACAGACATTATCGCGGCTTTCAGAACGGGAAATTTCCGGGCTTCGAAATCGATCGCTCGGATTTATTTACCAGTTCCATCACCTTCTTGGAGAGTTTACTCTGCTGGAGAACGTTGCTATCCCTCTCCTGATTGGCAACGTCGGCATTGATGAGGCCACTGAAAGGGCGAATACGCTTCTTGATCAAGTTGGCCTTAAGAATCGTGTTAAACACAAACCCGGTGAATTATCCGGTGGGGAACGTCAGCGTGCGGCTATTGCTAGAGCCTTGGTCACAAGACCACGGTGCGTATTAGCCGATGAACCAACGGGTAATCTGGATCGTAAGACCGCAGACACGGTTTATGAGCTGATGCTGGAATTGAACGAGGCCTATCGGGTTAGCTTTCTCGTCGTTACGCATGACGCCAACTTAGCCAAAAGAATGGACTTTCAATGGCGCCTTGAAGATGGACAACTGCATCAGGATTGAGACATCAAGAAAACCCTAGGGGGACTGTTTTAAGCCCTGAATAAAAAAGCCCCGCTGCGTGCTGCAGAGGGGCTTTTTATTGATTGGAGCCTGGCAGTTCCCTACTTTCGCACAGGTAATCTGCACTATCATCGGCGCTAAGCGGTTTCACTTCCGAGGTCGGGATGGGATCGGGTGGTTCCCGCTTGCTCTGGCCACCAGGCAAACTGGTACAAACAAGCATTCAAAATGCTCTTGTTCAATATGGAAAACGTACACGGCACGCGTAAAAATTGTCAGCACCCACACCGCTTGGGTGTTATATGGTCAAGCCTCACGGGCAATTAGTATTGGTTAGCTTCATACATTGCTGCACTTCCACATCCAACCTATCAACCTGGTGGTCTTCCAGGGCCCTTCAGGGGACTCAAGGTCCCAGGGAGATCTCATCTTGGGAGGGGCTTCCCGCTTAGATGCTTTCAGCGGTTATCCTGTCCGAACATAGCTACCCGGCAATGCAATTGGCATCACAACCGGAACACCAGAGGTTCGTTCACTCCGGTCCTCTCGTACTAGGAGCAACTTCCCTCAAATCTCCAACGCCCACGGCAGATAGGGACCGAACTGTCTCACGACGTTCTAAACCCAGCTCGCGTACCACTTTAAATGGCGAACAGCCATACCCTTGGGACCGGCTACAGCCCCAGGATGTGATGAGCCGACATCGAGGTGCCAAACACCGCCGTCGATATGAACTCTTGGGCGGTATCAGCCTGTTATCCCCGGAGTACCTTTTATCCGTTGAGCGATGGCCCTTCCATACAGAACCACCGGATCACTAGGACCTACTTTCGTATCTGCTCGACTTGTGGGTCTCGCAGTTAAGCGCGCTTATGCCCTTACACTCTATGCACGATTTCCGACCGTGCTGAGCGCACCTTCGTGCTCCTCCGTTACACTTTGGGAGGAGACCGCCCCAGTCAAACTACCCACCATACATGGTCCCCGATCCGGATAACGGACCTAGGTTAGAACTCCAAACACGCCAGGGTGGTATTTCAAGGTTGCCTCCACTCAAACTAGCGTCCAAGTTTCATAGGCTCCCACCTATCCTACACAAGCGAATTCAAAGTCCAATGTAAAGCTGTAGTAAAGGTTCACGGGGTCTTTCCGTCTAGCCGCGGGTACACTGCATCTTCACAGCGATTTCAATTTCACTGAGTCTCGGGTGGAGACAGTGTGGCCATCGTTACGCCATTCGTGCAGGTCGGAACTTACCCGACAAGGAATTTCGCTACCTTAGGACCGTTATAGTTACGGCCGCCGTTTACCGGGGCTTCGATCAAGAGCTTTGCTTACGCTAACCCCATCAATTAACCTTCCGGCACCGGGCAGGCGTCACACCCTATACGTCCACTTTCGTGTTTGCAGAGTGCTGTGTTTTTAATAAACAGTCGCAGCCACCATTTTATTGCAACCTCCGTCAGCTCCATCCGCAAGGGACTTCACCTACCAGAGGCGTACCTTCTCCCGAAGTTACGGTACCATTTTGCCTAGTTCCTTCACCCGAGTTCTCTCAAGCGCCTTGGGATTCTCACCCTGCCTACCTGTGTCGGTTTTGGTACGGCCCAATACAACCTGAAGCTTAGAGGTTTTTCTTGGAAGCATGGCATCAATCACTTCGGCTGAATTACTTCAGCACCGTCATCACATCTCGACATTAATTTCCCGGATTTGCCTAAGAAATCTGCCTACCTGCTTAAACCGGGACGTCCAACACCCGGCTGACCTAGCCTTCTCCGTCACCCCATCGCAGTTGCACCGGGTACAGGAATATTAACCTGTTCTCCATCGACTACGCCTTTCGGCCTCGCCTTAGGTGCCGACTAACCCTGCGCCGATTAGCGTTGCGCAGGAAACCTTAGGCTTTCGGCGAACGGGTTTTTCACCCGTTTTGTCGTTACTCATGTCAGCATTCGCACTTCCGATACCTCCAGCAAACTTCTCAGTTCACCTTCACAGGCTTACGGAACGCTCCTCTACCACCCAACCTAAGTTGGATCCGCAGCTTCGGTACATGGCTTAGCCCCGTTGAATCTTCCGCGCAGGCCGACTCGACCAGTGAGCTATTACGCTTTCTTTAAAGGATGGCTGCTTCTAAGCCAACCTCCTGGCTGTCTATGCCTTCCCACATCGTTTCCCACTGAGCCATGATTTTGGGACCTTAGCTGGCGGTCTGGGTTGT
>Ga0194037_1000367_pt1:0-7500 | contig 35614 bp, 30 predicted proteins | sample JunL306m_MetaG_FD_148653 | JGI IMG/M metagenome (GOLD analysis project Ga0194037, IMG submission 148653) | Anoxic zone freshwater microbial communities from boreal shield lake in IISD Experimental Lakes Area, Ontario, Canada - Jun2016-L304-6m | ecosystem: Environmental > Aquatic >... | reverse complement strand
TCTCTTCCTCGTTCATATCTCGCGTTTCCTTTAGGAATGATCAGGAATTATGTTTATTCCTTGTAATTTGGTCAAGAATTATGACGGGGCTTCTTCATTAAGCTCCTCAAAGTGGAGCTGTGAGGTCTCATTAAGCCCCTTGACCAGATTGCGGGCAAACCCGTTAAATGTCTTGAGCCGAAGGCCATCTGCCAGTTGCTGCCCTAGCGCCGAAAACTTCCGATAGAGAAGCCCTTCCCCATTATGAACCTCCGCGACACTCAGCGCCCAGCTCTTTTGTTTCTGGTAGCTCATCCGAAGGCCTCGCAGCCTGACTGAATCCAACAAGGTCAATTCGGGGGCTAGAAGTCCTATATTGATCCAATGCTGGGTCATGTCAATCTCTCGACCATAGCTCCACATTTCTCGGTGCGCTAATTCATTTTCAATCATGAAATGCCAACCTGACTCAAAGCTAAAGGAAAAAGCCGCAAATTCAGTAAAAGCATCGATCTCCCAGGGATCCATCGCCTTCAAAAACTGAAGAGTCCGCCGAGATACGGTCCCTGGATTATGGATTTCATTGGCCAGAAGACAACCCCAAAGCTGCTGCACACTGGCCTCGGCCGCCAAGACGGCACCCTCGAGATAAAAAGCCAGCCAGCTTAAGTCAGGGCCGGCCTTTGCCTCCTCGGCCGGCGGGGGGGCTTCTGCAGCAGCGACCAGAACCTTTCTTAGATTGGCATCCTTGAAGGTCTTCATAGGATCCATCTCCGAAGAAGGATGGAGCTTGGGTCTATCGCCATAGACTACTGCGAGGATCATGGGATCTAAATAAGGCCCTAAGACCTCAATCAACCTCGCCCCAGAAGGCTGTGGCTTAGGGCCATCATCCAGAGCGCTAGGCTCACCAGGAAAAAAAAAGCTCATCCGATTTCGCTCACGCCGCCCATATAAGGCCTAAGGACTTCAGGCACCTCGACCTTACCATCGGCCCTCTGGTAATTCTCAAGCACCGCAATCAACGTCCGCCCAACCGCAAGACCAGACCCATTCACGGTATGCACCAGTTCCGGCTTTAACGTTTCAGGATTACGCCAACGCGCCATCAGCCTCCTGGCCTGAAAGTCTCGAAAATTACTGCAGGAGGAGATTTCACGATAAGCATTCTGTCCTGGCAGCCAAACCTCAAGATCATAGGTCTTGGAGGAAGCGAATCCGGTATCGCCAGCACAGAGCAGCATCCGACGATAGGGAAGCTCCAACTGCTTAAGAACTTCTTCTGCATGCTGGGTCAAGGCCTCATGGGCCCTCTCAGAATCTTCAGCTGCTGTTATTTGAACCAGCTCCACCTTTTCAAACTGATGCTGACGAATCATGCCCCGCGTATCCTTGCCATAGGATCCTGCCTCACTTCTAAAGCAGGGGGTGTGAGAGACGAACTTCAGCGGAAGTCGGGTTGCTTCGATAATCTCATCACGGACCAGATTGGTGACGGGAACTTCGGCTGTCGGGATGAGGTAGTAAGGCGGGTCGACATTCAGCTTAAAGAGATCCGCTTCAAACTTTGGAAGCTGCCCGGTTCCCCTCAGACTTTCCGCATTCACCATCAAGGGGACATACGTCTCCACGTAGCCATGGGCTTCGGTATGGAGATTGAGCATGAATTGGGTGAGGGCCCGCTGCAGCCTCGCCAGAGGGCCTTTGAGGGTAACAAAACGCGCTCCAGCGATCTTAACGGCCGCCTCAAAATCCATTCCACCGAATCGAGCACCAAGTTCAATATGGTCCAGCGGCTCGAAATCAAAGACCCGCGGCGTCGACCAACGATGAATCTCTATATTCTGTAATTCATCGCGTCCATCTGGGACACTTTCATCGAGAACATTAGGGATCTCAAGCAACAACTCATCCAAAGACACCTGAATAAGCTCCAACTCCTGTTCCATAAGGCGAAGATCGTCACCGAAGGACTCCACCTCATTCAACAGTGGGGCGATGTCTTCTCCTTTGGCCTTGGCCTGACCGATGAGCTTTGAGCGGGCATTGCGTTCACTTTGAAGGGATTGCGTCCGCGCCTGAACATCACGTCGGCGAGCTTCCAGCTCCAAAAAAAGGGATTTATCCAACAAAAAGCCACGCCGGGACAGCGCAACTTCAACCGCGTCAATGTCATGTCTAAAAATCTTGGGGTCTAGCATTCTCAATCCTTACATTCACAATTATTCTTGTTCGAAGAGTCTTAACTTCGGGCGTTAACGTCGCTATTCATTTTTTAGTTGAGCAGAGACTTCATACTCTCAATCCCCGGATTTTCGACAACACCCTTCTCAGTCACGATGACATCAATCAGACCCGCCGGCGTCACATCGAAGACTGGGTTCCACGCGTCAATCACGCTGCCGTTTCCTCTAAAGCTTTCAGAAAGGAGTTCACCACCATCTCTCTCTTCAATATGAATCTCTTGCCCACTCACCGTCTTCCAGTCGATAGTGGACATGGGCGCCACCACCATCATCTTGACGCCATGGTATCGAGCGGCTACCGACAGCGCATAAGTTCCAATCTTATTGGCGGTATCACCATTAGCGGCGATGCGGTCAGCACCCACGATGACCCATTGAATACGCCCCGACTGCATGAGAAAAGCGGCCGCGGAATCCGCGATCAAAGTCGCTGGAATCCTATCTTGATTCAACTCCCAAATCGTGAGGCGAGCGCCCTGAGACCAAGGACGAGTCTCGGTGGCATAGACCGCCTTTCCCCCTTCTGAGACCGCACTTCGGATCACTCCAAGCGCCGTCCCATAGCCACCGGTTGCCAATGAGCCGGTATTGCAGTGGGTCAGGAGGCCACTCGCGTTTTGGAGATAACGGGCGCCGAGACGGCCCATCATAAAATTGCCCTCGATATCCGCCGCATGGATTGCTATCGCTTCCTGCTCAAGCACTTGCTGAGGATTTTGAGCGGAGTCACTCAGCCCGGCGATAACAGATCGCATCCGGTCAAGCGCCCAGAAAAGATTAACCGCCGTGGGTCTCGAGGCCGCCAATACCCCCATGTCGGTTTCTAACCCTTCGCGCCAAGATAAAGAGTCTTTTGCAAAACGATCATGCCCCGCTAGGACCACCCCATAGGCAGCGGCAATACCGATGGCAGGAGCGCCTCGAACCTGCATCGTGGCAATAGCCTCAGCAACCTGATGCACATTTTGATAAGTGTTATAAACCACCTCGAAGGGCAGCCTTCTCTGATCTAGAACCTCTAATCCGGAAGAGGTCCAGACCAAGGGCCTAACAGTGTCAACAGCTGAATTCACAGATCCACCAATGAAAATAAAGCCCAAAGGGGCCAAGGTTGAACCTTTAAGACAGGCTCAAGGTCTTAGGGAATTGTAAGCGGTGCTCGGTGGAGCGACAAATAAGAGGTAAATGGCCATGGTCCTTGAAGTCTACATTTGGAGCTGGATTCACCTTCACCCAAGGTCGATTGCAAAACAACTTCTGAAGTTGCTGGGTATTTCGATCCTGATTCTAGGACCACTTTTTGCGCTCAATGTCGCCTTGGTCCAGCGAGGCCTCCAGCCCGCAACACCAGGACTTACAATCGATTTAAGCGGATCCAGCTATCCTGGGGACGTTTCTCTTGAGGAGAATTGAGCACTACGAACCCGAAGCTACGACGCGCTGGCGAACAACCTCATACATTAAAATACCCGCCGCGACCGAGACATTGAGACTTTCTACCGTGCCCAACATAGGAAGCTTGATGAGGCCATCACAGTGTTCACGAGTCAGCCGTCGAAGACCCTTTCCTTCACCCCCCATCACCAGAGCCATCGGTACATTGAAGTCAATGTCATAAGCCGTTTTATGCGCTTCCCCTGCAGCACCAAATACCCATAGTCCCGCCCCCTTGAGAAACTTTAAGGTCCGCGCGAGGTTGGTGACACGATAGACCGGCATGGTTTCAGCGGCGCCACTAGCCACCTTGGCTACCACCGGGGTTATTCCGACAGATTGGTCCTTCGTCACAATGACCCCATGGACACCTGCTGCATCTGCTGTCCTTAGACAGGCGCCAAAATTATGAGGATCTTGGACATGATCTAGTACCAGGAAAAAGGGCATTCCCTTCGGAGACTCCAAGGCATCCCGCAGTTCATTTTCGCCCCACTCATCGGCGACGAGCACCTCTAGGATGACCCCCTGGTGCGGCGTTCCCTCGGCCATTTGCTCAAGGCGAAGGCGCTGTGTAGGTTGCGACTTTAGACCCAGCGCGGAGAGTCGGTCGACCAGCGCCATCAGCCTTACATCGTTTCGCTGGCTATCAATCCACACGGCAAGGATCTTGTCGGCGCCATGTTCGAGGGCCGCCTCAGCCGCATGCAGCCCAATCACGCGTCGCCGTGCCTTCATGAACTCCTGCGCCTTCTTCTCTTTCTCGGTGCCTTGGTGGCAACCTCAGGGAGAGGCGCTTTGACCAGATCAAGGTCTATCTTGCGGTCATCCAAGTTGACCCTCGCGACCAGCACTTGAACCTGATCACCCAACCGATAAGTAATGCCGGTCCTCTCTCCCTTGAGACTCAGACCCGCTGGGTCATAGTGAAAGAAGTCCTTATCGAGACTGGATACATGAACCAAACCTTCAATGAAGATATCTTTAAGCTCAACGAAGAACCCAAAGGCCGTGACCGCTGAGATGACACCGGAGAACTCCTCTCCAAGCTTGTCCTGCATGTATTCGCACTTTAGCCATGCCACCACATTTCGCGTTGCATCGTCCGCACGACGCTCTGTGAATGAGCAATGCTCACCCATGTGCGCCATTTCGTTATCGTTGTAGTAGTACTGAGCCTTCTTTTTACGTTCAATGGCATATCGAATAGCGCGGTGAACAAGAAGGTCAGGATAACGACGAATGGGCGAAGTAAAGTGGGTATACATCTCAAGGGCAAGGCCAAAATGGCCTTTTTGCTCTGGACTGTAGACGGCTTGAGACATCGATCTTAGAAGAACCGTCTGTATCAGATGCTCATCTGGACGACCACGAATGCCCTCGATCAATCGACAATAGTCTTTGGGTGTCGGTTTATCGCCACCCGAAAGACTGAGACCAAGCCGACCGAGCAGTGTCCTTAGATCCGCAAGTTTTTCAGTGCCAGGTCCCTCATGAACCCGGACCAAATGGGGAAGTTTGTGCTTATCAAGAAATTGGGCAGCAGCCGTGTTGGCCGCCAACATACATTCTTCGATAATCTTATGGGCATCATTCCGGACCACCGCAACAATCCGGTCGATTTTTTTGCCCTCGCCAAAAATAATGCGTGATTCCTGGGTCTCAAAGTCAATCGCCGCACGATCCTCGCGGGCTCGTCTGAAGGCCTTATAGAGGTTATGGAGTTCCTCCAACTGAGGGATCAATTCTACGTACTTCTTTCTGAGCGCCGTATCACCCTCAAGGAGGTCTGCCACCTCCGTGTAAGTCGTTCGGGCATGCGAATTCATGAGACCTGCAAAAAACCGTGACTTCTGAAGGGTTCCATCATCACCGATGACCATCTCACAGACCATGCAGAGCCTGTCCTCATTGGGGTTGAGCGAGCATAGGCCGTTCGACAGGACCTCGGGCAGCATAGGGATAACCCGATCCGGGAAATAAACGGAGGTACCCCGCTTTTGGGCCTCCGCATCAAGAGCCGTTCCCGGCCGAACGTAATAGGAAACATCAGCGATCGCCACTAGGAGTTTCCAACCCTTGGGGGTCCGCTCGCAGTAGACTGCGTCATCGAAATCACGAGCATCCTCACCATCGATGGTCACCAAAGGAAGATGTCGAATATCCTCGCGCCCCTCCCGTGATTCAGCGGGAATTTCACGGCCGTAGCGGGCAATTTCCTCATTGACTGAGTCTGGCCAGACGCACGGTAAATCATAGCTGTGAATAGCGACTTCAATCTCCATCCCGGGAGCGAGATGATCACCCAGGACATTTTCAATTCGGCCAATTGGATCGCGCTTCCGGGTGGGCTGTTCTATGATTTCAACCACCACGATCTGACCCGGCTTTGCTTGACCCAGCGCCTCGCGCGGGATCAAGAAATCATGCGTAATATGCTTGCTATCAGGAACCACAAAGTAGATACCACGCTCTTCATTAAGGCGACCAACCACCCGGTGGGTCTTCCGCTCCAAAACTTGAATCAGGCTCCCCTCACGACGCCCCCTCCGATCAACGCCTCTCACACAGACAAGGGCACGATCATCATGCATCAATGCGCGCATCTCATTGGAGGACAGATATAAATCGTCTCCACCCTCTTCTGGCCTCAAAAAACCAAAGCCATCTGGATGGGCAATGACCCGACCAGCAATCAGATCAGTCTGATTGACAACGCAGTAACGGTCCTTTCGATTCCTGAGTAATTGCCCATCTCGTTCCATAGCGTTGAGACGTCGCCGGAGTGACTCAAGATCCTCAGCCTCTTGGACTGACAATAGTTCAGCAATTTCCTCCCCGAGCAAAGGGACACCCTGACTTTTAAGGATCTCTAAAATTAACTCTCGACTCGGAATGGGCCTTTCGTACTTTTCTGCTTCCCTTTTAGCGTAAGGATCTTTCAGATGAGATTGGCCGGGTTCTTTGGCGGGCACATCAGGACCAGCGGATCGAAGCAAGGATTGGAAAAGTTTTCGGAGGGATTGGGGTAGCAACATAGATAAACTGACTGGACCTTACCATGAAGCGTTCTCACAACAATCAGGCGGGGGCTAGGTTTGGTCTTCCAAATAGCCCCACAACCGCCCAGTCGTTGAGTGAAAGCGGGATTAAAGGGGTGATTCTCGACTATTGACAAGACAAAGTCGAATCATCAGAATGCCTCTTTCACCGCAGCAAGTGCGGAACCTCTTTGCCGGGGTGGTGAAATTGGTAGACACGCATGTTTCAGGTACATGTGAGGCGACTCGTGGAGGTTCAAGTCCTCTCCTCGGCACCAAAACTAAGCGTTCTTCTTAGTTATCAATTACTTACAAGTCTGGTGCCAAGGTCCTTCGAGGGTTCGTACACGAGTACGATACATTGCCTCAAAGATCGCCCTCCTATCTTACCCGGAATCGAATCGGAATCTTCACTTTTCAGTACCGTTTTCCCAAACGACTGAGAATATTCTGCCCCTCCCTCAAACCTCTTTTCCGTAAATCACTTCACACACGATCCCGACGTGAGGCAGAATCATCCGCAAAAAGGTGGTGGTTCTTCATGGACGAACTCGAAAAACGATTCTTCAGTTCACCCGATCTCTTCGGGAAAGCAATTGAACTGCTTGCCAAATACCAGAATGTCGAGCACCTGCCGTGGATTCAGGTCGAAGAACTGTTGTCGGGTCTAGAAGAGGACGAAGCAGCACTTCTTGAAAAAGCAATCGAGTTCAAGAAGGTTCAAAACCATGAACTTCAAAGACTTTCAGCAGAAGTTGAATTTTTAAAACAGACGGTCAAGTCCCTGACGACGCCATCGT
>Ga0194037_1000366_pt1 | contig 35624 bp, 31 predicted proteins | sample JunL306m_MetaG_FD_148653 | JGI IMG/M metagenome (GOLD analysis project Ga0194037, IMG submission 148653) | Anoxic zone freshwater microbial communities from boreal shield lake in IISD Experimental Lakes Area, Ontario, Canada - Jun2016-L304-6m | ecosystem: Environmental > Aquatic > Freshwater >... | reverse complement strand
CTCCTGTGCATAACTTCGAACGCACAGGGCTTCTAACAGGGGTCAAATTTGGATGAAAAAAATCGCCTCTAAGGGGTCAATTCTGGGTGGCATTCAACAGACAAGGTCAGGCCGTGATCGAGGTGCCGAAGGTGGCGATCGATTTGGCCAAGCGGTTCGAGGGGTTCTGCCGGGTGCCCAAGTCAGACCCTTATCGTGCTTATCCGTATGTCTGCCCTGCTGGGTACTGGACGATTGGCTGGGGGCATTTGTGCCCGCCAGAACACCCGCCTGTGACCGAGGCAGAAGCTGAAAGCTATCTGGCTGCAGACCTGGCGGTGGCGCTGGCCGCCACTTTGCGTTTTTGCCCTGTGCTGCTGAACCAACCAGAAAACCGCCTTGCAGCCATTGTTGACTTCACCTTTAACCTGGGTGCCGGGCGGCTGCAGACTTCAACCCTGCGCAGACGCGTTAACCAGATGGATTGGGACGGTGCCGCGCTGGAGCTGCGCAAATGGGTGCATGGTGGCGGCCGGGTGTTGCCGGGCTTGGTTACGCGGCGGCAGGCAGAAATTGCACTGTTGGGGCAGTAGATTTGACACCAACCAAATTTACGAATTCATACAATGCGATGAAAAATTTCATGCATCGCCACCTAAACTTCCCACCATGCACTCTTTCATCCCCTCCACCATTCGCCGCTACCGCAACCAGCGTCGCCTGACCCTGGAAAACGTCTCTGGCATTGCGGGCATGTCGGTGCAGCACCTGTCGGAGATTGAAAGCAGCAAGCGCGATCCGCGTTTGTCGTCCATCGAGCGCATTGCCGATGCGATGGAGCTTGCCGTGATGCTGGTGCCAGAACACATGGCACCTGACATTCGCCGGTATATCGCATCCCAAGGCCGGGTGTTCACATCCACGCAGTCAACCAAGGAAACCAGCCATGACGACCCAGCTTAATTTTTCGGTAGATGAGCAACTTGATGCCGAGACCGACAAACCCATTCAATACGGAACATTCTCCAGAGACTGGGCCGAAGAAGAGGAGCTTGACGAGCTGATTGACAGCATGGATGCAGGCTGCATCAGCCACAAGCAGGGCTTGCTGCGCGCCCAAAAGCTGCTGCTCAAGTTTCCGGGTCAGTTGGAGATTCAAAACTTCATCGCCAATCGGCTCTGGAGCCTTGAAATGCGCGACGAATCCACTGACGTGCGTGAAAAAGCCTACCGGCAGGCTAATGCCCTCATCCTGCCCGGCTTCAAAGGCCAGATTTCATGGGGGGAGGTGGACAACCGCTCCTTCTTGCGCATTGCCCACGGCTATCTGCTGGGGCTAATGCACCGGGGTGACGGCAAGGTGGCCAAAGCCTTGGCCAAAAAGCTGCTGGCCTGGTGCCCCGCAGACAACCTGGGCGTGCGCATGCTGCTGGGCGACATCAGCCTGATGACGGGCGACACCCAAAGTGCCATGAAAAGCTATTTGAAAGAAGCCGCAGATTCACCGGCACATTGGTATCAGGCAGGCCAAATTGCGTTTAGGGAGGGGGATTTTGTGGGCGCCTGCACCTATGTGCGCCGGGGCATTGCGGCCAACCCCTACATTGCAGAAGGGCTCACCGGCCGCACAAAGATTAGCGAGCACCTGTACTGGCATGCCAGCAACCGTAATGGCCCGGACTGGGCGACCGACTACTTGAGCACGCCTGTGTGCAATTGGTCAGCGCAGGAAATCGACTTTGTTGACTGGGTGTTTAACTCAAGCGCGGTGCTGCGGGAGCGCGCCAGCATGATGGAGCAGCAAGAAGGTTTGACGTATGAGCGAGACGCTATGCGCCGGGAGCCCTTTGCTCTGCGAAGTTCTTACTTCGTCAACGAATTGACCGATGACTTGTCCACCACGATGGTGAAGAGGATCCAAAACCGCTATGGCGTGGAAATCTGGCCGTGGGAACGAGCGGGTTTTAATCGGTCAAGATAACGAACGGATGCGTCCACACATTCCGGACACATTTATCCATCAGTCGGTTAGTACGCCACAAAAATCCAACGCACCTCGTTCACCTAGCGCCATCTTTGCAGCTGCATCTAAAAACGAACGGTGTTTCACCAGCACTGCCAAAACATCAGCCGTCTTCAACGCATCTTCAAGTGTCACCAGCGGGAAACGATCATGTGAATCAATGTTGGGCTCCACTGCCACCACGTCGTAACCTTGCGACAGCAAGGCATCGGCAACGTGAACGGCTGGTGACTCGCGCAAATCGTCAATATCGGGTTTAAAGGCTAAACCCATACACGCCACCTTGGGTTTCCGGCCTGTGCGTGCCGAGGCATCCGCCACTGCAATCTTGATTTGATCGATTGCCCAAACAGTCTTGTGGTTGTTCACCTCACGGGCAGTGCGGATCAGTCTGGCGTTTTCCGGGTCGCGCGCCACAATAAACCAGGGGTCAACTGCAATGCAATGCCCGCCGACTCCTGCGCCGGGCTGCAGGATGTTGACGCGCGGGTGACGGTTGGCAAGCTGAATTAGATTCCAGACATTGATACCCTCTTTTGCGCAGATCAATGACAACTCGTTGGCAAACGCAATGTTCACATCCCTGAAACTGTTTTCGGTCAGCTTGCACATTTCAGCCGTTTTGGCATCTGTCTCAAGCACTGCGCCACGCACAAAGGTCTTGTAAAACACAGCAATCGCCTGGGTGGCTTCTCGAGTCAGGCCACCAACCACTCGGTCGTTCTCAACCAGTTCAGTCATGATCTTGCCGGGCAACACACGTTCTGGGCAGTAGGCCATGTGAATTTTGGTCACATCCACACCCGCTTGTGCCAACTCATCGGCCATCTGCTGAGTCGTGCCCACGGGCGATGTCGATTCCAAAATAACCAAGTCGCCAGGTTTTACAAATTCCGCAATACTGCGCGCAGCCGACAGCACGTAGTCAACATTAGGCTGCGGAATCCCTTCGCCTTCATGGAACGGTGTGGGCACACAAATCATGTAAATGTCTGCTGCCTGCGGTTTGGCATAGGCTTTTAGCCGACCCGCCGCCACGGCAGAACGCACAAACGCATCCAGGTCAGGCTCCACAATGTGAATGCGCCCTTGATTAATGGTCTCCACCGCATGGGCATTCAAATCCACCCCAACCACACTGAATCCATTGCTGGCCAACAAGGCTGCCGTTGGCAGTCCGATATAGCCCAAACCGACTACACATACAGTTCTCTTATGCATTTAAATCCCCTTCAAAATTGAAATAATTCGCGCACAGGCTTTGCCATCCCCGTATGGGTTGTGCGCTTTGCTCATCGCTGCATAGCTGGCCTCGTTATCCAGCAACTCCGCCACATTGGCCACAATGCGACTCCTATCAGCGCCAACCAAACGAACAGTGCCAGCCTCTATAGCCTCAGGTCGCTCGGTCACATCGCGCATCACCAGAACTGGCTTGCCAAGACTGGGAGCTTCTTCCTGAATGCCGCCACTGTCGGTGAGCACAATGTGACTGTGTTTGAGCAAGTACACAAAAGGCTCGTAATCCAGCGGTGCAATCAAGTGAACATTGGGCACGTCTGCCAGGATGGCGTTCACCGGCTGCTGCACGTTTGGGTTAAGGTGAACGGGATAAACAAACTGCACCGTCGGGTAGCGCGCTGCCAGATCTTGCAGTGCGTGACATATCTGTAAAAAACCATCGCCAAAATTTTCACGACGATGCCCGGTCATCAATACAAAGCGCTGATGCTGCCAGTCAAAATTTAGCTGCTTTGTCAAAAACACTTCCAGAACGCTGCGCCGCTGCGCATCGGCATCAATGCGGCCCAGCATCCAGAACAACGCATCAATGACGGTGTTGCCAGTCACGCTAATGGCAGCATCTGGCACGCGCTCGTCAATCAGGTTTTGACGGCTGAAGGCGGTGGGGGCAAAGTGCCACTTGGTTAGCTTGCTGGCCACCTGACGGTTGAACTCTTCGGGGAACGGTGCCTGAAGGTCATGCGTGCGCAAACCGGCTTCCACATGCCCCACCGGGACACCCAGGTAAAAGCCCGCCATCGCAGCCGCCAGCGTGGTGGACGTGTCGCCATGCACCAGAAGCGCATCCGGCATGTGTGTGCGCAGTACATCACGCATACCGGTTAACACGGACGCGGTCACGTCAAACAAATCCTGCCCCGGCTTCATCAGGTTCAGGTCAATGTCGGGGGTGATCTCAAACACTTTTAGCACCTGGTCCAGCATCTGCCTGTGCTGCGCGGTCACACACAACTGCGTGTCAAACTCAGCCGGCAAGGCCTTCAGCGCGTGGTAAAGCGGTGCCATCTTGATTGCCTCAGGCCGGGTACCAAACACCAGCATGATTTTCTTTTTCTTATGCATTACTTCCCAATCAGATCATTAAAAACTTGCAGCATTTTCAGCGCCAAATGCTTTCTGTCGTAGCGTGTTGCCGCCGCCAAACCGTTCTGCTGGTAACTGGCATAAGCCTCTGGCTGGTCGCGCATACGCAGCAGGCCGTCAACAAGTTGCTGCGCGTTTTCAGACTCAAAGACTTCCCCCACCTTTTCGCGTACAACGATGTCTGCCGACTCACCCGCCACACCATGCAGCACCGGCAACCCCATTCCCATGCATTCAAATAGTTTTGACGGGATCACGGTGGTAAACAACTCAGTCTTGCGCAAGTGGATAACTGCCACATCCAGCACGGACCAATACCGCTTCACCTGGTCTTTGGGCACGGCATCCAAAAACATCACGTTGCCCAAACCCATGGCCTGCGCCTGACTGGCCAGTTCGGCCTTGCGGGCACCATCACCCAAAAACAGCAGCCCAATATTCTCTGCACCTGGCGTTTGTTGTAGCGTTTGCGCGGCTTCTAGCAAGGTCTCTAGCGCGTGGGCCATACCGTGCGTGCCGATGTAGCCTGCTACAAATTTGCCATCCAGCCCATGCTGCGCAAGCAACTGGGCATCTTTGGCCTGTGGACTGAAATGGCTCAAGTCCACACCATTGGTCACCACCTCAATTTTCTGGCCATCAATGCCCCGGCGGATGAGCGTGTCTTTAAATGCGTGCGTCACGGTCACAATCCGCGCAGCCTTCCGGTACAAGAACATCTCGATGCGCTCCAGCACCCGGATCACTGCCGAATCTTTCATTGCCCCCACAGCTTTGATCGACTCCGGCCACATGTCGCGCAGCTCAAACACAAACGGTATGCGCTTCATGCGGCTCACCAAATACGCAGCACACGCCGTAAAAAATTGGGGCGATGTACCCACTACCACGTCCACACTGCGCACAAACGGTGCGGCCAGGGTGGCACTCAGCATAAAGCTCTGGTAATCCAGAATGCGCTTTACAAAACCCTCATTGGCGGTGATATAGGACCATACCCGAATGACCCGAATGCCGCTCATTACCTCCTGCTGCCACAGCCGGTTGCGGTAGCCATCAAATACCTTGCCTTTGGGGAAATTGGGCGCGCAAGTGACCACTGTTACCTGATGGCCCGCACGCACCCATTCGCGGCAATGCTCAAACGTGCGGCTGGCCGGTGCGTTGCTCTCTGGTGGATAGTTGTCGGTTAAAAAAAGAATATGCAAAAGTCAGCTCCAAAGCCACTCCACCCGAGCTTGCCCCTGAGTCAACGCCACCGCCAGACATTGCGTCGGCAGCACGGCTCCAAATTCTGGTGAGTAGCTGGCGGGCTCTATATGCCCACTCCCTGCTAGAACCAACACACGCAGATTTTGTCCCCCAACCAGGGTCATTTGCCAACTGTTACTGCTGGCAGCACTGACCTGCACATCTGGATGTAAGATGTAACGCGCCAAAGCCGAATGCGTGCCACCCCGCACCGTGTCGCTTACCTGCAAGCTGCTGGCACCCATCACCCACTCGCGCCGATGCACTGGCGCACCGGGCAAACATTTGTAGCCATCATGTGAACAAGCCACTTTTAACACCCCGGCCTCATCCCGCAATTGCAAATCAAAGGGATAAGCCCGCCGTGCTACCCTGAAGCCACCCCAGACTTCCGATGAATCTTGACCGGCCACTTGCACCGTGCTGTGCGCCGCCGTACCCCGCTCACGCAGGCGCTCCGACCCCAGGCCGTATCGCGACGTGCCACCATTCACCACCACCCGCTGGCCAAATACCGACAGCTCAAAAGACAGTGTGTCGGCATGCGCATGCCCTGGCAAATAGTCAGGGCCAACCGGTGCAACATCCAACAGAGCTACCGCCTCCGACGTTTGTAAGCGCACATAGCCGGTTGCAGGGAAGTGAAGTAACTTGGCCCCTAGAACAGCTAATTTTGCGGGTGATTTAATACCCAATCGCCCAGCATAAGCCTGCAACTCTGCCACCCCGGGGGCCACGCCAAACGCAGCATCGTTAAACAGCGCAATCGCGCCATCTGGGTGGGTCATGCCGGCCAGCCATTCCAGCATGCGCTCGGCAGTCTCGCACCATTCAGATACCTGCGCCTCTGGCACCAAACCCGGCCAATGTGCCGCCGCATTCACCAAATCCAATACGTCCTCCAGAAAGATGGCGTGGTACATCGGACTGCGTTCAAAATTGCCGCCATCTGCCAGCACTTGCTCTGGCAGTTCCCGCGTGATGAGCTTCAAACCGGCAGCAAGCCAAGTCGCAGCCTGCCGCCCTTCAAACATAAGCCCGGCCAACACCAGAGCCTTGGCGTTGGCAAACAAATGGTTGCCACGCAAATGCCATTCCAGCCGCTTTATCAACCAGCCAGCTTGCAGCGCCAAGCTATCCAACATACCCGGCACAGCCGCATTCCCCGTAGCCAGCCACTTAACCCAGTTGACAATGCGCAGAGAAGTTGGATATGGTTCCCAACCATTGCCCAAAGCAGGCGGGTTCTCCTGCACCCAGCGCTCAATCAGCAATTGATGCCACACGGAGCGGTTGCCGGCATCAGCTGCATTCAGATCGTCAAAATAATGCAGGTTGTAAAGCCAAAGCTTTTCAATCCCGGCATCATTCCAGCCACCAATTATTGATAGTGAATGCGTTTGGTTCAAAAATTCGAACTGGTCAGGCCCGAGCAGGGAAATGGCGCGCGCTGAAGATGCCTTCCAATTACCCTTTGGAACTCGCAGAGCCAGATCGCTAGCCAGTGCATTGACGCGAGGTCGATACACCCTAAACCATACACGTCCATAAAACTGACCCGGCTTCAGGTGCTTCAATGTATGCCAGTAGCGGCCCAATTTACCCATTGTCATCAACAAAACATGGGCTACTACATCGCACCCGCCACCTCAATACTCACCCGAGCCACCTCCACAATCTCGTCAAACGGTATCGGCGCTGGGCCACCGTGGGCAATGGCGTTGATAAACGCTGCTGCACATGCCTTTTGCCCTTTATCTTGCCGCCACAGGTTCATTTTAGTAAAGCCTGGCCAGCCAAAGCCTTGCAGCTTTCTGAAGTTGTCCAGCTGCAGCACGCGCCCAGTGGCAAAAACTTCCAACCGCTCCTTGGGGAATGCCTTGCTGCCGTTGGCCAGGTAGTGCACCACACCCATGGACCCATCTTCAAACTTCAGGCTGATAGACACTGAATCGTTCGTGGCCGAGTCCATTGTTGTTACATGGTGACTGACGATGCGGCTGCCAGCCAAAAAGCGCAAAAGGTCAATGAAGTGGCACGCCTCACCAATGATGCGCCCACCACCGGCCTCTGGGTCTTGCGTCCAATGGTCAGCGGGTATGGCACCGGCGTTGACCGTCATCACAAAGGTTTTGGGGCCAGTTACCCCCCTAAGCAGCGTGCTTACCTTTTGCACCTGCGGTGCAAATCGCCGGTTAAACCCAACCATAACCATTGGTGTTTGCCCCCTCTCCGCCTGTGAGAGGGCTGTCACCTCAATCTGAGCCAGCTCATCAGAAGTCAAACACAGCGGCTTCTCCACAAACACCTGCTTGCCCGCCGCTAGTGCCTGCAGCACAAAACGGGCATGGCTGTCATGCTGGGTGGTGATGACCACAGCATTCGTACCCACATCTGCAAAAAGGCGATTGGTGTCTGTGGTGGTCTCGTCAAACCCAAATTTGCGCCCCGCGTGCAAGCCACTCACGCCAGCACTCGAGGCCACACTGCGCAAATGGGCCCCACTGGCCTTAAAGGCTGGTATCAGCACCGCAGTAGCATAATTGCCTGCCCCAAGAAAGCTAATCCTGGCTTTAGTTCCCCTCTCACCCTGGGAGAGGGGCTGGGGGTGACGGCTTATGCCGCCCGCAAGCGCCACGGTCCGCCCCGCAGGGGTTATCTCAATCCCAGGGTAAATGAGCAAAATGCCCAACGATGGTCCTGCACCGCCAACTAACGAATACGCTTGTTCGGCATCTTCAATTGCAAACCTGTGCGAAATCAACGGCTTTACGTCCACGCGTTCGTCTGCCATCATGTCCAGCACGGCTTCAAAATTGCGCTGCTCCGTCCAGCGCACAAAGCCCACCGGGTAGTCTTGACCCTTGTCTTCGTATTTGGGGTCATAACGCCCTGGCCCATAGGACGCCGACACCTGAAAAGTCAGCTCTTTTTTAAAGAAGTCGTCTCGCGACAGCTCCAGCCCGGTGACACCTACCAGCACAATGCGCCCACGCTTTCGGCACATCAATGCAGCCTGGTGCATGGGCTCGCTACTCTTGGTGGCGGCGGTAACGATGACCGCGTCTACACCACGGCCACGTGAAAAGCTCTCTGCAGCTTTTACCGGGTCTTGACCAGCAGCCAAGTCCACCACTTCGGCCCCAAACTGCCGGGCCAAATCCAGCTTGTCTTTATCAAAGTCAAGCCCCAAAACGCGGCAACCATTGGCACGCAGTAACTGCACCGTCATCAACCCAACCAGCCCAAGGCCTGTGACCACCACCGTCTCACCAAGCGTTGGCTGCACCAATCGAATGCCCTGCAGGGCAATGGCGCCCAACACGGTAAACGCAGCCTCTTCGTCTGGCACTGCATCGGGCACCTTGGCGCAAAGGTTTATAGGCACGCTCACCACTTCAGCGTGTTTACCGTTGCTGATAACCCGGTCACCCACAGCAAACCCGGCCACACCCGCACCCACCTCGGCCACCCGGCCCACATTACAGTAGCCCAGCGGCAAAGGCTGGTCTAACTTGTTGAACACCGCCTCTAGGGTGGGCTGTAGCCCGTCAGTTTTGATCTTGTCCAGCACCATGTGCACCTTGTCGGGTTGCTGGCGGGCCTTGTCTATCCAGCCGGCTTTGCCGAACTCGACCATCATGCGCTCGGTGCCGGCTGACACCAGAGTTTGGCGGGTGCTGATTAAAAGCTGGCCACGCTTTGCAGCAGGGCAAGGCACCTCGGCAACTTCGGTTGCGCCGGATTTTAAACTTTGCAGAATTTGCTTCATAACTCTTGAATCTTGTGAGCTTCCGCAATTAGCAGTGCTGGCCTCAGGAACGCTAGTACCCGGCGAGGCAAAAGCGGATCAAATTCTGTCACCTTGTCCAGCACAAAGCCTGCGTCACTTAACCATTCCCGCAGTCGACCCGGATTTATCTCGAATCTGGATACTCCTAGATATGGGAACTTGTTAGCCCCGTACAACCGAGAGGCACTGCGCACGGTTTTTTGCGTCATGCGCACCGCCGAAAATTGGGGTGGAATAGAAACTATCAGCTTACCACCGGGGAGCAGTATGCGCGCCGCCTCGCGAAGTGCCGCCTCCGGTTTTTCAAGGTACTCCATGACGCTCGAGCACAGCACTCCATCGAAACTTGCATCGCGCACTTGCGGAAGCGATTGCACGTCGCTCTGCAGCCAAGTCACCATAATGTCTTGTTCGCCGACCGTGCCCGCCTGCGCCTCCCTGAGCATGCCAGGCGAGCCGTCCACTGCCACCACGGTAGCGTGGCGCTCCAGCAGTTCTCGGGTCAATACACCCGAGCCGCACCCAAGATCTAACCAGGCTTCGCCGGACACAACATTGCGATCAAGCAAGGACCTGAAACAGGTGCGCCGACGATCAAAACTGCCCCGCGTATAGCCCTGCGCCCAGCCAGCAGCAATGTCTTCATGAAACTTCGCTCCCGTAGGCAATTCAGATTTGTTGTAACTCATTGTGCATTTTTTCATAGTTCAGTATTGCCACATTCGTTGACCCAGATGCTTGAAGCTGCCTGCAGCTCGCCAAGGCACGGTACCAGACAATCTTGACCAGTTCGTCAGGCATGGCCGGGCTGACATTCTCCACATCAAGGTGTGCAGTTACGCAAAGTATGTCGTCTGCAGAGCGAACGGTCAGAACCCGTTACTCCAGGTCCGCACGCAGTTCCCGGAAATTTAAGTTAATCCATTAAAAGCAATCATCACCTAGTCATCCGCGCTAGCCACGGACCAATTTTCCAGCGGAAACAAAGCCGGATCGGACCGGTGAACGTTCCACAAGCCAATAGTCCTGCTTCCAATCGTCGCGAATGAGGATACGAATTTCAGCGATATTGGTATCGAGGAAGCCTTTTTATAACGGCCTTATCGGAAAAAACGGTGCTAGCAGAAATCAATAACGTTCTATCTGAAAACATAAAAATACATAATTCCCTGTTACTAATTTAAACCAGTTACGTTACGCCAGACCTGCATGTAGGCGCGGAAAACCACATCAATGGTGTACATGCGCATAGCCTTTGCATACGCTTGTTTACCTAGTTGCACGCGCAACTCTTCATTGACAATTACGCTGCCAAGAGCGTCAGCCAAAGCCTGTGAGTCCCTGCTACTCACAAGCACACCTGCACGTCCTTCAAGCATTTCTGGTATGGCCCCGACTTCGGTTGCAACAATCGGGCGCCCGAGTGCCATGGCTTCAACCACAACATTTGGAAATCCTTCCGTGTAGCTGGGTAGCACGAACAAGTCACAGTTAGCCATGCGACTCATTGCGTCACAGTGAGACAGCTCGCCGACAAAATCCAAGTTTTCTGGTTCAAACTTCTGACGCAACTCTGCCTGGTAGTTGGGATCACCAGGCCCGACAATCTCCAGCCGCCAACCTTGGGGCCTAAGTATGGACCACGCCTCAACTAACTCTGCTATGCCCTTCGCAGGAATCACCCAACCAACGAATAGCACTGTCTTTACTTCAGCCGCTATTTGCACTCGCGCCGGGAGCTCAGTAACATTCACGCAATTCGGTATCAAAACAGCCCTAGCTTCCGGCGCAAATTTCTTTACTGCTGCATAAGTCGCCTGATCGATCAATATAACCGACGAAGCACGTAGCATGACTCTACGAATGATCCACCATTCAAGCGAGTTAGCGTGACTAATCGCTGGAATATTACCAAAACGAATGTGATACACCAATTTAACTCTAAAAATCGTAGTTACATACGACACAACAAAATCACGTACCGTAGCGAGTTGACCAGATGTAGTGAGGTGAACGGTATCAAATTGCCGTCTAATCAAGACATTGACGAGACGTCCCACATCTCGAAGTAATTGACCCCCCCCTCCAATTGCTCGAAGTAGAATTCCGTTATTGTAAATTGAACGCCATCGAGGTGCTGTATTTACTAAAGCCAATTCAACATCATTCCTTCTTGCTGAGTATGCCATCACCATGGATGTCCAATGGGAAATTCCACCATAGGGTGGCGGAAAAGGTGCGATCAAACAGACCTTAATTGCAACATTATTCACTTGCTATTGTCTCTCTGGACTGCGAGATGCCATTTTTATAATCATAAGCTGTCAGTTAAAAGCGTTTCGTATGCCGCGACCATCTTACCGACGGTCAGATGTTGTTCAGCGTATTTCCGTGCGTTATTTCCTAATTGCGCCCTCTCGGCATCCGGAAATCCCTCAAACCGTATGATTGCTTTGCAAATCGAATCTGGAGAAAATGGATCACATAATACCCCCCGAACACCATCCTCAACCAATATCGGATGATCACAAACATTAGAAGCGATAACTGGACAACCGGCAATAAAAGCCTCGCAAACTACATTGGGTAGCCCTTCATACAGGCTTACATGGATTAATGCATCGCACTGGTGGAGTAGCTCTGGAATATCATCTCGTTCACCTAACCACTGCCATTGGGCGGCAATTTTAGGATTTTCTAAAAGCAAGTCTTCCATTTTTCGACGGACTACTAGAGATTCAATATTATTCTCTTGTCTTCCTACCCACTTGAAAGTGGCAACATATCCACTTTCTTCATGATACTTAATTAAGGATTCAATCAACCGTATGCCATTTTTTCCTGGGTTAATTCGTCCAATGACAAGATAACTAAATTCCTTTTTTTGAAATGCTTGATACGACTTTATTTTAGCTTGAGGCATTGCGTAACCATTGTAGATCACATAAGTCTTGTGCCGAAGCCAAAAATTACTACGTAAATATTCTGAATGCGTATACGAATTTGCCACCACGTAGTTCGCTACAAAATGCAAATAACGAACTAATTTTCTTTTGAATTTTCCAGACTCTCCTGTGAAGTTACTGCGTTCGCTGACTATTAATTTCATTTTAAATGGTAGTAGCAATTTAGCCAGCTCACAATAAACATTAGGCGTACCTAAAAAACTTATCACTCCTTGATAAGAATCAGTTCGTAATAAATTTCGTATTTTAATAACAACACACCAGGAAAATCCCGGTCCCTTCTCAATTTCATGAACTTTTATGCCAGCTTCATCAATGACTGTGCGAAAAAAATGCAGCTTTGGATAATATACTAGCAGTTCAACATCATGCCCCTTTGCTTTCATACCACAGGCAAGGTTGACCATCTGCCGTTGGGCACCACCTGAACCAAGGGAATCAATAACGCAAAGTATTTTCATAATCTGGTGATCGCGCTAGATTTTTAAAAAAATCCAAGTTAGATGCACAATTAATACGCCAGATAATAAAATAAACAAATAATTTTTGTAAATGCTCCAATATTTTTTTACACGCAAATCAGGTACTATTGCAAGAACAAAAATAGGCAATAAAAATGTACCGAAGTGTCGCGTTTCAAGGCTTGTTGCTGCGATTGCTAGGATAAATCCCAGTGCCAAAAAAAACATAAACATTATGCCTGGCGTGCGCATCCATTTTTGACATTTCAGTTGACTCAATGTAATAAAAATTAAGGGTAAGAAAAAATAGAAAAATATGACATTAGTTGATTTGAAAAAACTGTAGGCACTTTCAAATTGAAAACCAATCCAAAATGGAATTGGATAAACAAATAGATAGATGCTGCCTAAAATTAAACGAACTCTCGTAGGTTGATTAACTATCAAGGATAGACCTAGCGATTCCGTACCATACTGTTCGTTTGCGATTTCGCTATAGCCCGTCTTACCACGATACATTATCGACATAATTTCTGTAAAGAAATTAAATGCCAATACGACGGCGACGAAGCATCCAATGATAATCAAAATAAAAGCAATCCGACGGCGTTGTCTTTCTACTTGGCCGAAAAACATGGAAGCAATTGCAGCCATTGCCATCGCGGCAGGCACGAAAATAAATTCGCCGCGCAAAAAGCCAAAGAAAGCACTAGTTAGCAAGCTCCATAAAATAATTTGCAGTAGTCGGTACCCAAGATCGGGCCTAGCTAAGAAATGCAGCCAAGTGTAGGCTAGTGCTGTGATAAAAAATAATATTATCGAGTCACGAATATGGATACTAGCAAATAGCCAAAACAATCCACAAGACGAAACCAACAGAGTAAGCCTACGAAAACGGTATTCGTCATTGCCAAATATTATTCTTATAATTTTAATGCCTATAACTCCACTTAGAGCAACCATAGTTGTATTTGTAGCAATACCAATATATCGAATTTTTTCAAATCCTAATGCATCAAAAAAATCATAGATAGCTCTCCATAAGACAATACCAAGCGCTCCTTCGTGAATAATTTGTATTTCAAGAAGTGTCAAATCTGCTGCGTCATGTGCAGCCATATTAAAGAACCCACCTGCGTCGCTAAACAGTTGCCCAGCATCATTTAACTGATTTGCGTAAACTGCTGCAACACCAGCCATGAGAAAACCTACACAATAAACACGGTTAAACATGCGAATCTCAGCTGCACCACCAAGCCTTGTAAGTTTCAACAGCGCGTGAGTAAGCAAAAAAAACATCGCCGAAACGACCACAGGCGATAAAGATAGATAAGAAAAAACGTTGATTAATGCACCAAGTGAGAAAAACAAGGCGTTTAATTTATTTATTCTAATGCCATTTTTACGCGGGTCAGCTCTCGAGGCGTTACGACCAGATTGGTTTTGCAATATTGGAGTGTAGGTATGTAGATCCATCATGCATTGATCTCCTTTAGCCACGCCTGCAACATTAACACCAACCAAAGGCTGTCCCGCCAGTTATGTTGCCCGTTAAGGTGCTGCTGCCAGCGCGTGTGAATTGGTTTCGGGTCCAAATACCCATCGTCTCGCAGTCGATTAATGTTAAGCAAATCGTCTGCCCATTCGCGCAACGGTCCACGCAACCAGGCGTCCACTGGCACACCAAACCCCATCTTGGGGCGCTCAATCAGCTCACGTGGTACGTGGCGGTAAAGCACCTGACGCAATAACCATTTGCCTTGCCCATTGCGCACTTTCATGCTGTACGGTAGGCGCCAGGCCAACTCGACAACCCGATTGTCAAGCAGTGGTACCCGCGTCTCCAAGCTAACTGACATTGCGGCACGATCAACCTTGGTCAGGATGTCATCAGGCAGATAGGTGACACTATCGGTCGCCATCATGCGCTGCACAGTCTCTGGAATGTGCGACAACTCCTCATCTGTAAGTCCGTACGGTAATGTGCCACCTGCTGTATTCATCACTAGTAAGGGATCCCAGTGACTGGTCATGGCGCGATAGAACGCGCCATGCGTTTCACACTGAATTAAATTTGCAACCATTGCACACTTTGCAGCGATTGACTTGTCAAAGTGCAGCCCGTTATTGTCACTAGATTTTCGTAGTAATTTATCTGCAAACGAAAGGCTTGATGAGCGTAGCAATGCATCTGCTGGTTTGCGCAGAAATTTTGGTATGTGCTGCGTTTTATGCCAAATATTTTCAGCCTTGTGATTGAAATACCGACCGTAGCCGCCAAACAGTTCATCGCCACCATCACCGCTAAGGGAAACCGTTACGTGCTGGCGGGCCAGTTTTGACACAAGATGGGTAGGAATGGCAGATGAATCACCAAAAGGTTCGTCGTACATGTTGGCAAGCAGTGGCACAACTGCCTGGGCTTGGTCAGCCGTAACATACAACTCGATGTGCTCAGTCCCTAAGTGGCGGGCCACTGAGTTGGCGCGTACAGCTTCGTTATAGCCCTGCTCGTTAAACCCGATAGTAAAGGTCTTCACGGGGCGCGACGACTGCGCCTGCATTAAGGCAACCACGGTGGACGAGTCAATGCCACCAGAGAGAAACGCACCCAGCGGCACATCAGCTAATCGCTGACCCGCAATAGCGATGCCCAATTGCGCCTCAAGGGCTTCAATTGCTTCTTGGTCAGATCCCTCAAAAGGGTCTGACTGCCCATTTGCTATCGTCTCACTTAGTGACCAGTAGGGCGTTGGACCCGGTTGAGCGTCATGCTGTGCTGCAGTAAACCGAACCCAGGTACCGGGCAGTAGTTTGCGAATACCAGACCACACACACCAAGGCGCTGGAATGTAGCCATGACGCATGTACAAAGGCAGTACGTCACGATCAATCTGATTGCAAAACGCTGGGTGTGCACGCAATGCCTTTAGCTCCGAGCCGAACAGCAAGGTGCCGTTTTGCCACCCATAGTAGAGCGGCTTTTCACCCATCCGATCGCGCGCTAGCGATAGCATGCGTTCTTGCCGATCCCACAGCGCCAGCGCAAACATGCCGACAGACTCTTTGAGTGCCTGATCAACACCCCAAAGCTGAATAGCTGCCAATAAAGTCTCAGTATCCGAATGTCCCCGCCAACCCCGATGCCCAGCGCGTTCCGCTTTTTTTCGGATTTCCAGATGGTTGTATATCTCGCCGTTGTAGACCAACGCGTATCGCCCAGAGTCAGACAACATGGGTTGGTGACCAGCCGTTGACAAATCAATGATCGACAACCGCCGATGACCCAGAGCAATGCCAGCGCTGCCATCAATCCATGAGCCAGCATCATCTGGTCCGCGATGGACCAAACTGTTGCACATTTTAACTGTGATTGATTCCGCGTCCGCCTCGTTAAAGCCGGAAGGTTTGAAAAACCCGGCTATGCCGCACATACGGGATTCATCTTAGGAAGTTTTCTGAAAACCATTTCATGACAACCCAAACTAGTCGCCAGGGTGCCACGTTCTAAAGCAAAGCCGCGCACTTGCATGTATTCTTGAAGTAAGTCATAGCGAGCGAACTCAAAAGGAAATCCGCCCATCCAATCAATCAGGTCGTGCATTATGCTCATGCCGCGCTTCTTTTTGTAATCAAGCAAGGGACGGATAGCAATCATGGGCTTGAGTTTCAGAGTGTATTTCAAAATGTTCAGTACGTTCGTAATAAGCCCCAAGCTGTAGGCGTAAACAACGTTTAACGGATTTGGCAATTTGTTATAGATATATTTAATTAGCCACCAAATATGTGATTTGAGACCCTGGTCGTTGTAAATGGCAATAAATAGCTGCCCACCTTCTGCAACGCGATCAATTGCATTTTCAATACCCAACCACATTGCTCCAGTGTGGTGCAGTACGCCACACGAATACACCACATCATAGTGACCTAGCTTGGCTAGATAGCCCGCATCGAGGGCACTGCCCTGCTCGACATTCCAATTCAGGCTATCAGGAAAATAGCGCCGACGCAGCTCTGTCGTACAAGCGACAGAGTGAAGGTCATAATCAAAAGAATGAACTTGCGCACCAAGTCGCCGTGCCGCAAGGCTAAACATACCACTACCGGAACCTATATCAAGAAAGCGTTTGCCGGATAGCGTTTCGACGTTGAGCATTTTGCGAAGTGAGGCTTCAGCTTCGTTGATTCGCCTATCGTCAAGAACGGTGAGAAAGCGAGACCAGTTAGCGCCGAAGGCGAAACGTTGTTTGTCATCAGAAAATGCCATTTTGCCAAGTGCTTAAATAATTACAAATAGTTGGAATGCGAAAACATATGATTTTTCAGAGCCACTGATACACGCAAACGCTCTGACTGATTCAACAAAAGCCCCCAGCCCATCAACAACACAGCCAATAGGCTTCCAATCAAGGCCAAGTTGCCGACACTAGTCCCAAACTGTTGGCCCAGCCAAGTTGCCGTCAGTCCAAAAACAAGAGTCGCTGAAATTAACAAAATTACAGGTGTGTAGTGCCAAGGCAAGTGGTAAGCGCATTGCGCCAACCAAGATGAAATCAGCGCTCTGACAATATGCCCGAGCAGTACGCCCAAGCCAACACCTAACAGTCCAAATACAGGTGCAAAAAACCAGATGCCTACCAAGGTGCTTGCGATAGCTACTGAATAAGAATATAGATTGAGATAACTACGCTTAGATATACCTATGCCAATCTCGGTGATCCAGCTGATTGCCTGAATGGCAAGTCCCATCGCCAGTGGAAAGACCATGACTACGGCACCGCTGTAACGATCAGTGGCCAGAAGGTGCACCAGCGGTTGAGCCAGCAGAGTCAAGACCAGCGTGGATACGCACATCCCTAACACAAATAGCTTCAAGACCCAGTTGTAGGTCTGGATGGCATCTGACTGCTTATACAAGGAGAGTGAAAATGGGCCCCATGCAGTCTGAAAGGCACCTACCAGCAAACCAATAAGCATGGCGATTTTGGTTGCTGCTGCATACAAGCCCAAATCTTGTGCACCGAGCATATCATTGGTCAATGTGCGCTCGAGAGTTGGTGACAAAGCACTCAAAACACAAATCACGCCATACGGAATGGCAAATGGCAACATTTCACGCAGCCGCCGAAAGTCTTTCGGTCGAGTCAGCCACTGGTGCACGAAGAACAAACCTAAAACGCCAAATGTTACGCTAGTGATCAGGCTAACGAACAGTACACCCTGAATTCCCGCATCGAAGAACATTACAGTAATCAGCAGCAGTGCTGCCTGCACTACGGTGAACCCGAGTGACGTAATCAAAAACTGCGTACGGGCAAAGGTCCACTTTAGCAAATTTTGCGTAAAGTTGATGAGAAGCAGAAACGGCAGTTGCAGCAGCACTATCTTGAAAAGCCTCACACGATCAGGAGCCTCAATCAGAAGCGTCGTTAACCAATCCGCACTCAACCAAAGCAAAGGCAAGAGCAAGACCAGGCCAGCCAACTGGAACAACAGCGACTGCGAGATCAATTGGCGTCGATCTACAGCATCTTCAAGTTCATAGAAAAAGCGGGCAATGGCGCTGTCCTGGCCGAAGATGAAAAAAATACCCAAAAGACTGCCCAGCACCATGAAGTAGTCAAGTACGCCGTATTCAGCCACACTGAAATGACGCGCAAGTAAGGGAAAGGTGATCAACGCAAAGGCCTTGCTGACGGCCGCTGCACCACCATAGATGGCTGAGTCCTTAAGCAAAAAGCCTAGTCGACCTTTTAGCGAAAGTCCCGCTGGAGTCGCAATCTGCACCTCAACCATGCAGGCCTTGATGCACCGCGATAGTATTCGAACTATCAGTGGCTGCCTTTGGCGTCATTAGTATGTCCAACCATTTCTTCGCAAGATCAATGCCGTTATGCCGGTTAAACCACTCCTTCGCTCCACGTCCAATCTCTTCTCGCTTTTCGGGATGATCAGCCATATCAATTAAGTGCTGAACGATATCATTTTGATTGCGCACTGGCAGCATGGGTGGCGGTGGGTACCCATAGATTTGATCGAATTCACCTTCATCAAAGTTGAACCCTTGCAATAGCGGTTTCGCGCTGGCCAAGGCCTCCCACCCGGTACCGCCCCAAATCATTCTAGGTACATTATAAAATTCCCCGACTCCAATGGAGACGCGAGAAAGTAACCACATAAGTTCTCGTCTATTCATCTTGGGTAACCAATGAATGTAAGAATCGATTTCAAGTTCAGCGGCAAGGAGCCTAGTGGAGGCTACATCCGGGCCATATTCAACTACCAAAAGTTTTGACTTGAGATCAGGTCTAGCTTTTAATAGCGCAGCAAATGCATGGAGCAACCAATCATTGTTTTTATTCTCTTTAATCCAGGCCTCTGGTGAATAGTGACCCGGGTTGCACCACATCAAACGTGACTGATTCAGAAGTGTGAAATCAGAATTAGCAATAGCGTCCCAAGCATCACACAAAACTTTGTTAGGTGGAGCCTCCGGTAGCAGCCCCTGTTCGTATACCATGGGTATGGCGAGCTTTAGTGGCGTAAGTCCAAGATCAAGCAGAACATCCTGTGTGATTCCCATTTCAGCATTCAATACATTTCTTGCTGCTTGTATACCTGCCTTTTGTCTTTTCGCAACACGGGTGAATATAAACCTGTTGATGCCAAGCCTACCGGAAAAATGCACGAGAAATTCACCAGTGCGAAAGAACTCCACACCAGATGAATAGGGGAAAAAAATATCTAAATCAATCCCAGCACGATTCAAGGTGGCTGGTGAAATACCTGAACCAATCAGACGATCATAGCCGGCGTAATCACTGCGAATCTGATTTTTTGACACAGGAAGAACATTGACATCATTAAGCCAAAACCATGATCGGATCATCGAACGTAATCCCATAGCCCATGAGTAAGGAAAGCCGAGGGCCGCTACGGGTGCATTAGGAACTGCTGTCTGATGAATATATGGCTGCCACCTTCCGATATCCCAACTATCACAATCTGGTTTAAAGTGACTTAATGAACCTTGTCCGTCATTCGCATACAACAACAAATGCGCATCCGCTCCCAAGTCACGGAAGTACCGCATTAGAGCAAAGTTGTTATTGTTCATGTTTCCGATTAAGCCGATCTTCACTTCAATATTTCCTCTAGCTTTTCTAGATTCGGAAAGTTCACCAGCACCCCCATCCCCTTCTTCTGAAATACAACCATACTGCCGAGTGCAACAGCAGAGGCATTCGCTTGTTTTACCACTTGAGCAATATGATCGACCGTTCCCGCGCCGCCATGGGCGATAACCGGGATTGACACAGCATCTGTAACTCGCCTCACTAGGTCAAGATCAAATCCTTCCCAAGTACCTTCACGGTCTACTGAGGTCAGCAGAATCTCGCCCGCTCCCAGCCGTTCGACTTCCCTTGCCCACGCCACCGGATCGCGTTGTGTGTTGCGTTTACCACCCAGAGTGCGCACCGTCTGTTTGCCAAATAGACCTACTTTGACGTCTATTGAAGCAATGACAGCTTGGCTACCGTAATGGCTAGAAATTTGGTTTATTAACGTTGGGTTGTATGCTGCAGATGCATTGATCGCTACCTTCTCAAATCCGATGTCGAAAACTGCTTTAGCCTGGTCTAGACTGCGGATGCCGCCCCCATAACCGAGCGGCATGAAACATTCGTTAGCAATGTCCGCCAACACCTTGAGATTGGGGCCGCGCTGTTCGCGAGAGGCGGTGATGTCGAGAAACAACAACTCGTCAACCTCAAGTTCATTGAAAATACGTACGGTATTAGCCGGGTCGCCCACATAAGTGAATTTACCAAAGCGCACAGTCTTAACCAAACTTTCGTCGCGCAGTAACAGCGCAGGGATGATGCGAGTGCGAAGCATGGTCATATTTCTGCGAAATTTTTGAGAACTTGCATGCCGAAGCGATGGCTCTTTTCAGGGTGAAATTGCACGCCATAAATGTTGTCGCGCCCGATGGCTGAATCGAAATCGATGCCGTAGTGGGTACGCATGATCGAATGGGCTGGGTCGTCCACATGCACGCAATAGGAATGAACGAAGTAGTAGCGCGGCGCCTCACCCACCTGCATGGTGAGCAAGCTCGGTGAATTCGACTGTGCAACGTTCCAGCCCATGTGTGGCACTTTGAGGCCGTCTTGTTTCGGAAATCTCGCCGTTTTACCGGGAATCCAGTTCAGGCCGGGAATCGTACCCTCTTCGCTCGACCCAGTAAGAAGTTGCATGCCCAGACATACCCCTAGGATGGGTGCTTTCTCGACCAACGCTTTGTGATCAAGCACTTCACGCAGACCAGGCACGGTGTTGATGCAGTTCATTGCGGTGTCAAAAGCGCCCACACCAGGTAGCACGAGCTTCTGTGCCTGCTGGATAACTGCCGGGTCAGACTCGATACGAGCGTTTACCCCGATGCGCTTAAACATGTTAAGCATGGAACCCAGATTGCCCATTCCGTAATTAACGATGGTGATCATGTGGGGGCTTTGGTTGGGAAACAGTATTTTAAGTAAAAGCTCATCGGCACTAGATTGGATTTCGCTAGGGCAAAGAATAGTGGGCGCAGTCGCTCGAACCTCTTCTTATACGTCTTAAAATCCCGCCACGTTCTAATCGGTCCGGCCATAATTTGCAGGTACTGCTCATCGGAAATATTGAGTCGCTTCTTGACATAGGTAATTAATTCTGGATCTGGCATCACCGGTTGCCGGTAGCGTTTCATCGCTTCGTCTCTATCGATGGCACCGCGGCGTACATCTGCGGCAAGTGTTAGATTTCGGTAGTCAGTATTAAAGCGTTGCGGAAGCCACACCGTATGAGCGAATGTCGATGCTCTATTTTCTAAATGATGACCACCATAGTATTTCCAACCAGTTTTCTCGATTAGTTCCTGACGCGCAGCCTCTTTGGAATAACTCATATACCAAAATGGGCGGATGAATTTCTGTCGATATACCAGCGCCCATTTCATGAACTGGAAAAAAGTTAAGTTGGGAAATGTTTCTCGCTTCTTCGTTCCAAACCTATCGTGAATACTCGCAACATAAGCGCCGTCGAGGTAATTAGATCCGACTGGTGACAACCCTTCTGCGACAAACGAGTGTCCTTCTAATATGTATCGAACGCCATATCTTGCAGCGGTACTACGGAGAACCTGAACAAACGCAATGTCTGTATCTGCATCAAACTCGGCTACGCCTGCGAGCAGAAATGATTTCTTGATATCATCAACCTCCTTGTTGTCAACGACGTGTGTAAACAAATCGATATCGAGCGCTGAGGTTACTTTCCCAATATTCATGGTTGCCACAGCACTATTCCATGTGTTGTCGTAGTGGACAGCAAGAGGTCTAAGTTTCCATTCCTTTGCCTTAATCAACAAATATGAAGAATCCGTACCTCCGCTGACACCAATAACGCAATCATATTTCTTGTTTTTGCCATCACGTTTTATATCTTCAACGATTTTTGCGAGAAGTTGATCTCCTTTGACCATGCCAGTGCCAAACTCATCAGTTAACTTCTCAACTTGATGACAATAGTTGCAAACACCATGGTCATCGTAGGATATATTTGAGATGCGATCATCATATATGCATCGCGAGCATATTTTCTCGACGGCGCCATTAAAACTTAAGGCATTCATCATTTTTTAAAATTTAGATATTCATTAGAGATAAGCATTCGCACGCCGTTTTTATTCGGTAGAAATTTATCATCAAAATTAGATGGAGCTATTTCATCAAAAACGACCGCGTGACAAATGGAGCTTAACGTAGTAAAAATAATTCCAGATTCAGAATGACCTGATTGGAAAATCGGCGCTTGAATTGGAATATCAGTATTTGGTATGCATTTGGTCAATTCAAATTTATTGTTAACCCGCAAGCTTTCCAGCACCTGAGTATCGTGGGTAACAAACCAGGTTGCCGGCGCCCCTGAAGTTTCAGCAAGTTCAATACAATCCGCGAGCACCACATCGCAAGCCCAATCGATATTGAATGTTAGCACGATTACCTCATTGATCTGCGCATCCACATTGCAGTCTGAGACGTTTAGCCATCTGTGCTTCTTTTGTTGATGCAAATCAAGATCGTGAAAACTCATGTCAAATCACTTAGGAGTACGATGTTCGACTTCAGTCCAGCTGCTACCAGTTCTGATTTCAGTTTTTCTCCGAACGTTCGCGAACCAATTAAGACCGTTCTTGGTGAGTCAACAAACAATTTTTCTCGACTGCCAACGGGTGATTCAAACGGCGGATAGTACTTGCCCTGAATTCCGACTGCATCATCATAAAAAAGAAATCTGCCCCCAACAGGGGCAAAGTTCAATAAACGACTCGGACAGTACATGCCGACATCACCCAATTCAACCCAGTGCGCAAGTGCTTCCTGGACGTTTGATCGGACTTTCGGAATATTCGCAGTAAATGTCTCAAGATTTGAAATGCAGGCCTGGCTGACATCCGTTCGTAGATTGCTTTCAGCGAGTGTACCAACTGCAAAGAGCGAGCGCCCAAATCGTCCGACCTCTACAGCAGCAGCAAATCCGGCCTCGGCCAGAGTATTTTCCAATGAGCCCGACGTGAAGTAATGGAAGTGCTCATGCAACAGAATGCTAGGATCGAATGCTGCAATCTCATCCGTGCAATCTGGAACCGCCAAGATTATCTTGCCGGCTGGTTTTAACTGCGTCTTGACGCTATTGAGAAATGCCTTTGTGTCTTTTATGTGTTCGAGAACCGTATAAAAGACAATTGCGTCAAATTGACCGCGGATATGTTCCGATGGAAAGAAGTCATTGACGACTTGTACGCCATGCATTTCCCAGTAGCGCTGGTAGCCCCGCCCTGGTTCGATGCTTGAGACCGCCCAGCCAGCTCGTGCCAGGCATTTGCTCATAAATCCAGTTCCGGCTCCGATCTCGAGCAATGCTCCACGATCTGGCGACGACTGCTCGATAAATCGCATAAAGTCTTGAACATAGGGGCGCCCGAGTTCCGTGTTGTCGGAAGGCGTCCCCATTTCGTTGCCAACCCTGTAGGCATGACCAAGGGCTTCATCCAAGCCGGCGTCTACGGCTTGTTCCAACCGGCCGAGCGCGTGATTGATTTCTAACCGGAATGGATAGACATTGGGTAGCCCCGCTGGATTTTCCGGTGTCGCCATTGCCCCCAAGCAAAATGGCATATCAGGAATCACAAGCGCTACACTATTCATCACGTATTCGCCTCAAAGTCTTCCAACGCCATGTTTGCGATGGAGTGCGCCAAAGTAATGGCCGGTGACCATTTGTAGTATTCCTTGGCCCGCTTTATCGAATAGCGTGCTGTCTCACCGTCGCGCGGGTCGCTTTGTATGGCTTTTTCAATCGAACCGGCTCCGATGGCCGACACGACAGCTTCTGCAAGTTTCGACATGGTTGTCGGCACACCCGATGCTACGTTCAGAACCATGGTCCTGGGTTGATCCAATATCCTCACTATCAGGTCGGCAACGTCTGCAGTGTCGATGAAATCTTGCTCCCGTGTTCCGTCGCCCCAAATTCTGATCGTTCCGCTCTCTCGGGCTGTCGCGATAAACCTGCTCAACACCAACTGCGGCTTTAGGCCTGCTCCGATTGGTGCCGCCAATCGAAGTACGGTCGAGACTCCTTCAGAGAGGAACATCTTTTCACCATCCGCTTTGGCGGCAAAGTAAGGCGACGTGATGATGACTTGCGATTGATCATCTTCATGCTTGATATCTGCAGCCGATCTGTCATACAGGCCACAAGTCGACATGTAGATCACTGGCACACCCGCTTGGCCCTGAAGATCACGAATGTTGCGATCCATCCGGCGCGTACAGTCTGCCGAAGCGTCATTGTCCGGATAGCTCACGCTGTGGGGCACCGCAGCTGCAAGGTGTACGATCGCTGAAATCTTGGGCAGATAACCTGCAAGCGGACCGAGATCGCTCGCGAGATCGACTGGCAAGGCTTGCGACAGTGTATGGGGCTTGCGACGGTGGGTCGCTGGGAGAAAGGGGATTGCTGACTCCTGCAATTTCTTGCAGAGCTCCCTACCAACAATTCCATCAGATCCAGTTACTAGAATCATAGGAGAGCCTCAGGAGTCCTTCGTTTCGATGAGGCTACGTAGAATGGTGGCCTCTTCGTAGAAAAAATCCTTCTCGATGGCGGCGTTATAGATGTGCCTTTGTATCAAAACATCTGGTTCGTTGTAGCCAACCATCGCGCGCAATGAGGTGGTCCCCGAAAACCGCGGATTGATCTCAAAAACCTTTATCACGCCATCGACGAGACGACATTGAATGTTGACCGGGCCCCGTACGCCGATCGCCCGGGCAATTTCCCGACATTGGTTCGTCACTTCTGGGAAGCGACCTATTTGCCCCTGACTAACCCCCGAACTGATGACCAGTCTGGATCCAAGCTCCGTCTTCTTCGTCCGATTGGGAACGGCCATGCGAATATTGAGTTGGCCTGTGAGCGCACGTTTGACTGCAATTGCGTTGATGTAGTCGCCATTCATGTCATGCAGCACGCCAACGGTAAACTCTTGGTCAGGCGTCCCGACATATTCCTGGATAAAGAATTTTATCTGGTTATCGCCGAGATTCAAATATTCGGCGAGACCATCGAGTTCCCTACGATCCTGTGCAATATAGACATTTGCCGATCCACCGCCGCCTACTGATGGCTTCACGACTACCGGGAACCAATCGATGGTAGACAAGTCGTTCTTCGTGGCTATAACCGTAAACCTCGGAGAATCGAAGTTCAACTCGATCAGTCGTCGATTCGTTTTCTCCTTGTCCATACACAGTTCAATCACAGAACTGGGATTGATGGGAAGAAAGACACCACGTCGCTCTATTTCGTCACGGTGCTTCGCAAAAAGCTTTAATTCAGGCTCACAGCCATGAAAAAGCGCCTTGATTTGATACTTGTCAATCAACCCAAAGAGTTGTTCCATGTAATCCGGCGCGTTTGCAAAAGGGAGTACTGCACTCTGGTCAACCAGATTGAACTGCGGACAATTCGGGTTGGCATCTGCACCTACAATCCAGTAGCGGCCCTGCTCTGCGAGTTTAATTGCCTTAAGAATCTGCTCGCCGTGGCCACCGCCACCCATTGCTGTCACTAATACATTGATCATAATTTCGTTTCTATTTTGGTTAAAACTTGACCCGTGAGGTTTGGCGTTCTTCTCTCGAAAAGCTCCAATACGGAAGAATGTAATTGATTGCGAACATGCGTAGGCATTACAGTCACTGCGTCATCAATGCTATAGCGGTATATCGAGACTGCCCGAGTATCGGCGTTAAAGATTGCACAGGAACCGTAACGGCCATCATCGCGTGGCAAACCGCAACTACCGACATTAACAAAAGTTGTCGTATTCACTTTTTTAATGAAGGGATAATGACTGTGCCCCATAAATACAAAATCTTCGCTAACATTATACTGGTTTAGATCACTGTCCGGATAGACATACTCGTTGCTAAAATCATTTGGGCCACCGTGTATAAATAAGACGTTTGACCCGGAATATGTCGCCCGCCAATGGGTCGGCCATGATTTCAAGAAAGCAATGTGCTCCGGTGTTAACTTACTGCGAACAGGCTGGTGCTGATAGATCGGCTCACGATTGGGTTTGGTTAGTTGATTCAATACCATCAATTCGTGATTACCAAGAATGCACCTCACTTCTTTCCCCATATTGAATAGTTCTTCAACAACCTCAATCGAAGGGATATAGCCCAATGCATCGCCCAAAAAATAGAACTTATTTACTCCGAGGTGCCTGAGATGACTGATCGCAGAACGAAAGGCAGCGATGTTGCCGTGGGCATCTGACAAGATTCCGATCATAGACAATCCTTCATCCACGCCTCCACATTCAGCAGCGACCAAATGAGCAGCCGCCGGTTCTCTTCGCCACGAAGGTGCTGCTCGACCAGGGGTACCACAGCTTGACGGTCTAGCACGTCATAGATGCGGGCGTTACCGTTGAGCAGCGTGCGCTTCACAAAGTCGATGCTCTCGCCCTTGAACCAACTGGCATCAGGTGAAGAAAACCCTTGTTTCGCGGCGCGGGTAATGTCAGTGGGGATGTAACGGCTCATCATGTCGCGCAGAATCTGCTTGCCGTCGTTGGTCTTCTGGAAGTACTGGCCTTGTTTGTCACCGGGTTCGTTCTCGTTGATCTTCAGCACCTCGGCCAAGTTGTTGAGCTTCATGCCCACCGGGCATTGCATGGCAAAGTCCACCAAGTCGTTGTCCATGAAGGGCACGCGGTTTTCCAGGCTATGGGCCATGCTAAGTTTGTCTTCAACCACCAACAGGCCGTGCAGAAATGTCTTGGCCTCAAAGTAGAGGCTGTGGTTGATGTAGTCCTCGGGGCGCTCGAGCATGTTGTCGTGTGTGGCAAACACATCGCGGAAGATGTCGCGGGTCCACACGCCTTCAACCTCGGATTGCACTGGTGCAAACATCTGTTTGAGCTGGCGGTTGTCTGCCAGACGTTGCCAATACTGGTAGTACTGGTCGATGTACTGTTCAAAATTCTGACTGCTAGCCGCGCGGTAATAGCGCCACGGGTAGCCGCCAAAGAGTTCATCACCGCCGCTGCCCGAGAGCACGACTTTTACAAATTTGCTGGCCAGTTTGGCTGCGTAGTAGTTGGGGTAGCTTTGACCCACCCGGGGTTCTTCCAGATGCCGGGCTACTTGGGGCAAGCAGCGCTCCATGTCACCGGCCTTGAGCACCATTTCGTAGTGCTCGGTTTTAAATCGAGCCGACATGGCCTCAGCTTTTGAGCGCTCGTCAAAGGCCAGTTCGATGCCCGACGCCGAACTCAGGTCGAAACCGCAGGTGAAGGTTTTGAGGTTAGGGAAAGATTGCGCAGCGATGGCGGTGATGGAGCCGCTGTCCATGCCGCCGCTCAAGTAACTACCCAGTTCGACATCGCTCACCAGTTGGCGGTTGACGGCCTGGCGGAACAGGCGGTCGAGCTCTTCCAGGTATTCTTGCTTGCTTGCCGGGTGGTCGGGCTCGCGGAAGCGGTAGTCCCAGTATTGGGTAAGCTTGAGCGTGGGCGTGTCGGCGTTGAGGTCGAGCGTGGCGTGGTTGCCGGCTGGCAACAGGTGCATGCCTTGCAGCAGGGTGCGGTCGGTAAAGATATTCTGGAAGGTGAAGTATTCCAGCAGGGCTTGTTTGTCGAGCGTGCGCGCGAACTGCGGTTGGGCGGTGATGGCTTTTTGCTCCGAGGCAAACGCGAAGCTGTGGCCTTGTTGGGCGTAATACAGCGGCTTGATGCCATAGCGGTCGCGCGCCAGCAGCAGGGTACGCGCTTTGCGGTCCCACAGGGCCAACGCAAACATGCCGTTGAATTTGAGCAGTGCGTCGGTGCCCCAATAGGCTAGGGCATGCAGCACCACTTCACTATCAGTTTTACTCCTGAACCAGTAGCCGGCGGCCTCTAACTCAGTGCGCAGTTCGCGAAAATTGTAGATCTCGCCGTTAAAGCTCAGCACATGGCGATGGTCGGTGCCGATCATCGGCTGATGGCCAGCGGGCGACAGGTCGAGAATGGCTAGGCGCCGGTGGCCAATGCCCACATTGCCCTCGATCCAGTGGCCTTCGCCATCGGGGCCACGGTGGGCGATTGCATCTGTCATCTTTTGCAGAACAACCGGCGACACGGGAGCGTCGTTCAGATATATAAGACCGGCTATACCGCACATGAGATCATCTTTGTGTTATCTGTTTAGATTCTGGTTGATGAAGAGTTTGATCTCTTCCACCGGGAAGACATGGCCGCCATCATGGATGGTCACCTCCACGTTCTGCAGGGGCTCAATATAGTTAGCCGTAAAGCGGGTGTCGGCCTCGATCTTGTAAAAGTCGGTCTCACCACGGCCCCACGTGAAGAGCCACTTTGAAGGACTGTTCCCAAGAGAATCGACCAAATAACTGGCCTTGGCCAGGCGAGAATAGCCGGGCACGTTCACCAATTGATTCGACCCAGACCACTCCAGCTGATCGAAGAGCAGGCTGTGCCCAGATGAGACGATAGCAAGGGTGGGTTTGGACTGAAGTGCATTCAGCATCGTGGCGCCGCCTCCCTGCGAAAGCCCAGCTAACACGGTTTTGCCGAAACAGCCCTTCATCCATTTAACGAACGCCAGCGACTGCGTCAGGTAGCTTACAGAGTACGACCCGCCACGATTGATGTGGTAGTTCCAAATCATGTCTCCGGTCAGTTTTGTGCCGCTGCCGTTGTGCCAAGCGAGGGCATCCTCGTTCGGTTTGACAAAGGTATAGACATGCGGCACAGAAGCAAGCGCGCTCAATATCCCATAGTGGTAGTTGGCGGGCTCTCTGTCATTGATCGCCGTTGATTGGTTGAACCCTGATCCGGGAATAATCAATGCCGAGGCCCCTGAACTGCTGCAAGATTCCGGGAGCTGCCCATACGCAAGGGAATAGTGTTTTCGGCCCTGATAGGTGAACGTGACGCGAACCGCCTGCTTCGAGGTGGTAGCGTCGGACAATTGCACGGCACCTTGGACAACGATGCAGTCATAGCAGTATTCAAAGTTTTCTGCCAGCATGAAGATGCTGTTGTTGAAGCTACGAATGTCCGACACCGACTTAACGGGCTTCTCCAGGAGCCATCCACCTGCAACAGGGTCGGGAAACGCAAATCGCAGCAGTTGAGCATCGTCGATCTGCGAAGACACATCGTCGGCAAGGATTGCCGACATCAGGTTCGGGTCCACAGCGCAGACATTTTTCGCGGCAGGTTCGTCGATCGGAGCACCGCCGCCGCATGCGGAGACCAGCGCTGCTGCGGCCAGGGAATTAATGAATACTGCGGTGCTTCTTACAGGAAGCAGGAGTGCTGTTGTGGTCACGTGCATAGCGTGAACTCAAGGACGTTCCGAATCACAAAGTTCTGCTCTTCGTCGGTCATGCCGTGAAACAATGGCAGAGAAATGCTGCAATCGTTGGCGGCGTATGCGTTTGGGTAGTCAGAGGGCTCCAAGCCATATTTTTCCCGATAAAAAGTCAACATATGAACTGCGTGAGTGGCCGGACGGGTTGAAATGCCAACTTGTTGCAGCCGGTCCATCCAATCGTTTCGTGCCTTGTTAATGCGAGGCACTGACTCTGGTGTGATGGGTTCAGGCTGAAACAGGCAGGGGTAGCTTTGGTAGCCGTGCTCGAAACCCTCCAGGTGCACAGGGGTCTTCAGCCAAGACAGGTTTGCAAAGGCCACGTCATAGACTGCGGCTAGCCGCTGACGCTCCGTGATGATGTCAGCGGCACGATCCATTTGAGCGGAACCCAAAGCAGCCTGTAGATCAGTCATGCGTTGGTTATAACCTGCGTCTGGGTGGTCCGCCAGCAAGTACGGGCGGGCACCCAAGTGACGTTGCAGGTCTGACATGGCTGCGCCGTGGTCGCGCAGGCGGCGGAGTTTGTCTGCCAAAGCGTCGTCATTGGTGGTGATCATGCCGCCTTCGCCGGTGGTGATGGCTTTGCGCGGGTGAAAACTGAAACACCCTGTGTCACCTAGAGTGCCGACGTGCTGGCCGTGGTAACGACTGCCAAAGCCGCAGGCGGCGTCTTCCACCACCCAAAGACCGTGTTGCTTGGCAATCTGATTGACTTCAATCATCTCGGCCGCTAGGCCAAACAGATGCACCGGGATAATGGCCTTGGTTTTGGGGGTGATTTTTTGCTTGAGCTGTTCGACGTCGATGTTGAAGGTGTTGAGGTCGATATCGCAAAACACCACGGTGCCGCCCAGATGCTCAACCACGTTGGCGGTGGCGATCCAGGTCAATGCGGGGACGATGACTTCGTCTCCGGGCTGTAAGCCTAACGCTGCCAGAGAGAGGTGGAGTGCCGTGGTGCAGGAAGTGACGGCAATGGAATGCTTGGCACCGGTGAAAGCGGACCATTTTTCTTCGAACTCGCGCACTTTGGGGCCTTGCACCAGCCAGCCGCTTCGCAAGGGGCCCAATACGCTTTGAATTTCGGCCTCGGTGAGGCTGGTGCGGGCGATGGGGACGTTCATCTTGTTGGCGGCGCTCATGCGGGCAGCCCTACAGCTTGACGACGCGCAGCTACTTCTGTTTTGTGCGATGCGCGCCACTCTATGAGACGTTTTAAACCTTCACGCAGATCGATGGTTGCAGTAAAGCCGATTTCATTGGCCGCTTTTTTGGGGCTACCAATTCTGTTACGAACAAGTGTGGCCTGGCTGCGCGGCGCGTAAGTGATGGGCTTGTCGCACCCTGTAAGATCAAGAAGCATTTCTGCGAGTTCTTTCAGTGACGTGCGTTTGCCCGTGCCGACGTTGTAAAACTGGTCAACCGCATCGGCTTTCATAGCGCAGACGTTGGAGAGGCCACAGTCTTCAACGGCCACAAAGTCAAACGCTTCAGAGCCATCGCCCATGATGGTGGGGCTTTGTCCCTTGTCGATGGCATCCAGCATTTTCATGATGACGGCAATATAGGCACCATGGTAGTCTTGGCGAGGACCATAGACATTCATGTAGCGCAAACCAACAAAGTTGAGTTTGTAGCGGTGGTGAAAAGCGCGGAGCATCGCCTCGCCACAAATTTTGGTAGCACCGTAGAAGTTTTGGTTGTTAAAAGGGTGGTCTTCTTCCATGGGCTCGCGGACAGCATCACCATAGACAGATGCGGAGGATGAATATACGAGGCGCTTCACACCTTTTGCCACGCATGCTTCCATGACATTGAAGGTGCCACGAACATTTACGTCAAACGCGCTTCGGGGATATTCATGACACTGTAGCAACCAAAGAGCAGCCAGGTGGAACACGCCATCAGCGCCTTCAAAGGCAGACTGAAGAATGTCGGTTTGCATGACGTCACCGCCCACATCATAAATTTTTACCCGCGGGTCTTTGAGGGCATTGTTTAAGTTTTCACGGGTGCCGCGTAAAAAGTTGTCGTAAATTAATACTTCTTTGACATCTTCTTTGAGCAAACGATCAACGGTGTGAGAGCCGATGAGACCGGCTCCGCCAACGAGAACCAGCTTCTTTCCACGAATGTCCATTTTTTATCTCCTAAAGTTCAATGCAAATTAAGATGAAGCATGACTTCATCGGCGATCGCCATCGATGCCGTCAGCCCTGGGGATTCGATTCCATATAGATCTACCAGCCCACTGACCCCATGACTTGATCGACCCAATATCAAAAAATCGTCGACCAGTTGGCCTTCACGAAAAATTTTTGGGCGCACGCCTACATAGGCCGGGGCCAAAAGGTCGACATTACAACTCGGCCAATAACGCCGAATTGCTGCGGCAAAACCAGTTGCCTTGCTGATTGAAACGCTATATTCAGGATGGTCAACCCACTCAACATCGGGACCAAAACGTGCTTGCCCCGCTAAATCGAAGGTCAGGTGAACACCAAGGCCGCCGGGTTCCGGTACAGGATAAATCAGTCGTTTGAAGGGCACTATGCCTTGATAAGAAAAGTAATTGCCCTTGGCGAATTTTCTTTCGAATTGTTGACCCCATGGACTCAAGGACGCAGTCAGTTCCGGTGCATTCAATCCTGCGGCATTCACCAAGTATCTGGCCGATAATTGGAAATCCTCTTGATCGGATACGTTGAGCCAAAATCTGTCAGCTTCGCTATAGATCGATTTAACAGTCGAATTCAGTGCAAGAACACCGCCAGCTGACTCAAAGTCACCAAGGAATGATTGCATTAGTGTTTGTGTGTCAACAATGCCGGTATTAGGTGACACCAATGCAGCTTCACATTTCAACTCTGGCTCTATTGCAATTGCTTCGTTGCGGTCGATGAGGTAAGTATCGGTAACGCCATTTGTCACGGCACGTAAAGAAAGATCTTCGAGATATTCAAGTTCCGATTTTGATGTTGCGACAACCCACTTACCGATTTTTTGGTGGGGTATGTGACGATCCAGGCAGTATTGATATAACTGTTGCTTACCTTTGACGCACAATCTGGCTTTAAGTGAGTCGCTTCGATAGTAAATGCCGGCATGAATGACTTCACTATTGCGCGAGCTGATACCTTGTCCTATCGAAGCCTCGGCTTCAATAATCACCGTATCAATGCCGCACATCGCCAGACGGCGAGCGCAAGCAAGGCCTACTAGCCCTGCTCCAATGACAACAGCTTCGGTTTCAAATACTTCGGACATTATGCAGATCTAAATACTGTTCAGCTTGCGCTGAGGCACGAAACGATGCGGGTTTGATCTTCCGCACTGAGGTCCGGACCCATTGGAAGGCTGAGAACTGCAGACGACGCCCACTCTGCCACTGGAAAATCACCGAGAGAGTTCCCGTAGCACTGATAGGCAGGTTGTAAGTGTAGAGGGACCGGGTAATGAACAGTTGTCGGAATACCTTCGCCGTTCAAGCGTTTCACAAGGGCGTCCCTGTCTTTAACTTGCACGGTGTACTGAGCAAAAACACTGGTGCATTCCGGCGCGAGATAAGGGGGAACAACAGAAGGACATTGCGTCGACAGATGTGCCGTATAGCGAGCACCGACTCTCTGCCGCTGCTCAACTTCCCATTCAAATCGCTCGAATTTTGCCAGCAGGATTGCCGCTTGCAATGTATCTAAACGACCATTGATACCGATGCGCGGATGGTGGTAGCGACGATCTTGCCCATGTACACGAATCTCCCGCATGGCTTTTGCGATGACATCGTCATTGGTGAAGAGCGCGCCACCATCGCCGTACCCGCCCAAGGGTTTGCTGGGAAAGAAGCTGGTGGAACCGATCGTGCTCAATGCGCACGACTTGCGACCTTTGTAGGTTGCGCCGAAGGATTGCGCAGCATCTTCTATGACCGGTAAACCATGCTGGTCGGCGATGGCATTGATCGCATCTATATCCGCACACTGCCCATAGAGGCTGACGGGCATGATGGCTTTTGTTTTAGGGGTGATGGCTGCCGCGATATTGCTTGGGTCGATGTTGTAGGTCTTGGGGTCGATATCGACGAAGACCGGTTTTGCGCCGAGGAGAGCAATCATTTCGCCGGTGGCGATAAACGTGAACGGAGTGGTGATGACTTCATCACCGGGTCCTATACCCAGGGCCATCATGGCGATGAGAAGGGTGTCGGTTCCATTACTGGCTGAGATGCAGTGCTTGACGCCGACGTAAGTGGCGAGCCTTTCTTCGAGCTCAGCGACCTCAGGCCCCATAATGAATTGACCGTGCTCCAATACTTGGTTGATCCGTGCCTGTACTTGAGGCTTGATCGCCTCATACTGGGCCTTTAGGTCGATGAATGGAATCATTGGCTGTGGCATGCGCAGTTACCGTTTTCGAGTTTGTACAGGATTCCTGTGTGCTGACAAATCGCTTCAGCATCTCCTTCAAGTGGCAGGTTCAAACGCCCGCCGTGCTGACTCATCCAACCGATTTGTTTGGCAGGCACGCCCGCCATGAGGGCGTAGGGTTTGACGTTTCGGTTAATGACTGCGCCGGCCGCCACAAAGGCGTATTCGCCTAAAGTTATTCCGCAAACAACTGTGGAGTTAGCACCAAGTGTCGCTCCGCGTTTAACTAGGGTGTTACGGTATTCATCCTTACGACTTACCGCGCTGCGTGGGTTGTACACATTCGTGAACACCATGCTAGGGCCGCAAAACACGTCGTCTTCAAGCGTGACGTTGTCATAGACCGATACGTTGTTTTGGATCTTACAGTTGTTGCCAATCACCACCCGGTTGCCGACAAACACATTTTGACCAAACGAGCAATCGCGGCCAATTTTGGCGCCGCCGCTGATGTGTACCCAGTGCCAAACACGGCTGCCTTCGCCAATTTCGGCACCGTCGTCAACAATGGCGGTGGGGTGGATGGTGACACTCATGTCAGTAGTCCAGCGGCAAAGCAACGCGCTTGCCGTCACGCGACGACAAATACATGGCGATGAGCAACTCAAGTGTGATGAGCCCTTCGCGGCCATCCGTCTCCGGTTCGGCTTCGCCGCGCAGCGTTTCGATAACGTTGCGGTAGTAGAGCGGGTGACCCAAACCATAGACCGAGGTGGTTTGGTAGCTGCTGGAAGCTACTTCAGCGTCTTCCGGGCGGGTATCGGAAAATTCCCAAGTTTGGATCTCGTTCACGGCAACGCCGCCTATGCGCACCGTGCCTTTTTCGCCCAGGATGGTGATGCTGCCTTCCATGTTTTTGGGGTAAGTAAGCATCGTGACGTTCAGCGTCCCCATAGCCCCGCTGCGCCAGCGTATTGCTGCAACACCACTGTCCTCAACTTCGATATTGCGTGCCAGCGTGGCGGTGTAGGCCATAACGCTTTCAACCGGACCAATCATCCAGTGCAGCAGGTCGATGTAGTGGCTGGCCTGGTTCATGAAGGCGCCGCCGTCAAATTCCCAAGTGCCGCGCCATTTAGCGCTGTCGTAATACTCCTGCGGGCGGGTCCAGAACACATTCATGGCCACTGAGTAAATTCTGCCAAAACGGTTTTGCTCAATGGCCTTCTTTAGCAACTGCAAGGTGGCGTTGCGGCGATTTTGCTTGACCACAAACAGACGCACTCCCGCTTCATCACAGGCTTTGACCATGCGCACCCCGTCATGCCAACGGGTGGCCATGGGCTTTTCAGTCATCACATGACGCCCAGACGCTGCCACCTGCTGTCTC
>Ga0194037_1000364_pt1 | contig 35791 bp, 25 predicted proteins | sample JunL306m_MetaG_FD_148653 | JGI IMG/M metagenome (GOLD analysis project Ga0194037, IMG submission 148653) | Anoxic zone freshwater microbial communities from boreal shield lake in IISD Experimental Lakes Area, Ontario, Canada - Jun2016-L304-6m | ecosystem: Environmental > Aquatic > Freshwater >... | reverse complement strand
TTTTAAGCAGTTGATTGGAAATCCTGGTCGCTTCCGTTCCATTACGGAAATTGGCGGTGAGCACACTCAACTGCTGCTGACCAGCCAGTTTCGGATCATTCCAGAAAAGCGTTTTGACCTGACTCCAGGCGAAAAAGTTGGGATGCACAATCTGGTTGGAATCGCCACAAAGAATGAAGTGCCCCCGTTTTTTCAGCATCTTCAGCACCAGTGAGAGCTGGGCTATGGTCAAATCCTGCACCTCATCAATAACAATAAAATCGTATCGGGGAGTAGCAACCCATGCATGGGCTACCAGATTCAGGTCGAACAGCTCCTCATCGGCAAGCCACTGTCTATATTTTTCAAAGAGATCGTACAGTTTGTCTCGCTCGTTTTCAGGAAAAATAGATTGGCGAATTCCGAGGATCCGATAGTCATCGCGGTTCAGAACAGCGCCTTCACCGGCAGTAATGACACCACGAATCTCCTCAAATGCCTGATGAGCATCAATACCTTTAAAGGAGTTCTGCTGTCTGAAAAACCAGGCTGAAAAATCGCGCCATGTTGCCTCTCTGCCGGAAGGAACTCGAAGAGACTCAACAAATTCAAGGTACGAAAGGAACTGCGCCTCCTGCCCGGAGTGCTCAAAACCATTGGCATAGTAGATGTTGCGAGCGTTCTGGGCAAGATAAACCGAGTGGGTCACATACAGCACCTCACCTTCGGCATCTTTCAGCTTCTCAAGCATCAGAGCGGTTTTTCCACTGCCAGCGCTGCCAACAATAATCAGTGGAGCTTTCTGGCGGTAAACCGATTCCTGGGCATCATCAAAGGAGATGGGCTTGTCGAGCAGATGAATCGCGGTGTGCTCGGGATGGAGGTAGCGTAACGGCACAGCCTCCTTTATAGCCTCAGTGGCATCAATATCAGGAATTTTTGAGTCATCAATCTCTGCCCCCCGCAAAAAACGGGATTTACCATAATTGTGGCTGGTAATAACCTCAAGCATCAGGGCGCAGACCTCATCGCCATGACGCACCAGGGTAAACAGCAACCGGTTCGCCGCATCGAGCTTCGCCCGGTAAAACTTGCCATGGGTGAGATTGACCAGTTTTTTGACCTGGGCTGCACGAAAATCGTCACGGGCAAGCGCATCCTTTACTTTGCGATAGCCTGCTTTGACGCTTGAGGTATCAAGACCTGTATATTCAAGGATTTTCATGTGACGACAACTTCAGGAGACTCATAACTCATGCGACGCAAAAAAAACATCGCGGAAAAATGTTTTTAAAGGTAACTTTTTTCAGTAATAAAGCCGAAGCGATAAAATAGTTGGGACAATGCATTTGCTCATGGAGGAATTTGCTTTTTTTTACCTTCTCAGAGAGAGCTATACCCAACTTTTTTGATAAATGTTATATTACCAAGCATCCGGAATATCAAGGGTTGTTATAGCCCTTTTTTGTTTATCCGTGGCGTGTAACTGATTATTATAAAGCATTCTATACTTCAGTCCATCAAATTTCTACTCCTGAGACCTCATGAAAATATCTCGTCTGTTCACCATCCCTGGCCAAAATGTCTATGACCGGTTCGAATATTCGACAAGAACGTCAGTTCTCCGCAATCCCGATGGGTCAAAGGTTTTCGAAATGAACAATGTAGAGGTGCCGCAGCAGTGGTCGCAGGTTGCGGCTGATATGCTGGCACAGAAATATTTCCGTAAAACGGGCATTCCCCAGCGAGACGTGGAGGGTAACGTGATGACCGACAGCGAGGGCAAGCCGGTGACGGGCAGCGAGCATTCGATCCAACAGGTGGTGCATCGTATGGCTGGCTGCTGGAAGGAGTGGGGTGAAAAGAACGGTTATTTTGATACATCCGATGATGCCCAGGCCTTTTATGACGAAGTTGCCTTCATGATTCTGGGGCAGTTGGGCGCTCCCAATTCTCCGCAGTGGTTCAATACCGGGCTTAATTTTGCCTATGGAACAACCGGTCCGGCCCAGGGCCATTATTATGTTGATCCCGCAAGTGGCGAGGTGAAGGAGTCGGAGGATGCCTACTCCCGGCCGCAGGCTCATGCCTGTTTTATCCAGTCGGTCAATGATGACCTGGTCAACGATGGCGGGATTTTCGATCTGGCCATGCGTGAGGCGAGGGTCTTCAAGTTCGGCAGCGGTTCGGGCACCAACTACTCGAACCTTCGTTCGGGCGGGGAAAAGCTGAGCGGCGGGGGAAGCTCTTCGGGGCTGATGAGCTTTCTGAAAATTTTTGATTCGGCGGCAGGAGCCATAAAGTCAGGCGGCACCACACGCCGTGCGGCCAAGATGGTGATTGTTGATATTGATCATCCAGATGTCGAAAAATTTATTGAGTGGAAGGCGAAGGAGGAGGACAAGGTGGCCTCACTGGTAGCCGGATCGAGAATCTGTTCCCGTTTTCTCCAGGCGATTGTTGAAGAGGCGCTTGCCAACGGCGTTGACCGCACGACCAACCCGCGATTGAATCAGTTGATCCAGAATGCGCTGAGCCGTGCCGTACCGATGAGCTATATCATTCGTGTCCTTGCGCTCGTTGAACAGGGGTACACCTCGCTTGATTTTGCCGAGCACGACGCCAATTATGAATCGGAAGCGTATGCGACGGTTGGCGGGCAGAACTCCAACAATACGGTGCGGGTGGCCAACGAGTTTATGAAGGCGGTTGAAAATGATGATGTCTGGCACCTTCGCCAGCGCACAACAGGCAAAACCGCAAAAGTGGTCAAGGCGCGTGACCTGTGGGAAAAAATTCTTCTCAGCGCATGGAAGTGTGCCGATCCCGGTTTACAGTTCGATACCACCATCAACGAATGGCACACCTGCCCGAAGAGCGGCCGCATCAACGCCAGCAACCCCTGTTCGGAGTACATGTTTCTTGACGACACCGCCTGCAACCTTGCCAGCCTCAACCTGATCCATTTTGTGGATGAGGCATCGGGCACCATGAAGGTGAAGGAGCTGCAGCACGCCTCAGCCTTATGGACGGTGGTGCTTGAAATTTCGGTGCTGATGGCCCATTTTCCTTCAAAGGATATTGCCCGCCTGAGCTATGAGTTCAGAACGCTTGGTCTCGGGTTTGCCAATCTCGGCACGGTGCTGATGGTGCTCGGCATTCCTTACGATTCACCGAAAGCGCTGGCCCTTGCCGGTGCAATCTCCGCCTTGATGACCGGTCAGGCTTACGTCACCTCGGCGGATATGGCCCACGATCTTGGCACGTTCAGCGGTTATTCGGCAAATGCCAATGAGATGCTTCGCGTGATTCGCAACCATCGCAGGGCGGCACGGAACCTCTCGGAAGAGGAGTACGAAGGGCTGACGGTCAAGCCGCGCGGCATTGATTCGGAGTACTGTCCCAAAGAGCTTTTTGAGGCGGCAGGAAAGGTGTGGGATAAAGCGTTACAGAAGGGCGCGAAGTATGGCTTCCGAAATGCCCAGGTCAGCGTTATTGCGCCGACCGGCACTATCGGCCTTGTCATGGATTGCGACACCACAGGTATTGAGCCCGAGTTTGCGATTGTGAAATTCAAGAAGCTTGCCGGAGGCGGCTATTTCAAGATTGTCAACCAGTCGGTGCATAAAGCCCTTGAACGGCTTGGTTATACCACGGTGCAGATTGATGCCATTGAACACTACTGCAAGGGTCATGGCACGCTTGCCGGTTCTCCCTCAATCAATCGGCCGTGGCTGAAGAGTCGTGGATTTACCGATGAGAAAATTGACGTGGTTGAGTCGCAGCTTGCAACGGTTTTCGATATCCGCTTTGCCTTCAACAAGTGGATTCTTGGCGAAGATTTCTGCGCCGCACTTGGTTTTACCAAAGAGCAGCTTGACGATCCTGATTTTGACTTGCTTCAAGCACTTGGCGCTACCCCGCAGGATGCCGAGACCGCCAATGACTACGTTTGTGGCACCATGACAATCGAGGGAGCGCCTCACCTGAAGCTTGAACATTTGGCAGTATTCGATTGTGCAAGCAAGTGCGGCAGAAAAGGGCTCCGCTTCATCAAGCATAAGGCCCATGTCTCTATGATGTCGGCCGTTCAGCCCTTTATTTCAGGCGCGATTTCCAAAACGGTCAATATGCCCGGCACCGCCACGACCGCTGAAATTGGCGAGGTGTACCAGTTGGCCTGGCTGCTTATGGTCAAGGCTGTCGCCATCTATCGTGACGGCTCCAAACTGTCCCAGCCACTCAATATTTCGAGCTATCAGGATCTCGACGAGGTCATCATGCTTGGAACAGAAGAGAACCTTGATGAAACCAAAGGGCCGAAAGAGGTTCAGGAGCGGATTGTCGAGAAAGTCTATCATCGTTCCGAGCGACGGATGCTGCCCAAACGGAGAAAAGGCTATATCCGCGAAGCCTATGTTGGCGGCCACAAGGTGTTTCTCAGAACAGGGGAGTATGAGGATGGTTCTCTTGGCGAGGTTTTTATCGACATGTACAAAGAGGGCGCGTCATTCAAGGGGCTTCTGAACTGCTTTGCCGTGCTTGCTTCCAAGGCGCTGCAATACGGCATGCCGCTTGAAGAGCTGGTTGACAGCTTCACTTTTACCAGGTTTGAACCAGCGGGCGCCGTGCAGGGCCACAATGCCATCAAGAATTCAACCTCCATTCTTGACTATGTCTTCCGCTCAATCGGCTTCGACTACCTCGGACGCAAGGATTTTGTACACGTCAAGGCCGTTGACGAGTTGCTTGAAAGCAATGGCGAGAATGGTCATGCTCCAGTCGTTGAGCCCTCACTGGCCGCGCATGTTGAGCAGCCTGCGCACACGGCAACACGCCAAAGCCAGGTTTATCAGGCTAAAGTTCAGGGTTACACCGGAGAGCAGTGTGAAAACTGCGGCTCCATGCGCGTGAAGCAGAATGGCACCTGCAAAGTGTGCGATGATTGCGGCATGACGACGGGGTGCTCGTGAAGAGGGAGTGGTAATGATTGATATTTATAACGCAGATTTGGTGTTATCGGAATTGGCAAAAGAGGTGATTGAGTCGAAAGCATCGTAGCTCTTCACCCCTTTTCTGGGATTGTGACTTGAAAGAAGGCGCTGATTTCTTATACTTGTTCTGAATGTGAACTTCTTGAGAATCAGCCAACAAGTATGCCATGGTCTCCATTGCTGAAATCTATGACCGTTTGTCGCCGGAACCTCTGCAGGGCGACGATCTGAAACGCTATTACGTTGATTCATTTGCAGGCAGGGGTGATAACCCGATGATCTCCCTGAAACGGCTGCTCCGGAGCAAGCCGGATGGAAAGTTTCAGATTCTCTTTTCCGGATATCGAGGGTGCGGTAAAAGCACAGAATTGAACAAGTTGCAGCGTGAAATCAGCGACGATTTTATTGGGCTCAATTTTTCAGCGGTCAAAGAGCTTGATCCGGTGAACATCAACTATGTTGAGCTGTTTGTACTTGCTATGGAGAAACTTTTCGATGTCGTTGGTACGAACCATATTAGGATTAATCCGCAATTGTTTGAGAGCGTTCGCCAATGGAGTCGTTCCGCTGAAATTGAAAATATTCGTGAGTTGACTGGCGAAGCGTCGCTGGAGGCTGGCGCTGAAGTAGAGGTAAGCGCTCCTTTGTTTGCTCGCTTTTTTACGAAAATGCGGCTTGGTGCCAATGCAAGCACCACTACAAAAAAAACAGTTATCCAGAATATTGAACCTCGTCTTTCTGACCTTATCAGCCACTGCAATGCTTTGATTCGTGAAATCAAGAGCAAGCTGCCGGAGATTGGTAAAAAAGGTTTGATTATCATTATTGAAGACCTCGACAAATTGAGTGTTGAGAAAGCCGAGGAGCTGTTTTTCAACCATAGCCATATTCTCAGCACCTTGCAAACCCATGTCATTTTTACCTTCCCTATTTCCTTGCGCCACCATCCAAAAGCAAACGTTATCAAGGGCAATTTTGATGAGGATTTTGAGCTGCCGATGCTCAAGGTGCACGACAAGCAGGGAAAGCCATTCAACGGTCGGGATGCGATGCGCGAGATTGTTACCTGTCGGATCGGAACAGCGTGTGTTGAGTCTCCAGCCTTGGTGAATCAATTTATTGACATGAGTGGTGGTTGCCTGCGCGATCTTTTTCGCATGATTCGTAATGCTGCCGATAATGCCTTGAATAACGAACGCGAGGTAATAACGGAAGCTGATTACACCAAGAGTTTTTTTAGGCTTCGCCGTGATTATGAGAATACCATTGCTGAAAAGAGGGTGGAGAATACGGTTATTATCTCTGTCGCTGAATATTACGACACCTTGAAAACGCTTGCGTTGAGCAGCACTAAAAAGGTGGATAATACGGAAGCGGTGCTTGATTTGCGCCAGAATCTTTGCATTCTTGGCTATAATGATGAAGGGTGGTGCGATGTGCATCCGGTTGTGCGTACCATTTTGTGTGAACGGTTTCCTCAGGAGGTAATGCCGCTGACGTTGGAGGCATAGTTATGACCGGATTGAATTCTGCTTCTGATGAGTATGCCGATAACCTCAAAATTGCCGAGCGTTTTTTTTTGCAATCCTCTCATCGTGGCTTTCTCTTTGCAGTCTCCAACGACGAGCTGGTGCAGCGAGAGGTCAATGCCTCGCTTCAGCTTCTGTTAAAGGGCAAAGGCAAAACCATCCATCTCTATACGTGGAGCAAAGAGCCGGACGCTATCCATCCGGTGGAGCAGTTGCGCCAGTTGCAACAACAACATCTCGATCTCAATGGCTTGATTCTTGATGGCATTGATGCGGCTCTTGCGCACCATCCGAATCTTTTTGTGCAGCTCAATTTTGGCAGGGAAGCACTTTCGGCATTAGACATTCCGCTCCTTTTTTGGCTTAGCAGCCGAACCTTGCAGCGTATTAGTGTTGAGTCGATTGATCTGTACAATCAGCGCGTTGGTGCCAATCTCTATTTTGAACATTCCGGTGAAACAACCGACCACGATAACACTGCCCGTCGCTATCTTGCGAAGAAGGAGATGGTGCTGCTGCGCTCCAATGCAAGCATCAGCCATCGTGAAGCACATCTGAAACTGTTGCAGCGGCAGCTTGCTGATGCTGAACAAAGGCAGTGCGATCCGGTTGCTGTTGCCAACGAGATCGTGTGCGAACTTCTCTCGTTGTACGTGAAAATTCCAGAAACGGCGCAGTTGATACAACAGCTCATGGAACGCTATAACGGTTTTATTGATCTGGAGGAACCGGCAAACTGTGTGATTGTTGCCAAGGCGTTTCATTATGTTGGTGAGATTGGAAAAGCTCTTGATTTGTATAAAAAAGCTTTACAAAGCTATCGCGAGCTTGCCAAGATGAACCCGCAGAACTATTTACCTGAAGTGGCAGTGACGCTGAACAACCTCGCTGCATTGCAAGCAGCCAAGAACAACTTTGCCGCAGCAGAAGGGGACTATCGTGAGGTGCTGACAATATGGAACGAGCTTGCCAAGAGCAATCCACAGAGATATCAGCCAAACGTAGCAGCGACGCTGAACAACCTCGCTGCATTGCAAGCATCTATGAACTACTTTACCGCAGCAGAAACGGGCTATCAAGAGGCACTGACGATATGGCGCGAACTTGCGAAGAGCAACCCGCAAAGCTATCAGCTATACGTGGCAATAACGTTGGACAACTTTGCTTCTTTGCACGACAGCAAGAATGACTTCACCGCTGCCGAAGCTGGGTATCAAGATGCGCTGGGTATCTATCGTGAGCTTGCTAAAAGTAATCCCCCGAGCTATTTGCCCGACTTGGCACAGACGTTGAACAACCTTGCTGCTTTGCACTACCGCCAAAACGACTTCACTGCTGCCGAAGCGGGCTTTCGTGAGTCGCTGAAGATACGGCGCGAGCTTGCGAAGAGCAACCCGCAGAGCTATCTGCCAGACGTGGCAATGACGCTCACAAATCTTGCTGAATTATACTACAAGCGTCCAGAGCCTGACAAGCAGAAATCGCTTGAGTGTGTTTCGGAAGCGTTGCGTCTTGCGTTGCCTTTGGTTGAGACACTTCCCTATACACAAGAATATATTGACACAGCGTTAAACGTTATCAAAGCGTGGGGCATTGACCCTGAAGAGTTTGTCAAGCAGTTGGTTATGCACGAATAACAATATCCTTCTATGCCGTTAAGCCCGAAAGAGATACGTGACAATGCCCTGCTCTGCCTGTTCCTGGGCGTGTGTTGTTCGAGAGTGTGCTGAGGCCCAGTCGTTTTTGAATGAGTTTTTCATGATTTTCGGCATTTTGCGGTATCATGCAGGGCTGTTGCTCGCAGCCGGTCGAAATCCTGTTGCCGACTGCTCCATGGTGCTCTCCACAAGGTTCAGCCCGGCAATTTGCAAAGTCCTGAAAGGGGAGTGGCGCACCAGCTCATAGTCGTGGGTTCCAATCACCACGATGATGCCCTTTTGGTTGATTCGCTTCAGATAGTCAAGAATTTCGAGCGAAGTATCGGGGTCGAGGTTGCCGGTTGGTTCGTCGGCGAGGATGACGAGCGGCTCGCGCACCAGCGCACGGGCGATGGATATTCTCTGCTGCTCTCCTCCTGAAAGACGCAGGGGCATCACTTTGGCGGCATGTTCCAGCCCAACGCTTTCGAGGGCGTGCATGACCAGCTCCTTGACGAGCTTCTCCTTCGTGCCGGTTACCTTCAGTACAAACGCCAGATTATCATAGACGTTACGGTCTTCAAGCAGGCGGAAATCCTGGAAAACAATACCAAGCTTTCGGCGCAGAAGCGGGATCTGCCGCTTTTTAATGGTGAGGGAGCTGTATCCGGCAATGCGTATCTCCCCTTTTTTCGGACGAATATCCATGTAGAGCGACTTGAGCAGTGTGGATTTGCCCGTGCCGCTTTTTCCGACAATATAGACAAGCTCACCCGGCTGAATGGTAAGGTTCAGATTGGTGAAGATCGGTTTTTTATCAAGTTCGAGGTCAACGTTGCTGAAGGAGATCATAGTAATTGTTCTGTTTGTTTTTTTCTGTTTTTGGCGATGGTTATGGCAAGCAGCGTCGCTTCATAACAACTTCTTTCGGAGGCGACTCCTTTACCTGCAATATCAAAACCGGTGCCATGATCGGGTGAGGTTCGCACTATCGGCAGCCCGAGTGTGACGTTTACCCCGGTGTCGAAGGCGAGCACCTTGAAGGGCAGCAGCCCTTGGTCGTGATACATCGCCACCACAATATCGTAATTGCGGTACATTTTTGAGCCGAAAAAACCGTCGGCAGGAAAAGGGCCATCCACCCTGAAGCGGGATGAGGCTCTTTCAATGCAGGGGCGGATAATTTCCTCTTCTTCACTACCCATAATCCCGCCGTCGGAAGCGTGGGGGTTGAGGCCGAGCAGCGCTATGCGAGGCGATACAATGGCAAAATCGGTGTTCAGTGACTTGGCGAGGGATTCGAGAAAGGCATCAAGGTTCATCGTGCGGATCAGCCCTGAGACCTTTTCGAGAGGTTCGTGGATAGTGGCAAGGGCGACCCTGAGCTCCGAGACGGGATCAAAAAACATCATGGTCGGAGAGGCTATCCCGAAAAGTCTGCCGAGAAACCCCGTATGTCCGGTATCAGCACAGCCCGCTCTTGCGATGGCTTCCTTGTGGATCGGCGCGGTGACCAGTGCGTCACACAGGCCACTGCGACAAAGTTCAGCGGCGGCGTTGATCGACATCACGGCGAGTTGACCGGCTTCAGCCGATATCGCGCCAGGCGTGATGCTCTCCGGCTCAGCGACACTCAAAACAGGCAGAACTCCCCGACGTGCCGGAGCCATTGCGGCGATACTCTTGATTAGTTCCAGTGTTACCGGCAGATCAAGCGCTTTTCTGTAATACTCCATCACGGTATACGGCCCGGCCACAAGAAACGAATGATCGGTGCGCTCAAGCTTCAGAAAACTTTTCAGGATGATTTCCGGCCCGATGCCGTGAGGGTCACCGATTGACCAGACAATGCGCATCTTCAGAGCCTTTTGTAAGCATTGGCAATTTTATCATCCGTTTTAACCCCTTTCAGGGCCAGCATGAGCAGGACGGGTTCCGGCAGCATGATGAAGAATCCTGCTTCGGGCCGGTGTGTTATGAGAGCGTGAATGCTTTCGAAATGCTGGTTCATCAAGTGAGCCGCAGTAAGACCGGCAAAAAGATCAGCAACGAAGAGCAGTATGGCCAGCAGAATGAACTTACTCTGCAAACCGCGGTTGTTATAGAGAAAAATGGCTGCAACTGAGATGATGGCGGTCATGATCGAAAAGATGCCTCCTGCAGAGGATGTGAGCGAATACAGTAAGTCAGCAAACTCCGAAGCACAAAAATCGGAGACGAGCAAGAGATGGCCAGCGCTGAAACTCCAAAAAGGGAAAAACATGCTCGCTACAGCAAGCAGACCGGCAAGAAACAGGTAAAGATTTTGAATTCTGGCTACCATGGCGGTGTGCGGTTTAGAGTCATTGAAACAAGTACCGGCAATATACATAATCATGAGAAAAGAGTGCGGATGGAAAAAGCTCTTGCTTTCTTCTGAAAAATAATTGGTAAATTCCCGATAGAATATCCTTCTTTTGTAAGCTAAAACCAGACACCTATGGCCACCTCATTATTTGTTATCGACAGCCGTGTTGCGAACTGCAACGCGGTGATTGCAAGCCTTGCAGCAGACACCGGGTATGTTGTGCTCGATCGTGAGCATGATGGCGTGGTGCAGATTATGGAGGCGCTTGCCGGAAAGAGCGGGTACAGCTCAATTCAAATTATTTCACATGGGACTCCGGGTTCAATAATGCTGGGCAGCTCAGTGCTGGATAGCGTGGCGTTGTATGGCTACTCTGCGATGTTAGCCACTATCGGCAGTGCTTTGTTGCCAACAGGCGACCTGCTGCTGTATGGCTGCAATGTTGGTGCCGGTGATGTTGGGCAGCATTTTGTAACAACGCTTGCGCAGCTTACCGGCGCTGATGTTGCCGTATCGGATGACTTGACGGGCAACGCGGTGTTTGGTGGCGATTGGGTGCTTGAGGTGCAGAGCGGCTCCATTGAAACCGTTGTGCAACCGCTTGCGGGATTGGAGGGGGTGCTGGTGAACAGCGCTCCAACGCTCACGGCTTTTGCGGCACCGGTTGACAGTGTTGCTGAAGATACAGCGGTTGAAATTACCCTTGACGAAGTAAAAGCACAAGGCGACGAGGCTGATAGTGATGGCTCGGTTGATGCCTTTGTCGTGAAAGCGGTGAACAGTGGCATCCTGAAAATTGGCATCACGGCAGCAAGTGCGACAGTATGGAATATGGCATCGAATGCAACCATTGATGCTACCCACAGTGGCTGGTGGACATCCGCAGCAAATGCCAACGGCACCTTGAATGCTTTCAGCGTTGTGGCAAAAGATAACGGTGGCGCTGAATCAGCAACCGCTGTGCAGGCAACAGTAACGGTATCGTCGTTGAATGATGCTCCCTCGTTTCTTGTGGGTGATGGCAAGGCAACCAGCATGATTGGATTTAGTAATGATGTTGCCGAAAGTGTTGCAATACAGAATGATGGCAAAATTTTGGTTGGAGGCTGGAGTTTTACTGGCTCTTACAGCGATATGGCTCTTGTTCGCTACAACGCCAATGGCACGATTGACTTGCCTTTTGGCGCCGGTGGCAGGATTAACGGGATGGTTGGGAGCGAGAGCTATCTCAAAACTATTCTTGTGCAGAGTGATGGCAAAATTCTTGTTGCAGGCAATAACCCAGGCGATATTCTTCTCGATCGTTTTAACGCCGATGGTTCACTTGATAACTCGTTTGATAGTGACGGCATGGTGGTTACGTCAATTGGTTCAGGCGTGGATGCTTGTAACCAGGCTGTTGTGCAGGGCGATGGTAAAATTATTGTCGCAGGATATACCACAAACGGCAGTTACAAGGATGCTGTTCTTGTACGGTACACCAGCTCGGGGGTACTTGATCCCACGTTCAATACCAGTGGCAAGCTTGTGGCTGCAACAGGCATTAAGGATGATGAATTCACCAGTGTAGCACTGCAAACTGATGGTAAAATTCTGGCGGCCGGTTACAGTAACAACGGTGCTTCCCAGGATATTGTGGTTGCTCGTTACACCACAGCAGGCGTGCTGGACAGCTCCTTTGGCAACGCAGGCCTTGTAACCACACCGATTGGTTCCTATAACGATGTTGGTCAAACCATGGCTGTACAGAGTGATGGCAAGATTCTTGTTGGCGGCTGGAGCTTCAATGGCGACTACAATGATGGCATTATTGTTCGTTACAACAGTGATGGCTTGCTTGATACCTCTTTTGGTAATGCGGGCATTATACTCGCCGATATTGCGTCAGGCGATGATATGATTCGGGCAATCACAACACAGCGTGATGGCAAGATTCTGGTAACCTTATGGAGCGATAATTTTGGTTCCCCAAATTTTGTATTGGCGCGGTACAACAGCAATGGCATGCTCGATACCTCGTTTGATGGTGATGGCATTGTGACAACGGATATTGGTGTTGGCGATGATGTGAGCAACAGTGTAACGGTGCAAAGTGATGGCAAAATTGTTGTTGTTGGCAAAAGCAACAATGGCAGTAATGATGATGTTGCGGTGGTGCGTTACAACAGCGATGGCTCGCTCGATACAACATTCGATCCGATCAATACGTTAAGCAGTAAGCCAACATACACCGAGGGTGGCACAGCCGCTCTGCTTGGGAGTGATATAAAGATTTTTGATGCCGACCTTGCACCACTTGGCAACTATGGTGGGGCTACGCTGACGCTTGCACGGCATGGTGGCGCAAATGCCGACGACCGTTTTTCGGGTGATGGTATTGTTGCTGGTAGTGCAAGCGGAACCGTGACGGTTGCAGGAAGCAACATTGGCACTTATACGTGGAGTACTGGTACACTGACGATCTCGTTTACCACGCAAGCAACGCAAACGCTGGTGAATCAGGCTGTGGATGCGCTTGCCTATCAAAATATCAATACAGCGCCACCAGCCACGGTGCAGTTTGATTGGACGTTCAGTGATGGCAATAGTAGCGGCGCTCAAGGTAGTGGTGGCGTGTTAAGTACCACAGGATACAAAACCGTTGCAATTACCGCAGTAACGCAAGCGCCAACGTTGACTGCTTTTAGTGGAGCAGCGGCAACAACAAATGAGGATACTCTCGGCACCATTACCTTTGCTGACCTTATTGCTAAAGGCAACGAAGCTGATGCAGACGGTTCAGTAACGGCGTTTGTGGTGAAAGCGCTCTCAAATGGTAACTTAAAAATTGGTGCCAATGCTACTACAGCTACCCTATACGATGAGGTGGTAAATAACATTATTGATGCCACACACAATGCTTATTGGCTGCCTGTAGGAGATACCAATGGCATTCTGAATGCCTTTACTGTTGTAGCACGCGATAATGAGCAAGCAATATCCGCAACGACGGTACAAGTTACCGTCAATACCGTGGCTGTTAACGATGCGCCGACATTTTACGTTGGTAATGGGCTTGTTACCACCGATGTTACCAGTGGTAATGACTATGGCTACAGTGTAGCTGTACAGAATGATGGCAAAATTCTGATGGCAGGTACAGCCAATAACGATTTTGCCATTGTGCGTTATAACACGGATGGTACGCTTGATACCACCTTCGATAGCGATGGTAAAGTTGCAACAGATTTTAATCTCAGCAGCGATGATGCTCGTGGCATGGTTGTACAGAGTGATGGTAAAATTGTGGTAGTTGGCACTAATGGAAGTGATGTTGCCCTGATGCGTTACAGAAGCAGTGGCACTCTTGATACTGCCTTTGATGGCGATGGCAAAGTGAATACTTCAGTAAACTCAGGTGTAGAGGCCGGGAAAAGTGTTGCTTTGCAAAGCAATGGAAAAATTGTGGTAGCAGGCTATACCACCAACAGTAGCGGCTATACCGATGCTCTTTTACTACGCTACAATAAGGATGGTTCGCTTGATGCTACCTTTGATGGTGATGGTATTGCGACAACAGCCTTGAGCATACAAAATGATGAATTTCGAAGTGTCGTTTTACAAGCTGATGGTAAAATTCTTGCAGCGGGATATAGTCGGCATGGCAGCTACAATGATGTTGCACTTGTACGATATAATAGTGATGGATCTCTTGATACAGGCTTTGGTGCTGGTGGCATTGTTACAACAGCCATTGGAGCTGACGATGTAGGACAAGGCGTTACCGTACAAGCAGATGGTAAAATCCTTGTGGCGGGTTACAGTGATAATAATTTTGCTTTGCTTCGCTACAATGCCGAAGGTACGCTTGACACCTCTTTTGGGACAGACGGTAAAGTTATAACTGATATATCTTATAACGATCACGGTAACAGTGTAATCGTACAAACTGATGGTAAGATTCTTGTCGCGGGAAATAGCTGGTATTATATCGGCGCTTATGGGGCTTATGATTATGGTTTCACTCTGGTTCGTTATAATAGTAATGGTTCTTTGGATACAACCTTTGATAACGATGGTAAAATTTATGATGATCTATGGGTTAATGCATCCGATGCGGCGACCTGTGTAACGTTGCAGAATGATGGCAAGATTCTTGTTGGTGGATATGCGGAAAATGATCATTTTTTCGCTCTTATTCGCTACAATACCAATGGTTCACGTGATACCACCTTCAACCAGACAACAAATACCCTGAATGGCGCTCTGGCCTATACCGAAAATGGTACCGCTGCCGTGCTCGATAGCGATGTTCAAATTGTTGACAGTGAAGCAACTGTAAAAGGCAATTATGGCGATGCAACCTTAACCTTAGAACGGCATGGTGGCAGTAATGCTGAAGACTGCTTTTCAGGTTCTGGTATTATTGCTGGCTCTGCAAGCGGCAATGTTGTCGTTGCAAGCACCAATATTGGTAGCTATACATGGGCAAATGGCAAGCTGCTTGTCACGTTTAATGTTCAAGCCACACCAACGCTGGTTAACCAGGCAATGCGCGCTCTTGCCTACTCAAATGCCAGCGATACACCCTCATCATCCGCACAAATTGACTGGAGCTTCAGCGATGGCGACAGCACAGGCCCACTCAGCGCAACGGGTAGCACACCGGTGACGATCACTGCTGTCAATGATGCCCCAACCCTTACCGCCTTTGCTGCCCCCGTCGCCAATGGCGCTGAAAATCAGTCCCTTGAAATCACCTTTAACACCTTGCTTGCACAAGGCAACGAAGCCGATGCCGATGGCTCAGTTACAGCGTTTGTTGTAAACGCCGTCTCCACCGGAACCCTCACTCTTGGCACCAGTGCAAGCTCCGCAACCGCATGGAACGCAACCACCAACTCCATTATTGATGCAACGCACCAGGCATACTGGACACCAGCTTCCACTGCCAATGGCGACCTCAATGCCTTCACCGTTGTGGCCCGCGATAACAACGGAGCTGCATCAGCAACCAGCGTGCAAGCACTGGTGCACATTGTTCCATCACAAAATACCCTTACCCTGACCTCAAGCTCTCCAGTTGACAATGCGGCCAATGTTACGGCCAGCAGCAACATTGTGCTCACTTTTAGCGACGTTGTACAGGCAGGCACGGGCAACATCATCATCACCGATGGCACCGACGAGCGCATCATTGCAATTACCGACACCACCCAGGTAACGCTTGATGGTAAAACTGTCACCATCAATCCAATGGCGGATCTCCAGGCAGGGCATCACTACCACGTTACCATGGCAAGCGGTGTTCTTCAGGATATGGCGAACAACCCCTATGCAGGCATCAGTGATGCAACCACGCTTGATTTTACGACCAATGCACCTCCAACACTCACAACCTTCAAGGCTGTAGTTGAGAGCACAACGCAAAATACAGCCATTGAAATCAGCTATGCCGACCTTGCCGCACAAGGCGATGAGGCCGACAACGACGGCACCGTTGCTGCGTTTATCGTAACATCACTCTCTGCCGGTATTTTAAAAATTGGCAGCGATGCCACAACGGCTACCACATGGGATGCCGTTACCAACAATACCCTTGATGCAACTCACCAGGCTTATTGGAAACCCGCAAACAACGCCTCAGGTGATTTCAATGCCTTTACCGTTGTGGCTAAAGACAATAACGGTCTGGAATCACCACTTCCCGTTCAGACACAAGTGCATGTTACAGCGGGCCCGGCAGACCTGAATCCACCGGTTCTGCTCACCGCCACTCCAGCCGATAACACTACCGGCGTAGCAGTGGCCAGCAACATTGTGCTGACCTTTAACGAAATTGTGCAAGCCGGTACAGGCAATCTTATCATCACTGACGGCACCGACGAGCGCATTATTGCAATTACCGACACCACACAAGTGACGTTCAACAAAAACATTGTCACCATCAACCCAACCGCTGATTTACATGCGGGACATCACTACCACGTTACCATAGCAAGCGACGCTATCAAGGACGTGACCGGCAATGCATACACAGGAATCAGCGATGCAACAACGCTCGATTTTACAACAATCATCAGCCCGACTCACGATCTCACCGAAAACATCACCTTCTGGAAAACCGGCGCGGCTATCAGCGATGTTGCCACAACCATCACCTCGGTGCCAACCGGTGACACACACCCCATAGCACTGAAAAACATTCATGTTGCCGCTGATGGCAGCCATGTTGTGGAGGTATGGGCAACCACGCCAAACAGCACAACCGGCAGCATGGAGCTCGAATTTGCCTTGCCAACCGGCTCCAGCGCAACATGGCAATCGGCAGCCAATCTACCCGTTGGATGGACATCGGCAGCCAACACCATCGCCACTTCAGGTCACCTTCTTGTTGGTGGCATGAGCGCCAATCCCCTGTCTGAAGGGCAGGTCAAACTTGGTACCCTCACCATTACCATGCCAACAAATCCTGATAACCTTGAGTTGTTGCTTGTCGGTGGTCAGCTTGGAGATAACGATATCGAAGGTTTCGGCATCAGCAGTATCAGCTCAAACACCGGTAGTGGCAATGAGTACCTCTACCACTCGCTGAACGATGGCAACTACAACCTTACTGTTGATAAACTGGCTGGAGCAAGGGAAGCAAGCGCCGTACACGCAAACGATGCCCTTGCAGCCCTGAAAATGTCGGTGGCCATCAATCCAAATAGCGATGGGAGCGGCGTTTTACCCTACCAGTTCCTTGCAGCCGACATTAATCAAGACGGAAGAGTGCGGGCTAACGATGCGTTCAACATCCTGAAAATGGCTGTTGGTCTTGACACTGCGCCGGAAGACAAGTGGATTTTTGTCTCCGAAGATGAGGCTCTTGCGGCAACTATGAGTCGTACAGCCGTGGATTGGTCTGTTGCCGATATCAATGTTCTCCATAACGCCGACACTCAGCTCCACCTTGTCGGCATTGTCAAAGGCGATGTTGATGGCAGTTGGGTGGCGTAAATCAGTGTGAGTTTTTGGCATGGAGAAGCAATACACCCCAACTCTCCTTGCAGGATTTTGTATATCGGCAGAGATGATCATGGGTGATGCTGAATTGCACATACAGCACTAATTCCGGCCAGGCACTCGCCGAATGGTGCTTGAATCTGTGTCAACCAGCCATGATTGGCGGGTACAGTCAACTGTCCTCAAAAATTTACCAACTGTCGGTTCTATGGTCTATCCTTGCTGAACAGGTTGTTCTTGACAAGGGAGTTGACGATGTTCTGTACGGCGAGAGAGAGGCCGGAAGGATTGATTTTGCTGATAACAAGGGCGAGGGTGTATATTTTTCCTTCAAGGGGGAGGAATTTGTTGACGATAACCACATTGTCCTTTTTCAGACGGCAATCTCCTCCAAGGAAGTTGCCTTTTTCGTAACGCAAGGTGTACCCAAGCTCCTTTATGGTGGTTTCAAGCAGGGTGAGTTGTGCTGTTTTTTTCATGAAAGTTCACCTTCAAACGCCCTGTTCTGAGGCTTATCCTCGCATTCGCGGGTCAAGTGCATCCCGGACACCGTCGCCGATCAGGTTAAAGCAGACGACTGTGGTCAGGATGGCAATGCCGGGGAACGTTGAAATCCACCAGTAGTTCAGCAGACTGTCGCGCCCTTCATTGATAATGTTTCCCCAGCTTGGGGTGGGAGGCTGAACGCCAAGACCAAGAAAGGAGAGCCCCGCTTCAGTAAGGATAATGCTGCCGATTCTCAGGGTTGCCGCTATAATGACCGGTGTAAGGGTATTGGGGGCAAGGTGCCGGAAGATTATTCTCATGTTAGAAAGACCAAGAGACTTGGCTGCAAGGATAAACTCCTGTTCCTTGAGCGAGAGTACCTGGCTTCTGACTATTCTGGCCACTCCCATCCATCCGGTAAAGGAGAGGGTGATGACGATGAGATAGATGGAGTTGCCAAAGGTTGCTATGATGATGAGGATGAGAAAGAGCGCAGGAAAGGCTATCAGAACATCAACGATTCTCATCATGATGGCGTCGATCCAGCCGCCGAAATAGCCTGATGTGACACCAATGACAGTGCCAAGGCTGACGGAGATCAGGACAACCAGAAAGCCTATTGAGAGTGAGATTTTCGAGCCGTAGATTACCCGGCTGAGAATGTCGCGCCCGTATTGGTCAGTACCAAGAATAAAGGTACGGGTAACAGCAATTTTATTCTCTTTTGTTTTTGCCAGTTCGTCAAGAGCGATAGTTTTGGTGCGCATGCTCTGGCGATAGATCACCTTGTCGCCTTCCAGGTGATATTCGTTGACAAACCTTATGGAGTTGGGTTCGTTACGTGTTTTCAGTCTCTGGAAATCAGCGATCAGACTGTTTGCAAGATCGATGGATGTTCCGGTGCCTTTTTGCAGGGGTATGATCAGGTTTTTCGGTTGATTGAGCACGAGTGCGTCTAATCGAGCGAGCGGTGGTTGATAGGCGGTGACCAGAAAGTCCTGTTGGTCATAAGGGCTGAAGGGAGCGATGAACGGAGCGAGGAATGCTGCAGAATAGAGGATAAAAATCACGCATGAAGCATAGATGGCTATGGTATGTCGCATGAATGCCCTGAGGCTTATTTTACCGAGGCTCAGTTCTTCGTGTGTCGGGTCTCTTCTTTTTCTGAAAGATTTTAGTGCAATAAGCCCAATAATGAGCGGTATTGCCACAAGGTAGATTGCTCCAGCCCAGAATTCTAAAATTTCTGGGGAGAATATTTCCATAAAAGCTGTCGGATCAGAGAGGAAGAGGACTGTTGCTGTAAAAAGTGAGTGTAAACTGATCAAGACAAGCTCTGCCTTGACGCTCAGAATGAGCAGAAAAACAAAAAGAGAGATAATCAGAAAAATGGGTATTCCTTTTTTCTCTACTCTGCCCTGGTCAACGCCGGTTTTGTTGTTCAGCAGGGATGATGGTATACTGCTCTCTGTGTTCAAGCTCGTGTCGCTGTCGGTGGTTGTTTTATGAAACAAAAAAAAGCTGCTTTTCCCGGAAGAAAAGCAGCTTTGCACAATAAAGAACCGGGTTCGTCAACTGAGGCTGAAAAATTCTCAGCTTTCTGTTGATGGGACCTCTTCAACAGTGGCTTCTGCTTCTTTTTTCGAGGCAAGTATGGTAATAACAGGAGTATCCGGATCGTCCATGATGGTGAGTGACGCATAAGCTGCCATCGGGATTTCCCTGACGTGCAGAGAATGGCCGATTTGAAGCGCTGTAACATCGATCACGATATGATCAGGCATGTTTTCCGGTTTGCCCTTAATCGTGAGTGCATGAAGAATAATCTGCAATTTCCCGCCTTTTTCAACGCCGATACTGTCACCGGAAACAGCAACCGGGACTTCGAGTTCAATGATCTCGTCAGCGGAGAAGAGCTGGAAGTCGGTGTGAATGATACGGTCGGTCACCGGGTGAAATTGAACGTCTTTGATAAAAGAGCGCTTGATTTTACCGTCTGGGAACTGAAGATCAATAATATGTGATTCAGCCGAATGCACGATTTTTTTTAAAGCCAATTCATTGACGCCGATTGCGACGGTTTCTTCGCCTTTATGATAGACAACAGCAGGAACGACACCACTCTTCCGCAGTTTTTCAGCGTCTCCCTTTTTGATAATACGAGGCTCTACCCCTAATACAATAGTTTCCATGCTCTTCCTTTATCTCTTTTATCGCTTGTGTTTAATGAAGGTTCGTAAGTTTTTCGATGATATTTTTGCTGTCGAACAGGCAACTGACAGAATCATCTTCATAAATACGTTTTATAGCCTCACCGATGAGATTGCTGACAGATACGGTCTCAATTTTCGATGAGTAGGCGTGATTCGTTATTACTGAATCGGTGACGATTAATTTTTCCAGTACAGAAGCGTTGATTCTCTCAATGGCCGGGCCCGAAAGAATGGGATGTGTTGCTGCTGCATAAATCTTGAGTCCACCTGCTTCACGGATGGCTTTTGCGGCATTTACTATGGTTCCGGCCGTGTCGATCATATCGTCAACGAGCAGAACGTTTTTACCTCTGACATCGCCGATAATGTTCATGACTTCGGCAACATTGGCCGCTGGCCGGCGTTTGTCGACAATCACCAGGTCGGTACCGAGTTCTTCCGCAAATTTTCTGGCAAGCTTGACACCGCCAACATCAGGAGAGGCTACAACAAGGTTGTCACGAAATTCCCGGTGACGAATATCGTTTATGAGTACAACACTGGAATACAGGTGATCGAACGGAATATCAAAAAATCCCTGAATCTGGGGCGCGTGCAGGTCCATGGTCAGGATACGGTTGGCTCCAGCCTGGGTGAGCAGGTTAGCAACAAGCTTCGCTGTAATGGCAACGCGGGGCCTGTCCTTTCTGTCCTGTCGGGCATAGCCATAATAGGGCATGACTGCCGTTATTCTTGCGGCTGAAGACCTTCTTGCAGCATCAATCATGATCAATAGCTCCATCAGGTTGTCGCCAGGAGGGTTTGTGGACTGGATGATGAAGAGGTCCGATCCACGAACGGATTCGAAATAGTTGACCGAAATTTCCCCGTCGGAGAAATTTTCTACCTTTGCATTACAAAGATCCATGTCAAGGTATTCGGCAATTTTTGCTGAGAGGGTCGGATTGCTGCGCCCTGCGAAAATTTTAATGGGTTTTGCCTTTGTATCCTGCATTATCGAATGAAAGGGATTATATTATGGCAGTACGTTTAACGCCCCAAATTATGTTTCAAATCGTCTTACCAAAAATGATTACATTTAGGCGAACTCAAATATAACTAAAAAGGCTGAAAAATTAACTAATTTTTTCCTCTTTCTAAAGTGCGGTTATTTGCTTGAAAAATATGACTATTCAGGAGATCAGGGACTATCTTGGACAATTTATTGATGCCGTTGAACTGGTGGGGAGTGATGATGGGCTGATTTCTGGTCCCGCAAAGATTGAAACGGCGCAAAAGGGGCAGTTTACTTTCGTTGCCAATGACAAATATGCAAGGTTTCTTGCATCTACTGGGGCGTCGCTGGTTATTGTTCATCACTCACTTGGTGTTGATGACTTTGTTCATACGACCTCTTTTCTGAAAGTTGATGATCCTTATACTGCGTTTGTTTTTCTCCTGCAAAAATTTGCGCAGCCCCGTTCCATGGCGGCAAAAGGTATTGCATCGACGGCCGTGATTGGTGAAGGGGTTTCAGTTGGTGAAGGAGTTTCGATTGGAGAGTATGTTGTTATCGGTGATTGCTGTTCACTTGGGAAAAATGTCGTTATTGGGGCTCATACTGTTCTCTTGCATGATGTTTCTGTCGGAGATGATGTTGTTATTTTTCCTGGAGTTACCTGCTACAATGGTACTATTGTCGGCAACAGGGCAGTCATCCATTCGGGAAGTGTTATCGGAGCGGATGGTTTTGGTTTTGCGCCGCAGAAAGATGGTTCTTATGTGAAAATTCCTCAGATGGGTATTGTGGAAATCGGCGATGATGTGGAAATAGGATCAAATTCGACTATTGACCGTGCCACGTTAGGGAGCACTGTTATAGGCAGGGGAGTGAAGATTGATAACCTGGTACAGATTGCCCATAACTGCACGATTGGTGACGACACAGTCATTGCCGCGCAGGCTGGCATTTCGGGAAGCGTCACGGTTGGCCGTCATTGCCTGATAGGGGGGCAAGCCGGGTTTGCAGGTCATCTTGAGCTTGCTGACAACATACAGGTTGCTGCAAAAACAGGAATCTCGAAATCCTTTCTTCAGCCGGGTATTGCCCTGCGGGGAACTCCTGCACAGCCGATGCGCGACCAACTGAAGCACGAAGCGATGCTTCGCAACCTTGGAGCCATGAAAGAGAAGCTTGATCGTCTCGACGCTGAACTGAAAGAGTTGAAGATGAAGTGAAGTACTTTCGATCTTTTTGGAGTTTCACGTCCAAAAAGGTCAGATTTCTATAATAGCCACCGGAGATGTTCTCTGGTGTTGCGCTTTGTAGTGGAATTGCTATACACAACCCTGTACCCCGAAGCAGTTGCGGGGTCGTTGATCGAAAGGTCTTTTTTAAAAAAGGATCAATTCAGTCATCAAATGACTCAGCAACGGAGTCATCAACGGACCCTTCGGCTTCGAACCAATCGTCGCGGTTTTCTCCGTGCCGTTCTCCTTTCTTTTTCCAAAGGTAATATGCTGCGAGCCTGACAGACTCATCACGCTCCTCGTCTGTCAGATAAAGGTCTTTTTTCTTCCCTTTTTTCTTTCCGGATGATTTGTTTGACATGGCGGTTTGATTTTTTTCAAGGGTTAGAAAATATCCAGAGTCAATATCATCACCCCTCCCAGTGCTCATAGCCGGAATTCCTGCAAGTATAAGGGTTATTTCCCTCTATGTTAAAGTGCTTCATCATTGCGTCCCACTCCACAAGCCTGATCTCATTAAGGGTACATGTAAAACCTTCCTTTTTGATAAATACCATCAACCGATCCCTGCACTCCTGATCAGATTTAAGCTTGTCAATATACTCTTTTGCCTGTATTTGTGACATATTCGACTCCGTTATTTGGACAATGAAACATGACGTGACAACACACCCGGTAAAAGGACACAATACACCCAATGCGTATCAAACAATTCTTTCGCGAGAGAAGTTCCGTTTATTACGTTTTTATCAAAATGTTTAACACACAAGACATTTTGTTTATTTCCTTACGATTTCCTGCAGGGTTCAACAGTGACTCTATCGCATTGCCGTATAGCATCGGAGCTCAGACATCCATCATAACAATAATAGGTGCAGAGAGAATTCCCGGCACGGTATATGAAATTGTTCGGTAAATGTGCCGGGAACAGGACGAACAGATTATGAAAGGTTTCTGGGTACCTGGGATGAGTGGTGGTGCAGAATGGGTGTTGGAAGTGAAATGTCCATCACAAAAGTAAAGCGTGAAGGGAAAGAGAGTAGTACCTGGTCGACCTCAAATTCAAATGAATAGATGCCGCTGAGGGTATGGAGTGTTTCGCATTGAGAATGCTTTCTGAGCGCCTTGTTATGCAGGCGCACACCAAGTCCGTCTCTTGTTGCAAGCTGCCCGAAGTAATTTCTGATGCCCTCAAGAGATATGACAGTATGGGGAGAAAATGTGGGGATAAGGACTGCTGATTCATTGTAAAGCGCTGTAATGTCATCTGCATTTCCGCTGCAGACTCTTGAGACCCATTGAAAAAGAACCTCTTCGGCAGTTTTAAAATACATCATGGTACTTACGTTTTGTTTTCCATTGTAGTACTCTGTCGGCACAAGAAGCCTTGAAGGGCCAGCATGTGTGGATGGAAAGGTAAACAATTTTTGTTTTTTCTCAGGTCAATAATTACAAAGCCTGAACTGAATACGTTCAGGCTTTGTAAGAGAAAGAAATATAACGTGATAAAATAAGCTACAGTTTCAGTTCACCTGATTCTGCCTGGCGTTTGAGTGCTTCGTTTGCATAGATCAGTACCTCAACGCGGCGGTTGAGCCTGCGGCCGGTTTCCGTTTCGTTGGTTGAAACAGGTCGGGTTTCACCGTACCCCACAGGGGAAACTCTGCCGCCAGAAACACCATAAGCCTTAAGAAGTGTAGCAACTGATTCGGCACGTCTTTCGGAGAGCAACTGATTTGTGGCTTCGCTGCCGATATTGTCGGTATGCCCTTCGATGACAATATTGGTGTCATTGTACCGGTTCAGAATTCTTGCGAGTTGTTCAATATTGCTTCTGCTGGTTGCAGTTATGGTTGATGAGCCGGTAGAAAAGAGAATACCTGAGTCAAAAATTACTCTGATGCTTTCGCCAACACGTTGAACGTTTGCGCCATCAACATTACGATCAATTTCAGCGGCTTGTTTGTCCATGTAATTACCGATAATCGCGCCAGTTGCTCCACCGATAACGGCGCCGATAATTGCTCCTTTAGCCCAACTGCCCGAGCGGCTGCCGATAAGACCGCCAAGCACGCCGCCAGCGGCTGCTCCGATCTGAGCATCTCGACCGGCATTAGTCGTTGTCTGGCAACCCCACGTCAGGCCTGTCATGGCAAGGATAAGTAAAAACGCTACTGGTTTTGTTAACTTCTGTGGTTGAGTCATTGTCATTATTGTTTATAAGTTAGAGAAAAACCAAAAAAATGGTTAAGGGTTCACTATATCACTCAGGTACCATAAGCAGACCCTAAATCAGGTTAAGGCGGGCGATAGGGTGATCACGGAAAAAGGTCAAAATACTTTTTTATGGACAAGTATCATACACTTACCTGGGTTCAGAAAATTCCTGTTCCAATTGATGCGGCATGGAGCTTTTTTTCGTCACCGGCTAATCTTGCCCGTATTACTCCTCCGGAAATGATGTTCCGAATAACCGGTGGCACAGTGGATGAGAACATCTATCCGGGCATGATCATCTGTTACACGCTGTATCCCTTCATGATGCTGCCGATAAGATGGGAAACCGAAATTACTGTTGTCAAAAAACCTTTTTACTTCGAAGATTGTCAGAAATCGGGCCCTTATGAGCATTGGCATCATCGGCATTATTTCAGGGAGATTGATGGTGGTGTTGAAATGACGGATTTTCTCCAATATCGTCTTCCAATGGATTTTTTTGGAGAGCTTGTCAATACCTTGATCGTCAGTCGGCGCCTTGAGGAAGTTTTCAACTACAGGCGCAAAAGAGTAGAGGTAATTTTAGGTTCTTTCCAAAACGATTGAAAACAGGACGGGAAAGGTTGGGATGGCTCAGAGCGCTTTGAGCTAAGCAGTAAGCCATTTATATAGGGCTTTCTGAACAAACCCTCGTTTTAAAAACACCTCGATGGTAGGGCAAATCTCGCCTCTATACGCCAATCCCATAATCGCTGTAATTTTGGCCTCAAGAGGCTGTGTCGCTCATTTATAGCCATCAAAAACGACATGGTCCCTTTAAAACAGCGTAAAAAATGAACCCCCAGCAGTTTCTGCAGGTTCATAACCATAACAATGAGCGCGACAACCGTTTCGCTGGTTGCCGCGAGCTTGGCTATGATGCGATTCATCCCGAACCGTCGCTTGCCTTGGCCAAACTTGCCTTCGACAGCGTTACGGATTCCCTCATCTTTCCGTGTCTGTCGTTTGCGTTCAGCGTTCACTTCTGGATCTTTTGGCGGTCGTCCCAAGGCTGCGCCACTTATCCGAATCCCATGTCCCTTGCACCATTGGAGGTTGGCCCTGTTTCGGTAAATCTTGTCGACATGCACTGACTCTGGATAGTGCCCTTCACGCTCATAGTAGCGCTGTGTCTCGGCAATTAGATCACAGCCTTCGTTGTAGGCTGACCATGACATTTTTTCAATGGTACTCCATCCGTCAACAACGCTCAGCGATAGTTTCATGCTGAATTCAGTTTTGGCACCGGCCTTGCCGCGGACTATCGGACGAACATGTGGCTGACTGATGCTGACAATTCGATCATCAATTCGGGATGTCTTGTTTTTGTACTTCTCAAGTTGCTGACGATATAACTCTGCACAAACAAGGAGCTTGACGTACAATTTTTTATTCAGTACCGTCAACGATACCACTGCGGCAAGTGCTTCGATGCTTCTCAGATTTCTGCCGAGATAACCAAGTTGTTTACGAATTGCATTGCGAATGGTTTTCGCCGATTTCACGCGAAGTTTGGCGACACTCAAAAATTCCTTCCGTGCAGTTTGACGATACGTGCGTGGCTTTTTCAGCCCTTCAGGAGCATCAACATAGAGCTTATCGATGATCTGTTCCATTTTTTCCCGCGCATCATTGAGCAAGCCAAGATCCGTCGGAAAACGGATATCAGCCGGGGCGCATGTGGCATCAAGAATCAGTTTGCCTTTGTTTGCTGGAGGCGTAATCGGGAGTGAACAAGTTGCTGCTGCTTCATTCACTAGAGGCTCTTCAGGAGTTGGTTCAGCACACCGTGGCTCCGGCTGTACTGATTGTACTGACTGTTCTGTGGTTGGTTCATCAGATACTGCCTCAGTGACCACTGGCAGCGGCTCTGGCCCTGCATCGAGCGACTTTGCTACAAGCAGTGTCTCTGGAGCTATCTCCAAGTTTATTGGCTCTTCTGAAGCAGAACTCTTGGAGGCAGACGTTTTACTGCCATCTTCTTGTTTTTTAACCAATTGCTCACGCTCATCAAGTATTTTGCGATACTGTTTGCGAAGATTCTCGCTCACATTTGCAATATCAATCGATGTGATGCGTTTGCGAAAATGGGTCATCAACGAAGAGTCGAATGGCGCTTCATTTTGAAACCGTTTAAGTCCTATAAAAAATTGTAGATAAGGGTTTTCTTGGATCTGAAAAACAGTTTCTTCATCCGTAATGCTTAAGGTCTCCTTGATGATCAATGCGCCCAGTGCGGAACGAACACTCAACGCTGGCGAGCCATTCGCCGCAGTAAAATTATTAGCATAAATCTCTTCTGCAGCAAACCATGGAACGGCATTGGACAACTTTACCCAACGATTTTCGGCATCCAGCTTCCCACCAAATGGTAGGTAAAAATCATCAACTAACGTGAGCTGCTTGAATTCGCGCTTATACATTATTTTTTAGGTGCAAGGGTTTTTGGCCATTTCCTTAGTTTTCCTTGCACCAATATACGAAAAATATTGACTTAATCAAATATAAAATATAGCGTTAACACTTTTTCAGCAAGCCCTATATATTTTATAGAAAATCAGGGCGCAGGCTTCTCATCAGGATAAATCTTTCGGTATAACTGGTCAATTCCTTCGAGTACTCTCGGCCCGGGACGCAGAAAAAGATTATTGTCAAACCGGTCGTACACGTGATGGCTTTTCACGGCAGTAATAGAATCCCACCCCGGACGGTTGAGAACATTATCGGCGGCAGTGGACTCTTTTGCCATGTACATGCAGGCAATGATATCAGGATTTTTCTTGATGACCCACTCCTGGGAGATCTCGAAATAATCCTTCTGCACCACATCACCGATATTCTGGCCGCCAGCGTAGCTTATCAGAGCTGAAGTATAGCTTCCTTTTCCGCCTGTCCAGAACGGATCGTTCCAGATTTCAAGGTAGACGGTTTTCTTTTTCTTGAGTTCCAGAGCCTTTTGCTTGAAGGTTGCAAGACCGTTGCTTATGGAGAGGGCCAGGCTATCGGCCTCTCTGGTGTGGCCGGTCAGCTTTCCGAGTTTTTTCAGGACCGCCGGGATATCGTCAGGGGATTTGCAGGAGACGGTTTCTCGTTGAATACCAAGCGCCGATATTTTTTTGCCAATCTCTTCATCAGCCAGATCGACATCAATGACCAGGTCAGGATGGAGAGAGGTAAGGAGTTCAAGCGAAGGCTGTCCGAATGAACCGATGACAGGTACCCGGGCAGCCGCTGCAGGCCAGTCGCAGGCGCTGGTTCTGCCCACAAGCTGATCGCCAGCCCCGATGGCAAAAATCATCTCGGTCAGGCTCGGCGCAAGACTTACAATGCGTGGTTGTGCCTTTGCTTTTTTGGTGTCCCTGATCGGTTGTTGCGTACATCCTGAGGCCAGGAGTAACAGTAAAAAGAGTGCAATGGATTTACAGCGCAAGATGTTCTGCATATCGTTGAAGTATCTGCAAGTGGTTGAAAGCAAGTGGCATGGCAAGGGCTTCATGCAGAGTGAACCAGCCAATCTCCTCAACCTCTTCAGGCATCAACTGATAAGCACCGGTTCCAGTGCCATGGAAAGCGAGCGCCACAGCATGAAAGTTGTACTCAGGAAAGATTTCGTTGAAAAAGGCGAGGAAGGTTGGAGTGGTAAAGCGAAGAGCAGTCTCCTCCATAACCTCCCGAACAACAGCATCTTCCGCAGTTTCATAGTCGTCAATGTGTCCACCCGGCAGGCACCAGTGGCCCTCAAAAGGGCGAACACTGCGTTTTGTCAGCAGAATACGATCAGGATTGCCATCCTCGGGAGTGATGATAGCGGCTACAGTGGCTTTGGGCATAGATGCAGGTTTACAGGTTGACCCAAAGTAAGCGAGATGTTCAAGGAATGCAAGCGGAGTTTTTTTGCGGACAGGCGGTAATGCTGGAAATTTTTGCCAATATCAGTATATAATTTGTTGCCAGAAGGTTTGATGCTATTCTGATTTAAAGGAGTATTTGCCGATGGAAGGAACACTTTCACTGTCTGGTATAGCTGTTCTCTTTGGTGGTGGTCTTTCGCTTTTTCTTTTCGGTATAAGGATGATGAGCAGCGGGCTGAAGAAGGCCTCTGGTTCGCAGGTTCGGAAGTGGATATCCAAAATATCTGCAAACCGTTTTTATGCGGTGCTTGCCGGTGCATTTGCTACGGTCATTGTTCAGAGCAGCAGCACCATTATTGCCATTCTTGTCGGTCTGGTTCAGTCTCGCCTTATGACTTCCAGCCAGGCGCTGGCTGTTATGCTCGGTGCTGAAATAGGCACAACAACCATGGCGCAGCTTGTTGCTTTTCGATTACACGATTACGCGCTGGTGTTTTTTGCTGCCGGTTTTCTGCTGACTGCTCTTGCAAAATCAGAATCCCTGCGATTTACCGGTGAGGCTGTGTCGGGGTTTGGGCTGCTGTTTTTTGGTCTGAAATTGATGTCAGGTGCGCTCATTCCCCTTGAGAGCTATTCCCCTTTTCTCTCCCTGCTCCGTTATCTCGACAACCCATTATTCGGTGTTCTTGCGGGAATGTTTCTGACCGCCCTGATGCACAGCAGCGGGGCTTTTGTAGGTATTCTGGTGACGCTTTCCCTGCAGGGGGCGTTGAGGCTTGAGGCTGGGATTGCCTTGATGCTTGGCGCAAATATTGGTACCTGCATTACGGGAGTGCTGGCCAGTGCAGGAATGCAGCGAAGCGCCAAGCGAGTGGCCTTGGCCCAGGTGCTGTTTAATGTGGCAGGAGTGCTCTTTTTTCTCCCGATTATTCCGGGTTTTGCAGACTTGATTCGTCTTCTCTCGCCATCTGCCTCTGGTTCTGGTATCGTAAAACTTTCAAATGATGTGCCACGACAGATTGCCAATGCCCATTTACTGATTAATCTGTTTATGGCGCTCTGTTTTTTCCCCTTTCTTTCCTTTTTTGACCGCTTGCTCTACTGGCTCTTTCCTGATGACCCGGAAGAGACAAGGTTGATTCCTGCTGTCTGGTATCTGAATGAGTCGGCGCTCTCTACACCTGTTCTGGCTCTCCAATATGCCAAGGCAGAGGTGGCAAGAATGGGCAGCATTGCGGGCAAAATGGTGCGGGCGTCGCTTTACCCGCTTGAGAGCAATGTTCCTGGTCACGATCTCGTTTTTCCTAAACTTTCAGTTATCAGTGGGATGAGTATGAGAGAGGAAAAACTGGATTTTCTGGAATCAGCCATTTCGGATTATCTCATTAAAATAAGGCGCAGTGAACTGAATGAACGAGATTCAAAAGAGGTTTTTGTCTTGATGAATATTGTCAATATTCTCGAATCAATTGGGGATATGGTCGAAAGTTTTGCTTCAAAACTGGTTGAAAAGAGACGTGTGCTTAAAAGTGATCTGAGTGAAAAGGGGAAGTTTGAGCTTGTAGAGATACACAAGGTGGTTTGCCAGGAAATGGATGAACTTGCAGAAGCGCTGAAGGATATGGACGCTAACAGGGCAGTAAAGCTTCTCGATGGTGATGTGCGGTTTAAACAATTGGTGGCACAGGCTGAAACTGCTCATCTGAAAAGAGTCTTCGTGATGCCTGAAGCCGAAGTAACCCACGATGTTCATACAGAACTCCTCGATTTGCTTGAACAGGTCCACCATTACTGCAAGATGATTGCGGGTAGTATGCTTGTTTCAGGGAAGTCTGAACAGTAAGCCGCATCAGCTATTTTCGCATGCCAATACGTTCGTGCCAATATCCTGGTTTCCTTTTCACATGCGCGATTGCAATGACCATGATCGATTCGGGCTCTATAGCGAATATGATAGAATACGGAAATTGTGAGATAAGGCAACGCCTGAATGGTGGATGGAGTACTCGAAATCGAAACGGCATCTGTTGAATGTGTACCAATTCTGCTTCCACTGCTTGTCGTAAACGGTGACCGAACCCCTTTCTGATTTGTTCGTAGTACGTGACGGCTGCCAGAAATTCCGCACGGGCATCTGGATCGAAACCTGTGTCGATTACTGGGTCAAGCTATCCGCTTCAGCGAAAACTTCCGAGGCTGGTATAGAGTGGCGTTTTCCTGCTTTGTGTTCCGCGTAGCGTCGCTCCGCTTCCGCTACCCATGCTGCATCAATGTCGCTGAGGGCATTTCCGCCAAGTGAGTTGAGTAAACGGTCGGCCAGGAAGGCTCGTTCCGGTTCCGGCAAGTTCAATGCCTCATGCTCAACTTTATCGAGGGTAGTTGTCATCGTCTCTCTCCGTTTGTTTCGCTTCAAATAATAATAAAGTAGCCCTGAGCTGGGAGACAAAAAATGGCCAATTTTAAGTTGTTAACCTGGGCTGCTCATGCATCGAAAAGGCGCGGACACTCCCTCGGGTGTCCGGTAAACTTTATCAAGCGTACTGCATGCCTAACGACTTATGCTTGCTACCTGAGGTAAGAAATAAGAAATATTCATTTAATCCACAATGTACTTCTTCTGGAGTGGCTTAACCTCTTAAGAGAATATCATTCATATTTTACACTTGGCCAGAGTCGTTCAACAAAGATATTGTCAAGTGCCCGGCATAATTCACTAAAACATACTATTTTTTTTATGCCACTATTTTCTTAATATGGCGACTTGTTCTTTCATCGTAGCTGGTGCCGGCTTAAAAGCCGGAGAATAGGGAAGTACGTGAGAATCGTACACTGTACCCGCAACTGTACAACGGTATACCGATAAATTTTTGCATTGCCACAATGCACTTGATTTTGCCGGTCGTTTCAAGTCACTGCGCTCTTTTCCTCCACGGAAAAGCGCGGGAAGGTTTGGAAAGGATGGACACCGTGATAGTCAGGAGACCTGCCAGTTATTTTTGCATGATTACAATCGGACTACGGGCTATAGTCGGGGCAAAGTTGTACCTCTTTTTGCATTTTTGTTTGATGCTCATACTGTTACGCATGCCTTTTGCTTACCCCTGTCAGTTGATCTATTTCTCAAACTGAAAACAGGTTATTTTCAATGAACAAAAAAGTAATTCTTGTTGTCATGGCAGGTTTGCTGTGCAGCAAAGGGCTTCTGGCTGAAGAGCAGCCAAGGAGCTTTGTGGGGGAAGAAGTCGTGGTTTCAGCCACAAAAACGCTCAATTCAATTGTCGATGCCGGAGGCAGTTCGGTGACGGTTGTTACAGCGGAAGAGATCAGGAAATCAGGAAAATCGACTGTCGAAGAGGTCATCACGGGAACGCTCGGCATCGATGTCGTATCGAATGGCGGATTGGGAACGCAGACCAGCATTTTCATGCGAGGAGCTGATGCGAAAAATGTGCTCGTGCTGGTGGACGGAGTTCCCTTCAATGATCCATCCGATCCAAACGGAGCCGCCAATATAGCCAACCTCACCGTGGACAATATCGAGCGGATTGAGATCGTCAGAGGCCCGGTCAGCGTCCTCTACGGTAGCCACGCAACAGCGGGCATCATCAACATCATCACGAAACAGGGGAAAGGGAAGCCCGAATTCACCATTGGCGCAGAAGGAGGCGCATACGGAACCTGGAAAGCCTATGGTAATGCTATGGGGAAGATCGACGCTTTCCGGTACTCCGTGAACCTCGCAAGGCTGAAATCGGATGGATTCTCAAATGTGGACCAGAGGAACCCTTTGATCATGCATCCAGCCATCACTGCTGACAAAGATGGATACAGGAATACCACTCTCTCGACGAATCTTGGTTACCAGCTCAGCAAAAACGTTGACCTTTCGAATGTTCTGAGGTATGCCGATGCATCTGCTGATCTCGATGGTTCCTATAAATATACCGATTCGAAAGAGCTGGCAGGACGGGTTGCCCTGCGAGTCAATACCGACCCGGTGACGAATACCCTCTATTACAACTATTCAAGCAAGGATCGCCAGTATTACGATAATAGCGCCCTCAAGACGGCGACCTACAAGGGATACGTGAACGAGGTAGGTTGGCAGGCAGATGCCGCCTTGACATCGAACAACACCGTCACCGTCGGTGCCGATATCCAGAATGAAAAGATGGATAACTGGAGCGCGGCTTCCATCTACGCCCCAGCTTCGGCAATTAACAAGAGTGCCGATCTCAAGAGCGTGTTTGTCCAGGATCAATGGCATGTTTCTGACTTTAACCTGGTAGCCGGGTTGCGCTACGACGATCACCAGTTGTTCGGGGGAGAGACTACATACCGCTTGGCTCCCTCCTACAAGCTTGGCGATACGCTTCTGAAGTTTAGTTACGGCACAGGATTCAGGGCACCTTCACTCTATGAACTCTATGATCCATTATATGGGAACAGCATGCTCGAACCCGAAACGAGCAAAGGATGGGATGCAGGGCTCGAACAGCGTCTTTCTGATAATTTCAAACTCGGTTCGACCTATTTCCGTACAGATTATACGGATCTTATTTCTTGGGTTTTGACTGATCCCGCGACCTATGACGGTAAATATTTTCAGGTTTCCGGCATCACAAAGACCTGTGGTGTCGAAAGCTTTATCGAATGGAATCCAGCATCTTCGGCGTTTCTGACCCTTTCACATACTTATACCGAGATAGATGCCATTAGTCCGGTGTCGGAGGCCAGGCGTCCGAAACACAAAATCGGGATATCGGGTTCATGGAAAGTTACACCGAAGGTTACCCTGAACACAAAGATGGATTGGGTCGGAAAGCGCAAGGAGGTTTATGCATTTGACCTGAATGGTAATCCTGTTACGTCACTTGACAGTTACTTTTTGGCGAATGTTTCTGCTTCGTACAAGTTAAAACCGAATGTTGAACTCTATGGCAGAATCGACAATGTGTTCGACAAGTATTACGAAGAGGTATGGAGCTGCGCCACGCCGGGCAGGTCGGCTTACGCTGGCGTGAAGGTTACTTTTTGAGCGTGTTTGTTGTCAGGGGGATTTTGAGTTTTTTTCGGTGAAGTTTCTCTTATAAAATCGTGTAAGCATCGCCATTCATCATTCTGAATTCTTAAAAAACTTATGAACACAACTATTTCTGAAGTCGAGCGCGAAGCTCTCTACAAAGTCATCTACAGCCGTCGCGATGTTCGCGGGCAGTTTCTGCCGGATCCTGTGCCGGAAGAGGTAATCAGCCGCCTGCTTGATGCGGCGCACCCTGCTCCAAGTGTTGGCTACGTGAGCTTTTTCCATGCAACGCCGGAGCTTGAGCAGGCTGGTTGGCTGCCGAGAATGGAGCTTGAAACCCTTGTCCACCATGAAACATGGTAGAGCCAGGTAAAAAGTATCGTTCGCTTGCGGTTTTCGGCACAGCCTCCGACGTTGGCAAAAGTATAGTCGCCACAGCGCTCTGCCGGATATTCAGCAATGCAGGGATTGATGTTGCTCCCTACAAAGCGCAGAACATGTCGAACAACTCCGGTGTCACCTCTGACGGCCTCGAAATCGGCCGGGCGCAGATTGCCCAGGCCGAGGCGGCACGGGTGATGCCCAATGCCGACATGAATCCGGTGCTCCTGAAGCCCAACTCCGACACGGGAGCGCAGGTGGTGCTGCTGGGAAAGGCGTGCTGCACCGAGACGGCCAAAGGATATTTCAAGGATACCACATTCTGGGCTGAGGCTGCCCGCGAGAGTCTTGACCGGCTCATGCAGCGCCACGAGCTGGTTGTTATCGAAGGGGCGGGCTCATGCGCCGAGATGAACCTCTACGATCGCGATTTTGTCAACATGCGAACCGCCAAAGCGGCTGATGCGGCGGTGATTCTGGTGGCTGATATTGATCGCGGCGGCGTCTTTGCGCAGGTGGTTGGCACACTTGCCGTGCTGCCCCCCGAAGATCGGGCGCTGGTGAAAGGCGTTATCATCAACCGTTTTCGAGGCGATATCGACCTCTTCCGTGACGGCGTCACCATGCTGGAATCAATGACTGGTGTGCCGGTGCTTGGGGTTATCCCTTATTTCAGGGGCTTCACCATTGATGCGGAAGATGCGGTGCCGCTTTCGGCGAAGGTTGACCCTGCCGGTGAACCGGAAGAGGGAAAGATCGGAGTCGCCGTCATCTATTATCCCCATATTGCAAATTTTACCGATCTCTCGCCGCTTGAGCATGACCCTTCGGTGGTGCTGCACTACCTTCACCATCCCAAGTCACTGAAAGGGTATAAAGCGCTTATTCTGCCTGGCTCAAAAAATGTGCGCGGCGATTTTGAGTGGCTGCAGAAGCTTGGCTGGGAGGATGAAATTCGCGCCTTCAGGGAGCAGGGCGGCATCATCATGGGCATCTGTGGAGGCTATCAGATTCTGGGCCGCTCCATTGCCGACCCGCATGGCATTGAGGGGGAAGCGGGCGTTACCGAGACGCTCGGGATGCTTGAGATTGAGACGGTGCTGGAACCGGAGAAGTGCCTTGCCAATACCGTGGGCACCATCAACGGCACAACTGTTGAGGCTTATGGCTACGAAATTCATAACGGGCGAAGCAGCGTCGGCGCGGATTGCCATCCCTTTATCCGTGTATCGGCCAGGAACAACCGTCCCGAGAGTGATGTTGACGGGGTGGTGAGCAGCGACGGCAAGGTGATTGGCACCTACTTTCATGGCATTTTCGATGAGCCTGCGGTCAAAGCGTGGTTTCTCACTCTTCTGGAGCCATCATGGAAGCCGCAAAGGGCAGAGAAGGGGCGTCAGGAGAGCTATGAACTGCTTGCGGACCACTTTCGTCAGCATCTTGATCTCAAAACCCTTTTTGAACTTGTTGGTGTTTCGCTTACGGAGGATGAGGAGCGCGAAGAGGGTATCGAAGCGTAACCCTTACCCATCTCCAGCATGGTGGCGCAGACATCAACTTCGGAACGGAGGCGCTCGATTTGAGCTTTATACCATGAGCAAAAAACAGGCGCCTTTCCGATGATGTAAGATGAGAAAGGGAGTTACTCGAATTCAATCAAAGCCTGACCGCTTTTTACGGCCTCTCCCGGTGATGCCATGATCTTTTTCACGGTACCGGCGGTATGGGCTGTGATATTTGTCTCCATCTTCATCGCCTCCAGCACAACCAGCAGATCGTCAATCTGGAGTTTCTGCCCCACCTGAACATTCACTCGCTGCACAATCCCGGCGATGGGACTCCGGCAAACTTTTTCGTCTGGCAAACCGTCCGCAAC
>Ga0194037_1000363_pt1 | contig 35825 bp, 22 predicted proteins | sample JunL306m_MetaG_FD_148653 | JGI IMG/M metagenome (GOLD analysis project Ga0194037, IMG submission 148653) | Anoxic zone freshwater microbial communities from boreal shield lake in IISD Experimental Lakes Area, Ontario, Canada - Jun2016-L304-6m | ecosystem: Environmental > Aquatic > Freshwater >... | reverse complement strand
GCTATTGTGCCTGGGTGTGTCCGGTGAACTTGCTGGCCGATGCCGCTTATTGGCTGCGCGTGAAGCTAGGCATCAAGGGCAGTGCATACATCAGCCGTCCGACCCGCTACTGGGTTCTCGGCATGACGCTGGTCGTGGCGGCAGTGACCACCAGCGTTTCCTGGGAAATGATGAATCCCGTGTCGATGATGCAGCGTGGTCTGCTCTTCGGCTTGGGGTTTGCCTGGGCCGTCCTGTCGGGCGTGTTCCTTTTCGACCTGTTCGTCATGCGCCACGGTTGGTGCGGGCATCTCTGCCCGGTCGGCGCGTTCTACAGCTTGATCGGCAAACTTGCGCTGATCCGCATCACGCTTCCCGCTCGTGCCGCGTGCAACGATTGCATGGATTGTTTTGCCGTCTGTCCGGAACCACAAGTCATCCGGCCGGCTTTGAAGGCGATTGGCGGTGCGCCACCGCTGATCCTGGAAGCCAACTGCACCAACTGCGGCCGTTGCATCGATGTCTGTTCGAAGGGCGTATTTGCCTTCGGCACCCGCTTCAACCATTCCAATGCAAGCGTGGCCGGCGTCGCGCAGGCGGCCTCGAAGTGATCAACGTTCAACCTCGTCTGGGGAGTCCATCATGAAGCATACAGTCACCATTCTTCTGGCATCGCTGCTGGCCGCAGTTTTTGGCTGTGCCAGCTACGCACCCTTGACATCGATGCGCGGCACCGATGTCAGCGACCAGGACAAGGCCCCCGCGCAGAAGCCGTACTCGGAGCGGTCGCCCGGCGCCGGTTCGCCGGAATTGATCGCCCGAACCTTCGTCCAGCAGCCGCCGCTGATCCCGCACGGGGTCGAAAAGTACATGCCGATCACGCTCCAGGAAAACGCCTGTCTTGACTGCCACGTTTCGGACGAATTCAAGGGTAAGAAAATGCCGATGATGGGCGACAGCCATTTTTCTAAGACGCGCAAGGAAAAGGATGGATCGCGCGCCGTGGAGATGGTCCGCTGGCAATGCGACAGCTGTCACGTGGCCCAGAGCGACGCCCCGCCGCTGGTCGAGAATACTTTCGTCGGCAACGTCAGGTAAGTGCCTGGCTAACCTCCATGATCAGAGCCAAATAACTGGTCAGTGACTATGGGGGCATCCAATGTTCTTTCCCCGCTGGAGCGGCAGGTTCGCTACACCGTTCGCATAGGGCACTTAGTGATCGGTGGGGAAGGGCGGCTTTCGGGGATCAGAATTTCTATGCCCGCTTTCCGGAGTTGAATTTTTAAACGTGACTGTCTCCTGCCCTTAGCCGGCGGTGGAGGAAACCGGAAGCCGACATTCCCCAGGAACCCCGAAAATGCGGGAGCCGCCATTCGCCATGCGTTGGTGATATTCTTGCCATGAAGGTTCCTGCGAGCATTAGCCGCCACTGGTGATCACGAACGCATCAGATTGGAGCGGTCGGTGTAAGCGCGAACCCGCTGCTCAAACGGGAAACAATTTTCTTCAGGTGGAGGGCAGACCCCGGCCAACTCTGGTCAGCCACGCCGTTAGACCAAAGCTAATCCGGGTGACGGCTTCGAAGGCGCTGCAGCCACGGAAGTAAAGCGTAGCTTCAGATTATGCTGCGTGCGGCCTGGGTCACCGCATCGATCTGGTTCTGTCCTTCAGCCTGTTATCATCGTCCGGCGAAGCGAGGATATTAATGCCAAGTTCCTATGCCCAGAAGGATCTGCCGAAGCTAATTGCGCTGGTTGCGTTGTATGTGCTGGCAGCCAGGCTGACGTTGCTGCTGTTCGGCAACAATGGCGTTGTGGAGTTTTTGTGGGCGGCCAGTGGCATATCCCTGGCGGTTGTTTTGTTAGGGGGCAACAAGTATCTTCCGGCCGTGTTTTTGGGGTCGTTGCCGGGTTACCTGCTGATTGGCGAACCGCCTGGATTTTCGGTTGCGGTCGCCCTGTGTCATGCGGCGAGCATCTTTCTCGGCACATGGGTCATGAAACGGGAAGGGGGACTCAATCCGGCTTTGCTGAAGCCGGGTGATTTCTTTCGGATTCTGATATTGGCGGCGAGCGTCAGTCTGATCTATGCGGCTGGCCTTGAACTGTGCGCAGGGCTTGACCTGCAGCGCCCTGATGAAGCGCACAGCTTCATTCAGCACTGGGCGGGCAGCCTGCTCGGCATCATTGTCGCCGGGTCGTTCGCTCTGGTGTGGTCGCGATTGCCCCGCGAATGGGCTTCACCGGCGGTAGCCGGTGAGGCGATATTGATACTCGGCATGTCGATTCTGGTCGGTCAGGTCGTTTTTGTTGGTTCGCTGAATGACTCGCTCGGTCAGGTTGCGCGGGGCTACTGGCTGTTTCCTCTCATCACCTGGGCTGCCGTGCGGATAGGGCGCCATGGCACAGTATTGATCGTGGCGATGGCAGCCGCGCAGGGGCTTACTGGGGCTGCACTGGGGGTTGGCTTCTTCGCCGATGACGTAGCAAAAACCCATCTGACCAACTATTTTTTCTACATATTGAGCCTCGCCGTGGTCGACATGGCGCTGGCAACCTACATCAACGAGCGCAAGTCGGCACTGGCAGCGGTGCAACAGCACCGCGACGACCTGGAGCTTCAAGTTTCGTCACGCACCGACGAACTGGCCCGGCAGTTGGCTGACATGACCTTGCTCAACCGCAAGCTCGAAGATGCGCAGGTCCAGTTGCTGCAGTCAGAAAAAATGGCCTCCATCGGCCAACTCGCTGCCGGTGTGGCCCATGAACTGAACAATCCGATCGGTTTTGTTCATTCCAACCTGGGGACGCTGGAGAGCTACCTCAGGGACATCTTCGAGATTGCCTCCGCGTGTGAAGCCGCGGCTGCGAAGGCAAGCAACCCGACCGACTTCGCGCGCATCGATGCGCTGAAGGCGGAAAAGGACTTCGATTACCTGAAGACCGACATCTTCCAGTTGATGAATGAATCCAGGGACGGACTGAGCCGAGTCAAGAAAATCGTCCAAGACCTCAAGGATTTCTCGCGTGTTGGCGAAGCGGAGTGGCAATGGGCCGACATTCACCAGTGTCTCGATTCCACACTCAACATCGTCTGGAACGAACTCAAGTACAAATGTGTCGTAGACAAGCAGTACGCCGTCGCGTTGCCGCAGATACGCTGCCTGCCATCGCAGCTCAACCAGGTGTTCATGAACCTGCTGCTGAACGCGGCGCAGGCCATTCCGGACAAGGGGGAAATCACCATCAGCACCAGGCAGATGGATGAAGATACGATCCGGATATGCATCCACGATAGCGGTCTGGGTATTCCTGCGGAAAATCTGGCGCGGATCTTCGACCCGTTTTTCACCACCAAACCGATAGGCAAGGGCACCGGGCTGGGACTTTCGATTGTCTGGGGTATCGTCAGCAAGCATCATGGCAGAATAGAAGTTTCCAGTACGGTCGGCGCCGGCACGACCTTCACCATCACGTTGCCGGTACAACAACAGGACGAGACGCCAGCATGAATCCAATAGTCGGCGATGACGAGACGGTGCGCGCCGAGCCCGTCACCAGAACGGCCGAGCGCGCGAGGGTGCTGGTCGTCGATGACGAGCCTTCCATCCTCAATGCCATCAAGCGGGTCTTTCGCGGTCAGGGCTACGAAGTGCTCACCGCCACCTCGGGCAAGGAAGGCCTGGCGCTGCTGGAGCATGAACCGTTTGCAGCAGTAATTTCCGACATGCGCATGCCCGAGATGGATGGTGCCCAGTTCCTCGAACAGGTTTTTGTGCGCTGGCCGGATACCAAACGCATCCTGCTCACCGGCTACGCCGACGCATCCGCGACAATTGCCGCCATCAATCGCGGAAAAATATGGCGCTACGTCGCCAAACCGTGGAATGACGAAGAGCTGATCATCACCGTCCAACAGGCGTTGGCCCATCGGGATCTGATGCACGAAAACGCGCGCCTGACCGAACTGACGCGCCAACAGAACGATGAGCTCAAGGTCCTCAACGAAGGGCTTGAGCAGAAAGTCGCGGAGCGCACAAAGCAGCTGCAAAACGCGATGAACTCGCTGAAGCAGGGATTCGTCAATGCCGTTCATGTGTTTTCCGGCATCATGGAACTGCACAGCGGGGACTTGGCGGGTCACTCGCGCCGGGTTGCGGAACTCACGCGAAAGCTTGCCCAGCGCATGCACATGAGCGGCGTCGACATGCAGGACACGTTTCTCGCTGCCTTGTTGCACGACATCGGCAAGATCGGCATGCCGGAGAGCATCATTACCCGCGCTTTCAACAGCCTGGGAGCCGAGGCGCGCGCCAGCATCATGAAGCATCCGGTCAAAGGCGAATTGTTGCTGATGCCGATCGAACAGCTGTCCGGCGCATCTCTCCTGATCCGCCATCACCACGAGCAATTCGACGGACGGGGTTATCCTGACGGCAAGTCCGGGATTGAAATTCCGCTGGGCGCGCGCGTACTGGCTGTCGCCAACGATTACGACGCGCTGCAGCATGGCACGCTCGTGGCACGCCGCTTGAATGCCGCAGATGCCTTGCGTTTTCTTGTGGACAATCGCAGCAAGCGCTACGATCCGAGTGTCGTCGACGAGTTTTCGCGGCTTTTGGCCGAATCCCGGCCTGAAGAATTTCCCGAGTTGCCGCTGCGGCCCGAGTCCCTCGCGCCGGGTATGCAGATCACCCGTGACTTGATTCACCGGGACGGCTATCTGCTTCTCGCCAGCGGCCATGTTCTGGGTCAAAGCGAAGTTGATCAACTCAAGCGGCTGGAAATCTCGGAACAAGAGCCGATTATCGTGTATGTCGGACAATCGCTTTAATTGCCGGGGGAGACCGTTGCGTGATTGAAGCTTTCGTCTGGTCCGACCGTTTCGCCAGTGGAATCGAGAGCGTCGATAGCCAGCATCAGCAGCTATTCAGGATCATTAATCAGGTCGGCGAATTGCTGGTCCGCAGCGATGCGGCCACCGCGGCCAGCTCCGAGGCTCTGATAAAAAAGCTCGCCGACTACGCACGATTTCATTTCGCTGACGAAGAACGCGTAATGCTCGAAGGCGGCCTGGATCCGGGCTACATCGATTCACACAGAAAGGTACATCAGCGTTTTACCGAGCAGGTCGTATCGATGTGGAAAAGCCGCGCCGGCATGGCCGATCCGGCGAAAACACTGTACGGCTTTCTGTCCTCCTGGCTGGTGTATCACATCCTCGGCGAAGACCAGACCATGGCTCGTGAGATTGTGCGAGTCAGTGAAGGCATGTCGCCAACGGCAGCGCACAAGATCGAAGCTGATCACATGGAGGTTGCGAGCTCGGCGCTGCTGCGCGCGATGCAGAATCTCTACGACGTGGTGTCCGACCAAAATCGCGATCTTGCCAAGGCCAACACTGAGCTCGAGGCCCGCGTCTCCGAACGCACCGATCAGTTGAACAAGGCCTACGCCAAGCTGGCTTCGGACAATCAGGAATTGACCGCGCTGCTGGGCCGCGTCGAAAAAACCCAAAGCCAATTGCTGCAGTCCGAAAAGATGGCCTCCATCGGCCAGCTTGCAGCGGGGGTGGCGCATGAGATCAACAATCCCGTGGGATTCGTCAATTCCAATCTGGGTACGCTCAGCCGCTACGTCGAGGATCTGCTGCGGTTGGTCGATGCCGTCGGCGATGGTCCTGCGGTGCAAGCGATAGCAAAGGAAGTGGACCTGCCGTTCCTGCGAGCCGATCTGGCGGCGCTGCTGAATGAATCACGCGAGGGTCTGGATCGGGTACGCAAGATCGTTTCCAATCTGAAGGACTTTTCCCACGTCGACGAAGCAGCGGAATACCGCTATGCGGATATAGTCGCCGGACTGGAGAGCACGATCAGCGTGGCTGCGCATGAACTCAAGTACAAGACGGAAATGGTGCGCAAGCTGCAGCCGCTGCCGCTAGTTCGGTGCATTCCTGCGCAGATCAACCAGGTATTCCTGAATCTGCTGGTAAATGCCGTGCAGGCAATTCCCGATCATGGCGTCATTACCCTCGAGAGCGGCCAGCAAGATGACCAGGTCTGGATCGAAGTGGCCGACACCGGCAAAGGGATGGATGAAGCAACCGCCAAGCGCATGTTCGAGCCTTTTTTTACCACCAAGCCTGTGGGCAGCGGTACCGGGCTCGGCTTGTCCATCTGCTACGACGTCGTGCACAAACACGGCGGCCGCTTCGAGGTGCACAGCGCGCCCGGTGCCGGCAGCCGTGTCCGCCTCTGGCTGCCCGTTTCCGGCCCGGCAGACACCGCAGCCGGTGTGGCCGCATGACCGAAACGCAGTAGGTTTTCTGCCGTTTTTACACAGCGGACGGCGCCAACCGGACCTTCGGGTGGCGCAGACTCGGCTGTCGCCGGTATCAGGAGCGCATTCCGGCGCAGCCGGATGGGTCAGCCACAGTCAGCCGGCTGAGCCGTGCCTAGAAATACGGCGTATTCCATATCCTCGAGATCGATGTGTTTGACGATCCACAAGCGAAGCATTCCCGCCAAGTCCTCCTCGACATCCTTCGCGCACTCCAGTTCGGCCTTCAATCCGGCCAGACCGCTGATTATCGATTGATGCAGTTCAATGTGCGCGGCCAGTTTTGGATACTGGTGATCGCGCATGTGCTGCTCTTCAAACTCAAAATGAGTTCTGGTGTAAGACGACAAGGACTCAAGCGCATCGAAGGTTGCGGCGAAACCGTGTCCTTTGCTGATCCACATCAGAAGCCGTTCCAGATACGAGACGAGCTGGGCGTGCTGTTCGTCGATTGCCGGAATTCCGGTTTTCTTGAATTCGATTTCGGCAGTGGTCATCTTCGGCGCACCAGGTTCTGGTTTGGATGTAGATAAGTCAACCTTCAAAGGACTTCCCGGCACGGCCGAGGGAGCCCCTGTGTCAGATCAGTCGTTCGTAAAATCGAGGTCGCGCGCCCGGCACATCTTGGCCAGCACGGCATTTTCGAGGCTCAGCCGGCGGCGCGTCAGAGCCTGCGCCACGGCGGCGCGAAGTTCGTAATCCACCCAGGGTTTGGCGATGAAATTGTGGATGTGCGCCATGTCCAGGGCAAATACGATCTGGTCCAGATTGGCCACGCCCGAGAGCAGCATGCGCACCGAGTCCGGCTGCTTTTCGGCGAACACTTCGAGCAGTTTTCCGCCATCCATGCCGGGCATCTGGTAGTCGGCGATGACACAGGAAAAGCTCATCTCGTCGGCCATTTTGAGGGCATGCGCCGCCGACTCGGTGACCTGCACGCTGATCCGTGCGGAGTCGAGTTCCGGCGAACTGCGCTGACCCGCTTCCAAGCGCATCGCCGAGAAGACATCATCGAGCCGGCTGTGATGGGTCAGATCGCGTGCAATGGCATGGGCCACGTTGATGTCGTCATCGACCACCAGGATCTGATCCACCCTGTTGATGGCGTCGAGCGGCAGATCGATGCCCTTTTCGCGCAGCACCTTGGCCATGCGTCGGTTGTTGATCTGGGTAGAGCGGAAATCGATCGCCTGCATGACCGAGCTCTTCAGAAAATATCCGCTCCAGGGCTTGGGGATGAAGCGGTAGATATGGGTCTGGTTGATCATCTCCACCAGCGCCGCCATGTCGGTCTGGCCGGACAACACCAGGCGCACGCAGTCGGGCTGAATGGCATGCAGCCGCTTGAGGAATTCCAGGCCGTCCATCTGCGGCATGCGGAAGTCGGTGATGACCACCTCGAACTCCTTTTCCGTCGCCCGCTGCAACGCCGCCGCCGTATCGGTAAAGCCCTCGACGGCGTAGCGATACCGCCCCAGTGGCGGCGTCGAAAGCTCGCGGCGGATGGCGTTGACGATGCCCTGCTCGTCATCGATAACGAGCACGGCACGCAGCGGCGGAGTGTTGTCGGTGGACGCTACAGTGGCAGTCATTGCATTTCTCCCGGCAAGTTTATGACAATTCTATTCGATCAACGGCGCATGCGACGAGGGGGCAAACGTGTGCTTTAGTTGTCGCCGTCCGCCCCGGTTCGCCCCCGCACTATGGCGAGCGCCCCTTCGTAGTCAAAATGCGCAATGCAGCGCACGATTTCGTCACCTTCCTTGCCTAGCGCAGCGCGCAATAATTGTTCTTCGGTGTGGGCCAGTTCGCTGGCAGCCATATTGCCCTTTTTCAGCAGGTGTTCGAGCTTTGCCAACACCTCATCGACACGGGCCGGGTCAACCACCGCCGGCGCCGGACTGTCGGTCGCCAGCGCAGCGAGGATACCGGCGAGAAGAGGCAACAACTCGTCGATCAGCTTCCGCGCGCGACGGTCGATTTCCGCCCGTGCTGCCGTCTGGCGGACCGCCGACTGCAGCGCATTGGCGGCCTCGCTGACGCCCATCGCGCCGAGGTTGCCCGCCGAACCCTTGAGGGCATGTGCCAGCTTCTGAACACCGGGCAGGTCGCCAGCGTCGAGCATCAGCCGCAGACGTTGCGGATCGGATCCGTGACTATCCGCAAACAGCGCCAGCAACCTGAGGTAACTCTCCCGGTTGTGAACGATCGACAAGCCGTGCGCCAGGTCAAGGCCGGCAACCGTCGGCAGGCTGCGCAGGTCGGCATCATCGACCGCCGGCGCTGCGTTGGGCATCTGCGCGTCTTTTCCGACGCCGGTCAGCGGCAGCCAATGTTCCAGGGTTGCATACAGCTGATCGGGTTCGACCGGCTTGCCGATGAAGTCATTCATGCCCGCATCCGTGCAGGCCTGCCGGTCCTCGTTGAAGGCATTGGCCGTCATCGCCAGGATCGGTTTGCTTTCCCAGCCCGGCAGGGCACGGATGGCACGGGTGGCTTCGAGGCCGTCCATGTCGGGCATTTGGATGTCCATCAGGATCAGGTCGTAGTCATGCGCCTGCACCTTGGCCAGGGCTTCGCGGCCATCGGCGGCGGTGTCCACCGCGAGGCCCGCGCCGTGCAGCAGTTCCAGCGCCACTTCGGAGTTGATCGGGTTGTCTTCGGCCAGCAGCACCCGTGCGCCGCCATGGTGGCGGCGCAATCGCGTCTCGGCGTTCTGCGCATCCGCGACAGGAACACTCGGCATGGCACCATGGCCGTGCTGCAGGCGGGCGGTAAACCAGAAGGTGCTGCCCACCCCCGGCGTGCTGTCGGCGCCGACTGCGCCGCCCATCAGTTCAGCCATGCGCCGGGTGATGACCAGGCCGAGCCCGGTACCGCCGTACTTGCGCGTGGTCGAGGTATCCGCCTGTTCGAAGGCCTTGAACAGCCGGCCCATCTGCCCGGGCGCGATGCCGATGCCGCTGTCCTGAACCTCGAAGCGCACCAGCAATCCGGCGCCGTCGTCTTCCAGCAGTTTGGTGCGCAGGACGATGGAGCCGGTCTCGCTGAATTTGACGGCGTTGCTGGCAAAGTTGAGCAAGGCCTGGCGCAGCCGCGTGACATCGCCGCGCAGCCACAAGGGCACGCTGCCGGCGTCGGTTTCAAGCCGCAAGCCCTTGGCCTGCGCGGCCTGCCCGATAATCGAGGTGACGTTGTCGAGAATCGCCGACAGGTGAAAGTCGACGCTTTCCAGTTGCATCTTGCCGGCCTCGATTATCGACAGGTCGAGAATGTCGTTGATGATGGCCAGCAGGTGCCGGCCGGCGCCGTCGATCTTGTCCAGCCGGTCGACCTGTTGCGGTGTCGCCCCGGCGCGCCGCAACAGGTGGGTGAGGCCGATGATGGCATTCATCGGGGTGCGGATTTCATGGCTCATGTTGGCCAGAAAGTTGCTCTTGGCGGCGTTGGCGGCCTCGGCCTGACGCCGCGCGTCGACCAGTTCCGTGGTGCGCTCGGCTACCAGTTGCTGCAGATGATGCCGATGACTGTCCAGTTCGATGCCGATGCGAATTTTTTCGGTGACGTCTTCCTGCACCGCGACATAGTGGCTGATCGAGCCGTCGGCCTGGCGCAGCGGCGTGATGATGGCAAACTCGATGCAGTCGCGACCGTCTTTTTTGCGATTGTGGAATTCGCCCTTCCACGGCAGGCCCTGGTTCAGTTCCGCCCACATGCCGACGTAGGTTTCCGGCGGCGTCCTGCCCGACTGCAGAATGCGCGGGTTCTTGCCGATCGCTTCCTCCTGCCGGTAGCCGGTGGCCTGCACGAAGGCCTGGTTCACGTACTCGATTTCGGCCCGGGTGTTGGTGATGATGATGCTTTCCGGGCTCTGCTCGACGGCCAGTGCCAGCTTGCGCAGCGACTCTTCCGCCTGCCGGCGTTCGGTGATGTCGGTATGCGCCACCACCGCACCGCCGTCTTCGGTTTCCAGCGGCGTCACGCTCATGCTGAACCAGCGTTGCTGCTGCTGCGAATGGCAGGGGTACTCGAGGCGGAAGAGCGGCAGGCGGCCGTCGAGTACCGCCTGGATGCCCTCGCCGGCGCTCGCCGCTTCATCCGACGTCGCGCCGGAGCTGGTGCGGCACAGCGCCAGATAGTTTTCGCCAACCCCGGTATGCGGCGCCGGTTGGTCCGGCACGATGCCGTTTTCCAGCGCAAACGCGTGCCAGGGCCGATTCACCGCCGTGATTACGCCGCTGCGGTCGAGCACCGCAATTTCGACGTCGACCGAATCGAGAATGGCGCGACCGAAGGCATTGCTGTCGCGCAGCGCCGCCTGGTCCTGCGCCTGATCTTCGAGCATGCTCAGAAAGGCAAGGCGGGCTTCGTTCGATGCCGTTTGCATCGCAACGCGCTGGGTGACGTCGCGGATGAAGGCGGTCACCCCCGTGATCTTGCCGTCCGCCTGCCGCACCGGATTCCAGGCAAATTCGTAATGAATATCCGCGCCGGGCTGATGCTGGATTTCGGTAACAATTTCGCCGCCGAGCACCCGATCGATGCTGTGCCGGGCAAGTTCGCGCAGCCGGGAGTCGGTCATGCTCTCCAGCAGGCTGGTGCCGACCTGTATTTCGGCCTGCCAGATCGCGCGCATCTCCTGGCGGTGCTTTTCGTTGAAGGTCGTGTAACGGTAGTTCCGATCCAGCGAAAAAATCACGATGTCGGCGGGACTGTTGATCAAGGCATAGAGCAGGGCATTCCGTGTCTTCAGGCTCTCCTCGGCCTGCCTGCGCTCGGCCAGCTCCCGGTGCAGTTCGCCGGTTCGTGCGGCGACGCGCTGCTCGAGCGTCTCGTTTGCCGCGCGCAAGGCGATTTCCAGTCGCTTGCGTTCGATCGCGAAGCGCAGCGTGCGCTCGATCAGTGCGCCGCTTGATTCGCCCTTCACCAGGAAATCCTGCGCGCCACGGCGGATCGCCGCGCGGCCGACAGCCGCGTCATGCGATCCTGTCAGCACCACCAGCGGCAGCACCTCGGCGCGGTCCATGACTGCCAGTGCCGTGTCGAGCCCGTCGCTGTCGGGCAGGCCGAGGTCGCACAGCACGACGTCAAACGGTTCTGCTGCAATGCGTGCCAGCGCGTCCGCCAGCCGTTCGACGCCGATGATGGCGAACATGCCCGGCACGTGGTCGGCGAGCGCGGTCTGCACCAGCAGCGCATCGCCCGGGTTGTCCTCGATCAGCAGGACACGAAAGGTAGGCGTGGGACTATCCAAGAGTCTATCCTTTGGGCAAAGTCACCACGCGAACCCAGAAGTCGTCAATTTGGGCGACGACCTTCATGAATTGCTCCATATCCACCGGTTTGGTGATGTAACAGTTCGCATGCAGGTCATAGGCGCGCAGCACATCCTCCTCGGCCTGCGAGGTAGTCAGGACCACCACCGGGATGCGCTTGAGCACGGGATCAGCCTTCACTTCGGCCAGCACCGCGCGCCCGTCTTTCTTCGGCAGATTGAGGTCGAGCAGGATCAGGTCCGGCCGTGGCGCATCGCCGAAGCGGCCCTCGCGCCGCAGGAATTGCATCGCCTCGATGCCATCCTCGACGACGTGGATGTAGTTTTCGAGCTTGGCTTCGCGCATCGCCTCGATGACGAGGCGGGTGTCGCCGGGGTTGTCCTCCACCAGCAGGATGACGATTGCCTGATTGTCGTTTTCGTTTGAACTCATGGGTTTTTCTCCTCAGGTAGCGTGAACCAGAACACCGTGCCGCCGCCCGGTGCGGACTCGATCCCGATCTCCCCGCCATGGCGCTCGACGATGCGCTTGCAGACCGCCAGCCCGATGCCGGTGCCGGGATATTCGCGCCGGGTGTGCAGGCGCTTGAAAATGACAAACAGTTGCGCCCGGTATTCGGGCTCGATGCCGATGCCGTTGTCGGTGACCGAAAAGCGCCACCACCCGGCCTCGTGTGCCGCTTCAACGCGCACCCGCGGCGCAGGGTCCTTGCAGAACTTGAGCGCGTTGCCGATCAGGTTCTGGAACAACTGCACGAGTTGCGTACGGTCCGCCATCACCCGCGGCAGCGGCTCCGGTGCGGTGACCTCGGCGCCGGTCTCGGCGATCCGGCCGGCCAGCAGCGCGAGCGCCTCCCTCAGCGCCGCGGCACTGTCCGCCGCGGCCAGCGGCTGCCCTTTGGTGCTGACTCGTGAATAGGCGAGGATGTCCTGAATCAGGGTCTGCATGCGCAGCGCGCCGTCCACCGCGAAGGCCATGAATTCGAGCGTGTCGCCATCGAGTTTGCCGGCGAGGCGTTTCTCGAGCAATTGCACGTAGCCGACCACCATGCGCAGCGGCTCCTGCAGGTCGTGCGAGGCGACGTAGGCGAACTGCTCGAGTTCGGCGTTCACTGCAGCAATCTCCTTGTTGGCCGTCGCGAGACCGGCAGTGCGCTCGCGCACCCGCTTCTCCAGTTCCTCGTTGTCGTGGAGAATTGACATCTCATACTGTTTGCGCAGGGTGATGTCCTGCACCACGCCGACCATCCGCCGGGGTTTGCCGGCGGCATCCAGGCGAACTTGCCCGGCGGCCAGAATCCACCGTTGTTCGCCGTCGCGACGGATGATCCGGCACTCGAAATTCCAGGCGCCTTTGGATTCGATGGCCTGTTGGAAACCCTGCTCGACGATCGCCCTATCCTCGGGCACGACGTGCTCCAGAAACATCTCGAAGGTCCACTGCGGCAAGAGCGTTTCGTAGCCGAAGATTTGATCGTGGCGCAAAGACCGGTGCGCCGAGTGGTCGATCAAGTCCAGGTCCCAGTCACCCATTTCAACGACATCCAGGGCGAAGCGCGCGCGCCTGTCGCTTTCGTGCAGCGCATCGGCGCTTACCCCCAGCTTCCGGCGGAACCGCAGAATTCCCGCCCACCAGATCGAACCGACACCGGCTCCCGCGCCCAAGAGCAAGATGCAGACCACGGCGGCCACTTGCCAGATTTTGCCCTGCAGCGGCGCAAACGCTTCCGCGACGTCCACCTTGGCGACCAGAAACCAGGGCGAGTCCGGGATATGGCGCAACGCGGCCAGCACCGATATGCCCCGATAGTCCACCCCCTCGACGATTCCTGTCTCACCCAGGATGGCTTTGGCGGCCGGAAGAGCACTACCTGGGCTGAGCGGACTGCGCACCACGAGGGCCGCGTCCGAACGAAAGCGAAGGTCGTTCAAAAAGAGGGCTTGGTCGCCCTCGCGCCGGACCAGCAGTGTCTCGGCGCTTGCGGAAGACACCGGCCATTTTTGGATAAACGGAAAAAGATACTCGGACGGGTCAATGCGCAGATTGACGACGCCCAGCGGCCGGCTGGCGTCCAGGTTCTCGAAAAGCGGAATCAGCACCTGCATATAGACGCGGCCGTCGCCTTCGTTCCGGAACAGGTCCTGGAAGCTGATCTGGTCTGAATGCAGGACCTGGGGTACCAGGCGCAAGGTAATTGCAGCGGGTGGAGGCACTGCGTCGGGCACGGTAAGACGCGTGACGCCATGGGCATCCATCAGGCGAATCTGGTCATAGTTGTGAGACGCCGCGTATCTGCCCAGCCAGTCCTGCAACTGCCGTCGCGCGTCCGCATCTGCCGGTTGCGCGAAGAAGCGCCGTACCAGGGCGGTGAAGGAGGGATTCTTGAACAGCACATTCCCGTCCGCCAACCGCTCTTTGCGCCACAGCATCAAGTCCGTCACTTTCAGATCCGCAACGCTGGCAAGCTGTTGCTCTACCGAGGTGCGAAATAGCTGTTCGGAGCTGCGGTAGTAGTTGGCACCGATGGCGGCGATGCCGATGATCAGCGCGACGAAGATCAGGACAAACTTGAACCCGGAGCTCTCGCTGGGTCGACCAGGGTCCTCGGCCGGCAAGTCTGACGCCGACATTTTCCGCGGCAACGCGCTCAGGATCAGCGCCGCGCCCAGCGCGGCAAACACCAGCGCCGTGGGCAGCGCCATCATGGTCAGGCCGCCCCAGCCATAGGTGCGGAGGGATGGCGTGAAGTAGGAGAGGATTTCAATCAGTGCCAGGCTGGTCACGGCTGCGCCGAAAAGCAGGGGTGCAACCCAAGCCCGGTTGCTCCGGCGCGGGTGGTGGGGCAACTCCCATCCCGCGGCGAACAGCACGAAACACAGCGCCGTGTCCGGCGCCATGCGGCCGGGATGCGATGTGCCCACCGCGCCCATCGGCTCGGGAAACAGCCACTGGTCGAAGCCGGGATTCCAGCCGAAGGCGTATTCGCCCAGCGAGAGCAGACCGATCAAGCCGGCGAGCAAGCTGCCGAGGTGGCCCGCGCGAGACCAGGGAGTTAAAGCTTCGTCGGCTTCGGGGGGCGGGCGCGGGCCGGAGAGGAGCACTGCAATGCCGGTCAGGAGAAAGGCGACGGCCGTGTTGGGTTTCATCGACACCCAGTCCGGCAGGACGCTTTTCAGCACGTCGATATCGAGCGCCCAGCCGGCCAGGGCCAGCGCGCCGACGACTACCGCCAGGGCGCCTGCCGCCGCCACGACGAGCTTCGGCGTCATCCTTGGCTGGGCGGCGGGTGCGCCGCTTACGGGATCCATGGCCGCGCTTTCACTTTTCTGGCTCCGCCTCCGCCGCGCTCGGATAGCGCGGCGGCTGGCCGAGCTCGGCCAACAGGCTGTTGACTTCTTGCTTCATGGCCAGGACGCGGCCTTCGCGGCCAAGCGTCACCTGTTGCCAGCGGCGCAGCTCGTCGAGTTGTTTATCCAGCGTCGAGGTCATTGCCTCCGCTTGGCAGCGTGCGGCGACGGCGTCCGCCATCAGGTTCAGTGTCGCCAGGCCGGCCTGGCGCTGGGCTTCGAGGGCAGCGGCCTGCTCGCTGATGCGCCGGTCTTCGCTTTCATGGCTGCGGGCCTCGGCCTGCTTGCGTTCGGTGATGTCTTCCGCAGCCGAGAAGAGTTTGTCTCCCTGTGTGCTACGAATGACGGCACCCCAATATCTGCCAATGATTTCTCGGCCATTCTTGCTCTGAAGGGCAAGTTCCATACCATTCACCGAACCAGTTTGCTGCAACTCTTGCACCATCCGCATCCGTTCATCCTTACTGATCCAGCCAAGCTCAATTGCTGTCTTGCCAACGGCTTCTTCTCGGCTAAATTCAGAAACCCTGCAAAAGCTGTCATTGACTTCAAGATATTTTCCTGTAGCCAGATCGCTGAGGGAGTTCATCAGGGGACTCTTGCTAAATGCATAGACTAAAAGTTCCCTGCTTTCGCGCAGCGCATCCTCCGCCCGCTGGCGCTCAAGCTCGTCGGCGGCCACGAAGCGTGCATGCGCCAACCGCCGTCGCTGGCCCACGAACAGACCGATGCCGGCAACGAGAGCGACCAGTCCGAACAGCATGGCCTTTTCGTAGGCATCCTTGCGCCACAAGGCAAAGATGGCCGGCAAATCGCGCGCGACGGACACCACCAGGGTTTTGTCCATCAGTAGGTCCGCAGGCTTGATGGTGCGCAGGGCCATCATGCGTTCATCGCCGGTGGCATAGGCAATCCCCGTCAGCAGCGTCGCCTGCTGCCCGCTGTCGCGGTGACGGGTAAAGAAACTGCCGGGTTGCGCGAGATCCTGCCCTTGCAGGCCGGCTTGCTCGGGCACGATCGCAAACAGCCTGCCGTCGGAATGAGTGACGGAAACCCGCATATCCGGCGCATAGACGACCGAATGCAGCAGGGTCTTGAAATAGCCGGGGTCGATGGTGACCCCGACCATTCCAATTATCTGGCCACGGTCATCGGCAATCAGCTTCACCGCCGTCATGGCGAAAGCTCCGAGCGCCGTGGTGTAAGGCGCCGAAAGGTGGAGCATGGCCGGGTTGCGGCTTTGCAGGGCGGCCTTGACATACTCCCGCTCGCGGAAATTCCACCCCATAATCTCCTTGCGGTTGGTAGCGAGCACGGTGGCGTCGGCATCGTAAACGAGCAGGGTGCGCACCCCCGGCATGACTTCGACCAGGGCCTGCAGGCGGTCGTTGATCAGGTCCGTACTGTCCTTTTGCGCTTTCAACAGAGGCAAATCCCTGCGGATCGACTCCAGTGCGCGATTGGTCGCAAACAACTGGCGCCTGATATTTTCATCAATCATGCTGGCCCGACGGGACAAGCGCTCGCGCTCCTCGTCCTCGAGCTCCTGGCGGTCGGCATAGAGACTCCAGCCCATGCCGCCGCCAAGCATCAGCAGGGCCGCCGCAAGGAACAGCCATTCCCGCGTCAAGCGGGCCGCAAGGCGCTCGTTCGCCGGGAGCGTGCTCATCGCGGCGTGCCTGTGGCCGGTGAGTCCGAATCGCTCGCCGCGGCGAGCGGGTCCTGCGGCAGATCGGCAAAGGCCAGGTCGAACGGCGCCGCCAGCCCGAGTTGCAGCGACAGCGCGTTCACCTGGCGTTTGAGACCGATCATGTCCAGTTCGCGACCGACCGAGAGACGATTGAAGCGGTCGAGTTGCTCGTTGCGATGGCGCAGAGCTTCGGTTTGCTGTTGCAGCGCCGTGGCTACCGCCTCGGCGGCGGTACGGGCCGCAATCGCGTCCTCCATCAGGTTCAGTGCCGCAATCCGACCCCGGCGCTGGGCTTCAAGGGCGTCGGTCATCTCGGCTTTGCGCCGGGCCTCGCTTTCCAGTAGCGCCGCTGTCATCTGCTTGCTCCCGGTGATGTCGAGGATGCAGGACAAGACGTTGCCTCCGCCTTCTGCGGAGAGGATGTTCGCCGAAAAAAGCCCCGTCACCGGCGCCCCGGATTTCGTCCGAAAATTCAGCTCTCGCGCTATTACCCTGCCGTCCCTTGCCAGGGTCTCCTTGACGGCAACGCGATCCTCGTCGCGTTCCCACAGCTGCAGATCGATGGGTGACTTGCCGACGACTTCAGCTCGCTCATAGCCGGTGACAGCCGCGAACTGATCATTCACCTCGACGATGACGCCGTCGGACTGCCGCGTCATCGTGATGGCGTAGGGAGCCAACTGGAAGGCTCTGGCGAACTTGTCTTGCTCGGTCGCGATCTCCATGACCAGACGCCGGTTCACCATCAGCACCAGGCTATAGGTCAGCAAAATGAGCAGGGTCTGATAGGTGATCAGTACCATTATCTCGAAGCCGCCTGACTGGAGGTAGTCTTGCGGGCCTCGCCCACCGGCAAAATGGCCGGCGATGCGGACGATGCTGAGCAGGCAATAGCCGACGAATATCATGCCGGCGCCGAATGTCAGCCGGCGCAGCATGGGCTCGACGCGATGCCACAAGAGCCACACGCATTGCCCGCAAATGATCAGGAAAAAAATCGAGAAGATCAGCGTACGTGTGGGCAGATCGGAATCAAACAGGTAAAAAACAAAGCTTCCGGCCGCGAGCAACAGATAGTTGTGCAGTTGCGGTCCGGGCTTGCGCAGGAATCGTTCCAGCCCGACCAAGTTCAGCAACGATCCCACCATCGACAGGATGTTGGCGAAGGTGATGGATATCCAGTCCGGGGCTATGCCGCGCGACGCGATCAGGCACAGCATCACGGTTTGAAAAACGAAGTTGATGGCCAGGAGGTTCAGGCCGTCGAAACGGTTGCGGTTCTCCCACCACAACTGGATGACAAACAGTGTGCAGACCAGGTAACTGATCGCGGCGAGGACAACCACGGTGCGCATGTCGAGATGCATCATGTCGGCCCCTTTGCGGTTGGCGCGTCAGCAAAGTCCAGTGCAAACGGAGGGGTGCGCCCGAGTTCGCGCGACAGCGCATTCACCTGCTGTTTGAGGCCGATCATCACCAGTTCGCGGTCGACGGCAGCCCGGTTGAAGCGCTCCAGCTCCTCGTTTCGTTGCAACAGTGCGGCCTCGGCGGATTTCCTGAGGCTGACGTCGGTCAGGGCAATGCGAATTGCCGCAGCGCTGGCGTCGTCCCCGGGGATGCCGGCCCGCAAAACGGAATCTCCGGCAAGCAAGGCGCCGCTTCGCATAACTTTTTGGGGCGCACAGTCCAGTCGCACCTGAAACACCGTGCCGTCGCCGCGCCGCACGGCCAGTTCCGCCGTGCCATTGTCGCCCCCTTGCTTCACGCTCATGAAAAGCCTCATCCAGCGCGCCTGGTCTTTGTCGAGGACCATGGAAGCGAAGCTACGCCGCAGCAGCTTCTTGCGTTCTCTCCCGAGCAGAGCCACGGCGGTGAAGTTGGTCTCCTCGATCATGCCCTCCGTGTCGAGCGTGAGATAACCGACCGGGGCAAAGTCGTAGAGATCGACATAGCGGTCGCGCGCGGCTTCCAGCTCGGTCTGTTTCTGGCGCAGGGCCTCGTTCTGCATTTCCAGTTCGACCTGATGCACCTGAAGTTCATGCAACAGCTTTTCGTCCGGGTGCGCGGGATTTCCCCGGGTCAGCCGTTCATTGTCGATATGCCTCTCGGCTTTCGCCCGCAGAAGTAGATCGCGTTGTTGCTTTTCGTCAGGAGGGTTCATGACTTCTCCTTCGCCTCGATCGTTGCCATCGCCAGCAGAATCAGCCGGGCTTGCCCCGGCACTTCAGTGTCCGTCGTGCTGCGCCCGTCGCCTCTCCTGCCTTTGTTCGGAGTGGCGGAAGGCATCACGAACTGTTTCAATCAACTCGGCGTCGTCCCACGGCTTGGTCAGGAAGGAGAACAGCTCGCCGCGATTGACTGCGGTGGTGACTGCCTTGAGATCGGTATAACCGGAGAGGATCATGCGCACGACGTCCGGATACATCTCCCGTACTTTGCCCACAAATTCGCCGCCATTCATTTCAGGCATGCGCGCATCGGATATGACCACATCAACCTTGTTCTTCGCCAGCAGCTCCAGTCCCGCCATGCCGCTGTCGGCGGCAAGAATCACGTAGCCCTCGCGCCGGAACAGGCGCTTGAGGGAGGAAAGAATCCCCGGCTCATCGTCCACCAGCAACAGGGTGCGGCTCGACGCCGGCTCGGTGGCGGCGAACTCCAGTTTGCGGCGGTCGCGCAGCATTTGCCCGAACTCGGCCGCCTTTACCGGCCTGCTGAAATAGTAGCCCTGCATTTCATCGCAGTTGCGCCGCCGCAGAAAATTGAGCTGCGCCTCGGTTTCGACGCCCTCCGCGATGGCCGAAAGCTTCAGGCTGTGCGCCAGGGAAATGATCGCAAGCGCGATGGTGGCACTGTTGGGATCGCTGACGATGTCGCGGACGAAGGACTGGTCTACCTTGAGGCGGTCGATGGCGAAGCGCTTGAGGTAGGAAAGCGATGAAAAGCCCGTGCCGAAATCGTCGATCGACAGTGTGATCGACAGCCCCTTGAGCTGCTCCGTGGTCTTGATGAAGGACTCGGCGTCGGCCATCACCGCACTCTCGGTGAGTTCCAGCTCGAGGTAGTTGGCGCCCAGCCCCGTCTCGGCCAGGATGGCGGCGGCCAGCTTGACTACGTCTTGCGCCGCAAACTGGCGCGCCGACATGTTCACCGCCACGGTCACCGGCGTCAGCCCGGCATCCTGCCAGGCCTTGTTCTGCGCGCAGGCTGTGCGCAAGACCCATTCCCCGAGCGGCAGGATAAGGCCGCAGTCCTCGGCCAGCGCGATGAACTCGCCCGGCATGACCAGACCCCGCTGCGGATGCTGCCAGCGCACCAGCGCTTCGGCACCGATGATTTCGCCCGTGCGCAGGCTCAACTGCGGCTGGTAATAGACCACCAGCTCGGCCAGATCGAGGGCGCGGCGCAGTCCGTTTTCCATGTCCATGCGCTCCAGAGAGCGCGCATTCATTTCCGGTTCGTAGTAATTGAAGCGGTTGCCGCCTCCGGCCTTGGCCCGGAACATTGCCGCAGCAGCGTTCCTCAGCAGCGCCCCGCCGTTTTCGCCGTCCTTGGGAAAAACCGCGATACCGATGCTGCCGGTGAGGAAGAACTCGCGTTCGCCGAATTTGAACGGGGGCGCCAGCATCTCGAGCAGGGAGAGAGCCTGCCTTGTCGCCGCATCGGATTCCGTTGGCCCGGCCACCAGCACAAACTCGTCGCCGTCGAGGCGCGCCAGCGTGTCCATCTTCCCGGTCACCGCGCCAAGACGAGCCGCGACATCGCGCAATACCTGATCGCCCGCACTGTGGCCGAGGCTATCGTTGATGCCCTTGAAGCGATCGAGGTTTATCGTGAGCAGCGCCAAGCCGCTGTTGGCCGCGCTGCATCGCGCAATGGCGCCGGCGATGCGGTCATTGAGCAGGTTGCGGTTGGGCAGGCCGGTCAGGTCGTCGAAATTCGACTTGCGTTCCAGTTGCTCAAGATAGCGCTTGCGCTCGCTGACATCCTGCAGCGTCACTACCGCTCCGGCCGGCTTGTCGTCTTCGGCAATCGGCGTACAGGAGAACTGCAGTTCCAGCGGCCTGCCATCCTTGCGCCGGAATAGTTCCTCGCGGCCGGAAATCGCGATGCCGGTCCTGCAGGAAGTCTGTATCGGGCAAACGCCAGGGGCGCCATTCCCAGGCACGCCGGAGCTGAAAAATATCTCGGCGGCACTGTGACCGCACAATTCATCACCCTCATACCCCAGCAGGGCCGCCGCTGCCGGGTTCACGAAGTTGATGATGCCCTCCGCATCGGTGCCGAAGATGCCTTCCGCCGCCGAGATCAGGATCAGTTCGCGCTGGTGGTTAAGCCTCTCCCGGGTGCGCTCGGCCTCAGCCTGGATGCGCCGGTTTTCAGCCACGCGGCGGGCCACTTCGGCCTCGAGATACTGGTTCTGGTTACTCAGCCACTGACGGGCACGATAGACCTCAAGCTGCGTCCGCACCCGGGCCAGAACCACCTCGGGCTGGATCGGCTTTGGAATATAGTCGGCGGCGCCTTGCAGCAAGCCGCGGGCAGTGTCGTGGGGATCGCTGAGGGCAGTGAGGAATATCACCGGAATATTCCGGGTGAGGTCGTTTTCACGCAGCAACCGGAGCACTTCAAATCCGTCCATCTCCGGCATCATTACGTCAAGCAGGATCAGAGACGGCCGCGGCTCCTGAATGGCATAGCGCAACGCGACGGCGCCGGAGTTGGCGGCCTTGACCTCGTAGCCCTCGCCTCGCAACAGGGCTCCCAGCACGCCGATGTTCTCCGGCATGTCGTCAACGATAAGGATCGTCGCCTCATCTTCGGCAGTTGTATGCCCGACCCCGGCCGAGTGTTCATCCATGACAATACACCTCCGCCGCTCATGGTACTCCGTCTGATGCGGAATCAATATGCCAGGAGCACTTTATTGCTGCCACCGGGAGATACTTACTTTATCCTTGCGTACTCTTTTCCGGTAACCGCTTCGGCATCGACGTTCTCCGTCGCCGGGGCGACGACTATCTCGTTGCCCTTCTTCAGTCTCACGGTAGCCCAGAAGGTGCTGCCCCGACCTTCCTCGCTGATTACCCCCGCGTCGCCGCCCATCAACTGGGCAATGCGTTTGGATATGACCAGGCCAAGGCCGGTACCGCCGTATTTGCGCGTCGTTGAGCCGTCGGCCTGGGTGAAGGCATGAAACAAGCGATCCTGCTGTTCGGGGCTGATGCCGATGCCCTGGTCGGTGACCTCCATGCGCAGCAATACACTCAGACTGTCTTCCTCCAAGACGCCGGCAGTAATGGTGATCTGGCCGTTCGTTGAGAACTTGATGGCGTTGCCGACGAAATTGATCAGTATCTGCCGCAGGCGGGTGGCGTCACCGCACAGCAGGTCGGGCAAGGCGGGGGTAATTCCGCGGCCCAGGCAGAGCCCTTTGGCCTGGGCCGCTTCACCCAGCATCTGAAGTGTGTCGTCAAATACTCGCGCGAGAGAGAAGTTCTTCTCCTCCAGCGTCAGCCGCTCGGCTTCAATGTTCGAAATGTCGAGAATGTCGTTGATGACCGCCAGCAAATGCTGGGCGGAATCCCTGCTCTTGTTGAGCCAGTCGATCTGTTTGGCATCGGTGGCGCGGCGCAAGGCGAGGTCGATCATGCCCATGACGCCATTCATCGGCGTGCGCATTTCATGACTCATGTTGGCCAGGAATTCGCTCTTGGCGCGATTGGCGGCTTCGGCGGCATCTTTGGCCTGTGCCAGTTCAGCCGTGCGCGAAAAGACGAGCTCTTCGAGGTGATTGCGGTTCTGCCAGAGTTCTATCTCGACCTTCTTGCGGGCAGTGATGTCTCTTGCAATCTTGGAAGCGCCGATCACCTTGCCGCTGGAGTCCAAAACAGGGGATATGGTGACGGCTATATCGATCAACCGGCCATCTTTGCAGCGACGTACGGTTTCATAGTGATCGATTCTCCCGCCGAGTGCGATGCGCCCGAGTATTGCCGGTTCCTCATCCATCCGGTCCGGCGGGATCAGCACCTGCATCGATTGGCCGATGACTTCTTCAGCCCTGTAACCGAACAGTCTTTCGGCGCCACGGTTCCAGCTCTCGATAATGCCTTCCAATGTCTTGCTGATGATCGCATCATCCGTCGAATCAACAATGTTCTTGAATTTGCGCAGATCGATCTCAGCCTGCTTGCGTTCGGTCATGGCTCCATATTGCCGGGCCAGGTTCCCGATCAGTTCCCGCTCTTCCTTTAGAAACGGCCCCTCGTCGAGAAGCGGTGTTTCCTCCAGATATCTGACCTCCACCGACCCGACGGTTTTTCCCGGGACAGTGATGTCGGCAGAAAGTTTCCAGGGTGTTTCCCTGAAGTTGTCCGTGATGAACACCTGCTCACCGATTACGATCCTGGCGCAAGCAATTGCGGGATAGTGCCAGCCCGGTGGAATAAGCTGAACCGCCGCAGCGAATGCTTCATCCTGGGAGATATCCGGCTTGGCCATCAGTATGGATGTCCGATAGAGGCAACCGAGCTCCTTGACGCGCTCCTCAACAAGCACGGTCTTTCGGGCAAGTTCCGCTGCCGCCTGTTTGTGCTCGGTTATGTCGCTGGCCACTGCGTAGAACAAGTGCGTTGCTTCAGCGGCATTGGCCGACCAGGCCAGCAGCCTGAATTCGCCGTTGCGGTGGCGGTAGCGGTTTTCGAAGTGAAAAGTTGTTATCCCTTGTGCGAGCTTGCCCATCTCCACCACGGTTCCCGCCTTGTCGTCTGGATGGACCAGGTCAAGGAAGTTGCTTCCCTCAAGTTCCTTCTGGCCATATCCCAACGCCAATTCCCAGCCCTTGTTAACCCGCAGAATCGCTCCATCGGCCCGGGCGATAAGAAACAGGTCCGTGGATTGATCAAAGAACTTGTCCAGCGCATCTTCCGCTTGTTTGCGGTCGCTGATATCGGTCAGGGCAATGCGTATCGCCGTGCCGGCACCGGTCGCGGGGATACTGCCAGGCACGACATTCTGCTGAGCGTAATCCAGCTGTGCCTGAAACACCGTGCCGTCGCCGCGCAGCAGGGCCAGTTCCAGGCCACCTTTCTCCCCGCGGCTTTTTGCCCGCAGGAAATGCTGCATCCAGCAACGTTGGTCTTCGGCAATGACCAGCGCGGCGAAGGACTTTTGCTGGAGAGTTTCACGGTTTCTGCCCAGCAGCGTGACGGCCGTGAGGTTGATCTCCTCGATCGCGCCGTCGTCAGTAAGCGTGAGATAACCGACCGGGGCGAAGTCGTAGAGATCGACATAGCGGTCGCGCGAGGCTTCAAGCTCTATCTGGGCAGCGCGCAAGGCCTCGTTCTGTATTTCCAACTCGACCTGATGCACCTGAAGTTGATGCAGCAGGTCTTCGGTCGAGAGGCCTGCGGCCGGCAACGCGTTGTCGACCTGCCTCTCCGCCAATGCCCTCAGGGGCATTCGCTCATGCTGCCTTTTCGCGTGCGCCTTCATGGACGCTCCCTTGCTTCCGGTGCGACTATTGCTGCACGAGCCCACTTCGATCCAAAGCCGGATTCACGTCCCGGTTCAACGGCCAATGGAGCCTGTGTGTTCTCCCGGGATCAGCTGTCCTGACCCGACTTGCATTCCGCTTCCGCCTGCAGCCAGTCATCCATCGCGCATCCCGGCGCGAAGCCGCGCTGCTCGGCGCGGAAATAGGCCGCAACCGCGATCATCTCTTCCGGGCTGGGCGCATCGACCTTCTGTCCGGCACAAGCGTTCGGCCATCATGCCGGCTGTCTTTGCCGAACCGTTGCCCTTGCTGGCGACCTGAACGGCTTCTTTGAGTGCTTTCATTTTCTCCTCCTGTCGCCGTCGGGCCGCGCCGCGTTGCATTGTTTTGGTGTTCGGGCGCGACCCCTAAGCCTCCTCCTCAGGCCGCCTTCTTTGCCCGGGCCGCTTGCAAAGCAGCCCCCCCGTTTGCCGCCGTTGTTGCCGTTGCAAGCCCCGCCATGTCTTTGATGAACTGCCCGGAAAGCGCCTGATTCGAGCCCTGCATCATCTGCAACATTTCGTCGTGGTACTCGCGGGCGTTCTTCATGAGAAGCGCCCCCGCTTCGGCATTGGCGCGCATCGCCGTGGACATCAGGCCGGACCAATTTTTGCTCATCGCCGCCGGGTCGGATGAGGTCAAGGCTTCGCGGCATTCCTGCCCCATCTCATCGTAGAGACATTTCATTACATCCGCCTGAGCCTGGGTCAGATTCAAGGTGCAATCCATCATCCGTTGCGCATAGTCGAAAGTGTTTTGTGTAGCGGGCCTGTTCAGCGCAGCCATAATTTGTTCGAACATGGTGTGATCCTTTTCAGTGTGGTTGATATTTGCTGCGGAATTAATTGTTCAGGCCTTGTGCAACCCCGGTTGTCATCCCGGTTGCCAGACGCCTTTCTGCCGCCGGGGGCTTCGCCCGGCGGCAAAGAATGCGATGCCGCTGCATCCTTCTTCATTTGCCATTGGTCTCGATTCACAGGGGTCTCCAGTCCGGGTCGCCAGCGCCGCATCGAGCCGTGCGGGTCGATTCATGCCATTTGCAATACCATACGCCTGCGGCGAGACTTAGTATGTTCACTTCCGGACATATGGCGAACATAGGTCGGCACGGAGTCTGGTATCGTCAGGATGGCGCCGTGGAGCTTTCGCGGGGCTTGATTTTTGACTTGCGCAGGGAGGCGGACGAATGAACACGCGGCTTGCTACGCCCAGGCAGAATCGCATTCTGGCGGCCTTGCCGGCGGCCGAATACCTTCGCCTGGAGCCCGAACTGGAAGTGGTGTCTCTGGCCCCGGACCAGGTCATCTATGAGGCCGGCGACACGGTCGAGTTCCTTTATTTTCCGACAGCGGGCATCGTTTCACTACTCTGGAATACCGCAAGCGGGGCCACATCGGAACTGGCGATGACCGGCAACGATGGCCTGGTAGGCATTCCGGCGGTTCTCGGCAGCGAGACAACATCGCATTGCGCGGTCGTCCAAAGTCCGGGCAGCGCGTATCGAATCCGCTCCGAGGTCGCTGAGTGGGTACTCGATCAGGGGGGCGAATTGCTGCGGCTGGTGATCCTGTATGCCAAGGCCCTGATGACCCAGATGGCACAGATCGCATTGTGCGGTCGCCACCACAGCGTCGAGCAGCAGCTGTGCCGCTGGATTCTCCTCTGTCTCGACCGGCTGCCGGGCATGCAACTGAACACCACCCAGGCCATGATGGCCCACCTGCTGGGCGTTCGCCGCGTTGCGGTCTCCGAGGCGGCAGGCAAACTTCAGGCCGCAGGCCTGATGACCTACAGCCGCGGGCAGATAACGATTCTGGATCGTCGCGGCCTGGAAGCACGCGCCTGCGAATGCTATGCGGCGATGAAAATGCACTCGGATCGCCTCCTGCACTCGATGTCGAAAGCGCTCAACCCACCCCCGGTTCGGCCCACTCCAAAGAACATACGCGCGCGTGCCGAAAAGAGGCTCAAACACATGCAGGTCAGCCAGCCCTGTTCTCCGGATGACGTCGCTCGCCTGGTGCGTGAACTCCAAGTGCGTCAGATTGAACTGGAGTTGCAGAACGAGGAAATTGCCAACGCCTACGCCGAGGCGGATGCGGTGCGCGACCGCTACGCCGACCTCTACGATTTCGCGCCGGTGGCCTACGTGACCCTTGACGCGCTGGGCGCCATCCGGCAGATCAACCTCTCCGGAGCGATTCTGCTGGGCATCAAGCGATCGCAGATCAAGCAGCATCGCTTTAGTGCATCGGTGTCACCGTCTTTTCTACCCGCGTTCAACCGGTTTCTGGCGGACGTGCTGGACGGGCGAGCCCGCAAGACCTGCGAGATCGAACTCAGTCCGACACAGCGGCGGGGCATTGCCATCGTCCATATTGAGGCGGTTTCCGACGAAGGCGGGCAGGAATGCCGCATGGTCATCAGCGACGTGACGGCGCAAAGGCGCAGCGAGTACGCGTTGCGGGAGCGCGAACAGTACCGGCGCGCCTTGCTCGACAACTTCCCGTTCCTGGTCTGGCTCAAGGACGACCAGAGTCAATTTCTCGCCGTCAACCGGCCGTTCGCAGACCGATTCGGCTGGCCGTCGGCGGAGGCATTGGCCGGCAAGACGGATTTCGATATCGCCTCCAAGGATTTGGCCGAGGCCTATCGGGCCGACGACCGGGCGATTCTCGACAGCGGCAAGAGCAAGATTGTCGAGGAGTGGATCGAAGACCACGGCGAGCGGCGCTGGAGTGAAACGTTCAAGTCTCCGGTGACCCTCGATGGCCGCGTGATCGGCACGGTGGGATTCGCGCGCGACATCACCGAGCGCAAGAATGCCGAAGCCGCTTTGCGCGAAAGCGAGGAGCAGTTTCGTACCTTGACGGCACTGGCGCCGGCGGGCATCTACCTGACCGATGCTCATGGCCAGTGCATCTACGTCAATTCAAGCTGGTGCGCGATGACCGGCATGAATCCACAGCAGGCTCTCGGCGACGGCTGGAAAAGTGCCTTGCACCCCGAGGACCGCGACAAGGTCTTCGCGGACTGGGAAAAAATGGTGGCATCACGGGGCAAATGGGGAACCGAATACCGTTTCAAAACCCCGCAAGGCAGGATCACGTGGGTCTATGCACTGGCGTCGCCGCTGCGCGACCCCGCCGGGGATATCGTCAAGTATGTCGGCATCAACATCGACATTACCGAGCGCAAACAGCTGAAACAGGAATGACCTTCGGCAGATTGTGATGCGCCGTTTTGCCGAAGTGACGCTGGCCAAGGCAGCAAGACCAAGTGAAAGCAGTTATGGCCAATGGTTTTTGGGGCAGTCGAAGGAGTCGACTGGATCGACGGCGTGAAGCCCTGATGCTGGCAGGCGCTCTATGTCCGGAATGGGTCTTTGGCGCAAGAATTCGTTCTCCGCTCTGCACGCAGAGTGCATCGGAGAAGGCTGCGCCGATGATGGCGAAGGCCGGCTTACGCCGCCTTGCGCAGGGCCAGCGCCAGCTTTTCCACCTCTGTTTCGAAGCTGTCAATAAGCAGGGCAAGGCTGCCGAGGTCGCCGGAGCCGGCAAGGACTTCGAGTTCGGCCGCGCGGCGCTCGGCCGGTTTGGCGCCGAACGCCCCCAGTGTGCCCTTGAGGCTGTGTGCATGATGCCGTACGTTATCCGCATCACCGCTGTCGATGGCCTGACGCAGCGCGTCCAGTTCCCTCTGGTATTGCTTCAGGAAGACGGGGGTAATGATGCCGATGACTTCTCCATCCATGGTCCGTGCCGCTGCGGCATAGTCGAAATCCTTTGCGGGCGCAGCCGGCCCGGCCTGCGCCCGACTGCCGGCCGGCGCATGCAGGCGAAGTTTGGCCAGCAACTCTTCCTGTCTGATCGGCTTCGACAGATAGTCATCCATGCCGGCGGCAAGGCAGGCATCGCGGTCGCCTGTCATGGCATTGGCGGTCATTGCAACGATGGGCAGGCGCCGCCGGCTGTTCGCGGCTTCGTCGGCGCGGATCAGCTTCGTCGCCTCGATGCCGCCCATCACCGGCATTTGCATGTCCATCAGAACCAGGTCGCAAGCTTGCCCGGACCGGACCCTGTCCAGCGCTTCCTTTCCATTCGCGGCAATGACGACGTGATGGCCCCATTTTTCGAGCAGGCGAACCGCCAATTTCTGATTGACCGGGTTGTCTTCGACGAGGAGGACATTCAACGCCTGGCTGGCTTTGCCGGTGGCGGGCGATTGATTGTCGGCTGCCGATGTGGCCCGGGCGGCGGCGCTGGCCGGAACAAGTCCGAGCGCGACGGTAAAGCTGAAGGTGCTGCCTTTGCCGAGTTCGCTTTCGACCTTCATGGCACCGCCCATGAGTTCGACCAGTCGATTCGAGATGGCCAGGCCGAGGCCGGTGCCTCCGTATTTGCGCGTCGTCGAGGTATCGGCCTGCGAGAATGCGGCGAAGATCTCCCCGAATTGATCGGCGGCAATGCCGATCCCGCTGTCGCCTACCGCGCAACGCACCATTGCCGTACTGTCGTCGCGGGACTCGAGGCGAAGGCCGACCACGATGCTGCCGTGATCGCTGAACTTGATTGCGTTGCCGATCAGGTTGATCAGTACCTGGCGCAGGCGCAGCGGATCACCGATCACGTGCAGCGGAACATCGGCGTCGATCCGGCAGGTCAGATCCAGGCCCTTGTTGCGGGCGTGCAGTTCCAGCGGCAGCAATGAATCCGTTACGGTCCGGTGCAAGTCAAAGGCGACGTGCTCGACCTCGAGCTTGCCGGCCTCGATCTTCGAGATATCGAGGATGTCGTTGATGATCTCGAGCAATCCTGCCGCGGACGACTTGACGATGCGCATGAACTCCTGCCGCTCGTCGGCGGATGACAATGGATCAAGCGCCAGTTCCGTCATGCCGATGATGCCGTTCATCGGCGTCCGGATCTCGTGGCTCATGTTGGCGAGGAACTCGCTCTTGGCCGCGCTGGCCTTCTCGGCCACTTCTTTGGCCTGCCTGGCTTCGTCCGTAGCGTTGCGCAATTGGACGGTGCGGGCCTCGACCTGATCTTCGAGGGTGTCGCGCTGTTGCTTGATCTGATTGTCGGCGGTCTGCACTTCGGCCAGCATGGTGTTGAAGCGATCCACCAGATGTCCCAGTTCGTCAGCGGTGGTCCGCGTCACGCGGACGTCATACTGGCGCGTCGCCGTGATTTTGCCGATGGCATTGTCGAGGTCGATGATCGGGCGGGTTATCGCCGCCATGCTGCGACGCGCGATCACGTAGGACACCGCGATGGCCGGCAGCATGGCCAGCAGAATCCACATCAGACGCCGCAATTGTTCGCGCCACATCGGACGCAAGTCCATGTTGAACTCGACGGTCCCGACGATCTCATCGTTCAACCTGATTTCCTGCATCAGGGACAGGCTGCCGGCCAGCGTGAACCATCCGGAAAGACCGCTCAGCGGCACCGGCGCTTTCATCTGCGCCAATTCGTCGAGGTTGGCTGCCGCCTGAGTGACTTCGCTCAGCAGCGTGCCATCGGGCCTGCGCACCCGCACGCGAAGGATGTCGGGCCGGTGCAACAGCCCCGACATCTGCGTCCTGGCGCCGGGCGGATCGTTGAAGACGACGAACGGCTGGACGGTCTCCGCAGCGATGTCGAGCAATGCCTGGATTTCGGCAATGGTCCGTTGCTGCCCCGAGTAGAACTCGCCCGCCGCCTCGGCAAGGGCAATGATCAGGCATGCCGTGCCCACCGTAACCAGGGCAAAACGCATCAAGCGCTGGCGCAGGGTACCGGTGAGGATCATGAAACGCCCTTGACCTTGCGCGCCAGCTTCAACAGTTGCGCCGACAGTTGAATGCGGCCGCGACGCGTCGATTCGAGGTTGACCTCGATCTGCACGCGGTTGTCGACCATGACCAGGCCCACCATGCCGCCCTTCTCAATGAAGTCGTCACCATCGGAAATGGTCAGCGTGTCGCGCTCGTCCTGCAGCACGCTTCTTTGCTCGCTTGCCCCGGGCAGCATGATGGTTATGTGACATGGCTTCATCGGCGCAAAACGCTGGCCGGCGCGGACATCCAGCACGTGCCCGCGCAGTTGCTTGCCGCGCAGGCCGCCGAGCGCATCGACCAGCGCGCGTTGCGATTCGCCCGGGCCGAGCACGCACAGACTCAGCGGAGCACCGTCGGGCAGGGTGTCGGGGGACCATTCGGCATACCTGGCGATGCTGAAAATGAAGGCGGCCTTGACCTCCGCTTCGCTGTGCTGTGCCCATGACCGGGCAGGCACAATCAGCGCCAGAAAGGCCAGCAGGCTGACGGCGATCCCTTGCATGCTCAGAACCGGCCGGTGAGTTTCAGCCGCCACTGCCGGCCGTCCTGGGCGAATCGATCACGCAATACGCTTGCAGGCAATTGAGGATCAAGTGACGTCGGATCGTCGTAACGCCGGTCGAAGAGGTTGTAGATGCCGGCAGAAACCTCCCACGGGGAAGACGTTTGCCGCCAGGTCAGGGTCAGGTTGGCCAGAGTACGTGCGTCGACGCTGGCGGCGCCGCTGTTTGTATTGCGCCGGGACACCGCATCCAGACCCAGTCCGGCATACAAGTCGCGGGATCCCAGCGGGGCGCCGGCATCGAGGTGCCAGAGGCCGCCTGGCGCATTGTCGGGGCTCTGGCCGTTCTGGCGCAGGAACTGTCCGCTGTAGCTGCCGCGCAGGACCGCGCCGTTGCTCCAGCGGCGCTCCAGTTCCAGCTCTGTGCCGTGGGCATCAACGGGGGAATTGTTGATGTTGATGCCCGTCGCCGGATCGAGCCCGATGGCATTGGCGACGCGGTAGCGGTAAAGCGAACCGGTAAAGCGGATTCCTTCGCCAAGACGCCGCTCCCAGACGCCCTCCAGCGTGCGTATCGTTTCCGCCGCGAGATCCGGATTTCCGTATTGACCATTGAAGATGTACCTGCGCTCATAGGCATTGGGGGAGCGGAACGCTGTGCCGTAAAGCAGTTTCAGCGAATTGTCGGCATCCAGTTGATGCACCAGCGCCAGCCGCGGGCTGAGAAAACTCTTGCCTGTTTCAGCCGTGTCGTGCCGCACGCCCAGCATAAGGATGGTGTTGTCCGCCACGGCCATTTCGTCCTGCAGATACGCGCCGCTGCGATGGCTGTGTGCATCGGTATTCAGATACTGCGTGCCGTCGTCGTCGCGATTGCCCAGGTACTGTCGTGTATTGGCGATGTATTCGAGGCCTGCCACCAGTTTGTGTCCGGCCCAGGCCGACACCGTCCAGCGGCCGTCGGCCCCCCACCACTGGCCGCGCTGGGTATCGCGGTTGAGCAGGCGCGAGGCGCGCGGCGGCACTTCGCCGGAGTAGTCGTAGGGGAGTTGTGTGTCGTAACGGTACTGTCCGGCAAAGAGCCGCAGGTTGTAGCTGTGATGTTCTGAGACGTTCCTGGCGATGGCCAGGTCGGCGAGGGTGTAGCCGTCGTCTTCGCGGTGGCCCGGATCGGTCGGGATGGTGCCAAACGACCCGGTGGGGACGTGCTTGCGGCGCTCGCTATGGATCAGCGTTGCGCGCCAGTCGCCCAACTTTATCCGGCCGAAGACGCGCTGCTGCTGTTCGGCATCCGCGCCGCCGGGGCTGAGAACCCCCGCAGCGACATCCGGAAATTCATAGCGACCGCCATCCTTGTCAAAGCCGCTGGCGGAAATCACCCACTCCGCATCTCCCGTTCGCTTGCCGGCGGAGGCGCGCAAACGCCTGGCACCCTGGCTGCCGATATCCAGCGCCAGTTCGCCGCCGTCAAAGGAGTCGGCGCTGCGGGTGAGGATGTTGATGACGCCGAACAGCGCGTTGCCGCCGTAGATCGAGGCACCGGGACCGCGGATGATCTCGACCCGCTCGATGAGGTCAAGGTCCAGCGGAAAGGTTTCACCGGCCAGCACGCTGTCGTAAATGTTGTCATTGACGCGTATGCCGTCGATGAGGAAGAGGATGCGGTTGTTGAAGTCTCCGGGCGGGGAAAAGCCGCGCACCCCGAGGTAGCTGTAAGTGCGGTCGTTGCTGCCGTGGAATCCCCGTTGTGCGGTAAGGAGTTCCTGCAGCGTGCGCCAGCCGAAGCGCCGGATGTCGTCGCGGGAAACCACGGTCACGGCCGAGGGGGCGCTTTTTGCCGATTGAACGTAGGTCGAGGCTCCCGTAACCTCGATATTCATCAGTTCCTCGAGCGAGAGTTCAGTCAGTTCGGCTTGCGCGGCGACCGCCGGCAGAACCGCCCAGGCAATCGTGCAGACAAGGACCCGGCGGCGATGGGAAAGAGAATGTGTTGGCATGTTTGGTTTGCGGGCAAAAGACTACATGGATAGCATGGTAATGAGAATTGCTTGAAGCGGGAAGATGTCTTTCGCGGGAATCAAAGATTCCATTTTGACGACTCCAGCAATAAAGCGGCCGGCCGCCGGCCCCGCGTTATCTTGCGCTCAGCTTTTTTGGGGACGGCGGGCAACACCACTAACGCATCCGGATTGCCCTAAATGATTGCGTCTATCAGCCCCCAGGCCAGGGCCTGCGCGGCCTTGATGCGCTTGCCGGAAAGCGCCAGCCAGGCGGTGCGCTGGCGGCCTATGCGGCGGGTGATGCTGACGGTGCCGCCGGCACCGGGGATCAATCCCATGCCGATTTCGGGCAGTTGGAAGTAGGTGTCGGCGCTCGCCACCAGGCGTCCGGCGAAGGCCGGCAGTTCAATGCCGGAACCGATGCAGGCGCGATGCACATGGAATTCCAGGCGCGGCGCCAGTTGCGCCAGCAGGCGGGCGACGGGACGCGAAGCGCGCACCAGATGGGCCTGCGCCGCATCGACGGCAAGGCCGAACTCGCTGAGGTCGCCGCCGCTGCAAAAGCAGTCGCCGTCTCCGCGCACCACGGCTTTGGCGATGCCCGGGTCGCTGGCGAGCAGCAGCAGTGCCTGGTAGAAGGCATCGCGCATGGTCGCCGACCAGGCGTTGCGCCGGTGGGCGTGGGTGAGGGTGATGTTAAGTTGCGCGCCGATGCGTTCGAGCTTGAGCGGATCGGCATCGCCACAGGACTGCGGTGCCGGCTGCGTCGCCAGATAGCCGCGGAAATCGGCGCTGGCCTGGAGCAGTCCGAAGGCCAGCGATTCGGCGAGGAGGCCGGCGTCGATGCCGGCTGTGGCGTTGTGGCGCAGCAGTTGCACGAGGGTCGCTGCCGCCAGCGGATGCGCCTGGATATTGCGCAGCACGGGCGGCAAGTCCCCGGCGTTGTCGAGCACCACGTCGAGCGCGGCGAGCAGTTCCTGCGGCAGGCGGGCTGCGTGCGCGCCCAGGCCCAGCACAGGGCAGGGCAGGGTAGCGAGTACGGCGACGAGTGCCGGCACATCGGCGTCGCCGGGCAGTTCGCTGTCGAGGTCCAGCAGCAGCAGGGGATGGACGGACAGCGGCGAATAGCTGTCCAGCTCGCCGGGCAGGGCGCCGAGCCGGACCAGTTCGGCCAATGCGATCGGAGCAGGAAAGGACATCGACGCCTCCGGGCGGCCTCAGCCGGGTGTGGCGAGCTTCCTCAGTTCCGTCTTCTGCACCTTGCCCGAAGCATTGAGCGGCAGGCTGGCAACCAGAGCGACGCGGCGCGGAACCTTGAAGTTGGCCATTTTGCTGCGGCACCAGTCGATCAGGCTGTCGGCTGCGAGCTCAGTGCCCGGTTTGGCGACGACAAAAGCCATCGCCACTTCGCCCTGGCGTTCGTCCGGGATGCCGATGACGGCGTTCATGGCCACGGCAGGATGCGAGGCGATGATGTTCTCGATTTCCGCCGGGTAGCAGTTGAAGCCGCCGGTGATGAACATGTCCTTGAGCCGGTCGGTAATGCGCAGGTTGCCGGCGTCGTCCATGACGCCGACATCGCCGGTGTGCAGCCAGCCGTCGCCGTCGATGGTCTCGGCCGTGGCTGCCGCGTTCTCGAAATAGCCGGCCATGAGGTTGTAGCCGCGCACGACGATTTCGCCGGCTTCGCCGCGCGGCACTTCCTCGCCCGCCGGCGAAATGCAGCGCAGTTCTATGTCGGCAATGGCGCGGCCCGAGGTGGTGGCGACCAGTTCGGCATCGTCGCCCGGCCGGCAGGCGGTCACCAGGCCGCAGCACTCGGTCAGGCCGTAGGCGGAGATCACGCTCTTGAAACCGAGCACTTCGCGCATCTGCCGGATCAGGGCCACGGGGATGCTGGCGGCGCCGGTCGATGCCTTCTGCAGCGAGGACAGGTCGTAGTCGGTCAGGCGCGGATGGGCGAGCAGCGACTGGAACAGGGTCGGTGGTCCGGGCAGCACGCTGATGCGCTCGGCGGCGATGCGGCGCAGGATGTCACCGGCGTCGAAGATGGCGTGCGGCAGCAGGGTGGCACCGCGCAGCAGGCAGGCGAGGATGCCTGCCTTGTAGCCGAAACTGTGGAAGAAGGGATTGACGACCAGGTAGCGATCACCCTCGACGATGCCGAGGATGTCGCAGAAGCTGTCGAAGGCGCGCAGATTCTGCCCGTGCCGGGTCATCACACCCTTGGGTTCGCCGGTCGTGCCCGAAGTGAACAGGATGTCCGAGATGTCGTCGGGCGTCTGCTCCGCGCGTGCAGCGGCGAGGTCGCCGGCGCTGACCTGTTCGCCGCGGCTGAGGAAGTCCTGCCACGGCGTATGTCTGCCGGCGTCACCGCGCAGAACAACGATCTGCTCGAGTGCGGGCAGGTCTTCGCCATCGAGCATGGCCGGATAGTTGCTGCCGAGAAAATCGCCGATGGCGAAGAGCAGGCGTGCCCCGCTGGCGCGCAGGATGTAGGCGGCCTCGGCGGCCTTGTAGCGGGTATTGATGGTGACCAGGACCGCGCCCATCGATTGCGCGCCCAAAGCGGCGACGATCCATTCGTGAATATTCGGTGCCCAGACGGCGATGCGGTCGCCGCGGCGCAGCCCGCCGGCGAGCATGGCGCTGGCGACAATATCGCAACGCCGGCTGAAGTCGGCGAAATCGATCCTCGTCTGTTCCTCTTCGATGAAGGTGGACGCGCCGAAGCTGGCGGCCGCAAGGGCAACCAGTTCAGAGATGGTTCTGGGGATCCGGTTCATGCGCGGGTTTCCATCGGCTGATTGCGATGCCGCATAAGTTAGTCGATGGCGCTTGGCTTGTCTTAGTCCCATTGGACGACACTTGCGGCGCCCGCCCGCCGCTGCACCGGGGCAGGTCAGGGCCTTGTTTCGCGCCAGCCGCCGCCGAGAGCCTTGAACAGGTCAACCGCGGCGACCAGGCGCAGTTGGCGATTGCGGATATGCGCCAGGCTCGCATCGTTGGCTGCGCGCTGCGCATCGAGCACTTCGAGATAGGCCGAGTAGCCGGCCTCATGGCGCTTGCGCGCGAGTTCCAGGCCGCGCGCCGTGGCCTCAACCTGGGTTGCGGTGGCCTGTTCCGCCAGGCCGCGTTCATGTCCGGCGACGAGGGCGTCGCGCACTTCCTTGAAGCCCGCCTGTACCGCCTGCCGGTAGGCCGCCAGGGCCTGCTGCTGCTGCGCGTTGGCCTGCTCCAGGCGCGCTTCGCGCTTGCCGCTGTCGAACAGGGCCAGCGTCGGCAGCAGCCCGACCGACCAGATGCCGGCCTTGGCGGCGAACAGGCCTGAC
>Ga0194037_1000362_pt1 | contig 35832 bp, 38 predicted proteins | sample JunL306m_MetaG_FD_148653 | JGI IMG/M metagenome (GOLD analysis project Ga0194037, IMG submission 148653) | Anoxic zone freshwater microbial communities from boreal shield lake in IISD Experimental Lakes Area, Ontario, Canada - Jun2016-L304-6m | ecosystem: Environmental > Aquatic > Freshwater >... | reverse complement strand
CTTTGATATCATGATAGGCGCCAATTCCAAAGAGGTAAAATCTTTAAAAGTGAATTGGATGAAATAAAAAAAATCATTCATTGAATCATTCGATTCAATGAATGATTTGCTCTGTTATTTTACCAGTACTTTTATTTTTTAGGATAAGCTTTTTAATTCCATAGTGCGTCATTTCTTCTTTCACTAAATAATGTGCATCATCATATTCAACTAAATGACTTTCTTTGGTAAGGCCCGTTTTGCCTCTCCAAATATCTAATTGGACAGGCTCCCATAATTTTGTTTTAGCCGATTTGTAGGCTGCATCTAAAATAGCATTCACCACATATCCATCATAAAAGGTTTCTTTAGGGGCTTCGCCTTTCTCCATGGCATTAAACATATCCATAAACATGTGGTTGTAACCAAGTTCATTTAATTCATCTCCAACAGGGAATAACCAGCCGCTATTACTTTCTGATTTTTCAGAAATATAATCACCTCCTTTACCTGTGGTAAACATTTCAAAACCAGTTCTTAAAAAACTATTAATCCAAATGGTTCCTTCGGTGCCCATGACTTCGTCTCTTAAATCCAAGCCACCTCTGAACGTCCAGCTTACTTCAAATTGACCAATGGCGCCATTTTCATATTTTACTAAACCAATGGCATGATCTTCGGCATCAATGGGCTTTACTTGTGTATCGGCCCAGCACATCACTTCGATAGGTTTAATATCTTTTCCAATATAACTGCGTGATATTTCAACACAATGACATCCTAAATCTAAAATACAACCACCACCAGCTTGTTCAATATCCCAAAACCAATCACTATGTGGGCCAGGATGTGTTTCACGTGACTTCGCCCATAAAATGCGACCCACAGCGCCATCTTTTACGCTTTGTTGTGCTTTAATGAATTTGGGTGTATACACTAAGTCTTCTAAGTAGCCATTAAAAATACCAGCTTCTTCAACTGCAATCAACATTCTTTTTGCTTCCTCGCTGTTGCGACCTAAAGGTTTAGTTGTCATCACTGCTTTTTTATGTTTGCAACATAACATCACCGCAATTTCATGAATGTTATTGGGGAGCGCAATACAAACCACATCTACATCAGGGTGGGAGATAGCTTCTTCCATATTGGTGGTCCAATGAGCACAATTATAATCGGCAGCAAATTTAGTAGCCGATTCCTCACGGCGGGCATAAATACTTACAACTTTATCTTTACTTCTATATCCTTGTAAGGCATCTGCGTAAAAACGTCCAATAAATCCGGCTCCTAACATTGCAATTCGCATCTTGTGTAAATTTTATTTTTGAATAGTTTGATTTTTATTTTCTATTTCTTTAAGCGACTGAAGTTTCTTTTTTCTCTTTAAAAAATAGAATGAATACGATTAATACCGCCCCTGCGATGATGGCTGGGGTTAACCAAATAGTTTGCCAATCGTGTGAAGTCACTCCCGCATCAGTTACAGTTTTGTGTTGATCAACCACACTTCCACTGTATTTAGTTCCTATAAACATACCAACGCCATAAGTGGCAAAAGTAAATAAGCCTTGAGCGGCGTTCTTTATTTTTTCTCCCGCCTTTTTTTCGGTGTACATATAACCTGCTACAAAAAAGAAATCATAACAAATACCATGTAAAATAATACCTGCATATAACATCCAGCTGCTATCAATGGATCCGTAAGCAAAAAATACATAACGAAGTAACCAAGCACTGATGCCCAATATGAGCATATTTTTGACACCCACTTTATTAAACATAAAAGGGATGGCTAAAATAAATAAAGCTTCAGACATTTGGCCCAAGGTCATTTTTCCTGCAGCATTGGCTAATCCAATTTCATTTAAGAAAGGATTTGCAAATCCATAATAAAAGGATAAGGGAATACAAATTAAAATTGCCGATATAAAAAAGATGCTAAAAGATCTTGTTTTAAATAATACAAAAGCATCCGTTCCAAGAATAGCAGAAGCATTGGTGGTTTCTCCTTTTCCTTTAGGGGGGGTATTGGGTAGCATAAAACTTAAGATACCTAATAACACGGATACCAATGCAGCTACTTGAAAAGTGTCAGCTGTTTTTTCAATTCCTAATTGACTAATAATTAAACCCGCAGCAATCCAACCTAAGGTTCCAAATACTCTAATCCAAGGAAATTGTTTACCTGGATTGGTCATTTGAGCAAAAGCCACACTATTACTTAATGCAATAGTAGGCATGTATAATAAAGAGTACACTAAGATGACCCCATAAAAACTTTCGTTATTCACTTGTGTGGCATAATATAAAAGAGCAGCACCTACTAAATGCAATACACCCATTATTTTTTGTGCTGCAAAAAAACGATCTGCAATCATGCCTACAAAAAATGGACTTATAATCGTTGCAATAGCACCTGCACTATAAGCCGCACCAATGTCCATACCAGATGATTTTAATACTGTCCCCATATAAGTTCCCATAGTCACATACCATGCACCCCAGATATAATATTGTAGAAACATCATACTAGAAAGTAGTACCCCAATTTTTGTTTTCATAAGCAATTTTTAAGCGAAATAAATATACTAATAAATTGGTAAAAGGAGATTAAGTAAAAGGGAAAAACGTAGCAGGGGTAGCGCATAAAAAAACGCCTAAAATAATAGAACTTTAGGCGTTTTGTATCTTGGAATATTTTAACAGGCTTCTAAAGCTTGTAAAATGTCGGCTAATATATCTTCTCTATGTTCCAATCCTGCCGAAATACGAATTAAACCAGGCGTAATACTGACTGCTTGTCTTTCAGCTTCAGAAAGTTTTGAATGCGTGGTACTTGCTGGATGAGATGCAATACTTCGGGTATCCCCTAAATTAGCAGTCAAGGAAAGCATTTTTAAATGGTTTAAAAAATTTCTGCCCGATTCAATACCGCCTTTTAATTCAAAGCAAAAAATACCTCCGCCGTTTTTCATTTGCTTTTGTGCAATATCAAAATTAGGATGAGAATTTAAAAAAGGGTACTTCACAAAATTTGTTTTAGCATGGCCTTGTAAATGTTCTGCAATAAATAAGGCATTACTTCCATGACGATCCATTCTTACCTCTAAGGTTTCTAAACTCTTACTTAATATCCAGGCATTAAAAGGAGATAAAGAGGGTCCAGTACTTCTGCAGAATAAATATATTTCATGAATCAATTCCTTCTTACCCACAATAGCACCACCTAAAACACGACCTTGCCCATCTAACCATTTAGTCGCAGAATGCACGACTAAGTCAGCTCCTAATTCAATAGGAGTTTGACCAATGGGAGTGGCAAAGCAATTATCAACGTTTAAAATAATATTATGTTTACGAGCTATCTCACTCACCATTTTAATATCTACAATATCCAATCCTGGATTGGTAGGCGTTTCTAAATAAATCATTTTAGTGTATGGAGTAATGGCAGCTTCCCATTGGGCCGCTGTTGCTTGTGCACTCACATAACTATAATCAATACCATATTTAGGAAGGTATTTTGAAATGACTGTATGGGTACTTCCAAAAATAGAATTACAGGATAATAAATGGTCCCCTTTTTTTAATAAAGCCATAAAGGATCCAAATACAGCACTCATTCCACTTGCAGTCGCAAAACCATCTTCCGCATTTTCTAATACACATAAACGATCTACAAATTCTTGCACATTGGGGTTGGAAAAACGGCTATAAATATTAGCATCGGATTCATCTGCAAAAGCAGCGCGCATATCTTCGGCATTGTCAAAAGTAAAACTGCTCGTTAAAAATAAGGGAGTAGAATGTTCATGTTCCGAAGTTTGATCTACTCTGGTTCTAATTAATTTTGATTGAGAATGTTTCATATATAAATGCTTCAAGTAGTAATATAAGTAAGTGGAATATAAATATTAAAAAAAATAAATTTATTAATAGGTCTATAAAAAATAGTAAAATAAATTAAAGCATTTCCACATTCCAAGTAATAATAGCTCCGGCTGCACGAAGGGTAGCGGCAACAGAACAATATTTGTCAATGGATAAAGCACATGCTTTTTCGGCTTTTTCTTTTGACATGGTACCTTTAAATTTAAAAATGATATGAATTTGTTTCCATAATGCAGGTTCTTTATCAGCCTCACGTTCCCCCTCAATCTCCATTTGAAAATCCTCCATAGTTTCTTTTTGCTTATTGAAAATCATAACAATATCTACACCACTGCAGGCGCCCAATGCACTTAGTAAAGTTTGCATAGGTCGAAGCCCTGTTCCATGACCACCTTGATCCTTAGGAATATCCATACGCATTGTATTGCCAGCCTCATCTACTACATGAAAAGCAAATCCATCGTTTATGCGGTTAAGTAACATTTTAGCCATATGAATAAGTGTTAGTTATTGAAAATATAAATTACTAAGAATATGCAAATGTAATTCAAATAGATAGTTACTTTGCATTAGAAAGATAAAAAATGGGTGTACAAGTTTTTGAATACAATCATGCTTTTGAGTTAGAATGTGGCATTGCCTTACCTAAAATAAAGATTACCTATCAAGTATATGGTGATTATCAAGCAGGTAAGAAGGTGGCCTGGGTATGTCATGCATTGACAGCCAATATGCAAGCAGATATATGGTGGAAGGGTTTAGTAGGAGAAGGAAGTTTTATCAACCCTCAGGATTACTTTATTGTTTGTGCAAATATTATTGGGTCATGCTATGGGTCAACGGGACCTATGTCGGTGGAAGATATGGGTTCCGACATAAGCTTTGATCAGTTTCCAAACATCACCATTCGTGATATGGTAAAGGCACATATTTTATTAAGACAACATTTAAAGATAGATAGCATTGATTTATTAATGGGTGGAAGCATGGGTGGTTATCAAGCATTAGAATGGGCTGTGATGGAACCATCTGTGATTCAAAAAATGTTTTTAATGGCGACTTCTTCTTCCGAAAGTGCATGGGGTGTGGCGGTCCATACGGCTCAACGTTTGGCGATTGAAGCAGATGGTACTTGGAAAGAAGCTACAAAAAATGCAGGAGCAAAAGGATTGAAAGCAGCTAGAGCGATTGGTATGTTAACCTATAGAAACTATGCCATCTTTCAAGAAAAACAAACCGATGAGGATCCTGAAAAAATGGACAATTTTAAAGCTTCTTCCTATATCAATTATCAAGGAGATAAATTAGTAAGTCGTTTTAATGCTTATAGTTATTGGTTGTTGACAAAGTCAATGGACAGTCATCACTTGGCGCGTAAAAGAGGCGGAGACTTGATTGCCACTTTAGGAACCATCCAAATACCTACTTTTATTATGGGGATTAATAGTGACATTTTATGTCCTTTAGCGGAGCAACGATTTATGGAAGAACATATGCCACATGCTACTTTGGTGGCTATTGATTCTATATACGGGCATGATGGATTTATTATTGAGACAGAACAAATCACTTTGCATTTAAGTACATGGTTAAAAAATCAGTAATTTTATACAAATAAGAATTATGGGTATCCGAAATCAATTTGCAGAATATTTGTTTCTTAAAAAGAGAGATCCTAAACAAGAAAGAACAAAATGGATGAAATACATGCATGGCATGAATCGAATTTCATTATTGATTTTTATAGTAGGGCTTTTAGTGATGCTTTTTAAATGGCTCATCTTACCTTATTTTAAGTAAAAGTTGAAAAGGAAGTAGAAGTAGTAGAAGAGGATGACGATGATTTTATCATTCTTACCCAAGAATCGTTTCATCAATAATTTGAGCAGCCATTTCGACGGCACTTGCTCCAGTGGTTAATTTATCTTTTAATAAAGCGTAGTCTTTTTTAATTCGCTCAATGGTAATGGGGTCTTCTAAAACTAAATGCAATTGTCGTACTAAATTTTTAGTAGTTAATGCTTCCTGAATCAATTCCTTAACGACTTCTTTTTCCATAATTAAATTCACTAAAGCAATGAATTTTATTTTCACTAACCATTTGGCTAATCTTAGTGTAATGGCGTTTCCTTTATAGCAAACAATTTCAGGCACATTTAATAAGGCGGTTTCGAGCGTAGCTGTCCCACTAGTAACCAATGCGGCTTTACTATGATTTAACAATGCATAGGTATTGTCTTTCACAATATGTATGCGATCATGAGAAGGAACAAAAGAAGCAAACCATTCATCTTCCAATCCAGGAGCTTGCGCTACAGCAAAATGGTAGGAAGGGAAATGAGCTACCACCGAAAGCATGATAGGCAATTTCTTTTCAATTTCTTGTTTTCTGCTTCCTGGTAATAATGCAATGAGTTGCTCGTTTTGAATGGTTGGAAGGGGATGAGGTAAATGAGTTTGACTTTCTAATACTTGCATTAAAGGATGTCCTATATAATCTACCTCCCAATTCCATCTATCCTTAAAATATTTTTTTTCAAAAGGGAGAATACATAAAAGACGGTCTATACTTGCGCGCATACTAGGTACTCTATTTTCTTTCCAAGCCCAAACCTGAGGTGCAATAAAATAAATTACTTTGAACCCTTGTTGTTTAGCCCATTTAGCAATACGTAAATTAAATCCAGGATAATCAATGAGAATTAAAACATCAGGTTGAAATTGTGTAATATCTTTTTTGCAAAATGTAATATTGGATAGAATCGTTTTTAAATTCATCAAAACTTCCACTAAACCCATAAAGGCTAAATCTCTATAATGCTTTACTACATTCCCTCCTGCAGCATGCATTAAATCGCCACCCCAGCACTGAATGTGGGCATCCACATCTTTAGCTTTAATAGCTTTGATGAGGTTAGATCCGTGTAAGTCACCGCTGGCTTCGCCAGCTATCATGTAGTAACGCATTTATAAAAACCATTTACACGCAATCGCGGTGATTGCATAAATACAAGTGGTAAAAAAAATTCCTTTGGCTGTTTTGTCTTTTTCTTTTTGAAAAAAATAAGTCAGAGCTCCTGCATTTAACAATAAAGAAACGCTAATCATAGCTGACAATACCGATTTTTGTTGCACCAACATATCTCCAAATTCACTAAAACTAAAAACACTAAACTTCCATTGGTAAAATCCATAAAAGCCAATGAAGGGTAGGGCTAATCCAAGTACCACACCCAATATGTAATTGTCTTTTACCATTTCCACTTTTTGCTTAGTTTTTCTTTTAAGATATGATGTGTTAAATCAAATTGAACAGGCACCACACTCACATAATTATTTTTTAAAGCCCACACATCGGTGTCTTTAGATTTATCAAAGTTGACAAACTCGCCCGTTAACCAATAATATTTTTTTCCATGAGGATCGGTACGCTCCACGAATTTCTCCTCATACTTAGCGTAAGATTGTTTGCAAATTTTAATACCCTTTATGAGCGCTACAGGTAACTTAGGAATATTCACATTCAAACACAAATGCTTATCTACATTTTTATCTGCAAGTAATTTAGCAATGATAATAGCCGCAAAATGTTTTGCAGCGGTAAAGTCAGCTTCTGCACTTAAATCCAATAAACTAAATCCTATGCTTGGGATGCTTTCAATAGAAGCTTCCAAGGCAGCCGACATGGTTCCTGAATAAATCACATTAATGGAATGATTGGCGCCATGATTGATCCCGCTCAAACATATGGTAGGTTTACAGTGCAGTACCTTATCCACTGCTAATTTAACGCAGTCTACAGGCGTTCCGCTACAAGTATAAGCTTCTACGCCGTCCATAAAAGACACTTTTTCCAATCTCAAATGATGACCAATGGTAATGGCATGTCCCATGCCACTTTGAGGCTTATCGGGAGCCACGACTACTACTTTACCAAAAGGGAGGGCAGCTTCGGTTAAAGCACGAATACCGGGTGCTGTAATACTGTCGTCATTCGTGATTAAAATGACTGGAAGGTCCTTTTTTACTTTAGCCATAATGCAAGTTAACTAGATAATGGGTGCTAAAAAAAAATTTAGAAATTGCTAAAAATATTTGGAAATACTAAAATTATTAGTATATTGCACTAAAATTATTAGTTATGTCATACGCAGGAAAAAATTTAAAATACATCAGAAAGCAGCGCGAATGGACACAAGAAGAAATGGCGAATCAACTTCAAATTAAGCGATCCTTAGTGGGTGCTTATGAAGAGGAGCGAGCCGAACCAAGGTTAGAAGTACAAGAGGCTATATGCGCTCTTTTAAATATTAGTTTAGAGGACTTTTTATTCAAGGATTTGTCCACTTTAGGGGCTGACGGGGAAGATGGCTTTGGAGCTTCTTCTTATTTGGAGCGCCGCCGTACCCTTAAATCTGATAGATCTAATTCGTCTATGTCAATTGTCTCTTTTGTGCCTGTAAAGGCCGCCGCAGGGTATTTAGCAGGCTATGCTGATCCTGAGTTCCTGGATGAGTTAAATACCTTCACCCTGCCTATGTTGGCGCCAGGGGACTACCGTGCTTTTGAAATCATAGGCGATAGTATGTTGCCTACACCAAGCGGTAGTGTCATTGTGGGTGAAAAAGTAGATAATATGAAAGAGGTAAAGAACAGTAATACCTATATCGTGGTGTCTAATTCCGACGGTGTTGTATACAAAAGGGTCATCACAAATGACGATACAAAAGAAAAGATTACTTTGTTGAGTGACAATCCGTTATACGAGCCATATCAAGTAAATACACAAGATGTTGTGGAGTTATGGAAGGCAGTTTACATTATTAATAAGGCAGGGTCTCAACCTATGTGGAATGTGGATCAATTAGCTGGGGTAGTGAACAGCTTGCAGGACCAAATTACAAGCTTAAAGCGCAAATTAAATTAGTACAAGATTATTTATCTAATTGTGATACAATTTATTATATAATTAACTATATAATTGATATACAATTATTTATTAGAGTTTATTTGAAATTAAATTCTCATTAAATTCAAATTGAAGTCTACTTCAATAAATCAGATTTATCTGGTGAGGTTAAATCAAACTGAGCCGATTATTCCCACTCAATTGTTGCTGGCGGCTTACTGCTGATGTCGTACACCACGCGGTTAATACCTCTCACTTCATTGATAATGGAATTGCTCATATGGGCTAAAAACTCATAGGGTAGATGCGCCCAATCGGCGGTCATTCCATCCACAGAGGTAACTGCTCTTAGGGCGACCGTAAATTCATAAGTACGTTCATCACCCATCACCCCCACGCTTTTTACAGGTAATAAAATAGTTCCAGCTTGCCATACTTTATCGTACAAGCCAAACTCTTTTAATCCATTCATATAGATAGCGTCAGCTCTTTGCAAAAGGTCTACTTTTTCGGGAGTAATCTCGCCTAGGATACGAATCGCTAAGCCCGGTCCAGGGAAAGGATGTCTACTTATCATATCCTTAGGAATACCTAATTCAAGTCCCACTTTTCTCACTTCGTCTTTGAATAAATTACGAAGCGGCTCTACTAATTCTAGGCGTAAAGTATCGGGTAATCCACCCACATTATGGTGGGATTTAATGGTTTGAGAAGGTCCATGAACGCTCACGCTTTCAATGACGTCAGGATAAATTGTTCCTTGACCTAAAAACTTAGCTTCCAACATCTTAGAGGCCTCTATTTGAAATACATCTATAAATAGTTTTCCAATTATTTTTCGCTTTTCTTCGGGCTCTGATTTGCCTTCTAAGCCATCATAGAACATTTGCTTTGCATCTATACCTCTTACATTCAAACCTATTGCATGATAGGTATCCAAAACCTGCTGAAACTCGTCTTTTCTTAAAACCCCGTTATCCACGAATATGCCGTGTAAACGATCGCCTATGGCTTTATGAATAAGAGTAGCGGCCACCGTACTATCCACCCCGCCACTTAAGGCCATAATCACATGCCCTTCTCCAATTTGCGCTTTTAGCTTATCAACCGTTTCTTGTACAAAAGAAGCTGGTGTCCAATTTTGTTGACAGCCACATATTTCAACTAAAAAGTTTTGAATCATTTTCTTACCCTCGGTAGAATGGTACACTTCCGGGTGGAATTGTAAGCCATGTAAACTGTTCCCCTCGTCCTGTTTTTTTCTAAAAGCAGCTACGGGAATGCTCTCTGTATTGGCTAGAAGTTCAAAATTGTCAGGGAGTTGAGTGATAGAGTCGCTATGGCTCATCCAAACCTGGCTATTGTTGGGTATATTCTTAAATAATACGTCCTCTTTTAAGAGGTTTAATTGAGCTCTACCATATTCACGCTTATTGGATTTTTCCACCTTACCACCAAAGTTCTTAGCACTTAATTGAGCACCATAACATACGGTTAATACAGGCAGTTTTTCAAGGATGGCTTTAATATCTACTGAAGGAGCTTCGTCTTCATTTACACTTGCTGGAGAACCACTCAAAATAACCCCCTTTAGGGTATTGTCAAATTGGATGGCATGATGGAAGGGGGTGATTTCACAATACACATTTGCTTCTCTAACCGCCCTTGCTATTAGTTGGGTATATTGACTACCAAAGTCAAGAATCAGGATTTTCTCAGTCATGGGGCGAAGATACGCAAAAAAAAATCCCACCATAGAGGTGGGATTTTGAAGTGTATAAGTTTGATTCCGCTGAGCGGGAAAAATTATTTTTTCTTAACGGCAACCGCTTTAACAGCAGTGTGCTTAGCTAATTTACTCTTTAAATTAGCAGCTTTGTTTTTGTGGATAATTCCACGTTTTGCTAATTTATCAATTTGAGAAATGATGTTAGGTAACTGCTCGTCATAAACTTTTTGCTCTTCAACAGTTTTTAACTCACGAATTGCGTTACGAGTAGTTTTACCATAATAACGGTTTCTATCGCGACGTTTAGTTGCTTGTCTTACATCTTTTTTGGTAGCCGAATGATTTGCCATGTACTATTTAATTTTCAGGAGGGCAAAGGTAAGGTACTTAAGCAAATAATTAAAATTAAAATTGAAAAAAAATCGCATAACTATTAAGTTATTGATTATCAATAATATACGTATAAAAAGGAGATCACCCATTTTATAGGGTTGGGAGGCCTAAAATGGGGGGCAAATCCTGGAGCGTAAATGGGTATTCCTATCCGTAATCATGTAAATTGCAGCCTGTGATCCCTCCTCAATCAGGGGTCACTAGGTAGACTACTATGCACGAAATCATACATCAAAATATTGCTGAAAATTTAATCAAAGCATACGATGGCAAAGAGCCATTTGCTAATTATTTAAAAAAATATTTTGCAGCGAATAAAAAACATGGAAGTAGAGACCGAAAGAGTATCACGGCCATGTGTTATGATTTTTTTAGAACTCATTTTAAGGAGTTTCCTTTCGCTCATAAAATAGCGACAACTATCAACAAAGAGCAATTCATTGCATCGCATCAAAAACAACCTTTGTTATTTGCGCGTATTCGTCCTTGGCAAAAAACAAAAGTGATTCAAAAATTAAAGGATGCTAATGTTCTTTATAAAGAGATAGGCGAGATGGCGTTGTCATTTGTAAATACGACTTCTTTGCAAAATGTGGTGGAGATTAACAAGGAGCTGGTGATACAGGATTTAAGTTCGCAAGCTGTTGCTGGTTTATTAAAATTAATACCCACCAGTTTAGATAAAGTCATGAACGTATGGGATGCTTGCGCAGCAAGTGGCGGTAAATCTATTTTAATGTTTGATGTGTTGAATAATATTAAAATTCATGTTTCAGATATTAGAGCTTCTATTTTACATAATGCAGAAAAACGTTTAGCAGAAGCAGGAATAAGACCCACGTCATTGCAAGAGATAGATCTAACCCAATCTTTTGAAATAAAAAAACAATTTGATTTTGTTTTTGCAGATGTGCCTTGTTCTGGAAGTGGAACTTGGGGACGTACCCCCGAACAATTAATTTATTTTAAGGAAGATCAGCTTACGCATTATGTTTCCTTGCAATCTCAAATTCTTAAAAATATAATTTCTACAGTGGTTCTAGAAGGGTATTTGCTGTACGCTACTTGTTCGGTATTTGAAGATGAAAATGAAATACAAGTGACTGCATTGCTTGCTACTGGAAAATTCAAACTTATTCAGCAAAATTATTTTATTGGCTTTACGCAACAAGCAGATACGCTGTTTGGGGCTTTATTGCAAAAAATTAGTGAGTAGAAAAACGTAAATAAGAAAAGTAGATTTCTTATATTATAATTATATTATAGTTATAATATAGTTGATAAAAAAGTAGGAATATTAAGAATGGAATGGAAGTAACTGACCACTTTGTATAATACCACCCGCTACCACATCATCTCCTTCATAAAATACTGCGCTTTGTCCGGGGGCAATACTTTTTACGTTCTCAAAAAATCTGGCTTGAACTCCAGAAGGGGTAGAAGATAAAGTACATAAAGCACCAGCATCTTTATATCTAATTTTGGCCATCAATTCCATCTCTGTTTCTAAATGATCGTATTTGATCCAATTTATTTTAGACACCAACATGTCATTTTGGTCTAAATCATTTTCATCCCCAATCACTACAATATTTTTTTCGGGATCAATAGACACCACATAAGCAGGTTTGCCTAATGCAATTTCTAAACCTTTACGTTGTCCAATAGTATAAAAAGGATAGCCTTTATGTTTGCCTAATTTTTTACCATGTGTATCCAAAAACCAACCTCCATTTACTCTGTCCTCTAAACCCTCTACTCTTCTTTTTAAAAAGCCACGATAATCATTGTCAGGGACAAAGCAAATTTCATAGCTCTCGCTTTTTTTAGCTAATTCAGGATAGCCCATGTCTATCGCCATTTGCTTAATATCTTTTTTATGCATTCCTCCAAGAGGCAAAATGGTTCTACTTAATAAATCTTGATCCACTCCCCAAAGCACATAGCTTTGATCCTTGGTTTCATCCCGGCCTTTTGAAATGACATATCGGCCATTGGTATGCTGGCGCACTTTCGCGTAATGTCCAGTGGCAATAAAATCGCATCCCAAAGCATCGGCTCTTTTAAGTAAGGCACGCCATTTAATATGTGTATTACACATCACACATGGGTTAGGGGTTCGACCTGCTAAATATTCTTCTACAAAATTTTCAATTACAAAATCACCAAACTCCTCTCTAATGTCCAATATAAAATGGGGAAAACCATTATTCACAGCAGCTAATCGGGCGTCATTAAAGGAGTCAATATTACAACAGCCAGTTTCCTTGCCATTGGCATTGCTGGTAGAATAGTCCCAGGTTTTCATAGTGATGCCAATTACTTCATAACCTTCATTATGCAATAATAAAGCAGCTACGGTACTATCAATACCGCCGCTCATGGCCACCAATACTTTCCCTTTTTTACTCATGTTGTTTCGCTGTCTATGCTTTTGCAAAAGTAACTTATCCTGCGATACTTTAACTTTTTGATATAAAAGCATTGTATAAATTACATTTCGAAAAACGAAAAAATACTATCTTCACCCTACAAGAACGACAAAAATTACAGAAAATGATAAAGTTACAAGTCATCGGAAATTTAGGCAAAGACGCCTTAGTGAACAACGTGAATGGAAAATCAGTGATTAATTTTAATGTGGCCCACACGGAGCGTTATAAGGACGCGCAAGGAATTCAAAAAGATAGAACTACATGGGTGGATTGTTCTTATTGGACTGATCGTACTGCAGTAGCCCCTTATTTGAAAAAGGGAACACAAGTGTATGTAGAAGGTACCCCTGACGTAAGATCATACACCACTGCAGATGGTCGTAATGGTGCTTCTCTTACTTTGAGAATTTCATCTGTTCAATTATTAGGTGCAAAACCAAGTGGTTCAGGATCTGGAGAACAAAGTACTGGAGGAGAAGCTGCTCCCAATAACTATCAAGCACCTACAGGGTCAGATAATACTTTAGATGATTTGCCATTTTAGTGAAATCATTTTATCCATTCAATGATACATAGATGAATGGAGTAAAAGAAAGGTATACCAAGTGTATACCTTTCTTGTTTTAGGCTAACATATGTCTGCCATTTTACATGGGTCCAAGTTGAAATTAGTAGTTAAAATTGGTTCAAATTTGAGCATGCCTAATTACCTTTGCGCTCACATTGAGTGAAACAAAAATTATTTTTATGAGGGTCATGAAATTTGGAGGTACGAGTGTTGGAAAGCCTGAGCGTATGCATCAGGTGTCACAATTAATTACAAGAGATGGAGAGCCTACTATCGTAGTTTTGAGTGCTTTAAGTGGAACCACTAACACCTTAGTTGAAATTAGCAATTGCTTAGCTACACAAAATAAAAAAGGAGCCACAGATAAAATTGATCAATTAGAAAATCATTATGCTCAATTTATTACAGACTTATTAAAAAAAGATGCACAAAAAAGTAAAGCGGAAGAATTAATAAAAGAACATTTTGAATTTTTAAGAATCACACAACGCATTTCTTTAAGTGATGCTTTAAATAAAGATATTCTTGCGCAGGGTGAATTAATGAGTACTAAATTATTCTCTTTGTATTTAGATCAAGAAAATATTGAACATGCTTTGATACCTGCACTTGATTTTATGTGTTTGGATGTAAATGATGAACCAGATTTGTCATTGATTGCGGAAAAAATTAAAGGAGTGTTAGCGGCACAGGGGTCTAAAAAATTATTTATCACCCAAGGATATATTTGTAGAAATACAAAAGGGGAGGTTGATAATTTAAAGCGTGGAGGGAGTGATTATACTGCCTCTTTAATTGCAGCAGCAGTAAAAGCTTCTGTGTGTGAAATTTGGACCGATATTGATGGCATGCATAATAATGATCCAAGAGTCGTGGATACAACGGTGGCTATTGAACAATTAAGCTTTGATGAAGCTGCGGAGTTAGCTTACTTTGGAGCTAAAATTTTACATCCTACTTGTATTTGGCCAGCACAACAGGAAAACATTCCGGTAAGATTATTAAATACAATGCAGCCCGAAGCAGTCGGTACGGTGATTAAAAAAGAAGCAGGCAGCACAGGAGTAAAAGCAGTCGCAGCAAAGGATCAAATTATTGCTGTGAAAATTAAAAGTACTAGGATGTTATTGGCATATGGCTTTTTAAGAAAGATATTTGAAGTATTTGAAAAATATAAAACACCTATTGATATGATTACCACTTCGGAGGTAGCAGTATCAGTCACCATTGATACTGATATTCATTTAAATGAAATTATTGCTGAATTAAGTAATATCGCTTCAGTAGAAATAGAGAAGGATCAAACTATTGTATCAATCGTAGGTAATGAAATCGCAAAAACAGATGCTGTATTAAATAAATTATTTGCAGCGATTAATGAAGTGCCTGTGACTATGGTGAGTTATGGAGGAAGTCCTCATAATATTAGCTTATTAATTCCAAGTGCTTACAAAAGCAAAACTTTACAACTTATCAATAAAGGGTTATTTCATTTGTAAATAAGTTTTTGAAATAAAAAAGGCCCCGATTCATCGGGGCCTTTTTTATAAATTTGAAGGTTATCAATATTGTAAAAATATGAATCATCCATATTCACTCATTAAATAAATAACAACGCATCTCCATAACTAAAGAAGCGATATTTATCTTTGATGGCTTTTTTATAAGCTTCCATAGCTAATTCATACCCTGCAAAAGCACAAGTCATAATTAATAAACTTGTTTTAGGTAAATGAAAGTTGGTCACTAAACTATCAGCAATATTAAAATTATAAGGAGGGTGGATAAAATGATTCGTCCATCCTTCAGCTGGCTTTAATAAACGTTGTGCAGTGACACTGCTTTCCATAGCTCTCATTGCTGTGGTGCCAATGGAACATACTCTTCTTCCATTTTCCTTAGCAGTATTAATGATACGACAAGCATCTTCATCAATTTTAAAGTATTCAGCATCCATTTTATGTTTGCTTAAATCTTCTACTTCAATAGGTCTAAAAGTGCTTAAGCCAGTATGTAAGGTCACTTCTGCAAAGCGAATACCAATAATTTCAGATCTCTTAATTAACTCTTTGCTAAAGTGTAAACCTGCAGTAGGAGCGGCAACAGCACCTTCATGCTTTGCATACACTGTTTGATATCTTTCTTTATCTTCTTCGTCTGGTTTACGCTTAATATATTTAGGTAAAGGTGTTTCTCCTAAAAATTCTAACATGTTTTTAAAACCAGCATCATCCCCATCCCATAAAAAACGGATGGTACGACCACGGCTAGTGGTGTTGTCAATCACTTCAGCTACTAATTCTTCGTTTTCTCCGAAATACAATTTGTTTCCTACACGAATTTTTCTTGCGGGATCAACAATGACATCCCATAAACGATTGGGTTTATTTAATTCTCTTAATAAGAAAACTTCAATCTTAGCACCTGTTTTTTCTTTTCTGCCATACATACGAGCAGGAAATACTTTGGTGTTGTTTACTACAAAAACATCTTTGTCATCATAGTATTCTAATAAATCCGAAAAATTACGATTCTCCATGTGACCATTTTGACGGTTCACTACTAGGAGTCTGCTGTCTTCCCTTCTTTTAGTAGGGTATTGAGCGATGAGATTTAAAGGTAGGTCGTACCTAAATTGAGAAAGTTTCATTTGTGTCTATTTTTGGTGATAGCCACATTAAGTTTACTACAGCCTTACGGGGCAGTTCGCTTCATGTTACGGCATGAAAATTATGGAGGCAAATGTACAACTTTAGCACTAATTTTGCAGAACAACATTTGACCTTAAAATTGGGCAATTTTAGTTAAAAGCTTTAGTTTTGTAAACAATTGTTAGTTTTAAAGAAGGTGTTGGTTTAAAATATATTAAACTATGTTAAGAGCTAAATGGTGGAAAGTTTTATCCTTTGTCCTTTTATTGTACACTTGCACCTATGGATTTATTGTTAAGGTCCCCAAATTAGATGATCGTTTAAAAGAGTCCATTCGTAACATGTTTTTTCATGTACCCATGTGGTTTGGAATGATGATTTTATTTTTTGTTTCATTAGTATACGCTGTTAAATATTTAAGAACATCCAATCCCATACATGATATATATGCATCAAGTTATGCGGCTATAGGATTGGTATATGGTGTGTTAGGAATTATTACAGGCGCTGTTTGGGCCAATTATCAATGGGGTAGCCCTTGGGTAGGAGATCCCAAACAAAATGGAGCAGCCATCGCGTTACTTATCTATTTTGCCTACTTTGTTTTAAGAGGAAGTTTATTAGACACTGAAAAACGTGCAAGACTATCTGCGGTGTATAATATATTTTCTTTCTTTATGTTATTTCCCACTTTATGGATCTTACCTCGTTTGACCGAATCTTTACACCCAGGAGGTCAAGGAAGTGAAGGCAATCCTGGAATTAATGGAAAAGATATGAGCGCATCTATGCGAACTGTATTTTATCCAGCAGTGATTGGTTGGACTTTATTAGGAGTATGGATCAGTACTTTAAAAATCCGAATTGAATTATTTCAATTACAAAAAGAAGAACAAAATTAAAAGAACCAACAAAATACATTATCTACAAAATTATATATCATGATTTCTTTATTACAAACTACCATAGTAAATGCCAACGAAAACGTAATGGTTAAAGACGGCAAAATTTATTTAGTACTTACCATAGCTTCTATCATTATGATTGGCTTATTTGCATATGTGACAAGTGTGGATCGTAAATTAACACAACTAGAAAAAAACATCAAAGGATAAATCCATTTAAATTTCGCTAACCATCATCTTTAAAATCAAAACATATGTCTGAAAATAATCAGTATAGTTTTTTCCAAAGTGTTGAAAGAAGTTTCGATAAAGCTGCAAAGTTTACCACTTGGGAACAAGGGTTATTAGATCAAATAAAAGCTTGTAATAGTATTTATACTATGCGTTTTCCTGTAAAAATGGATGACGGACATATTGAAGTAATTGAAGCCTATCGCGTTCAACATTCACAACATAAATCCCCTTGTAAAGGAGGGATTCGTTTTAGTATGGCAGTGAATCAGGATGAAGTGATGGCATTAGCTGCCTTAATGACTTACAAATGTGCTATTGTGAATGTGCCTTTTGGAGGTGCAAAAGGAGGAATTAAAATTAGTCCTCGTTCCTTGAGTACGTATGAACTTGAAAAAATCACACGTAGATACACTTCCGAATTAGTGAAGAAAAATTTTATTGGACCTGGTATTGATGTACCTGCTCCAGATTATGGAACCGGCGAAAGAGAAATGGCGTGGATTGTAGATACGTATCAATCTTTAAAGCCAGGTGAAATTGATGGTGCTGGTTGTGTGACTGGTAAACCAGTTTCATTAGGAGGAGTTCGTGGACGTCGTGAAGCAACAGGCTTAGGTGTATTTTATGGTGTGAGAGAAGTTTGCTTGATGGAAGATGAAATGAAAAAATTAGGATTGACTGCAGGTATTGAAAATAAAAATGTGATTGTTCAAGGTTTAGGAAATGTAGGATACTATAGCGCTAAATTTTTTAGAGAGCATGGTGCTAAAGTAATTTCGATTGCTGAATTTGAAGGTGCTATTTATAATGCAGCTGGATTAAATGAAGAAGAGGTTTTTCAACATCGTAAAGCCACAGGATCTATTTTAAATTTCCCTGGTGCTACTAACATTACAAAAAGTTCGGATGCCTTAGAAATGGAATGTGATATTTTAATTCCAGCAGCACTTGAAAATGTGATTGATAAAAATAATGCCCCTAACATTAAAGCGAAAATAATTGGAGAAGCTGCGAATGGTCCTTTAACACCCGAAGCAGATGATATTTTAGCGAAGAAAGGAGTGTTGGTGATTCCTGATATGTATTTAAACGCAGGCGGGGTAACAGTTTCTTATTTTGAGTGGTTGAAGAACTTGAGCCACGTTAGATATGGTCGTTTGGAAAAAAGATTTACAGAAAATGCCAATATTAATATCTTACATCAAATTGAAGAATTAACTGGCAAAAAAGTGTCTGAATCCGAAAAGTTAATCATTGCACATGGTCCTGATGAAATTGATTTAGTACATAGTGGATTAGAAGAAACTATGATTAACGCTACGCGTGAAATTATGGATATTTGGAAATCCAATCCTTCTATTCCCGATATGAGAACAGCGGCTTATGTTTGTGCCATTAATAAAGTTGGAACATCTTATGCTGAATTAGGGATTTTCCCTTAGGCGTTTAAAACTCCAATGTATTAATAGATATTGGAAGAGTATACATTAGTTATATTGGTAGTAGTATAAATGAATTATAAGTATTCGGGGAAATGTTGCAAAGCTTGCCATTTCCCCGTTTCTATTTTAGCACCTACAGTTGTATGTCCATTCGTTAAAATTAAAAAATCCGCTTCCAATACTTGTTGGTATTGTAATATTTGACTCAATGTTTTTTCATTGATATCTACTCTCGCTTCTTTACATTCAATAATCATCCATGGTTTTTCGTCTTTATATACTAGGATGTCAAATCGTTTACTAAGGGTGCCCAACTGAATTGTTTTTTCTACAGCAATTAAGGCGCTTGGGTATTGGCAGGTTTGAACTAAATATTGAAGCATATTCTGTCTTACCCATTCTTCGGGGGTTAATACAAGCCATACTTTTCGGAAGGGATCAAATATTTGATCTTTGCCGTTAACTTGTTGAAGTTTAAATGGATACGAAGGGTAAACAATGGGATTCATATAAAGTGCTACAAAAATTGTATTTTTACCAATTAATACTTCAAAGATAAGAAGGGAAGAGTAGCGAAGTACATTAAAAATTAGATCTTATGAAAACAAAGCAGGACATCGTAGACAACTGGTTACCTAGATATACTGGGGCTAGTTTAGATCAATTTGGAAAGTATATTTTACTGACCAATTTTAGCAATTACGTGAACATGTTTGCCGCAAAACATAAGGTAGAAGTCATTGGAAAGGATCGTCCCATGCAATGTGCAACTGCCGATGGCATCACCATTATCAATTTTGGAATGGGAAGTCCTGGGGCAGCAACCATCATGGATTTATTAACAGCTATTCAACCTGAAGCAGTTTTATTTTTAGGAAAATGTGGCGGATTAAAAAAGAGAAATAAAATTGGGGATCTTATTTTACCCATCGCGGCTATAAGAGGAGAGGGAACGTCCAATGATTATTTCCCTGCAGAAGTTCCTGCTTTACCAGCCTTCGCCTTACAAAAAGCAATTTCAACTACCATACGTGATAATAATGTAGACTATTGGACGGGGACCGTATACACCACCAACAGAAGAGTATGGGAACATGATGAAGAATTTAAAGAATACCTAACTAATGTGAGAGCTTACGCCATTGATATGGAAACAGCCACCATTTTTACAGTAGGTTTTTATAATAAAATACCAACAGGTGCATTATTATTAGTGAGTGATTCACCTATGATTCCAGAAGGAGTGAAAACAGAAGCAAGTGATAGTAAAGTGACTGCTGAGTTTGTGGAAAATCATTTAAGAATTGGTATTGAGTCCTTGCAGCAATTAATTAATAATGGACAAACTGTGAGGCATTTGCAGTTTTAAAAAGCTTTAATAAATTAAGCTTTTTAAAACTTTCTTTTTTTGATTTTTTGTAAGTTTCACCATCCTATTAAAATTTAGAAATTTTAATAGGTCAGCACCTAAAAGCTTTAATAAATTAAGCTTTTTAAAACTTTCTTTTTTTGATTTTTTGTAAGTTTCACCATCCTATTAAAATTTAGAAATTTTAATAGGTCAGCAACTAAAAGCTTTTAATAAATTAAGCTTTTTAAAACTTACTCCTTCCATAAAAAGGGAAATAAAATATAGGCGAGCGCGATGATCATCACATCAAATCCAATCAGCATCAATACTAATTGAGGCAATCCATTTTGTACCACATCAGAAAAAGCGATAATCGCAATTTTCATCAATAGCATAAGTTGAGGGATTATCAAGGGAAAGCCGAGTATGGCCATGATAGCAGAGGGCTGCTGTGCTTTGGATGCAATGGCAGCTAAAAAACTAAAAACAAGACTTAAACTAATTCCACCTAAACAGCTAATGCTAAAAAACAAGAGGCCATGTTGTAGGGGATTGCCTAATAGCAAAATAAATAACAAAAGACTGAGGCCGCTCATTAAGCACATCAACAAGCTATTGTAAATTAATTTTGAAAATATAAAGTGAACAGGACTCGTAATGGTATAAAAATAAAGCATACGTCCTTTACCTTCCTGTAAAAAACTACGCGCCACCGTATTAATACAAATAAATAAAAGAGTGACCCAGAATAAACCATTCCACACATGGTCTTCGGGTTGTCCCATAGTTAAATAAATTACAAATGTGGTGGATGCGATGTACAACAAAATGCCAAAAAAAGTATACTGCTGCCTAAATTCAAGCAGTAAATCTTTTTTAAGTAAAGTGAATACTACTTTGTTGCGCATACTCGGCATCTTGGTTCGTAATTATTTTTTTCTCCCAACACTACAGTACCTTCTTCATCACTAGTGCGATAAGAAATATTGGCTAAGTGTCCGCATTGCACACAAATAGCGTGCAGCTTGGTTATAAAATCGGCAACTGATAAAAGTTGAGGCATTTGTCCAAAGGGTTTTCCTAAATAGTCCATATCTAAACCAGCAATAATAACACGCTTTCCTTTCATGACTAATACTTCACAAACTTCTAAAATACCGTCATCAAAAAATTGTGCTTCATCAATTCCAATCACATCTGCATCACCTGCAAGTTCAATAATTTTAGAAGAATGATCCACAGGAGTTGAAGGGATAGAATTAGCGTCGTGACTTACTACTTTATTGACATCGTATCTGGTATCCGTGGCAGGCTTATATATTTCTACTTTTAGATTCGCGATTTTGGCTCTTTTTAAGCGTCTAATTAATTCTTCAGTTTTTCCACTAAACATGCTACCGCAAATTACTTCTATCCATCCTCTGCGTTCGCTTGTTAAATTCTGTTCAATAAACATATTCTATAATTAATTCAGTTAGTTTTAAAAAGGGGGGGTGTCTTTGTGCTTCAAAAGTATACATTCCTAAGGACACAGAAGTTGTTTTTCCTGAATCCACTGTATCGTTTTTAATGTAGCTCCTGCGTTTTGTTGTATAAATTGGGATGCATTTTGACTGGCACGTTCGTATTGTTCCAGGTTATTAGTCAATACTTGAATCGTATTCAATAATGAAGCGCTATCAAAAATACTGTAGCCTCCACCCATTTTCAATAAACCGCTAGCTTCAGGGAATTTTTCAAAATGAGGTCCCCAAATTACTGGATGTCCAAAAGCGGCGGGCTCTAAAATATTATGAATGCCCTCTTTTCCAAATCCGCCACCTACATAACTAATATAGGCATATTGGTATAAGCTTCTGAGTAATCCAATTTGATCTACAATTATTATTTTGGGATTGTTAAATGTTTGATGTGTATGCAATAATTCAGTTAAGGTGGTAGCATGAGGTAATGCAGTTTTACATTCTTCAATGGAGGCTGCATCTACATGGTGGGGAACTAGTATCCAATTATAATTATTTAATTCTTTAGAAGCAGCAGCAATTATTGCATGATCTTTTTCCCAAGTACTACCCGCAATAATTATTTTGGCAGCATTTAATTTATGCAGCCAATCAAATGAAACTGTTTGTTGTGTAGTTTGTAAAACTCTATCAAAACGGGTATCTCCAGTGATGGTTATTTTTTCTTCTCCCATAATAGGGGAGATTAATTTTTTTGAATTTTCATCTTGAACTAAAACAAAAGTAAATAAGTGCAACATTTTTTTGTAAAAACCGCCGTACCATTTAAAAAATAGTTGATCTTTTCTAAATATAGCAGACACTAATAAAGTGGGAATGGACAATCGTTTTGATTCTGCTAAATAATAATACCAAAATTCATATTTAATAAACACAATTAAACTGGGTTGAATGGTTTGTAAAAATCTTTGGGCATTTTTTCGACCATCCAAGGGCAGATAACTTACGAAGTTGACAGTTTTATCATTTTTACGATGTAAATATCCTGAGGGAGAAAAAAAAGTAAGCCAAATTTGATGAGAAGGATATTCTTTTTTTAAGGATTCGATAATGGGTAAGCCTTGTTCAAATTCACCATAGGAAGCGCAATGCACCCAAATGATAGGTTGTTTGATTTCTTTGGCTTGAGATTCAATGACATTCCACACTTCATGCTGACCCTCTACCCAATGCTTTATTTTCACATTAAAGGGGGCTAATCCTTTGGATATGATTTGATAAAGACCTAAAAAAAGTTGGTACAGTAGCATAAGCTGATTGACTTGGCAAAATTCAATAAAATTTGGCACATAAATGGACATTTATTTTATAGGCTCGCCTTAACGTATCCAATCCCTTATTTTAGCCTTTTTATAGTATTTTTGCCAAAATGGAAGGGATGCGTAAAATTCAAATGGTAGATACCAAAAATCAATATTTAGCCATCAAAAATGAGGTGGATACTGCTATTCAGTCTGTATTAGACACGGTAGCTTATATCAATGGGAAAGCGGTACAAGATTTCACAGCCCACTTGGCTCAATATTTACAAGTGAATCATGTGATTCCATGTGCCAATGGAACCGATGCATTACAAATCGCTATGATGGCTTTGGGATTAAAACCGGGGGATGAAGTAATTACTCCTTCATTTACTTATATCGCTACAACCGAAGTGGTTGCATTATTAGGACTCACTCCTGTTTTTGTGGATGTAGATCCTGTGACTTATTGCATGGATATTGCCTCTTTAAAAAATGCAATTACACCTAAAACAAAAGCAATCGTGCCAGTGCACTTGTATGGACATGCAGCGCCCATGGAAGAAATTTTAAAAATTGCCGAAGAGCATCATATATGGGTGATAGAAGATAACGCACAAGCAATAGGTTGTGATTATACTTTCTCCAATGGAGTGACAAAAAAGACGGGAACCATGGGACATATTGGAGCCACTTCTTTTTATCCCAGTAAAAATTTAGGAGCTTTTGGAGATGGAGGTGCATTATGTACCAATGATAAAACCTTGGCAGATAAAATGACCATGATTGCCAATCACGGACAGTCAGCAAGATATTATCATGATGTCGTAGGATGTAATTCAAGATTAGATAGTATTCAAGCAGCAGTGTTAGATATCAAATTAAAAAAATTAGATAGTTATAATGCAGCAAGACAAAAAGTAGCCCAATACTATACCAATGCTTTTGCATCTTTTTCGCAAATTGTAACACCCGCTATTCAAAAATATAGTACCCATGTATTTCATCAATACACGATGCAATTGCAAGGAGTAGACAGAGACGCATTCATACAACATCTTGCAGGCAAGGAAGTCCCTTGTATGATTTATTATCCGGTGCCAGGACATTTGCAAAAAATGTTTGGAGACAATACACATACGCATTTAAAATTAGAGGTGACGAATGCATTAACGCCTGTGGTTTGTTCACTTCCCATACATACCGAAATGGAGGAAGATCAATTAGCTTATATTGTAGAAGCGGTCAAATCTTTTATACAAAAATCATAAAATAACCTGCATGAAAATAACAGTCATTGGAACCGGATATGTAGGCTTAGTAACAGGCACCTGTTTTGCTGAAACAGGAAACAAAGTGACTTGTGTAGATATTGATGCACAAAAAGTGGCTCGATTAAAGGAAGGAGTGATGCCCATTTATGAGCCAGGCTTAGAAAAAATATTTTTAAGAAATAGTAAGGAAGGTCGATTGACTTTCACTACTAATATGGAAGAGGTCATTGATCAAGCAGAAATTATTTTCTTAGCATTACCCACCCCTCCGGGTGCGGACGGAAGTGCCGATTTAAAATACATATTAGGAGTCGCGGATCATTTAGGAAAAATATTGAAGGATTATAAAGTGATCGTGAATAAGAGCACTGTGCCGGTGGGTACTGCCGATAAAGTACATGCAGCGATTGCGAAAAATTATAAAGGGGAGTTTGATGTAGTGAGTAATCCTGAATTTTTAAGAGAGGGGGTTGCGGTAGAAGATTTTATGAAACCGGATAGAGTGGTGGTAGGGACAAGATCAGAAAGAGCTAAAAAATTAATGAGTGATTTATATGCGCCTTTTGTGAGACAAGGAAATCCGGTTATTTATATGGATGAGCGTAGTTCGGAGCTTACTAAATATGCAGCCAATTCCTTTTTAGCTACTAAAATTTCTTTCATGAATGAGATTGCGCAATTGTGTGAGCGCATGGGTGCCGATGTGGATATGGTTCGAAGAGGCATAGGAAGTGATGAAAGAATAGGAAAGCGATTTTTATTTCCAGGGATAGGATATGGAGGATCTTGTTTTCCGAAAGATGTGCAAGCCTTAGTGCAATCTTCAGGTGAAGTGGAGTATAGTTTTGAGATTTTAAAAGCGGTAGAAAAAGTAAACGCCCATCAAAAGTTACACTTGGTAGAAAAGATAAAGGCATACTTTAATAATAATTTACAAGGTAAAAAAATTGCTTTGTGGGGTTTGGCATTTAAGCCCAACACCGATGATATAAGAGAAGCCCCAGCTTTAGCGATGATTCAATCTTTAATGAAAGAAGGAGCTAGTGTTACGGCCTATGATCCAGAAGCCATGCCCAATGTAAAAAATCAAATTGGAGACAGCATCCAATATGCAAGTAATCAATATGAAGCTTTACAAGGTGCTGATATATTAGTTATTGCAACAGAGTGGAGTGAATTTAGAACACCCGATTTTGAATTGATTGAAAAAGGGTTGCCTAGTAAAGTGATATTTGATGGTAGAAATTTATTTGAAGTAACTAAGATGCAAGAAATGGGCTACACCTATATTAGTATAGGAAGAGCTTCCGCTACAAAATAACCCTCATGAGTCAAAAAAGAATTTTAATAACGGGAGCAGCTGGTTTTTTAGGATCGCATTTATGTGATCGCTTTATAAAGGAAGGCTATCATGTCATAGCAATGGATAATTTAATTACGGGGGATGAAAATAATATTGCACATTTAAAATCTCATCCTGATTTTGAATTTATACTTCATGATGTTACCAAGTTTATTGATATCAAAGGGGACTTGGATTATATTTTACATTTTGCATCGCCAGCAAGTCCCATAGATTATTTAAAAATCCCTATTCAAACATTAAAAGTGGGCGCTTTAGGGACACATAATTGTTTAGGATTAGCCAAGGATAAAAAAGCAAGAATATTAGTAGCGAGTACGAGTGAAGTATATGGAGATCCTTTGGTGCATCCACAAACCGAAGAGTATTGGGGGAATGTGAATCCAGTAGGTCCAAGAGGAGTGTATGATGAAGCAAAAAGATATATGGAAAGCATTACCATGGCTTACCATACTTTTCATCAGGTGGAAACCAGAATCATTCGCATCTTTAATACCTATGGTCCACGCATGCGTCTCAATGACGGAAGAGCATTGCCTGCATTTATTGGACAAGCATTAAGAGGAGAGGACATGACCGTGTTTGGAGATGGCTCACAAACCAGAAGTTTTTGTTATGTGGATGATTTAGTAGAAGGGATATACCGATTATTATTAAGTGATTATACAAGTCCAGTGAATATTGGAAACCCCAATGAAATTAGTTTGAAGGATTTTGCAGAAGAAGTATTGAAACTCACAGGTTCGGCAGTAAAAATTATTTACAAGGAATTGCCTGTAGATGATCCTAAGCAAAGACAACCGGATATTACTAAAGCAAAAACCATTTTAGGATGGGAGCCTAAAGTAGATAGAGCAGAAGGGTTGCAAAAAACCTACGACTACTTTAAAGCATTGCCACCAAGTGAGTGGACTAAATTACCTAAGGAATTTATTTCAAAATAATACCATTATCTAATAATTCAAGATGGCTATAAATACAATTTTAGTAACAGGCGCCAATGGACAATTGGGTTGGGAACTGGGTCAATTAATAAGCGCCTATCCTCAATTTGAATTTGTATTATTAGATCGTTCTTCATTAGACTTATCTGAACCTGAAAAAATGGAAGCAATCATAACTTCCATTCAACCATTTTGTGTGATTAACACTGCTGCATACACTGCTGTAGATAAAGCAGAAGTGGAGCAAGAACTAGCCTTGAAAATAAATGCTACAGCAGTTGTCATGCTAGCAAAAATATGTAAGCAACATCAAATACATTTTATCACTTATTCAACCGATTATGTTTTTGATGGTCAAGCAACCCATCCTTATCCAACAAAATATAAAATAGATCCTGTCAATTTTTATGGCGTCTCTAAAGCAAAGGGAGAGGAAGGAGCCATTGCAGAAAATGAACAATCTATCATCATTCGTACCTCATGGGTATTTAGTAGTCATGGAAATAACTTTGTTAAAACCATGCTTCGATTAATGAAAGAAAGAGAACAATTAAATATAGTGGCGGATCAAGTGGGTCGTCCCACTTATGCAAAGGATTTAGCAACAGCTACTATGTTGATGGTGATTGCATTAAACGCAGGCAAGAAAATAAAAGGCATTTATCATTATGCGAATGAAGGAATCATAAGTTGGTATGATTTTGCAGTGCAGATTAAACAAAATGCAGGACTTACTTGTGTGTTAAACCCTATCACTACAGATCAATTCCCTACACCTGCTAAAAGACCTTCTTATTCTGTATTAGATACACAGCAAATAGAAAAAGATTTGGACACTCCCATTAGAAACTGGAAAGATGCATTAAGTGAATGTCAAAATAAGTTAGCATCTTAATGAATCTGCTTGTGAACTACTCTTAGGATTATTTTAAAAAAGTTCTACCATGAATAAGAAAGATATATTATTACAACAACTACGATCACATACTTATGTGATGATTAAACCTTCCCCTTTGCATGGTATAGGAGTATTTGCAATACGTACTATTCCTAAAGGCACTAAAAATATTTTTTCGGAAGGAATGGGAGAGTGGATACAAGTAAGTAAACAAGAAGTAGAAAGTTTGCCGCAATCCTCAAAGGATTTAATTGAAAACCATTGTTTATTTGACGAAGATCATTATTTCATTCCTGAATATGGATTTAAATTAGTGGACTTAGTGATTTATTTAAATCATTCTGAAATACCTAATGTACGATCCTTAAATGAGGGGGAGCAATTTGAAGCCTTGCGGGATATTCAAGAAGGCGAGGAATTATTGGTAGACTACGGTACTATCGTGGATTGCGAGGAATAAATTTTAAACATACCGGACTCGTCACTTTAATATCATTGTTGGTATTCGTTAATTTTCCAGTACTACTATTGAAAGAAAATATTTGCACTTTATTGTCATCCTGACTTGCTACGTATACAAAATTTCCACTAGGGTCAAAGCTGAAATTCCTAGGTCTCGTTGCCACAGTTTGATGACCTACAGGACTCAGTAAACCTTTTGCATCCACCCTGAAAATAGCCAAATCATTAATAGTGACTCTATTGGAACTAATCAACCATTTTCCACTGGGAGATAAATGAATATCGGCGCTCCCTTTGGTTTTAGAAAGGGTTGTAGTATCTGAAGTAATAGTTTGAATTTTTGTAAACTTTTTATTTTGAATATCAAAAACGTCAATCGCTCCTGAAAGTTCATTGATTAAATAAGCACGATTCCCTTTGGGTGTGAATACAATATGTCTTGGGCCGTTGCCAGCTTTGATCGCAATAGGGTTGTAATTTTCATTCACTAAACCATCTTCATTAATGCTGTGTTGGTATATTTTATCCGATCCTAAATCGGTGACTAATAAATAAGATTCATCTGGAGCCATCGCAATCATATGTGCATGAGGTCCTTGTTGTCTTTCGGGATGAATGCTGGAGCCTTTATATTGTATCAATTGACTCGCTGGCAATAATTTTCCATTAGATGTTTTAAAAACACTCATGCTGCCTCCCACATAGTTGGCAGTATATACTGTTTTGGATTTATTTCGAAACGCCACATAACAAGGGGCACTTCCTATACTACCTGCTGAATTTATAAATTCAAATTTCCCCTCTTTATTTTTTTGATATGCGTTTACTAAAGCTTTACTATCCATATCCTCAGAAGCTGCATATAAAAAAGATTGATCCTGATTAAATGTATAAAATGAAGCGTTGGTATTTTTTAAACTGTATAATAAACTTGCAGGTTGAGTTCCATTTATTTGATACACTTCAATCCCAGGATTTCCTTGCGGAGTATAGGAACCTATCAATAATTGATAGGTTGTGGTGTCCGAAATAGGGGATACATTCATCAAGGCACTTAATAGGACAGATAGGATTGGGAACATAAGCGGGAATTAGATGTCAAATATAAGAGAAAGAGGATGGACCTCGCTTCGCTCGGCCATCCTTTTATTTGGAAAATCCCAACATGAAATAAAGAAGCCGCAAAGGCTGTTCCTGGAACAGCCTTTGTTTTTTTATACCCTCTTCGCCCCATTCAAGCAAGCTTGATGGGTCTCTTCGGGCATAAAAAAACCGCCCCGAAAAATCGGGGCGGCTTCTTTTTTCTTTGGTTGCCTGACCTGGATTCGAACCAAGACAAACTGCACCAAAAACAGTTGTGCTACCGTTACACCATCAGGCAATCCTATTCCATTTTTTGAATGGAGTGCAAAAATAGGGGTCGGCGTAAAATTTTCCAAATATTTGTGGGATTTAGAGTCTTTATTATCCAATTTCCTTAACTTAACTATCCAAATACATAATCAAGTATTAAAATCAACTTTATGGGCAGTAAATTATTATTATTAACCACATTCATAGCATGTATGTTCGCCTTATCCTTTAAATCAGATAAAAAGAAAAAAATCGTTTTTTTTGGTGATTCTATCACCCAAGCCGCAGTCAATAAGGGTGGATATATTGATGTTTTACAAAATATGTTGCAACAAAAAGGGGTAGATCAACAGTTTGAATTAAACGGAGCGGGAATTAGCGGCAATAAAGTATATGATTTGTATTTAAGAATGGAAGCGGATGTGTTGGATAAAAAACCAGATGTGGTAGTGATTTGGATAGGAGTGAATGACGTTTGGCATAAGTCTAGCTCAGGAACCGGAACCGACTTTGATAAGTTTGGAAAGTTTTATGATGCGGTGGTGAAAAAAATTCAAAAGCAGGGAGCAAAAGTGATTATAGTAACACCAGCAGCGATTGGCGAGAAAAATGATTTTAGCAACACACAAGATGGTGATTTAAACTCTTATAGTGCATGGATGAGAAAGTATGCAGCAATGAATCAGTTAGGCTTAGTGGATTTACGCAAAATATTTCATGAGTACAGTGTAGCGAATAATCCAAACAATGATGCTAAAGGAATCTTAACCACAGATGGCGTGCATTTGAATGAGAAAGGAAATGCATTAGTCGCAGAAGAAATGTGGAAAGCTATTTCTCAGTAAGATCCTAGTTAAGAAGCTATCACTAAATAGTAATTCTTTTTACCTTTTTGAATTAACAAGTATTTGCCTTGCAATAAATGTTGGGTAGTAACTGTTGTAAATTCAGTAGTGATCTTTTCTTTATTAATACCTAGTCCGCCCCCTTGCCACATTTTTTTGGCTTCTCCTTTGCTAGGGAATATTTGAGTGTCGCTTAATAAGTTGACTAAGTCATATCCCTCTTGTAATTGCGCTAAAGTTACTGTCGCAGTAGGTACTCCCTCCATCACTTGTAATAGTTGCGCTTCATTTAAGGATTGTAAAACTTCGGTGGTAGCGTTGCCAAATAAAATTTCGGTAGCGCGTAAAGCAAATTGTAAATCTTCTTCACTGTGCACTAATGTGGTTAATTCCGCAGCTAATCTTTTTTGTAATATTCTTTGTTGTGGAGCAACTTCATGTTCAGATAATAACGCTTCAATGGTATCTATTGGAAGCAAGGTGAAAATTTTAATCCATTTTTTTGCATCTTCATCACTTGCATTTAACCAGAACTGATAAAATTGGTAAGGAGAAGTTTTATCAGGATCTAACCAAACATTTCCCTTTTCTGTTTTACCAAATTTACCGCCATCGGTTTTAGTAATTAGGGGACAAGTGAAAGCAAATGCTTCGCCACTTAATTTGCGACGAATTAGTTCAGTACCTGTGGTGATATTTCCCCATTGGTCGCTACCACCCATTTGTACTTTACAATTTTTATTTTTATACAACCAGTAAAAATCATAACCCTGTACTAATTGATACGTGAATTCGGTAAAGCTCATTCCGGTATCTCCTTCAATTCTTTTCTTCACGCTATCCTTTGCCATCATGTAGTTCACCGTAATATGTTTTCCTACATCACGAATAAATTTTAAAAAACTAAAATCCTTAAACCAATCATAGTTGTTCACCATCTCGGCTGCATTTTTCAAGCTCGGATTGAAGTTTAAAAAATGAGACAATTGTTTTTGAACACCTGCTAAATTAAATTGTAAAGTTTCTTCACTTAATAAATTACGCTCTTCACTTTTTCCGCTAGGATCTCCCACCATACCTGTAGCACCACCTACCAAAGCAAAAGGTTTGTGGCCGGCTCTTTGCAAATGCATTAATAATAAAATAGGCACTAAACTTCCAATATGTAAACTATCCGAAGTAGGATCAAATCCAATATATCCCGATACTTGTTCTTTTTCAAACAATTCTTCTGTTCCGGGCATAATGTCCTGAATCATTCCTCTCCAACGCAGTTCTTGTATTAAAGTCATAGTTTGTCTACTTTAGGCAAAAATAACTACTAAAATGCAATATTTTTGCATCATGAACCCGATCAAATCAACAATTGGCGAAGGAACCCGAATTTTACACTTCTTTTTGGACACCCTTTTTATATTTATTTTGTCTTTTATCTTATACAGAAGCTATAATTTTTATGTGTACAATTGGGGATTTAGAGGTATTCGTTTTGGGTATTTCTTTTTTGCTACCACATGGATATACACCTTCTTATTAGAACTTATTTTTTTACAAACACCCGCCAAAATGATCACGCATACCAAAGTGATTTCATACAATGGGAAACGCCCTAACATAGGACAGTTTCTTATAAGAGCAACGGTGCGCACCACCTTATTATCCATGTTTGGCCTTGCCTGGAATGATAAACCCTTACATGATACTTTTTCAAAAACCGAATTGATTCACACTACAGCATAAATCATTCCTAAATTCGCAAGGATAAAAAGGAGTGAGGGTAGTACATTTGTAAAATTTTTTAAATGGCTAAGATTGGAATTAATATTGCAACAGGAAGTTTGCAACAACCTGAAATTATTGTGGGTATTGATTTGGGCACCACCAATAGTTTAGTAGCCATCATCCATCCCGATACCAAACAACCTACTGCATTAAAGGAATTTGATGGTAGTAGTATGGTTCCAAGCATTGTGCATTTTGATGCTTTTGGAAATGCCGAAGTAGGAGCGCAAGCAAAACCATATTTAGAATCAGATCCACAAAACACCATTTTTAGTGCAAAGCGATTAATGGGTAAAAGTTATAAAGACATTCGGGAGCATCAGGATTTTTTCGCGTACAAAATTATTGATGATAACAGAGATAGTTTAGTGAAAGTGCAAGTGGGAAATCAATTTTATTCTCCCATCGATTTATCTTCTTTTATATTAAGTGAATTAAAAAAGAGGGCTGAACATATTTTAAAAACACCCGTGACTAAAGCAGTCATTACGGTGCCAGCTTATTTTAATGACACACAACGACAAGCTACGCGTGATGCAGGAAAGCTAGCAGGGTTAGATGTGTTAAGAATTATCAACGAACCTACTGCCGCAAGTTTAGCCTATGGCTTAGGAATGAATCCGACCGAAGATAAAACCATCGCAGTGTATGATTTAGGGGGAGGAACATTTGACATTTCTATTTTAAAAATATCCAATGGCATATTTGAAGTCTTAAGCACCAATGGAGATACTTATTTAGGAGGAGACGATTTAGATCGTGCCATTATTGAATATTGGATGAAGCAATGGTCTTTAGATCATTTAGATCAGCACACGCAGTTGAAACAAGAATTAAGATTAGCTGCAGAAAAAGCGAAGATTGCATTATCCACTCAATCCATTTTTGAATCCGAATTTGCAGGTGAAAAAATCTCTATCACCAAAGAAGTATTTGAAACATTGATTCAACCCATTGTTCAAAAAACAATTCTTTGTTGTGAGAAAGCGATACAGGATGCCGGTTTAACGGTGGCAGCTATTGATACCGTGTTAATGGTGGGAGGGAGTACCCGTGTGCCTTTTGTAAAATCAACTGTGTCTGAATTTTTCCAACAAGCAGTGAATGATAGTGTAAATCCTGATGAAGTAGTGGCATTAGGGGCTGCCGTGCAAGCCGATATATTAGCAGGGAATAATCAAAACATGCTTTTGTTAGATATTACGCCACTTAGTTTAGGCATTGAAACAATGGGAGGATTGATGGATGTTTTATTGCCCCGCAATTCAAAAATTCCAACCCAAGCAGGAAGACAATACACGACACAAAAAGATGCCCAATCTGGGATCAATATTGCAATTTATCAAGGGGAAAGAGATTTAGTAAAAGACAATCGTAAATTAGGTGCCTTTACTTTAACAGGAATTCCAGCCATGCCAGCAGGTCTTCCCAAAGTGGAAGTGACTTTCTTAATTAATGCAGATGGTATATTACAAGTCAAAGCAAAAGAGTTAAGAAGTGGGGTTGCTCAAACTATTGAAATTAAACCTCAATATGGACTAACCGACGAAGAAGTGGAACAAAGATTATTAGAAAGCATTACCCATGCCAAGGAGGATATTCAAAAGCGTGCCTTGGTGGAAGCCAGCACCGAAGCGGAACAAATGCTAGATGTGACGGAAAAATTTATCACAAAAAATAGTGCCTTATTAAGTCCAGACGAATTGAAGCAAACTGCATTCGCCATGCAAGCCCTTCAATTAGCTATCACTATGGAAGACAAGAACTTAATTCAGACTAAAACCGAGGAATTAAACGATATTTCTAGACCCTTTGCAGAGCGTGTTATGGACCAAGCAATTTCATCTGCTTTAAAAGGTAAGGGGATAGAGGATAAAGATTTATAGATAATTTGGTTATTTCATTCAAATTCCTATCTTTGCTACCCTAAAAACACCTGAGGAGGTATATATTATGTTAATTATTGATTCAAAAGATTGCGAAAACATCGACAAAGCGCTCAAAAAGTATAAAAAGAAATTTGAGAAGAGTAAGACTTTATTAAAGTTACGTGCTCGTCAAGCTTATGTGAAACCATCTGTACAACGTCGTTTCGAAGTATTAAAGGCGATTTACAAGCAACAAATTTTCAGCGGAAAGATTGAAGGATAGGGTCTAACAATTTTATGCATGATTTATGCATGATTTTCTAAAGACTTTCCTATGATTTCAAATCTTGACTTCATTAAGTATTTAGATACCACATTCTTCATTGACAATATTAAAGTCTATCTAGTTACATAGGTGGACTTTTTTTATGCCTCTAGTTTTGTATCTTTATAAGGAAATGTCCATCATCACTCGATACACGCCAGTCAACGCTTTTCTCAATTACTTACAATTCGAGAAGCGGTATTCAATCCATACCATAACAGCCTATTCCAACGATTTAATTCAGTTTTTCGACTTTATTGAAACTCAATATGGGAGTATTCCTTTGGAACAAATTACGGGATCGGTGGTTCGTACCTGGTTGGCTTCCCTCAAGGAGGCCGAAATGACGGGTAAATCGTTGAACCGTAAAATATCTTCCTTAAAATCTTTTTTTAAATTCCAAATACAAAAAGAGGTGTTGAAAAAAAGCCCTATGGAAACTGTGATCAGTCCTAAAATTAGTAAGCGCTTGCCGGTATTTGTCGCCGAAAATGATATGGAGCAAATGTTTATGAATGTTTCTTTTGCAGAAGGGTGGAAGGGCTTTACTGAAAAATTAGTATTACAATTATTTTATGCTACGGGAATGCGTTTAAGCGAATTAATTCAATGCAAACAAAATCAAGTAGATCTTTCTAAGAAACAAATCAAAGTTTTAGGAAAAGGGAATAAAGAAAGAATATTACCTATTAGCGAATCCTTAGCTGCAGAAATAAAATTATACATTCAACAAAAATTGGAAGAAGGAAGAGAAGCGCCTTCACTTTTTATTACAGAAAATGGCAAGCCATTACAACCCAAAGCTGTGTATACTTTTGTAAAAAAATATTTATCACAAGTAACAACCTTACAAAAAAAGAGCCCACACGTTTTACGACATAGCTTCGCCACTCATTTAATGAATAATGGTGCCGATTTAAATGCAGTCAAGGAACTCCTTGGTCACAGTAGCTTAGCAGCCACGCAAGTATACACCCATAACACTATTGAAAAATTAAAAGAAGTGTTTGCCAAAGCGCATCCTAAAGCATGATATTCGTCATTCTTTTCATACGGGTAACTGAGATAAGTAAGTTCCATTCCTAAAGTTTTCACAAAAGAAATTTTAAATTTTAATTGCTTTCAAATTGTTGTAACTTACTAGTGCAGGTTAAAGTGATGTAACCACCTGATCAGTTCTTTTTAAAATCATTTGTTTTAAATCTTTAAATTTAAATTGTATGAACATCAACATTCAGACAGTGCACTTTGATGCAGATCAAAAATTACTCAGCTTTGTTCAAAAAAAATTAGACAAATTGGAAACCTTTCATGATAAAATAACGAAAGTGGAAGTGTATATGAAAATAGAAAACATGGCACATGTGATCAAAGACAAAATTGTAGAAATCAAAATATTTATTCCAAAACAAGAATGCTTTGTAAAAGCAACTTCTAAAACATTTCAAACTTCATTTGACAAGGCTT